>Ga0116126_1001835_pt1 | contig 12816 bp, 12 predicted proteins | sample June2015DPH_16_5_FD_89730 | JGI IMG/M metagenome (GOLD analysis project Ga0116126, IMG submission 89730) | Peatland microbial communities from SPRUCE experiment site at the Marcell Experimental Forest, Minnesota, USA - June2015DPH_16_40 | ecosystem: Environmental > Terrestrial > Soil > Wetlands...
ACTTGACCCATTGGGCTTCGCTATTTCCCCCTGGCATCCGGCACGGGCGGCCGCGGTTGGCCGCGAGGGAAGAACGACAGATCGTCGCTGAGGACATAGATCGTAATGGCCGCCATCATAAAATGGTACATGAAGCCAATTCGCAGCAAGCCATCGAGAACCTCACGGGTGAACCTCGAGGCATGCCAGACATAACCGGCTTCCAGACTGGGAACCAGGGCAAATGCCTCCGACCAATCGGCGCGCGTGTCGCCGGAAATACTGGTTTCGCGGTGGCCTTTGGTTCGCTTCTTCTTCAAATAGCTGGGCTCGGCAGGCCCGCAGCCGTTCAGGCCCGATCCCGCCACTCCGAATCCAGTTCAATGCCGTAGGGAGGGTCCGTTACCAGCAGCGCCGGCTGACGCTCCCCCAGAAGCCGCGATACAGCTCCGGCGTCGGTGGCGTCCCCGCACAGTACGCGGTGCGAACCGCAAAGCCACAGATCGCCCGGCCTCGTCACTGGAACCGCCGGCAGTGGCGGAGCGGCATCCTCGTCCGGCGGAGCATGCAACAGGAAGTCATCGAGCTCCTTGGCATCGAACCCGGTCAGGCTGAGATCGAAGTCAGACTTCTGGAGGCCTGAGAGTTCGGTCGCCAGCAGTTCCTCGTCCCAATCGGCCCAGGTAGCCGAGCGGTTCACCAGGAGCCGGAAGGTCTTGACCTGCGCTGGCGTCCACTCGTCGCACGGGATGACCGGGATCTCGACAAGGCCCAGCTTGCGGGCGGCTTTGAGGCGCAAGTGGCCGTCAATCAGCTCGCCGTTGCTTCGGGCCAGGCACGGAATCTTGAAACCAAACTCACGAATGCTGCCGCACATCCGGTCCACGGCCGCATCGTTCTTGCGCGGGTTCCGCGCGTAAACGACGAACTTGTCAATTGTCCAGGTCTGGTTTTCCATTGTTCTTTCAATCGCTCCCGTGACTACTATGGGGGGCGAAAAGGGTGACCAAAGTCGAAATCTCGGGCGAAATTTCACGCCCCTCTGAAATCAATCAGATCCGCCGATAGTGACCAGGGGCGACCAACGGCGACCAGAGGGTGAGCGCGCCGGTGAGCAGTAAGACTACGTGCCCTTGTAGCCGATAGTTTTCAGGACTCAATTCAGGGTCTCCTCACCATACCGGAGTTTCCCCCTCGAAGACCTGATCGACTTGAGCGCGCTCAGGTCGAGCACCAGGCGCTTTGCCGCCTCAGCCACCGTTCCCACGTTTTCCCGGACCATCCACTCGTCAACCTCGGCAAGATAGCTCCGCTTTCGCTTTGGTTCGGCCAGAGCCTCGGCATCAGCGTTAGCCGTTCCCGCCTCCTGCCCTTCAGCCACTTGAAGCAACACATCTTGATATTGCTGCCATTCGGAAGACTTCTCGAATTGCCGACTTATCACAGACGTGAGACTACCGTTCCAGTGACTGATCCAACTTTTACCGAACCCTCGACCCTTGTCGTACACAGCATCAATGGTGGCGAGACGAAGAAACTCCAATGCGAAATTCTCGACGCGGTCTACGTGCCAGATCCCTCTCTTCCCGAGCTTGATCGCTTCCCGTACAAAAACGAGGAACTGCCGCAGAATGTATTTCCTGAGTTCCTGCTCTATGTCAACGCCGCGCGGCGGATAATCCGGCACCCGGTCGTAGTCTTTCCCTGCTCGAAGTTTCTCCGCTGCCACTGCAGCGCGAGATTCGGGCGGAAAATCCTTGGGGTATTCCGTTTGATCCCTGAGTTTCTTGCTTTATCCCGTCGTCGGGAACGCGCATCGAGAAGGCGGTCCGAATCCGACGGTGCCAATCGAGTGGCTACCTACCTACAACATATCACGTAGGCGTACGTTTCAGCGTCCTCCGGTGCGCGAACGAAACTGAATTCCGAAGTGCCTAAGCCGCCGAACCTCATGGGGTTAGCTATCCAAACTTCGGAATTCAAGATGAGAAGAAATGACCGTCAATGGCAGCAATCGGCGCAGTTCATGTGCGACACCAATGCAAGCGTGCCGGGCCATTTCGGCGCTCAAAATGCGCATTTCTTGCCAGAATCGGCCTCGTTAGCGGCAGCCGTTTGAAACAAAATGGAATAATCGCGGCTGCGCACTTGCAACACGCCGTGGCGATAGAAGCAATTGAGCGTCGTAGCGGCTAGTTTATTCGCTGTTTGTTCGCCTCAGGGCACGGCAGTTGTCCGCACTCCGCGCCAACGAAGTCGTAACTGATTGGATTGACGAGAGATCCCGATCCTCAAATTCTCTGGCGGTGCCATCTGGTGCCATCTGGCGTCTCCGGAGAGCGGCCTCGAGGTCGGCGCATCTGCCGAACCAAATTCATTCCACCCCAAAAACGCGTCCCCAATAGTTTGCGCGCAGGCTCTCTCCGCCTGCCCACGCAGTCCGCGTTTATGGCCAATTCCCGGAAGAACTTGGGCGCTTCCGCCAGTCGCCATCATTTCTCCGTTTCGCGCCGGGTCGTCTGGGCCGCGAGCGAAACCATGATGGTTGCGTTCCGCAATTTCGAAAACCGGTTTGCCCGGTTAACAGGGCCGTGCAATATGATGGAATGGTCGAGCGACTGAAGTCGACCATTTGGGGAGATAAGCTGACAGCGGATTGGCCTAAGGCGCCACTCCGAACGCCGGTTCGTTGTGCCATCTACACCCGCCAGTCTGTAGAAGCTCACGACAATCTCTCTTCCTGCCAAGTCCAATTCGACGTGTGCAGGTCCTTCGTTCAGGCACATCGCGGCCTTGGCTACGAACTGATCGAGGAACGTTTGGATGACGAGGGCTGCTCCGGCGCCACTCTTGAAAGACCGGCACTCCAGCGGTTACTGAGTTTGGTTCGATCCGGCGGAGTGGATCGCGTAGTCGTCCATCGGCTCGGTCTGGTTGTGGATGGGTATCGGTTTCGTGATGGCTGCCACCATGGGCTGGTCGAGAGGTCCGTCTATCATGCGGTTCAGAACCTTCTCACCTTTCGGCGTAGCCGGACGCCAGGGCGAACGACGCCGCCGTTGCCCTGGCCGCTCCTTGGTTTGGTCTCCTGCGGCAGGTGCGGCCGACCGATGAGCACCCACACGATTCGGCGAGGTTCCGTCATCTATCGGTACTACCGATGCCGGTCGACTGCCGCTGGCCGCGAGCCGTGTAAAGGAGCGTTGGTGAGCGCACCAGAAATCGAAAACGTTGTGCTGCAGGCGGTCGGTCTGGAACGAACCGGACTCACGTCGAAGGAGGCTGAAGCCGCACTCCGCGCCGCGATTCGGCAGGTTGTGTTCAAAGCCGATACCGGCCGGATCGAAATCCTGTTTCGCCCCGCTGGCTATACTCCTGCGAGCCCACCTGGGGATGGGGCTTCCCATGAAGCATAGACAGAGGCCAAGACACGATGGACGACCTGGATCGGGACTCTGTCACATCGTCCCGGGCGGATTCAGTGTAATGACCTGCCGACGATTTGCGAAAACACGCAGGATCGCATCCAGCACCGCGTCCAGATTCTTCGCGACGTCGCCGGCGAGGAAGCGCAGGATAATATAGCCGTTCTCCTGCAACAGTCGGTCCTTGCGCCGGTCGCGGCGGTACGCAACAGGATCGCCGAGGTGCTGCGGACCGTCGACTTCAATGGCCAGGCGTGGCTTGTCGCACAGAAGATCGACCTCCATGCCGCTGAATCCGTCAAATGGGATCGGCAGGTCCGCGTTCAATCGAAAACGTCCCGCAGTACCCGCCAGTGTCTGAAGGCGCCGGTACAGAAAGGCTTCGGTAGCGCTGCGTGCGCGATCTACGCCCTCCGCATCCGGAGGGAACGGGTGCGCCGCATCGACGAACAAGGTCGCGAGCGATGGTTCGACGCCGTCCCTGGCGAGCCTGCGTACGCTCCCCGCGTAGTCGCGCTTCCAAGTTGGGTCGACAGGCAGCGGAACGTCGGCGGGCCATCCCGAAATCGCGCCCGCGGGTAGGACAATGGTGTATCCGACGGCTTCGTATCCGCGGCAGCGCCGATCGAACATCCGCGCCAGCATCGGGACGTCGAGATCCGCGTAATCGTACACCCGCACCTCGCGCTTTGCTTCGTGGAGCCTGTGCAGCCTGCCCACGTATTGCGCCACAGTCCCGCGCCACGATACAGGAAGAGTAACGAACAGCGTGTCAAGACGCGGATCGTCGAATCCTTCGCCGATGTACTTGCCGGTGGCGAGGAGGACGCGCTCCTCATCGTACGGAATCCGCGCCAACCGCTCCGCAACGGCCTCGGTCTCCTTCCTCCCCATGCCGCCTCGCAGCACGACCAAGTGGCGGACACTCCCGGAGAGCTGCGCGGCGAGCGCATCCAGGTGCCGATTGCGCTCCGTCAGAACGAGGGGCGAACGGGCCTCGCGCACCGCCCGGATCACATCTTCGCAAATCAGGCGGTTGCGCCCCTCGTCCTCCACCAATTCCTTGGATAGCGAAAGAAACTCGTTTCGCTGGTCGGGGTCCGGTCCGCGCTTCGAATGAAAGCCCGTGGGACGGACGATCACCGTGTGCTCGAACGGCCTCAGTGCGGCCTGCGCTTTCGCGTTCACCCGGTAACGCACCGGGTCGCACTGCATAAAGATGATCGGGTGGTGCCCATCCTTGCGCGCGACCGTCGCCGACAGCCCTGCGACGAACCTCGCTTTGGCACGGCGCGCGACCTGTTCGAAGCTCTGCGCCGACAGGTGGTGGCACTCGTCCACGATGAGGTGTCCATATTCTCCGACGCGATCATCTACAACTCCCTTTCGGACGAGGCTTTGGATGAGCGCGACGTCAATCGTCCCGCGCGGCTTGCGGCGCCCGCCGCCGATTCGCCCAATGGCCGCGGCCGGGATGTTCAAAAATGCTGACAATCGCTCGACCCACTGATCCAGCAGTTGCCGCCGGTGAACGAGCACGAGCGTGTTCACGCTGCGTCGCGCGATCAGCCACGCCGCAATCACGGTCTTTCCGAAGGCCGTGGTCGCGGCCAATACTCCGGTATCGTTGGCTAGCATCGCCTCTGCCGCCGCCTGCTGCTCCGGCCGCAGTTCTCCCGTAAACGCGAGTTCGATTCGCTGACCTGGGTTGCGCTCGTCCCGCACTGTCGATTTGATCCCGAGGTCGGCGAGCAGCTGTCGCACATCGTCCAGGCAGCCTCGGGGAAGGCCGATGTGATGCGAGTGCTCTTCGGCGCAGGAGATCACTCGCGGTTTACCATAGGTAGGCAGCCGCATCGCCTGTGCCTTGTAGAACTCCGGATTCTGAAAGGCCGCGACGCGAAGCAGGCGATTTCGCAGGGGCGGTGGCAGGCCCTCTCTGGCGATGTAGATCTCGTTCGCCAGCACGAGCTCCAGGCTGCGCGGCAGTTCGCCCGCAATCGGGGGCTCTTTCCGGCGGCGCGATGGCGGCATCGTCCAGGGCTCAGGTTCATCTTCCTCGGCGAGCGGAAACCGGACGCCAACCACATTCCCCGAGCGTTCGGCGTTGCGTACGAGGTCCTCGATATGCGCGCGGCCGGCCTTCCCAACCGAGGAGAGAAACGCCCATTGATCGGCGTGGGGATTGAAATCGTCATCGAGGAAAAGGCTGTTGCCCCGCTCACGCGGCTGCTTCTGCAAGGGCAGGGCGATCAGGTTGCCGAATCCGCCCTGGGGCAGCGTGTCCTGGTTGGGAAAGAAGCGGTCGTACGAATCCAAGCCGACTTCGGGCCGGCGCTCCATCGTTTCGGTGAGAATCAGCGAGCCGAGCTTGCGGGCCAGTGCGGCCGGAAGGGCCTCGTCAAAAAAGAGCCACGCGTGCGCGCCGCATCCCGAGCGCGAACGTTCCAGGGCGCAGGGCAGATTCATGCGGCGGCACGTTGCCACAAAGGCGGCCGCGTCTTCGCGCCAACCCTCCTTGTCGAAATCGGCGGCGAGGAAGAAACAAGTCTCGTCCTGGAGCATCGGGTAGACGCCGACGACGAAAGGTTGTCCGGTATTATCACGACCTGAAAGGTGCCACCGGATTACGTCATCGGTGACGGTCAGGAACCGGCGGTGCGGGCAATCTGCGCACTTGATTCGCGGTTTCTCGCAGATGCCGGGGACCCACTCGTTCCCGCATGCGGGAGCATATCCGGATTTCCCTGTTCGCCGGCTTTCGAAGCGGCGCGGATAGATGTCGTCGCGTCCTCGGAAGAGCGAGCGAAACAGCGCGATCTTGGCGTCCGGTGAGGACCGGCAGTCGACGGGTTCCATCCAAATTATGCCTATCATAGCGTTGACAGCGGGTCGAGATTCCTGTTCAAGGCGCCCACCTGAAGGTTGGGGTTGACGGGCTACACGGCCAGGAAGCATAATGGTTCAATAAAGTTGAACTATTATGCAAAGGATCGGCGGCCAACGGAACCTCTACCAGATTGCCGAAGGACAGGGTGGTTACTTCACGGCGAAGCAGGCTGCAAGCCTTGGCTACACCGGCAGCAAGCGGAACTACCACGTTCGGGTCGGCAACTGGGTCCGTGAGCATCGCGGAATCTATCGCCTCACGCTTTTTCCGGCGCCCGCCCGCCCCGATCTCATTCTCTGGTGGCTCTGGTCGCGGGGACGCAGCGATGCCCCTCAGGGAGTTTTCAGTCACCGCACCGCGCTCGCCCTCCACGAACTCACCGATGTCAATCCCGCCAAGCTCGATCTGACCGTGCCACCCGCCTTTCGGAAGGGCTCTGAAATTCCGCCTGTACTCCGGCTGCACTTCGCGGACGTCGACACCGGCGAAATCGAGACAAGCGATGACGTTCCGGTAACCAAAGCACTGCGCACAATCCTCGATGTGTGGGATGAGGGCTCGCTGCCGGAATCTTCGCTTCGGGGTGCCTTCGAGGAGGCCAAGCGCCTCGGCAAACTAACGAAGAGTCAGGTTGCTCAGGCCCGCAAGGACCCCGGTATTGCGCGGATCATCGACTCGCTGGAACGAGGACGTCGATGAAAACCGGCCGCCAGTACAATTCCGGCCCGGCCCTCCGTACGGCCCTTGAGGAACGCCTGAAGCGCATCTCCCGCGAAGAGGCTGTGGACCTGCAACGGCTGCGGCGTCAAGTTGCGTTTGACCGATTCCTCGCTAGGTTCTTCAGGCACGGGGACGAGGATTGGGTCCTGAAGGGCGGCTACGCCATGGAACTGCGATTTCACACAGCCCGCGCAACGAAGGACCTCGATTTCACCCTGCGCACCCAGCCGGCCGGACACGGCAGTACGATTCTCGGGTACCTGCAGGATGCCGGCGCGGTGGCCGCCGGTGATTTTTTTGTATTCCGAATCAGCGAGGCCACGATGGACCTTGACGGAGCGCCCTATGGAGGCGCGCGGTACCCCGTCGAGGCGATCATGGCCAGCCGGACATTCGTGAAGTTCCACCTCGACGTTGGCGTGGGTGATGTGATTGTCGAACCAGTCGAGGTGGCGCAGACGCGGGACTGGCTCCGCTTTGCCGGCATCGATGCGCCCCGCGTGCCGATGATCCAACGCGAGCAGCAATTCGCGGAGAAGCTCCACGCCTACACGCTGCCGCGGCCGGCAGCGCCAAACAGCCGGGTCCGAGACCTTGTTGATCTCGTCCTCCTAATCCGCTCCGGCACGCTCGACGCGACGCGCATTGTCGATTGCCTCAGGCGAACCTTCGCGCGTCGTGACACGCATATTATTCCGCGAACGCTGGAGGCCCCGCCCGAGAATTGGACCGCACCGTTCGCCGCGCTGGCTGAAGAGTGCTCACTGGAGATTTCGGTTCCCGAGGCGTTCTCGGATTTGGCCCGCTACTTCGGCGGGCTGGCGACGCACGCCTGACGCGAAGGTGCCGCAAGTCCGGTTCGGGCTGCGAACTGCAGCTCGAACCGGCGGGGGGAGCGCAGAGCGGGCCGGGATCATCTCGACGTATTTTCAAGAGCTTAGGCAGGTCACCTGTTAGCCAACGGATTCTCCATATGTCAGGTGGAAATTGAGCCAAACCCAAACCACCCGAAAAACCAGTGCCCAAAAGTTGGCGCGGAGGCTCTCTGCGGGTGCCCGCGCCTGTAGCGTTCATGCCCAATTTCCGCAAGAACTTGCGGGTTCTCGTGAGTCCGCAGCGTTTCTCCGTTTCGCGCCGCGTCGCTTGGGCTGCGAGCGAAACCATGATGGTTGCCCACGAAGGCCAGGCGTATGGGCTTCGAACTCTCCGTTTCTCCGTTTAACATGCCCTGCCAGTTATCGCGGGTGTCAGGTGGGGGCGACCGTTGCCACCACGATTGCCCTGACGGGTCAGGTCAGCAAGTGAAGCTCAACAGGCGAATCAACTTCGCCTAAGTTGCCGCCGGCTCCTTTGATGGAAGCCGGCACAGCACCGCGCCCGGCGGTCTCCGGGCAGAAAGAGGAAATCCATGATTACGTTTCAGTCCTTGGGGCATGCGTTGCCTATGCCATCGAGAAAATCCACTCCGGCCTTCAGGCCGTTGAAAAAGTCATTCCGGCGGTCCAGAAGGACGCAGGCATCGTCGAAGGGATCACGGCACTGATCCCCGGCGCGGGCGCGCAGACGGCGGTGGCCATCGAGCGAGTGGCGTTCGGAGTTCTGGGCGACGTGGTGGCAGCGGTCAGTGCGGTAGACCATGCGACTCTTGCCAAGGGCGTCAACGTAGCGCTCGATGCCACAGTCGCGGCGGCCGTCAAAACCCTGGTCACCGACTTCAAGTCGGAGCTGCAGACGGCCGGCTTGAAGGTGTAGCTATGCAGAGCCAGGTTGATTGGCTCGACTCCGGAGGGGGCCACATCACCGTGGCCCTCTTCGTGTTCCTGGTCGGGGTAGGCTTGCTGCTGGCGCGCATCGATGTGGGCAAGGAGATCGTGGTCGGCGCACTCGCCAGCCTTTGGACCTCGCTGCGAAACGCAAATCGAGAGAGCCCGCCCACTTAATCGCGGCTTTTTCCCAGAAATGCTCCAGCTTTTCCCACCTCGTCGGCGTACGCCGCGTAACGCCCGTGCGCCTCGCCAAAGGTGCGCGCCAATGCCCTCGGTTGCCGGGGCCCTACCACCCAATGGACATGATTCGACATGAAGCAGTACCCCAGGATCGACGTGCCGAGCCGCTGTGCACTTACAGTCACCAACGCCAGGTAGACTTCGCGGTCTCGTCGCCCCGGAAGACGTCCTGCTGGTCCACGCCGCGCTGCGTCAGGCCGTGGGGGACGGCCGAGAATACCGCTCTGGCCATTCCCGCCATAACGATCAGGTTGCTCGGCGAGGCAGAATTTCTCAAGGAAACACGCGGGCTGTCCCCAAGTTTCCCGAAGTTTCCCGGATAGGGTTGCGCGATGCTTACTTCAAACGCGCCAAGTCCTTCTTCCAATCGATTTCGACCGTGGTGCTGCCGTACGAACCGGTTATTTCAAACGGAACGATCCGCGTAGAGCCGCGTTTCTTGAACAGCGGAGTGATTGCTTTGACCACCAGTGCTTTGAAACCCGAGGTGGTGTCTGAGAGATTACCCCAGGTGTCGAGCGTGCCATGCAGATTGACTCGCCGGTTCAAGAGATTGTATGTGCCGTGCACGGCGACGTCGGCTCCCGGTACCCGAAAACTCCCGTTTGAAACGGCAGCGATCCCATTGCGAACCTGAATGTTGCCATTCAACTGGGAGAGTAGAGTTCGAAGATCTTCATCCTGCTCTTTCTTCTTTTCCCCCTGCGCACTTTCGCTAATCCGGTCGATGCTGCCCTGAGTGTTGGGACTCGTGAAACGGCTGCCAGTCATGCCGAAGACCATGTCCATGCGAATCTTCTCCAGGAACTTCCGCGGGCCCGGCGGCCAAAAGAACTTACCAGTCACTGTGACATTGCCGCTCATTCCGGGCTGGTCTTTCGTGAACAGGTACAGCAGATCGTCCACACGCCCTTCCAATACCGTAAAGTCGAAGCTCGCGGTTTTACCCTTTTCCCTCTCGTGTCCCGCGATCCAGCCGCGCACCTCAATCCGGGTGCGGCGGAAGCTAGCAACGGCCGGGGTCAGCAGCACGTCGCCATTGGTGCCATTTACCGTGGCTTCGAACCTAGTGGACAGAGGGACAGTATGATTGCTGCCATCTACCCGGAACCCCGAAACGTCGACGCTACCATGATTCTCAATTCGCGAAAGCGGTCCGGAGAACTGGCCGCGCGCCTGGGCCACTCCATAGATGCTCTGGAAATGGCTCAGCTCGATGTTGTCGAACGAATATGTGCCGGAGACCGGAGTGGCTCCCACGTCAGTAGGATTCCAGGGACCGAACTTGCCCTCGGAGCGAATGACCCCAGGCGGTTCCGTATTGGTCAGGGTCGCTCGGTATGACATAGGCGCTCCGGAGCCTACATCTGTAATTCCGAGGCGGTCGATCTTAAGGACATACGGCTTCTCCTTGCGATCCTCCCGAATGAATTCCAGCACCGCACCATCGGCCGTGATTTTCGAAATAATTAGTGACTTTCCACCGGGTCCGGTATTCAGGGCCACGCGATTGTTGCCCTCCTCGTGCATTTCCGAGGGCACGATCATGTGCATACCCACCACGCGAACGGCGGAAAGCCGCTTCGGAGAACTGAATAATCCGGCGACGCTGCCCTGAATCGTCAGTTTTTCTACGGTGATAATGGGCGCCGCTTCAGGGTGCTTGTAACGGAGGAACCGAATCCCCTCCGCGGTGCAACCGGGAGGAAAGTAAGAATTGGAAAAAGTGCGGATCTGCACAGTCCGTCCGGAAGCCTCTTCCAGAGCTTTGGTTATGGCGTCCTGAGTGAACGGCCAATGAATGGCAAGCACCACCATGCCGGCTGCGATCCCGGCGAAAAATACGGCTCCGGCCACGGAGACCACCCGGCATTCCGCGTGCCAGACCAAAGTTGTGTCGCACAGAGCAACTGTCTCCATAACCAGGTTGAGATGGTCATGGAAACCCGCAGTCTGCTTTCCGGGCCTGTGCGAGACGACGAATTGCTCGTGGACCGGCTTGCGGAAAGCGAGTCGTACCTCAAGACTTTTCCGGATACTCTGCCGGTAGGCGTGATTGCCGTAGATGCAGACGACCATACGATTCTGGAAGCCAGCCGGTTTGCGGAGTGCCTTTCGAACAGGAGAGGCCGCGAGGAAGTCGCCGTCTGCCTACTTGGTCCCGACCTTTATGGCGACCCGCGGCCACCGATCTTTCATCCTCGGCGGACGAAACGTATCGAGCGTCATTGGGGATAATACGCCGTGCAATTGTTGCGTCTCATCAGTTGGCCTTACGCCAGGAAGCACCTGCTGCGATACGCCCTGTCGGTGGTGGGCATTGCCCTGGGCATCGGTATCGCGGTGGCGCTCCAGGGCGGAACGCAAACCGTGCTCAGCGATTTCCGGCAGACGGTTGATCGGATCGCCGGATCCTGCCAGTTGCAGGTGGCGGCCGGTGAAGCGGGCGTTCCCGAAGCGTTCATCGAGAAGTTGCAGGCCCTGCCCCAGGTGCGTGCGGCCAGCCCCGTAGTCGAGGCTCTGGCCGAGACCGACGTGGCCGCCACACGGCTGTTGATCGTCGGCTTAGACATCACCGGCGACGCGGCCATGCGGCCCTGGCTCTTTCGTACCGACGAGGGCTCCGTCGAGGTGGACCCGATCACCTTCATCGCTCAGCCGGATTCGCTCCTTGTGAGCCGGTCTTTTGCCGCCAGCCACGGCTGGAACATCGGCAGCAAGTTGGGCTTGCACACCATGGATGGGCTGAAGGCTTTCACCATCCGCGGATTGCTGAGCGATGAGAGCCTCGAAAAGATTTATGGCGGCAACGTTGCCGTGATGGATGTGTACGGCGCCCAGCGCGTGTTCGGGCGCGGGTCGTCGGTGGACCGCATCGAGATTGCGCTCACCGACGGCACCGCGCTTGAGGATGGCCGGGCTGCCATCCGGCGAGTGGTGGGGCCGGGATACACGGTGGACCCTCCCTCCGCCCGCGGCGAGCAGTTTGAGGACCTTGTGAAGTCCTACGAGACGCTCGAAGCCATGGCGTGTCTGTTCGCTATCGCGCTGGGCATTTGCATGATCGACGCTTCCTTCCGCCTGGCGGTGGCGCAGCGCCGCACTGAGATCGGCATCCTGCGCGCTCTGGGTGCGACGCGCGGCCAGATTCAATCGCTATTCCTGTGGGAAGGCCTCATCACCGGCGTGCTCGGTTCGACCATCGGGCTGGCCCTCGGCATCCGCCTGTTCGCCATTGGGAGCCGCCTGGTGGGGACCATGTTTCGCAGCGCCTTCGGCGGCCTGGCGGACCAGACGGAGCAGGTCCACGCTTCGCCGCTGGTGATGGTGGTGGCTTTCCTTGCCGGCATCGGCATCAGCCTAGTAGCTTCCTGCCTGCCGGCCCGCGATGCCGCGCGTGCCAACCCCGTGGAGGCGTTCCGCCCCATGCATTATCAGCGCAGCCTCACTGCGTGGCGGCCTCGCGCGCTGCTGTGGAGCGGATTGCTCGCGCTCGGCGCTCTTGCCGGCGGCACGCAGGAGGGTTCCACGGCCGCCTTCTATACGTCCATGCTGCTGTTGTTTGTGGCCGTGGTTCTGGCGATTCCCACGTTCGTGCTGGGGGCGGTTCACTTGTTACGGCCGCTGCTCACTCGCGTGCTGGGCCTCGAATCGACGCTGGCCCTCGACAGTCTCGCTGCGGCCCCCCGGCGGACTGTCGCCACCATGATCGTCCTGGTACTCATTTTCGGGCAGGCGGTGACGGTCGCCGGCACCAACCGTTCCGTCCACCGGACCCTCGAGATCTGGGTAGATC
>Ga0116126_1001845_pt1 | contig 12787 bp, 8 predicted proteins | sample June2015DPH_16_5_FD_89730 | JGI IMG/M metagenome (GOLD analysis project Ga0116126, IMG submission 89730) | Peatland microbial communities from SPRUCE experiment site at the Marcell Experimental Forest, Minnesota, USA - June2015DPH_16_40 | ecosystem: Environmental > Terrestrial > Soil > Wetlands >...
GGCCTACCTGAATCTCAACGCGCGCTACGAAATCGGTTATCAGACACTGTCCCAGGAAGCCCGCGAGCTGAAGATCAGAATCCAATGCCCGAGCGGATGGGGGGAGACTAGCGTAGCCATTCCAGCGCCAGCGGGGTGAGCGGGCCGGCCTCCACCGGCGCCTCCGCGAGGCCGTCAGATATTTGACTCCAATTTGAGACATAGAAAAAGCGGCGCCGCTGTCTCGGGAACGGCCTGAGACGGAGCCTCAGCTTCGGCGGCCCTCGTTTCGTAACCGTGGCACTGCTTGCCACCCATCTATAATCGAAATCAATGTCCCGCTTCCGCGAAGCTTCCAGGACGGCGGCCGCTGGCCTGGCGCTTTTCTTGATCAATGCCGGCCTGGTGTGGCGGCTATTTCGCATTCCTTACACCCAATACATGGGCTCGATCGAGGCTGCCTACATTGGCCTGGCGCGCTACATCGTCGCCTATTTTCCGCATCTCACCTGGTTCCCGCTGTGGTACGGAGGCATCCCTTATCCGGATACTTATCCGCCGCTGCTGCACTTCATAGTGGCCGGCGTGGCCGCCGCGGCGCGCATTTCGCCGGCGCTGGCGTATCACATGGTGACCGCCGTGGTGTACGCGCTGGGTCCGGTGACGGTATTCTGGGCAGCATGGCGGTTGGGCGCGGGGCGAGTGCCGGCCTGGCTGGCCGGGCTCGGCTATTCGTTGGTTTCGCCGAGCTGCTGGCTGATACGCGAAATCCGGCCCGATAGCGGCGGCTGGTTCGGACCGCGGCGTTTGACGACTCTGCTGCCTAATGGCGAAGGCCCGCATCTCACGTCGCTGATGTTCCTGCCGCTCGCCGTCGCGCTATTGCACCTGGCCCTCACCAAACGCCGGCCGGTTTATTACGTACTGGCCGGGCTGGCGCTGGCCTCGACCGTGCTTAGCAACTGGATCGGCGCTTTCGCGCTGGCGCTGGGCGCGGGCGCCTATCTGTTTGCCGGTTTTGAGACGCGCCCGGCGAGGCAGTGGCTCACCGCCGCCGGCCTGGCTTGCTACGCGTACTTGATCGCGCTGCCGTTTGTGGCGCCATCCGTCGTCGCGACCATTAGCGCCAACGCTCCGCTGGTGGGCGGCAAGTTCGAATCCGGCCCAGCGCACGTGGCGCTAGTCGCCATCTTCGCGGCCGGTTTTTTGGCGCTGGCCTGGGCGATGCGGCACACGTGGCTTGGCGCCGCTGCGCGATTCGGAATTCTGTTTCTCTATGCCATGGCTTTTATCGCGCTGGCAGGTTACTGGTTTCATTTCTCCCTGCTGCCGCAACCGCAGCGCTACCACCTCGAGATGGACCTGGCTTTCTGGCTGGCGGTGGCGCTGATCGCCGGTCCCGCCTACGCGCGATTGCCGCGCCGCGCGGCGACGATCCTCGTTTGCGGCGTGGCACTCGCCACCGCGCCGATTTGGATTTATCAACTCCGCCGCGCGCACGGCATGGAGCAGCCCATCGACGTCCAATCCACCGCCGAATACCGCGTTTCGCGCTGGCTGGGCGAGCACCTGCCCGGGCGGCGTGTCTTCGCGCCGGGAACCATCGGCTTCTGGATGAACGCCTTCAGCGATACGCCCATGCTGACCGGCGGCTTCGACAACGGCATGCGCAATGCCCTCCTGCAGCACATCATATTTCAGGAGTACTTCGGAGAATCGCTGGAAGTCGGGCTCGGCTGGTTGAAAGCCTACGGTGTCGATGCCATCGTCGGCGGCGACGCACAGTCCCGCGAGATCTATCACCCCTACGCCCATCCCGGCAAGCTTCACTCCCTGCCCGTGCTGTGGCGGGATGAGACCGAAGTAATCTACGCCGTGCCGCGTGGTTCCAACTCGCTGGCGCACGCCGTTCACGCGGCCGACCTGGTGACGGATACGCCGGCTGCGTACAACCTGGTAGCGGAGCGGACCTATCTCGCCGCGCTCGAAGATCCCGCCCTCCCGCCAGCCGATTTCCGCTGGACCGGCACGGGCGCGGCGCGCATCACCGGCAATTTGCGGCCGGAGCACCTGCTCAGCGTGCAAGTGACTTTCGATAAAGGATGGCGCGCCAGCGTGAACGGCGCACCGCGCCGCATCTGGGGCGACAAACTGGGGCAGATCGTGGTCGAGCCGCGCTGCGATGGCGCGTGCGTGGTGGACCTGGTCTACGACGGCGGAACGGAAATGAAATTGGCGCGCGCGGCCAGCGTGCTGGCGCTGGCGGGCGGCGGGTTGTGGATTCTGTTCGGGAGCATGGGATGGCGAAAGCGCTCGGATTCAGCGACGACGAACTGAAGCTCCTGCTGGTTGCGGTGCGTCACATGCGTCGCACGTTCGCGGAGGCGCGCGGCCGCGATCCCGCGCTCGAAAGCTACGCGGTCCTCTATGACAATCTGTTCGAGAAGCTCCGCGAGATGACGGGCCCGCTGCCGTCGACGGTGGAAGGGATCATCGAGTAGACCGGGCCCGCCCCTGCACTTCTTTGTAACGCCGGCGGTCCTTGCCGCCGATTCCTTTCCTCTGAAGGCGCACCATGACCTCTTTCGGAAATTTCCTTTGTGGGCGGTTATCCGCCTCGCGGAAAGGTGGGAGGGTCGGGTCCTTGGCGCAGGCACGGAGGTATTGGCGCTTCGTCACACGCACATCGTTCACCCAGTATTTTGGACAGCCTCGGCACAAACGGCCATGGCAATTCCACGATCGTTCGATGCCGTGGCTCCGGTCGGCCTGGAAATGGCTCTCCTCCCAGACGCTCTTTTGATCTTCATTCAGCCACCACTCGAACCCGTGCCGTTTTCCGTCCTTGTAATAGCGGGCTTCGGACAGGTACGGCTGCCCGTTATCAAGGCCCTCTTGCCACCAGAGGTCAAGGCCCGTGCCGTGCTTCATGATATAGGTGCCTATGAGCTTGCCGTCGTGGGACCATTGCCTAGCGGTGCCGTGGGGAAGCCCCTTGTAATAGGGCTCGGCGGACGTCAGATGTCCCGGGCTATCTGAGCGGTATTCGGTTCCGTGTATCAGCCCATCCGCCAGCGGGCACTCGTCTTCCAGCTCGCCTGTTTCATGAAAGTGCCGGATTCCGACGACCTTCCCGCTCAGTACACATTCCGCTCTGTACTTCCTCGGACTCGCGACGAAGGTTGCGGTGACCCGCTCTTGCGCTTCTTTCGGAATCGAGGAACGATAGTGCTTCATCGGCAGCCCGTTTACGCCCCGCCCAGCGCGGCCTTGATCGAGTTCCGCAAAGCCTCCTCGCTGGGGCCACCGACGTAATGCTGGCGGATCACACCGCTGCGATCGATGACGAGGAGCGTGGGAATTCCGCTGATGCCGTACTGGCGGTGCACGTCCCGCCGGCCGTCCATCAGCACGGATAACTGGTAGTCGTTCTTTTTTAAGAACGCGGTAACCATGCCTTTGTCTTCATCGTTGATGCCGAGAAACTGCACCTTGCCGGCGAACTCGGTGCGCAGCTTTTCCACGATCGGCAGCTCCCGGCGGCACGGACCGCACCAAGTGGCCCAGAAATCCAGCACCACCACGCTGCCACGCAAGTCGCTGAGCCGAATCGCCTCGCCGGAAACCGACTTCAATTGAAAATCCGCGGCCACCAGGCCCGTGAGCACCGCATGCTGCTCCTGCGGCAGCACCAGCATCTCCACTTCTGCCCACTTCTTCTCGGGCGTCCAGGTGAAGATGGAGTCGTCGACCTCGTCGTCCAGTTCCAGCTTTTTGACTTTGGTTTCGATTTTGGTGCTGGCGAGGCCTCCACCCGCCGCCAATCGGGAAGTCTGTATGTCGCGAAGCACCAGGAAGCGGTTCTTGTCGACCCACAACTCGTGCGCCGCACTCTTCGTCCGCGCAGTGATCACATAACAGGCAACCTTGGTGCGCCCAAGACTGTAAGTTTCTTCGCGAGCGATCTCCGGCGATTCCGCGATTTGGGCAAGAGCGATAAAACGCGAGACCAGGAGCCGCGTCATGACTTCACGCAGATCGCGCGGTTGATTCTGGCTCTCGGGTTCCGGCGCCTCGTCAGCATCGTCCGCCACTCCGGCCACTTCCTGTTTCATCCACTGTTTGGCCTTGGGCAGCGCTTTCCAGGTGGTGGCGCCGTCGCTCACCGCCAGGCCCTCCCCGTTTCCGGAGCGCGTCCAGGCGCGGAATCTGCCGGGCGGCCTTTCGTCCAGTTCGTAGTCGGTCTCGCTGAGCAAGCTGTCTCCCAGCCTGATGAGTGTATCCGTCCGCGTGGCAACCACGTGGATGGCGTGCAGACCAGCGTAGGTGTGGGCGACTTTGGCAAGCACGTCCGCCGCCTGCGGTTGAGCCCCCGCACTGGCGGCCAGGAATAGCAGCGTTGTGAACTTCCGCACAGACCTACTGGTTTACTCTGGCGCGGCAACCAGCGCAAGGGGGGGCCGGCCCTCACCCTGCGAATGATCGCAAAACGCAATCGGTACCCGCATCCAACTCGATGGATCTTTTCCCCCGCGGACGCGTATATTCAGAGGTATGAAAACGATTCGTCCGGCAATTCTCGCTTTTGTAACATTCACCGGTTTTGGCCAGACTGCGCCACCGCCGCAGTTCGAGGTGGCATCGATCCGCCCGTCGGCTCCTACCAGCCTGGGACAGGTTGGCCTGGGTTTGCATATCGATGGCTCGCAGGTCAGCATTCGCCAATTCGCCTTAAAAGACGAAATCGCGATCGCATTCAAGCTGAAGCAATATCAGGTCTCCGGACCGGATTGGCTGGCAACCGAAAAGTTCGACATTGTCGCCAAGTTGCCGGACGGCGCCCCACGCGACCAGGTGCGGGAGATGTTGCAGGCTTTGCTGCTCGACCGGTTCCAGATGAAGACGCACCATGAAAGCAAGGACTTCTCGGTCTATGCCGTGGTGGTCGGCAAGGGCGGGCTCAAGATGAAAGAGTCGCCGGCCGATCCGGCGGACCCTCCGGCCGATGGCGACAAGAAGCCCGACAACGGCGCCGTCAACGTCTCGGTCAGCGGCGGCCGCGGCGGCGTGGTAGCCAATTACGGCAACGGGTCGTTTTTCACGCTGGGGAACAACCGCATCGACGCTCAAAAAATGCAGATGAGCTATGTGGCCGACATGCTGGCGCGCTTCGAGGACCGGCCGGTGCTGGACTTTACCGAGCTGAAAGGCAAGTACGATTTCACCCTCACGTTTACCGAAGAGGACTATCACGCCATGATGATTCGGGCGGCCATCTCGTCCGGCATGGCGCTGCCGCCCGAGGCCATCCAGGCCATGCAGAACGCGTCCGGCGATTCGCTGTTCAGCGCTCTGCAAACGGTGGGTCTCAAGCTGGAATCGCGCAAGGCGCCGCTCGACGTGCTGGTGATCGATCACGCCGAAAAGGCCCCCACCGAAAACTGACCGATTGGCCCGTGGAGCAAAACGCATGCCGGAGAAAAAAGTCGTAATCCTGGATGGCGCCGGATCTGGCGACGGGGACCTGTCGCCAATTCTTGACGTGTTGTCTCACGCGTTCCAGGCTGACGGTGCTCAAGTCGAGACCTTTCCCCTGCGCGAAATGAAACTGGCCCATTGTCTCGGTTGCTTCGGTTGCTGGATCAAGACACCCGGCATTTGTGTGGAAGCCGATGCAGGCCGCGAGATCGCCAAAGCAATTATCGGGAGCGATGTAACTGTTCTCTTCACCCCCGTGACTTTCGGCGGCTACTCGCCGGAGCTGAAGAAGATGGTGGACCGCTTCATTCAGCTCATTTCCCCCTTTTTCGAGATGGATCATGGGGAGGTTCACCACACGCCGCGCTATGCGCGTCGGCCGCGGCTGGTGACGGTGGGAGTCCAGCGCCATCCCAACCCGTATGAGGCGCATATCTTCAAAACCCTCGCCGGCCGCAATGCGATCAATTTACATCCCCACAGCTACGCTGCGGAAGTGGTTCTCTCCGACGAAGACGCCTATGTGCTGCGCGAGCGTTTCGAATCGCTCCTCACCAGGTCCGACGCGTTGCCTTATGGCGATGCGGCCGCGTCGCTCATGCCCGCGCCGGTTATGTCCGGCGCGGCCGTTGAGACGGGCAGCGAGCGACCGGCTCTGCTCATTGTGGGCAGCCCCAAGACTAACGAGCCAAGCACGTCGGGCGCCCTGGGAAGCTACCTCTTGGATCGCCTCAAAGAGCGCGGTTGGGAAACCGAATCGCTGACCCTCCGAGCCAGACTGAATCGCCCGGAGGGTGAGCGCGAACTGCTTTCGTCGGTGGAACGCGCCGGGCTGATCCTCTTGGTCTTTCCCCTTTACGCCGATAGCTTGCCCTATCTCGTGACCAAGGCCCTGGCGGTGATTGCGGCTCACAGACAGGCGAGCAGCGAGCCGTCCCCGCAGCGCCTGGTGGGGATTGTGAACAGCGGCTTTCCCGAGACGCACCAGAATTCGGTGGCGCTGGCCATCTGCCGCGAATTCGCCGCCCAAAGCGGTTTCACATGGGCCGGTGGTCTTGCGATAGGCGGTGGAGGGATGATCGGCGGGCAGCCTCTCACGGGGCCGAAACGCTCGGGCCCGCCGGTCCAACATGTCATCGCGGCCTTGGAGATGACCGCCGCGGCGCTGGCCGAAGGTCTGCCGGTACCGGCCGAGGCCCTAAGCATGATCGTGAAGACCCGCATTCCCTTTTCTGTCTTCCGTTGGCTGTATGTATGGATGGGAGGCAAGAGCTTCGAAAAACTGGCGGCGAAGAATGGGGTTGCCAAGAATCGGTTGATGGCCCGGCCGTATGCGGCGTAGTGAGAGAGTAGCAGCCAGGAAAAGCCGAGATGACTCTCGGCTCGGCAGGCCTGACGGCCCGCGCCACGGTGCTCGGTCATCTGGGAAGACCGGCGGCCCATGACCGCTCCCTCTGGTCGCGGCTCCGACGCGCTGAGGATGTAAAATGCTGGCCACGCGTCACTAATCGGGAACCGGCTACCCCGGGGACTCGTACTCGGTGGTAATGTCGAGCCTTTTCGCTGACGTGCGCTATGCGGGCCGGACGCTCGTGAAGTCTCCGGTCTTTTGTTCCATCGCGGTCCTTTCTCTGGCGCTGGGCATCGGCGCCAATGCGGGGATATTCACGCTGCTCGATCAGGTGCTGCTGCACCAGCTTCCCGTGGAACAGCCGCAGCGGCTGGCGCAACTGGTGGAGCACGGGGATTGGTATGGCAACAACAACGGCATGAACGCCCACTCCTATCCGATGTACGAAGATCTGCGCAAGCAGAGCCAGGTTTTCAGCGGGATGTTCTCCGTTTACAATACGGACTTCAGCGCCAGCTTCGAGGGACGCAACGAGCGGGTGGCGGGCGAGCTGGTTTCGGGGACGTATTTTCCAGTACTGGGCGTGCGGCCGGCGCTGGGGCGGCTATTCACGCCGGAGGACGACCGGACTCCCAGCGGTGCGCCGCTGGCGGTGCTCGCTTACAGCTATTGGCAGAACCGGTTCGGCGGCGATCCGTCGGTGGTCGGCAAACAGATTCTGGTGCGCGACCACCGGCTGACTATCGTGGGAGTGGCGGAGCAGAAGTTCGAGGGAGTGCAGGCGCTGTTTCAGGTGCAGATGTTCGTGCCGGTGGCGATGGCCGGAGAGATGACGGACAAGGAAAAGCCGCTCGAAGATCGCCGGCAGCGATGGGTGCAGGTCTTCGGACGGATGAAGCCGGGCGTCGATTTGCGGAAAGTGAAGGCGTCACTTGCTCCGGTCTTCCACAGCGCTCTGGAGATGGAGGTCCAACAGAAGGAATTCGCCCACGCGACGCCGTACACGCGGCAGCAGTTTCTGAAGATGACGCTCGATGCGATTCCGGGCGGGCGCGGGCAGGACGTGGTGCGGCAGTTTCTGGAGGCGCCGCTGTGGGCGATGATGGCGATGGTCGCGCTGGTGCTGCTGATCGCCTGCGCCAATGTGGCGAACCTGATGATTGCGCGGGCGGCGTCGCGGCAGAAGGAGATCGCGGTGCGGCTGGCGCTGGGCGCGGGGCGGGCGCGCATCGTCCGCCAGCTCCTGGTGGAGGGGCTGCTGCTGGCATTGGCCGGCGGACTGGTGGGCTTTATCATTTCGCCCTGGGCCATGCGGCTGCTCATCGGCATCATGCCGGAGATCGACCCGCCGCTGCGGTTCTCCACCGACCCGAACCTCAGCCTGGTGTTTTTCACGATGGCGGTTTCCGTGCTGACGGCAGTGATCTTCGGGCTCGCGCCGGCGCTACAGGCGGCGCGGCCGAACATCGCGCCGGTGCTGAAGGACCAGGCAGGAGCTGTGGTAGGAGGCGGGCAGGCGCTCTGGCGCAAGATGCTGGTGGTGGCGCAGGTAAGTCTTTCGCTGCTGCTGTTGATCGCCGCCGGACTCTTCGGGCGCAGCCTGCACAACCTGAAAAGCGTCAATCCGGGATTCGAAGTGAGCAACCTGCTCAGTTTCCAGGTGGACCCCACGTTGAACGGCTACAATCCCGAGCGCGCCAAGCTCTTCTACCGGCAATTGCAGGACTCGCTGGCAGCGCTCCCCAGCACCCAGTCGGCGGCGCTGTGCGTGGTCCCGCCCCTCACTTTCGACGAATGGGACAGTTCGGTGACGGTGGAAGGTTACGTCGCCAAACAGGGCGAGGACATGAATCCGCGCGTGAATCACATCTCACCGGGATACTTCGGCACGCTGAAGATTCCGCTCTACCAGGGACGGGATTTTACCGGGCAGGACGCGCTGGGAGCGCCGAAAGTGGCCATCGTCAACGAAAAATTCGCGCAGCGCTATTTCGGCGGGCGCGGCGCGTTGGGGCGGCATATCGGCATGGGCGGCGACCCCGGCACGAAGACCGATATCGAGATTGTCGGTGTGGTGCGCGACACCAAGTACAGCCGCATGAACGAGGAAATGCAGCGCCAGGTTTACTTTCCATACCTCGAGCACGAATGGGCCGCGCAGATGACCGGCTACGTGCGCACGCCGCTGGGCCCCCAGCAGATGTTGCCGATGATCCGCGCGGCGGTGCGCAAGCTGGATGCGAACCTCCCGCTATCGCAGATGAAGACGGAAGAGAAACAGCGCGACGATTCGCTGAGCGTGGAGCGCCTGTCGGCTGCGCTTTCGAGCGCATTCGGCGTGCTGGCCACCGTGCTGGCGGCCATCGGGATCTACGGCGTGATGGCGTTTCTGGTGGGGCGGCGGACGCGCGAGATCGGCATCCGCATGGCCCTTGGCGCGTCGGCGGGAGACGTGTTGTGGCTGGTGATGCGGGAGGTGCTGCTGCTGGCTGGGGCGGGCGTGCTGATCGGGCTGCCCGTTGCGCTGCTGGTGACACGGCTGCTGGAGAGCATGCTTTATGGGATTGCGCCGCACGATCCCGCGATTGCCATTGCGGCGACCCTCGGGCTGGTGGCCGTGGCGGCGCTGTCGGGTTACCTGCCGGCCCGCAGGGCAACGCGGGTGGATCCGGTGACTGCGCTGCGGTATGAGTGAGGGAGATTCGTCTCCATTGGGAAACCGCTCCCTAACGGTCGCGGCTCCGATCCGTGGTCGCGGTGTGCTGCATAAGCACAGCCTCACGCGATCGAAGACAAGGTTACTTCCAAGGCGGGCCGGAAAAAACGGCGTCCAAGAAAGAGCCGAGACGACTCTCGGCTCTGCAGGCTTGGCGGCCCGCGCCACGGGGCTGGGGCTATGCGTTGTCGCCAGCCGGTCCCAGCACGGCGCGGACTTTTCTGGCCAACTGCTCGGGGCTGAACGGCTTCTCAATGAATTGGAAACGTTCGTCCAGCGCGCCATTGATGGAGATGGCGTTGTCGGTGTAACCGGACATGAGCAGCACCTTGATCTCAGGCCGGAGTTGCTTGAGGCGGACGGCCAGTTCCGGACCGCCTAAGTTCGGCATCACCACGTCGGTCAGCACCAGGTGGATGCGGTCGAGCTCCCGCTCGCAGATCAGGAGCGCTTCGCCGGCGTTTGCCGCCTGGATCACGCGGTAACCGTAGGCCCTTAGCGCCGCGGCTGCGTAGTCGCGGACTTCGGCCAGGTCCTCCACCACCAGAATGGTCTCGCTCCCCCCCAGCGCCGCAACGGCTACCGGCATCGCCTCATCGGCCTCCGCTTCGGCCACCGCGGGCAGGTAAATCCGGAACGACGTCCCGCGGCCCGGTTCGCTGTAGACGCTGATGTGGCCGCCGCTCTGCACCACGATGCCCTGGACCATCGACAGCCCGAGCCCGGTCCCCTTGCCGACTGGCTTGGTGGTGAAGAACGGCTCGAAGATCCGCCGCCGCGTCGCCTCGTCCATTCCCAGGCCACTGTCGCTCAACGCCAGCATCACGTAGCGGCCCGCGTTCACCTCGGGATACAACCGGGCATAGGCCGCGTCCAGTTCCACGGAGGCCGTTTCCATCAGCAGCCTGCCGCCGGACGGCATGGCGTCCCGGGCGTTCACCGCGAGGTTCATGATGACCTGCTCCAGGTGATGCGGATCGGCGCGCACGGTGGCGCTCACCGCTTCGAGCGCGACGCGCACTTCCACGTCCTCCCCCATCAAGCGCTCCAGCATCGGCCGCAGATCCAACACCACGCGATTGAGATCCAGCACGCGCGGTTGCAGGATCTGTTTGCGGCTGAAGGCCAGCAGTTGCCGGGTCAATCCCACGGCGCGTTCCCCGGCCTTGCGGATTTCGTCAAGCGAGCTCCAGAGCGGATCGGAAGGCTCTAACTCGGATAGCGCAAGCTGGCTGTAGCCATTGATCACCGTCAGCAGGTTATTGAAGTCATGTGCCACCCCCCCAGCCAGGCGGCCGATGGACTCCATTTTCTGCGCCTGAAGCAGTTGCTCCTCCAGTTTCGCTTTTTCCGCCTCGGCCCGCTTCCTGTCCGCAATGTCGCGGCCAAATGCGGCGATATAGAGCGGGGCGCCGTTGTCATCGCGGATCTGGAACGTGGTTACCTCAACGTCGATCGGCTGTCCCGTTTTGAAGTGCCGCAAACGCGATTCACCGGACCAGTATCCGAGGTTCAGGGTTGTGTCCAAGTCAGCCCGCGCTTGTTTCAGATCGCTCGCCGCGAACAGGTCTAAGATGGACTTCTGGCAAGCCTCCTCAAGGGAAGCCAGGCCAACCAAAGTCATGGCGGCGCGGTTCAGGTAAACGAAGCGGCCTTCGAGCGTCATGATGCCGATGGCATCGCGGTTCATGGCCACCAGAGATGCCAGTTTCCTCTGCTCCTCCTCGGCCTGCCTTTGCTCGGTAATGTCCCTGCTCGCGCCGATGGTTCGAATCGGCCGCCGCTGAGCGCCCTCCCCGTCGAAGAAGGTCTGACACCGGATGCTGGTCCAGTGGATGGATCCGTCGGGGACCACAATCCGATGCTCCACGTCGAACAGGCCGTCCCCTGCCGGGTCATGGGCGCGCTTGACGCCCTCGGCGATTCTCTCCCGGTCGCCTGGGTAGACGGATTTGAGGTACGCCTGCAACGATACAGGTTCCTCGGGGCTCCAGCCATAGATCGCGCGTTGCTCCGGCGACCAGTAAATGGTGTCAGCGAGGTGGTCGTGATCGAAGATGCCGATATGGGAAACGCGGACCGCCTGCCGCAAGCGCTCCTCGCTTTCGCGCAAGGCCGCTTCCACGCGTTTCCGCTCGGTGATATCCGCCACCGCGCCGTACATCCGGTACGGCTCGCCGGAGGCGCTGTAGAGGAACCCGCCCCGGCTGAAGAGCCAATGCTCGCTTCCGTCCGGCCAGACGACGCGGAACTCGTGAGAAAAGATGCTATGGGAGGCGCGCGCCGCATCCACATCGCGATTCACTCCGGGCAGATCGTCCGGATGGACGCGTTTTGCAAAGGCGTCATATGTCCCATCGAAACCACCGGGCTCGTAGCCGTACATGCGCTCGGTACGTTCGTCCCAGATGATCTTCCCCGCCCGGTAATCCCAATCGAACGGACCCAGTGCCGCGACTTCCATGGCCAATTCCAAGCGGCGTTCACTGGCGGAGAGCGCCGCCTCGGCCTGGCGCCGACGCTCCACGCCGTCCAGATGCTCCAAGCAGAATGCCACGTCCAGCGTGACTTGCTGGAGCAACTCCACCTGGTCGGGACCGAACGCGCCGGGTTCGAGAGTATAAACGGAGAGTAACCCGCGCGGCGATCCGCCGGTGAGGATGGGGAACGAGGCTGAAGCGCGCCAAGCGGATTCCGCGGCGGCCTCTCGCCAGCGGAGCGTGCGGGGATCCTTCAGAAAATCGTTGCAGACATAGGGAGTGGCTGATCGGAAAGCGGTTCCCGAGGGGCCTTGGCCCTCGGGCCTTTCGTCGCCGAACACCCGGATGCGGTCCGCGTAGCAGTGCGGATCGCCGAACCGGGCCACCGGGACCAATTCGTGGGTCACCGGGTCATGCCAGGAAATCAGCGCCATGGCGAACTTTCCGACTTCCACCAGCACGCGCACCACTTCGTCCAGCAGCTCCTGCCGCGACTGGCTGCGCACCACGGCGTGGCTGACACGGCTGGACGCAACGTAGAGCCTGCCGAATCGCTCGATCTCAGCCTGGAGTGCCGCCTCGGTCATGGGTGGCTTATGGGGCGGTACCGGCTTTCATGCCCGGCGCGCTTCCATTGACCCCCTTTCAGCGAGTACAACACCGGAATCGCGGCGCATCGAGATTTCTCCTTAGTGCGAAGTATGCACCACGGAGCCCATTGCGGCAAGCCCAGATTTGGATTTTGCCGGCACTCAGGCGCTTTCAGCTCCGAAAACGCCGAAA
>Ga0116126_1001850_pt1 | contig 12756 bp, 9 predicted proteins | sample June2015DPH_16_5_FD_89730 | JGI IMG/M metagenome (GOLD analysis project Ga0116126, IMG submission 89730) | Peatland microbial communities from SPRUCE experiment site at the Marcell Experimental Forest, Minnesota, USA - June2015DPH_16_40 | ecosystem: Environmental > Terrestrial > Soil > Wetlands >...
CCCGTCTTTTCCCGCGAGCATCGTGCAACGGGTCAGCAGGATTTAATTCCGACCACAAGCTCAAAAGTTGAGACCGAACGGACTCCATAGACGCCCCTCCAGAAAACCCTGCTACCTCAGGTTAGCGGGGCCGTTCTGAACCAGTAGGCCGCCAACTATAAGCAACACCGCCGCCGAACCAATCATCTCGTTGCCGAGAAACACGCCTATGAAGGCCAGAGTCAATGCCGTTTCGACCAGAACGGCCACGCCGCAGAACAAGACGAGGATCTTGCGCAGCTTCGTTTCCGTAAATGCAGCCAATAGCGCGACGATCGCAATGACGATCCAGTCCCATCCCACCAGAAGAAAAATGGCGCGCAAAGGCTCCTGCAAATGCACATTCAAATTCGACGCACCCAGCGCAGTCGAAAGTCTTGGGTAGGCAGCGAGCGAATGCAGCGCGGCGCTAGCGAACAGCACAATGCTGCCCATCGCAACCAGAATCCGAGCCGCCTTGTTCCGCCCGCTCATCCCAGGCTCCTTGCAGTTGTAGAAGCTTAGAGTGGCCACCCGCACCTTCATTATACTCGCAACTGGAGAAAGCGTGGCGAGGCCTCACACAAGTCACCGACTCCTCGCACACCATCAAATCAGCTGGGATCGTTCGGAAACTGAGTGTCTGGATAATTTGCTGGGGTTGGGTCGCAGGCGTGTGGGCTTCGTCGAGTATCGAAAGGAAGATCCCCGCGTCCCGATCAAAGAAGTGCATAAGATGAGCGTCGAGCAGCTTGCAAAAGAAATGAAAGTGGTTGGGCTTGCGCGCGTCCGGACCGTGGAGTCGCTACCATCGCAACACATCGTGATTTTCGAGAAGCTCGAATAAGACCAGCACCCCGGTTGCCGGCGGCCACTATCCCCTATTGGAAAAGCTGGGTGGCGGCGGGAGGATGCTCGAAGCGCCTTGCCTCCCAAACCAGTTTAACCTGGCCAAAGAGATAAGCCGTGGCTATATCTTTCAGGGAGATTTCTGCCGCGTTGGCTAATATACAGTCATTGCAACCTGGACAGTGTGGCGCCGACTCGGTCGCTCGAGGTCGTCACCAGAAGAACTTCAACCCGAACTGTATGACCCGCTCTGGGGACGCCGTCACGCTAGCGCCCTGAATGGTTCCAAAGGCGGCGCCATCGAGTACTCCGACATCCGGGTTGTTGAAACTCGTTTGGTTAAAGATATCGAAGAACTCGGCGCGAAACTGGAACCTGGTTCTTTCGGTGACGGGAATATCCTTCAGAACGGCAAAATCGGTGCTGTTCAGGGCCGGCCCGGAGAGGATGTTGCGGCCTGACTGCCCGAAGGTTCCGAGCATATTGTACTTGACCCCGAAGGGTGTGCAGTTCTGCTGTTCAATCGCTTGTGGATTCCCCGGCTCGGGTGTAAATGTGCAGGAGGGATTGACGAAAGCGTTGGTGTTGAAGAACTGGCTGATCATGGCGCTGCGGTTCGGATGACTCATGGCAATAGGTGCGCCGTTGCGGAATGCGTGCTGCGGGGCATACGTCCCGTCCACGGCCACATCCAGACCGCTGTTGTTGAAGGTCATGGGCTGGCCGCTTTGAATGGTGGTGATCCCGCTGAAGCTCCAGCCTCCCAGCAACTCGTTCTTCCAATGGTCGCTGAACTTCACCGGGGGCGACCAAAGCCAACTGGCCACGAAAGCATGGCGGCGATCAAAGTTGGCGCGCCCTCTGACGCTCCGCAAACTAAAGGGATTGGAAACGCAGCCGCAGCCTTCGCAAATCACGGAGCACAAGTCGATAGCTTTGGAGAGCGTGTAGGACGATGTCACCGACAAGCCGTGGCCCATTCGATGATTGATCTGTACCTGAAAGCTATGGTACCAGCTTCGGAAATCGTTGCCCAAGTCCCAACTCGTGGAGGAAATAATTCCGGGCTCAAACCGGACGCGGTTATTGTCGTTGCCGGGATTGGAAATTGTAGTTTCCATTCCCGTGGCAGAATCATAGGTGGTTCCGGGTGTAAAGATCGAGGGGTTGAAGTTGAGCAACCCGTTCAGCTTGATCCCCATATTTCCCACGTACCCTAACTCCAGCATGGTTGAGGGAGAGATTTGGCGCTGAATCGACAAGTTCCACGCCTGGGTATAGGGTGTCCGCAGCGACCCGTCAATCAATAGTCCAAACACTGGGAGAGGAAACAAGGGGCAGTTGTAGCCGGGAAATGTCGAAACGGCCGTGCATCCGAATTTGCCGGATAAGATCACGGGCGGCATCGTGGTGGTGTGCGTAGTTGCAAACGGGTTCGTCCAATCGCCGTTGTACATACTCAAGAATCCCGAGTAGGGAGCATTCTGCTGGGATTCGGAATCGGCGTTGAGTTGGTTGAAAAATACGCCATATCCTCCTCGCACGCTCGTCTTGCCATTGCCAAAAACGTCCCAGGCAAAACCTACTCGCGGGGCAAGACTGTGCCACTCCGGAGGAACGATTGCCTTGGTGATCCCCGGATCACCCGGGAACACAATGCCCGGCGGGGCGTCAGGATGGACTACCGATTGCGCGCCGGCTTTGATCGTGTCAATGCGATTGTGCTTATCCGCCCAGAACAAGTTGGGCTCCCAGCGTACTCCGTAAGTCAGCGTGAAGCGCGGCGTCACCTTGAACCGGTCCTGCACGAAAAGGCTGGGCGCGGTGGTGATGTCGTCGTTGTCGGCCAAGCCAAACGGTAACTGCAGCGAGCTGAAGGTCCCAAGAAGGTAGTCGGCAAACGGAGAGCCGGTAGCAGTGCCGGTAAACGAATACCCCTGTTGCTCAATGAAGCGTTGCAGGAAGTGCAGCCAAAGCACTTCGCCGCCCATCTTAATCTCGTGGCGGCCATGCATCCAGGTGAGGGCGTCCCGGATCTGCAGATTGTTATTCTTGAAAATATTGAAGCCGTCGCCTTGAAGACTGAAACTGCCGCTGACGTTTACCCCCAAGGTCCCGTAATAATCGTAATCCGGCATATTGATGCCGATGGCGGAGGGAGCCTGTGAGCGGTTGTCGTGATACGTCGAGGTGGTACGCAGGAACGCGACTCCGACCTGGTTCACCAGATCGGGACGGAAGGTATAGGTCTCGTTGATCGCGATGCTGTCCGTCTCCTCCGGCCTAACAGCGCTGTTGTAGCCCGCGAGATTGCTCCCGGTAAAAGGATCCTCGCTCCAGTTGTGATTCACGTAGACGTGCCCAAAAACCGTCTGCTTCGAGCTCAAGTTCAAATCAATTCGACCCAGGTACATTTCATTGTTGACCGGGCTGGCGCCCAAAGAAGTCACGCTCCCGGTAGCACTTTCCGGCACGTAACTGAGCAAGTTCTTTGAAGGCGTGGTAATACAACTGGGATCGATGATGTTGTTCGCCACACAAGGCGCGCCCGACGGCGTCGTGTAGGGCACGCCTGTGTTGGGATTGGTTGGGTTGGAGAGAACCGTACCCGGCAACAGGTCTGTAAAGTCGCCTGTCCGCTCGGCTGCCGAAGGGACCAGCGTTTCGTTCGACACCCCCTGGGGCCGGTTACGCAAACCTTGATAAGAACCAAAGAAATACGCCTTGTCACGCTTGATGGGTCCGCCCACCGCTCCGCCGTATTGGTTCTCCTTGATGGCCGGCACGGTGGCGGCAAAGAAGTTTCGAGCGTTCAGATCGTTATTGCGCAGGAATTCCCAAACATCGCCATGAATGTCATTGGTTCCGGCGCGTGTGACCACCATAGCTTGGGATCCGGCGTTGCGCCCGAATTCCGCGTCGAAGTTGGAAGTCAAAAGCCGAAATTCCTGGATGGCATCGGGAGGGGGATAATTCATTCCGGTGTTGCGCGAGGGGTTGTTAAAGAAGGAACCGTCGAAGGTGTAGAGGTTCATGTTCTGGCGGCCGCCATTGGAATTCATCAGCGGTCCCCCCCGGGCATCGGACAACGATTCGGGCGCGTGCACGCCCAGTATGCCGGGAACGAGTTCCGCCAGGCTCATCACATTGCGGCCATTCAGCGGCAGGTCCACGATCCGGCGATCATCCACCAAGCTGGATACGGTTTGGGAGGTCGTGTCAACCAGGGGCGCCTGGCTGGTCACGCTGACGGCTTGTGTTACGGTGCCTACAGTCAACGCCACGTCGACGCGCAGGTTCTGTCCCACACTGAGCGACAAGCCCGTTTGAATGTTGCGCTCGAACCCTTCCTTCTCGACGGTAATGGTATATTCTCCCGGGTCCAGGGCAGGAAAATTATAGAAGCCTTCCGCGTTGGTTTCGGAAGGGTAGGTGGTGCCATGCTGCACGAGAGTAGCCGTCACTTTAGCCTGCGGGACGACTCCACCGCTCGAATCCTTAACGTATCCGCTGACGGTGCCCGTCGCCTGCGCCTGCAGCAAACCAGGCAAAGTTAGTATGACCGCTGCCACCGACACGCCGACTGCGAGGTTTGCCAGCCACCGCCCAACCTTTTCCATCGAAATCCTCCTGAGAGAATGTGCGGATCGCCGCAGGACGACCAAACCGCGCCCCCAGTTTGGTCTTATTCACTTTTGGAACGAGTAAGCCCTAATGTCCGGTAATCGAAAACGATACTAAGTTGTACTGCAACAAAAAGTCAAGTCCATTCGCGAGCGGGTATTGTCCGAAATGTGCGTCGGCCCGGTGTCTCGAGCTTGCTACTGGTATTCGCCTGCAAGTCGTAGCCCCGTAGGGGGCGGCCTAGCAAAGCCCAGGCCAACGGCCTGGGAAAGGAGAACGGAGGTGGTCTTCCGAGACGAGCCCTGAAGGGGCGACCTATGGGAGTCGCAGCTATCACGCCCCTTCAGGGCTTGAACCGGAAATGAAATACCCTCTCACGACTTTAACCCAGGCCCTTGGCCTGGGCTATGCTAGGCCGCCCCTTCGGGGCTGAGACTCTACGGCCATTCCGCAGGCCTTGATATCGACCAGCGAAACACGGTACTATTTTCCCGAGTCAGCGATGATCCGGCGCAATGCCGACAAGCACTTATCAGGGCAATGAAATACAGGCGATTTATTTCAACATGGGCCTCGTCGGCCATGGCACTGGCAGCCGCGGTGGCTCTTACTGCCCCGTCTGTCTCCGCTCAGGAACAAGAGGAAACACGAGGGCCGGGATGCTACCTGGCGGGTGGCTTAGATGCCCTGGAGCGAGGTGAATTGAGCTTGGCCGAAAGGGAATTTCGCGGGGCGGTCAAAGCCAGTTCAGGATCGCTGGAAGCGCGCGAGGATCTGGCCATTGTACTCGCGCGCCAACGGAAGTTGGACGAGGCCGTGGCGGAGTTTCGAGAAGTGTTGGCCGAACGCCCATTTTGGCCGGAGGCTCATTGTAACCTGGGCATGGCGCTTTTGGAGAAGAACGACATAGATGGCGCTCAGGAACAATTCCGCGATGCCATAAAGCAAAACCCTGAATACCCGGAAGCGCACAACAGCCTGGGTTTGGCGCTGGAGAAGCGGGGTATCGGTAAGCAAGCGGAAGCAGAGTTCCGCGCCGCGCTGGAGTTCAATCCGCAATACGCGGAAGCGCAAAACAACCTCGGCGAACTACTTGCTGCCGAAGGCGAACTGGACAATTCGATCGAGGCATTTCGCCAGGCCATCGCGATCGAGGCCGATTTCATCCCCGCCCGCCTGAACCTGGGCTCGGCCTTGTGGAAGAAGCACGAACTCGAAGAGGCCGAGTACGAGTTCCGCATCGCCGCCGGCAAGGGAAGTGCGGAGGCGCAAATGCACCTGGGCGCAGTGCTGGGAGAAGAGGGCCGGCACGAGGAAGCGCTGGCCACGGAGCGGAAGGCGGTCGAACTTCTGCCCCAGGATGCGCACGCTCACTTTCTGCTCGGCGGGGGATTCGAGGAAAGCGGTGATTTAGTAGGTGCAATCAGCGAGTTTCGCAGGGCCGCGCAACTCGAACCCAATTGGGCCGATGCGCAATTGAACTGGGGAATCGCCTTGCGACAGACCGGCGATTTCGAAAGCGCGCTCGCAGTCTTGCGATCCGCTGCGAAATTAGCCGACACGAGTACGGACGTCCACTACCAGCTCGGATTTACGCTGTTCCGCTTAGGTCAACTGGACGAGGCGGAACGAGAGCTGCGCCGTGCGATCTCCCTTCAACCGGACAACGGGCAGGCCTATTACATTCTTGGCCGCACGCTCGAGCAGAGGGGCGAACACGCGGAATCCGCACGGGCGTTTGCGGAAGTCGAGCGGCTCCACCGCTCGAGCGCTGCGTATGCTCAAGCTGTAACTCAATACAACCGGGGCATGCAGGCGCTTGAGAGTGGCGACCTCAGCGCGGCGTGCACGGCTTTTTACGCCGCTTTGGCGTTTTGGCCCGACTTAGCTCAGGCCCATACCAACCTTGGCGGGGCTCTTCTGAAGCTAGGCGACGTGAAGGGCGCGGTTGCTCAGTTTCGCTCGGCCATCGACTTAAATCCCAACGATGCGCGTGCCTATTTCAATTTGAGCCTGGCTTTGGCCAGGGCGGGCGACCGCGACGGTGCTGACCGCGCGCTGGAACGGGCCCGGAAACTGGATCCACAGATTACCGCCTCGGACTAGAAGCGGAAGTAAATGCAAACGCGGCGTCAAGCCGCCGCACTCCAAGGCGCTTCGCGCATTTCCATGAATCGACGTTATTTCACAATGCTGCTCGCCAATGCCTGGCTCGTTGCAAAAACGCTGCGGGCTGAGCACCGGGTCATTTCCATGGACCCCCTGGAAATGGAGTTTGAGCTGTGGTCTCTCCAGGGACAATACACCTCGGTCGAAGACTTCTATGTTCGCAATCACTTCCAGTCGCCCTCCAGCCCGGAGGCTGCGACGTTAAAGATCGAAGGCGAAGTGGAAGTTCCTCAGCAATTGACAAAGGCTGACTTAGCGACGTTGAAGGAGAGAAAACTCGGCGCGGTGCTCGAGTGTGCGGGAAACCGAGTGGGTTCAAGCGGCCTGGTCAGCAACGGCGCGTGGACCGGTTGGGCTTTCAAGGACATTTTGATGCTTGCTCGCCCGAATGCTGCCGCCGGCCACCTGCACCTCCACGGGCGTGATGGATACAAGCGCAGTGTGCCTCTGGATCGCGCGATGGCCGATGCGGTTCTCGTGACACAACTCAATTCTCGCCCTCTCACTCTCCCCCACGGCGCACCTTGGCGGGCCTTGCTGCAGGGTTGGTACGGGATGGATTCGGTGAAGTGGCTGGAGCGAATTGTGGTGGCTGCTGCTCCGCTGCCCAGCGAGGGGGGCATCTATCAGCAATCCCGCCAGACTTCATCGGGCGAAATCGAACGAGAACCATTGCCGCGTGTGCGGGTAAAGTCCGCCATCCTTAATCCCAGGCCGGGGAGCGTGCTGCGCAAGGGAAAGACGGAGCTACGAGGAGTCGCCTGGACGGGTGCAGGGACCATCGCTTCCGTCGAAGTAAGCGCCGACGCGGGCCGCGCCTGGCAATCGGCCTCGCTGATCTCCGCCGGGGCGCTTGAGTGGGTGATCTGGAAGACTTCCGTGGAGTTGACGGAAGCTGGTATTGTGGAGTTTGTCTCGCGGGCGAAGGATACCACCGGTCAAGCGCAGCCGGTCGAGCGTGATACGTCGCGATTAGACGGGTATGCCAACAACTGGTACCATCGGGTACGCTGCACGGTGGTTTAGGGGCAACAACATCCGTAACTCTAGATTCTGGTACATCGCAATCGCAATTCTGTGGATTCCTGCTCTGGGGACGGCCCAGTGCACTGTTCCACCGCCGGGCCACGCCCGCATGGCTCACTCCTCAGGGGCCGACTGGCACCTGAAGGGAGAAGGCGTAGTTTGCTGTCCTTGTGCTGTGCCTTGTCCCTGCCGCACGAACGGCGGAGCGACCTATGGACATTGCGAGGCGACTCTCTACCTTCACGTGAGTGACGGGCACTACGGAGATGTGCGGCTGAGGAACTTAAACATGGTGGACACCAGCGGTCCGTGCGGCATGAGTTACGAAAAGCTCTCGGCAGTTTATCTGGACCGAACGACACCGGCAGAGGTACAAGAGGCGTTGTTACAACTGTTGGCAAGCTTCTCCGCCACGGGGAAAAGCGATTTTCCCTATGTGCGGGAGGTCTCGATCAAGGCCCAGGTGACCGATGGTCACCTCTTTCAGGTTGAGATTCCGGGCATTCTGGATATGGAGGTGGATCGAAATTGGGGCCAGGCGGCCCCGCCCCTCCCGGCTTACGCCGCCCAGGACCGTTTTGCCAATGCTCTCGAGTATGTTCAGAATACTCGTTACCGCATGCACGATGACGGCGCAAAGTTGAATTTCGACTATAGCCGCCGGCAAGCGAATTACCGCTCGATCGACCTCGACGCCGCGGACTACCGGGAGCGCCGGATGATCGTCCAGTACTTGGATGGCAGCGGGTGGTTCAACGCCGCCATGCTCCAGATCATCCAGGAACAACACCTGCTGCTTCCCGATCTTGAAGCGATACGCAAGCAAGTTGCTCGCCTGCGGCTCGCACGCGGAGGGTCACAGTGAGGTTTCCGGGTTGGTGCGCGGCGCTGGCGATCAGCGGCGGTCTCCTGGTCGCTCGGCCGTGCCTTGCGCAGGCAGAGCCCGCCCAGGAAATGCTCCGGGAGGGCAAGGGTGCGCTCGAGGCTAAAGACTTCAACCGGGCGGAAAGGATCTTCGCGCAGTTGGCGAAGCAGGAGCCCTCAGCTACCAATTATGCTTATCTCGCCGTGGCAGAATTCTCTGCGGGAGAACCCGCGGCGGCCATCGAACACTTCAAGCAAGCACATCGGTTGGGCAATGATTCCGCAAATATGCACTATTACTGGGGAGTGGCGTATCTCCAGAACGAAGAGCCCGATTCCGGCATTCGAGAACTGAAATTGGCGTTGAGCAAGGATCCTAAACTTCAACCTGCGGTGTTAGCCCTCGGAATTGCGCTCGTTAACAACGGGCGGCCCAAAGATGCGGTGCCTTACCTGGAGCAGGCGCGTACGCGTTCCCCCGGAGATGCGGAGATTCAGGCCAGCCTGGTGCGCGCGAAATTTGAGGCAGGCGATACGCCCGGAGCCCTGGCCAGCATCGACGCCGCCATTGATGCCATCCCCGAAAACTCGCGTCTCGACGCAACGTTGGCATTCCTTTGCCTCCACCACCGCCAGGTGCAGAAAGCGCGCCAGTTGCTGGAGAATGCCAGTGAGGTAAACCCACAGGACGTTACGCTGAAGCTGTTGCTTGCGGACGCCAGCCTTAAGGCGGGCGAACCCGTGGAGGCGCTGGCCGTTCTGAAAGGCGTTCCAGAGGAAGCGGGAGGTAAAGGCGAACTGGCCTTTCTACGGGGGAGCGCTTACTTGCTCGGCGGCGACCCCAAGCGCGCCTCTCCATACTTGTCCGAGGCGGTGAGCGCCGACCCAACGAACGTCAGCTACCAACTCGCTTATGCCACACTCGAAGGGTCGGAGCAGCTCTACGCGAAGGCTCTCGAAACCCTCGCCAAAGCGCGTCAGCTTGATCCGCAGACAGAAAGCATCCCCTACCAAATGGCGGTGACTTACGCGTTGATGCACAATTATCCGGACTCCTTGCAGGCTTGTGAGACTGCCCTCCGGCTAACACACCAGCCTGACGAAGTCTATTTTCTACGGGGTGTCATTGAAATCGAGCAGGGAAACTTCGGGGCGGCAGAAGAGTCCCTTCAACGGGCCGTGACAACGAACCCGCGCGTAGCGTCTTACCACGCGGCGCTGGGAGTCGCCGAGTTTGAAACGGGAAAGCTCACGGACAGTCTCAGGGAGTTGGACGAAGCCCTGGCCATGGACGCGCAGGGCGCGCCGGCATACCTCTGGCGGGCGCGAGTGGAGGCACGACAAGGACGGAACGCCCCGGCGCTCGCCGATTACCAGGCTTACACCGTGCTATCTCCGGATACGGCGAAGGCTTATCAAGAAGAAGAGACTCTCTACCGAAAAGCAGGACAGGTGGACAAGGCTGCGGCTGCCCATACCAAATATGTTGCGCTGAAAGCTGAGAAGTCCGAGGCCGAACGAGACCCCTCATTCCTCGATCAACTTTGGCTGTCGCGTTTACGCGAGGGTCTCGGCGAAGTGGCGGTGGGCCCGTGAGGTCAACTGCATGAATCTACCGAGACGCCAGGTCCTTTTGGCAACAGCCTTGTTCGCCTGTGTTTGCGGTCCAGGCGCACTCAGGGCCGCCACGGTTTCGCCGCTTTTTGCGCGAGGATACACGGTCATTCCCGAACCGCAGAAGGTCGAGCTGAGTGGCCGGGACTTTGAGTTTGGCGACACGTGGCGCCTGCAACTGGCTTCCGGTGTTAAGGCAGATGACGTTGCCGTTCGAAGCCTCAAGCAAGAACTGCAGGAGCGGAATCATGTTGCCCTGCGAGAAGCGAGCGGAAAGGGCGGATCGGTGCTGAGACTCGCCATCGATCCCCGGGCGGTGGAGATCGGCGTGGCCATCGACAAGGAAAAGGAGAAGTTGGCCGAGCAGGCTTACCGCATGAAGTTGGCTCCCAGCGGGATCACGATAACCGGCAACAGTTCGACAGGATTGTTCTACGGAGTGCAAACGCTGGTGCAATTGCTGAAGTCGGAAGGGGCGAAGCAGTGGCTGCCGGAAGGGGAAATTATCGACTGGCCGGATCAGGAACTGAGGGTCATCTACTGGGATGACGCGCATCATCTGGAGCATCTGGAGGTCCTCAAGGCAGCGTTGCGGCAGGCGGCGTTCTACAAGATCAACGGTTTTTCGCTCAAGCTGGAGGGGCATTTCGAGTATCAGCACGCACAGCCCATCGTGGAGCCTTATGCTTTGTCTCCGGCTGAGCTGCAGGAGCTCACCGATGAGGCCGTGAAGTTCCACATGGAATTCATTCCCTATCTGGATGGGCCGGCGCACGACGCGTTCATTCTGAAGCACCCGGAATATGCGCAGTTGCGCGAGTATGGGGAGAGCAATTACGAGTTTTGTGTGACCAACCCGGACACCTACAAGCTGTTTTACGGAATGTTTGATGACCTCTTGGCGGCGACGAAGGGGAGCCACTATTTCATGCTGTCCACGGATGAGCCCTACTACGTGGGATTAGCGAAGAACTCACAGTGCGACGAGGTTGATCGGGCGAAGGAACTGGGAAGCGTAGGAAAGCTGCTGGCGGAATTTGTGACGAAGGCGGGGGGATACCTGCACGAACACGGACGGGAGGTGATGTTCTGGGGAGAATATCCGATGGTGCCGGAGGACATCGCATCGCTCCCGGCTTACATGATTAACGGGGAAATATACGGTCCCAAGTTTGACCCTGTGTTCAAGGCCCACGGGATTCGCCAGATGATGTTCACTTCGACCGTGGGATGGCAGGAGTACCTTTTCCCGAACTATTACCTCCTTCCCCAGGACCAGCACATACCGGGCCCGCCGGGTGGCACTTATGAATCGGTCAGCCAGGGACCGGGTTTCGTCGAGCAGATGTTCGACATGATATCGCACGATGCATCGCGCCAGAACGCCGACTTGACGGGAACCTTTGTGGCGGGATGGGCGGACGTCGGGTTGCATCCCGAGACGATGTGGCTTGGATACGCCACGGGATCGGCAAGCGGGTGGCATCCCGGATCACCGGCTCCCCAGGAATCCATGGCTTCCTTCTATAAGCTTTTCTACGGGCCGGGCGCGACGCGGATGGAGCGGCTGTACCAACTTCTTAGTGAGCAAGGCCAGTTCTGGAAAGAGAGTTGGGAAGCCAAGCCCTCGGCCGCGCGCACACCCCTGTGGGGTGACTGGAACATCATCTACCCGAGGCCCCGTCCAGCCCTCGATCAAACCCTCCCGCTGCTACCGGTTCCTTCGATGCCACTTCTCACGACGGGCTATGACTGGGCTCCGCTCAATACGCGCCGGCTCGAGATGGCAGGCAAATTCCTGGCCGATAACGACGAATTACTCGCGCTGATTCACGCGAATCTGGGGCAGGCAGAATTCCAGCGTTATAACCTGGAGGTCTATCTCACCATCGCGCAACTGTTTCGGCAGAACCTCACTATGCTGCGGAGCCTTGCGGAGATCAATCAATCGCTTCAAGCGGCCGAGCGCCAGGCTGGCGAGGCCGACCCGGAAGCTGCCTTGGCGTCGCTTGACCATGCTCTCGATTTCGCCGGACAGATTCGAAGCAAGCGCAACCGGGCATTCCAGAACGCGGTCGACACCTGGTACAAGAGTTGGTACCCGCGCGTCCCGGAAGCCAACGGCCGCCGCTTCCTTGACAAGGTCGATGACGCGAAGGACCATCTGCCGGCTCGCACCGTGGATATGACCTACTTGATCTATCGCGAACTGCTCTACCCCTTCGGCGATTGGGCGGAAAGGGTGGCGGCCGTCCGCAATGCGTACGCGGAAGCGAACCATCTTCCGGGGCGAGACTTCAAGCTGGATTGGCAGGGGACCGGCAACCCAGCGGTGCAGTCCGGCGGCAAATAGCGAGGTTGAGACATGACACACGCCTCTCTCAGGCCTTTCGCAGGCCCTGCGGGTCTATGGGGAGTCGCCGCAGGCGCACTCCAGTGGCGGCGAAGACGGCATTGGACACGGCAGGGGCCAGGGGCGGAACGCCGGGCTCGCCCATGCCGCCGGGCTTTTCGTTACTGGGCACGACGTAGACTTCGATGTCTGGTGCCTGATCAATGCGCAGGACCTGATAATCATGGAAATTGCTCTGC
>Ga0116126_1001852_pt1 | contig 12739 bp, 9 predicted proteins | sample June2015DPH_16_5_FD_89730 | JGI IMG/M metagenome (GOLD analysis project Ga0116126, IMG submission 89730) | Peatland microbial communities from SPRUCE experiment site at the Marcell Experimental Forest, Minnesota, USA - June2015DPH_16_40 | ecosystem: Environmental > Terrestrial > Soil > Wetlands >...
CACGATATTGGACGACGCTTCGCCCTTCACTCCTCTCCACGCTGGCACAACTAAACTCCTCCAGGCGCGCCACCAGAGAAAGTGGCATCGCCAAACGCCCGTCATCAGGTCCGCGGAAAAGCAGGAGTGATTCTCCATCTTCGCGACGGACCTGCTCTTCTACGGCCTTTTCACCTACGGTTCGATCGCGAACCGCGGAAACTACGTTGGCTCGTTGCGCCAACCCCAAGACGTCCAGGATGAGCGCCACGCGGCCATCGCCCATGATGGTAGCCCCCGCGAAGCAGGAAACCCCTTTCAGCTGTTTGGCCAGGGGCTTGACGACAATCTCCTCCGTGTCGTTGATGGAATCCACCACCAGGCCGAATTGGCGATCGTCCGCCTGCAGAACTACGATATTCACGTTCTGGGACTCGAGGACCTTTCGTTCCGCCTCAGTCAAAAGTTCAACAATCTTCGCGGAGGTGGGCTTGACATCGCCGTACGCCTGCTCGGCCTGCGCGCCGTGGCCGGCCGCTCTGAGGGCTACAATCTGCTTGACCAGGGCATGAAATGCGGCGTGAATCTTCTCGAGTTCCACAATTTCCGCAATGTCCCCGTACTCCTTGAGGCCGTTCGAATAGAGCCACTTCCCTAAGGCGCATCCTTTATGAGAGCCCGCTTGCTCTGCCGTCAGCGCGGTTTTTCCATCCAAGAACTGTCGCAAGCGGTCCGTCCACTCCAGGTGTCTGCGGCGCGCGAGCGCGAAATCCAGTAACTCTGTGGGTTGATCTTGGGGTGCTTCAGCCTCCCCGGCTACCTTAAGCTCTCGCTTCAGATAAACCAGGGGTAGCAGACGTCCGCGCAATCGATATACGGGCGCGCCGTGAATCAACTCCACGCCTTTACGCGCCTGATCGCCCTCGAGCCGCACTAGTTCCAGCAGGCTAACTTGAGGTATGGCGTAGCGGTCCCCGCCGCTGGTCACCGTGAGCGCCGGAATGATCGCCAGGGTCAGAGGTATTTTGATTTTGAGCGTGGTGCCTTTGCCGCTTTGGCTTTGGATGTCCACAACCCCGCCGATCTTCTCGATGTTCGTCTTCACCACATCCATGCCCACACCGCGCCCGGAGACGTTGGTCACCTTCTGGGCGGTGGAAAACCCAGGCAGGAAGATCAGGTTGAGCATTTCCCGCACGCTCATGCGCGCGGCGTGATCGGAGGTAAGCAGCCCGCGTTCCAGGGCCTTCTGCTTAACGCGCTCCAGGTTCACCCCTGCCCCATCGTCGGAGATCTCGATGTTGACTTGACCGCCTTCGTGGAAAGCGCACAGGAACAAGCGCCCCTCTGCGGGCTTGCCGCAGGCGACCCGCTCCTCGGGGCTTTCGATGCCGTGATCCACGGAATTCCGAACCAGGTGAGTCAGGGGATCCTTGATGGCTTCCACCAGCGTCTTATCGAGTTCGGTCTCTTTGCCTTCCATCTCGATGCGCACTTGCTTGCCGCAACTCATGGCCAAATCGCGCACGAGACGCGGAAACCGGACCCAGATGTTTCCGATAGGCTGCATGCGGGTCTTCATCACCCCTTCTTGCAGTTCGGTGGTAATCAAGTTCAGGCGCTGCGAGGTATTGAGAAAGACTGGGTCCTGCTGCGTGGTGGCGAACTGGAGAATCTGGTTGCGGGCCAGCACCAGCTCCCCCACCAGGTTCATCAGCTTGTCCAGAAGGCCCACGTCCACCCGAATGGTGCTGTCGGTGGCCGCGAGCGTGCGCACTTCTTTCTGTTCCTGAATGGCCTCCTGGATGTCCGGCGCCTTGGCTGACCCGCTCTCGACTAGAATCTCGCCCACCGGCCGCGCGTCTCCCAAAAGCTGTTTGTCGAGCGCCGCCGTAACTTGCGTGGTCGAGGCTTTGCCGCGTTCCACCAGGATCTCGCCCAGCCGCCGCTCCTCGTCCGGTATGCTGCCGGCTCGGGGGTCCCGAAAGAGCAGTCGTGGTGCGGAGGGTTCAGAATCGGCGCTCGCAGGCGGGGCATCAGGCTCAGTGACCGCGGGTGGGGCCTCCTGTTTGGCGGTCAGGACTGGGGCTTCGGGTTGGGCGGGCGGGGGCGGGGAACCGGGCTCGGGCGGCGAAGGCGGCGATGCAGAGCTGACGCAAGAAGGCGGTGGCGCAGGCTGGAGAGGAGGGGGTTCAGGCTTCGAACTTTGCAAGCGCGTGAGGGATTCAATCAGCGCTTGGTAGTCCTGCTCGCCTTCCTGTCCCGTAGCCTCGATATTGGCCAGCATTTGGCGGACCGCGTCCACCATAACCAGCAGTCCTGAGGTGATCTCCGCGTTGAGGAGCAATTCGCCGTCCCGCATCTTGCTGAGCAGGCTCTCCCCGACATGAGTGACCGACTCGAGCTTGCTGAATCCCAGGAAGCCGCAGGTGCCTTTTATGGTATGAATGGTCCTGAAGATGCCGGCCAAGATATCGCGGGCCTTCGGATCCTTTTCCAAAGCCACCAGGCTGCGATCAAGTTGGTCCAGGTTCTCATTGCTTTCCACCAAAAACTCTCGAACGATGTCATCCATGACGGTTCATACCTTGTGGCGAACCACAGTTACGGTCGTGTCAACTTTCTATCGGCATTCCGAGCCGGATGGGTGAGCGCATCCCCAACCACGTGTGCGCTAAGCGTGAATTGCCGTGCTGGAGTCTTGTGCCTGGCTTTCTTGGATTGTCAACCACTGTTCTCCCTCTTTCCAGGCGTCGCGGAGGGCGGTGTAGTACTCAATCAGAGGGCGGAGGGATTCCATCGAGTTCTGGGCATTGGCTTGCAGAATCTTGGCGCGCGAGTAGGCATAAAACCCTTGGAGATTTCGCGCTATCTCGCCGCCCTCGTCGAAGTTCAGGGTCCCTTCGAGCTGGATGATGATGGCAAGCGCGCGATTCAGATGGCGGCATTTCCCTTCAATGTCATGCGTCTCGATCGCGTGAATGGCGCGGAGCAGAGCCGTAATCGCGCCGTCGTAGAGCATTACGACCAGGCCCAAGGGCGAGGCGCCTTGGACCGAGAGTTGACGATAGCTTTGGGCTGGGTGTCTCATGAGGTTGAGCTCGTTGTGGGATTGAGCGCATTCAGTTGCTGATTAACCTGGTTGATTAATTCCGGCATTTGTTCGAGCGTGGTGTTGATCGTGGAATACTCGTTGGTCAGTTGCGTCTGGGTCTGCTGCAGTTGATACTGAAACTCGCTGATCTGGTCGTTGAGATCGCTCTCCTGGCTGCTGATCGAACTCATATCCAGATTCAAAGGGCCGTTGGTGGCGTCGGTAAGATTAGTGAGAGCCGTGTTGAGCGTCTGAGCCACACCCGCCTGGGAGGTGGACTGGAAGAGGTTCTGGACGGCGGAGAAGTCGTTGGCCAGCGCGTCGTTAAGGTCCATGCTGTCGGACGAAGAGCTGCTGGCCACGGATAAGGTGCCGTCTTCCTGAAGCTGAATCCCGATCGACTGAAGGTTGACGGCCGCGCCATTGCCGCTGAGGCTGGTGGTGATGCCATTGAGCAACTGGGACTGTATCAAGTCTAAAGAAGGGTCGCCCATGAGCGGTGGCGCGCTGCCGGTGCCGCTGTAGGTGTTCTGGGTGTTGATATCGGTCATGAGCTGGTTCCAGGCGCTGACGAAATTGTTGATCCCCGTCGAGACCTGGGTCAGGTCAGGCTGCACGTCCAGAGTCACCGGATCGGAGGATGTCCCCGACAAGCTCAGAGTCACACCGGGAATAACGCCTGTCACGGTGTTGCTGCCGCTCGTGACCGGGACTCCATCCACCGTCAGGGAGGCGTCGCTCCCCAGGTTATTGCCGTTGGAGTCTTTGGCCATCTGGATGCCTAATCCGCCGCCCCCGCCCGTGCTGTCGGTGACCGTCAAGTCGCCTGCCGAGCCGGAGGTCTGGCTGACCAGAGACAAGACAGCTTGTGAACCGTCCGTAATAACAGAGGCCGTAACTCCTGCGTTTTGCTGATTAATGTAGGATGCCAGGGCACTCAGCGTGTCGGGGTCGCTGCCGTTGGTATCGACGGGAACGGTAAGTGCGCCCGCACTGTTCGATCCCACCTGAATGGTTAGTGTTCCGGTAGGGAGTGCGGAAGTTGCGGACTGCTGCGGAGCGGAGTAGGCTGCCGAAGTGGTGGCGAGGCTGTTGACGACAATGGTGTGCGAACCGGCCGCGGCGCCGTTATCCGCGGTCGCGCTCACCACATTGTTATTCGACGAGTCCACCGTGACGTCGCCGAAGGCACCCATGGGGTCACTGAGCGCTTGTACAGCGGTCTGGAGATTGCTCAAGTCGGTTTCAATGGTCTGCAGGGCGGTGGTCTGCGAGTTCAAGGCAGTCACTTGATTTTGCAGGTTTTCCTCGGGCTGCGCGTCGACTTCCAGGATGGCATCCACGGTTGACGTCACATCAAGGCCACTGCCGGAAGTGTTGGTAGCGGAGTTAAGGATGGCATCAACCGCTTCCATGACCGCCGAATCGCTGCTTGAGCTGCTTGCAGTCGAACCCGAGGTGCTGGATTCCCCCAAAAGCTCAGCCAGCGACTCGTTACTCGGGTTCAAGGTGTTCAGTAGGGAACTGATCGAGCTGGAGGTGCTCATTCCTTTTCTCCTTCAGAAGAGCGTGAGGCGTAAGATTACAGCTCATGCCAGCCTCAACGGATTTCTATCGGCATTTCTGGCGTTTGCCTTGAGCACCGTGGCTTGCGCCCCATTGGCTTTAAACTAATGGCTCAGCTCGCGCTACGTTGCACTCACTGACCGCTTCCAGAGGCCCGGAGGGCCGACAGAGATTAGCCCATGGCGTAAGATCGTGTGAACAAATCAGCCGCCTGTCATCCTGAGCGCAGCGAAGGATCCCCGCAGTTTCTCATGGTCCAACGAGTTACGAACAACTGCAGAGATCCTTCGCTGCGCTCAGGATGACACGTTCCGAATTCCTTCACACCTTCTAAGCCGTGGGCTACTTTCTGGCGCCGCTCCGCGGCTCTCGTAGCCCTCGCGTCTTTAGGTTAGCGCTTATGGGCATGCTCCCACCCGGTCTTGGCGCGGACTGACTCTCTTGCCTTGGCGGAAGGATGGCGTAGCGCGTCAGGCCGACCTCCGGGGGCTCTCCGACCTGCCCGCGCGGTCCAGGCCGTCCGCTTACTGGAGGAGGGGCGGGGGGATTGTGGCAGCGTGAGCAAGGAGAACAGGAGAACAACCCCCGCCCCTCCCTACGTCAGGAGGGGAACGAACTCGACGGAGGGGGCCCGGAAGGCCCCCTCCGTCAAGAAACAACCTGGCTGCGATTACTGGAGCAGTTTCAGAATCGCTTGCTGGTTCTGGTTGGCTTGCGCCAGGGCCGAGATGCCTGTCTGTTCCAGGATTTGATACTTGGAGAGGCTGGCAACTACTTGCCCGACGTTCGCGTCCTGGATGGAGCTTTGGGCGGAAGTCAGGTTTTGCACCTGGGTGTTAATGACGTTGGTGGCCGAATTCAGCCGGTTAATGCCGGCGCCGATGGTGCCGCGCATGCTGGCCACGTCGGAAATGGAGTTGTTGATGACGGTGAGTGCCGACGCTGCGCCGGACGCGGTGCCGAGGTTCTGGGTCGACAGGGTAGTCGTGTTGTTGCCGATCTGGTTGGCGTTGAGCAAACCCACCTGGACTTGAATGGTGTTGTAGAGGGGATTGGTCACGTTGCCATCGCTGATGAACACGCTGGCGCCGCTCGATCCGTTGGTTTGTCCGGGCGCCACGAAAGAGTCGGCGTTGCCGCCTTGCAGGGGATTGCTGGAGGTATTGGCAACATACCCCAACACGGAGTCGTTGTTAGCGACCGTCAGGTCGCCACGGTTCAGGGGGTCGCTGATCTCGAGTTGCGTGGCGGATGCGGGATTGGCGAAAGAGGTAACAGAAGCGCCCGCCATAGTGACACCGGTGTAGGTGGCGGAGATGTTGCCACTGTAACTGCTGTCGGTGACCTCCAACTTGCCGTTCTGGAGGAAGGCGTGGAACGGCGTGCCGGAATCGTTGATGGAATCGATCAGGCCTTGCACCGTGGTCGCCGTGGCGCCGGTGATCGGATCCTTCGTGGTGCCGGCAGTGAACGTGTATGTATTGGGGGAGGCGCCGTTGGCCCCCGGGGTGCCGCTGTTGAGGGTGATCGTACCGACAACGGCGCTGGCCCCCGACAACACGGGATTGCCAGTTACCGTGGTCTGAAGTTGGTTCGTGTTCGTTACCGACTGCAAGCTGGCCGTCACTCCCAGGCCGCTGCCGTTGATTCCGTTGATCAGGTCCTGGAGGGTGTTGGTTACCGCCACCGTGCCCAGGGCGGGGGAGATGGTGTTGTTGCTGACGGTCAGGTTGCCAGTCGAGCTGGTGACCTGGAACACGTTGTTCCCGTTGATGGACGCCGACATGCCGTAGCCGCTGGTGTTGATCTGGTTGATGAGGTCGCCCACCGTATCCTGCGTGGCGACCAGAGTGCCCACGTCGGTTTTGGACTGAGCGCTCTGGGTCACTGTCAGGTTATCGCCAGCCGCGCTCGTAATGGTCAGATGGCCGGCAGAATCGACGTACGCCTTCACATTGGCGTCGCCGCTTGCGTTGAGAGCGGTCAGGAGGTTGGAGACATGGTCGCCTGCCGTAAACGAGTAATTCACGCTCCCGCCGTCCGTACTGGTCAGCGTGAAAGTATCCCCGGCGGCGAGCACAGTTCCTGAATTCACTACCGTAGCGGAACCTCCCCATTTCTGTGTGGCCGCGGTGAAATTGACAGTCCCTTGGCCGGCCCCTGAGCCATTGCTAAGAGTAAGAGTTTCACCATTGGCAATGGTGGTATTGAGGCCCTGGGCAGCCAAACTCGTGGTCCCCAGGACGGTGGCGCCGGCGGCTCCGGCCGTAAAGGTGTAAGCCGGTGCGTTCCCTATCTGCACGGAGGTGGTGGTTCCCGCCGTCAGGGCCTGATTGGCGCTCAGGCTGCTTTGCGCCATGCTGACGGCTTCGCTGGGGTTGGGTGCGGTGGTGGAGGAAAACACCGGGTTGCCGTTGAAATTCGTAGCGTTGCCGATGCGGTTGATTTCCGATACGATCGAAGAATACTCATTGGTGATGGCTGAGAATTGGTCGGTGGTCAACCCGCCATTCGCGGCTTCGGTAGCCAGCGTGACGGCGCGATTCAGCAGGGTGGTGACCTGCGAGAGAGCTCCGTCTGCAACTTGCAGTTGGCCCACGCCGTTGGTGGCGTTCTGCGCCGACTGGGTGAGCGCGGTGATATTGGCCTGCAACCCGTCCGCGACTGACAGTCCCGCCGGATCGTCGGCGCCGCTGTTGATGCGCGAGCCGGAGGACAATTGGAAGAGGGTGTTTTGCAGGTTATTGTTGGTGATTGCGAGTTCGTTCTGGGCTGTTAAGGAAGCAATATTGTTCAGAACACTGAGTGCCATGTGGAGGCTCCTTTTAATAAAGTTTCCGTTTCGGCCGGAGCCTCTACGTCGCGCCGCAAAAGCTTCGTTCCGACTCACGGAACCGTTTCCAAATTCACCTACCCTATCGACACCACATTGCAAAACTTTACAAACCCTGCATGGAAAGCGGAGAAAATCGATAATCGAAATCCGCAGCGCAAAAAATCGGAACTCGAAAATCGAATTATTCCCGTCTTCGAATTTCAGAGGGTGTTTTTCGCCGCCGAGCCGGTCAACCATCGACGGACAAGCCCGCAGGCTACTAGTATAGCCCCTGAGCCGTTCCTAGGCGCTACACTATATCCTATCAATAATCGTCCCCGAACTTCCGATATCAATCATGTTGGAGGACCGAGACATTCAGACGCTTTCAACCTTTGGGCGTTCGGCCAGCGTGGCGCACGCGCAAAGTTGAAGGCTGTTTCCCGGCTTGCCGATGGAATAACGGGGGAGTGCATGTGCTGCTGAGGACTCGCAGCGTCCCGGGGATATCGAGCGCACAGAGGCAGTTTGGGCCCTGCGGCGCAGCCTGGACCCGACAGGATGCGGACCCGGAGTTGAGAGAATGATCTTACTGACCAGGCTTAACAATCGACCCTTGGTCGTCAACTCGGAGATGATCAAGTTCATTGAGAACACCCCGGATACCGTCCTCACGCTGGTTTCGGGGGAAAAGATCGTGGTCCTCGAGTCGGTTGCGGAGGTGATGGAGGCCATCATGAACTTCCGAGCCCGGATCGTGGCGGCGGCAGGTCCCCTGGTTCAGAGTCCGGAGACAGGCGAGAAGAAGCGGGACGAGTGTGAGAAATAAGCGTTGACGTAAAGGCACGCTTTGGCGCGGCTGGGCTCTCGGAAGGTTAGTGCGAGCCCAGAGCTTTGAGGTTCGCGGCATCTCCGGAAGCTCGCGAACAGGCTTCAAGCCCCGGAGCCAGGGTTCCGCGCCACATTGAGGGATTGGGAGATCGGCAAGTGGATAAATCCACCGTGGGCGGGATTGTTCTTGCGGTATGCGGAATCTTGGCAGGCCTGCTCATCGAAGGCGGAAATCTCGGCCAGATTCTTAAGCCTACGGCCGCCATGATTGTTCTGGGCGGGACCATTGGGGCTGTCATGATCCAGTTTCCTCTTCCCACCGTCCTGGCGGCTTTTGCGAGTTTAGTCAGGGTAGTTTTGGAACGAAAGCGGGACGGCCAGGCGGTAATTCGTCAACTTGTGGGGTTTGCCCAGAAAGCGCGCAAAGAAGGAATCGTCTCTCTCGATAAGGACTTGGAGACCATTGATGATCCGTTCCTCAAGAAATCGCTGATGCTGGCGATTGACGGCACGGAGCCTCAAGAACTGCGAAAGATGATGGAGTTGGAACTCCAGAATCGCGAAGAGCAGGAGGAAAAAATCCCCATGGTTTTTGAGTCGGCGGGCGGCTTCGCCCCGACCATCGGGATCATTGGCGCCGTCCTGGGGCTTATTCAAGTGATGCAGCACCTGGACAAAATGGACGAAGTGGGGCGCGGCATTGCCACAGCCTTCGTGGCCACGATCTATGGCGTGGGTGTCGCCAATATCATTTTTCTTCCCTCGGCGGGCAAGCTCAAAATTCGAATGCGGGAAGAGCAAGTGGCGCGCGAGATGATGCTGGAAGGAGTAGTCTCGATTCTGGAAGGTCTGAACCCACGCATGGTTGAACTCAAGTTGAACAGTTTCCTGTCCGAGGCCTCGAAGAGCGAGGCGTCCAAGACAGAGGAGGCGAAAGCGGCATGAAGCGGCGACCCAAGGGCCACGCCAACCACGAGAGATGGCTGGTTTCCTACGCGGATTTCATCACGTTGTTATTTGCTTTCTTTGTAGTGATGTTTGCGGCCTCGCAGACGGACAAGGGGAAGGTCGGAAAGCTTGCCGTAGCCATCGAGACTGCCTTCAAGGACCTGGGCATTTTCAATCTGCCTTCCTCGAAGGTTCCACCCATTTCGGTGGGGCCAACCCAGGAAGGGCTTCCCACGGTTACAGCGCTGCGCGAACAGAGTACGGTAAGCAACCTCGCCAAACTTCAAAACCAGCTTGCACAACAACTACAACACGAGCTCATCCGCGGCGAAGTCGCCATCAAGGTGGGGCGGGAGGGCTTGGTCGTCAGTCTTCGCGAAATCGGTTTCTTCGACAGCGGTTCCGCCGAAGTCAAACTGAAGTCAGAGCCCGCGGTAGCGCGCATTGCGAAAGTTCTGGCGCACGGTCAATACCAGGTTCGGATCGAGGGGCACACGGACAACATTCCAATTCACACTCAGCGTTTTGATTCCAACTGGGAGCTTTCCACCTCGCGCGCCACCGAGGTGGCCAAGTTGTTTGTTACCCGGTACGGGTTCCCCCCGGAGAGCCTGTCGGTGGCGGGATACGCCGAATTCCACCCTGTCTCGCCGAACACGACGCCGGAAGGAAGGGCGCTCAACCGGCGGGTCGATCTGGTGGTGGTTGCGCCGCCGACCAAGGTTCAGTCGAGCCTGATGGGCACCGTGGTGGAGGCCCCACCACACGTCGAGGTCCCCAAGGAGTGAGTTCCGCGATGGCAGCACTTATGGAGAAGGCGGATGCAAGCGGCAGGCGCGATGCGGCCCCCACATTATCACCCGACGGCTCGAATGCGCGAGAGGTAATTCGCGCCCGGCTGGAGAGGTTGAATTCGATACCTACGGTTCCTGCCATTGTCCGCCCGCTCCTCCACTACATGGAAAAACCCATTGACCAGATGGAAGTGAAAAGGGTCGTGGACATGATCTCCTGTGATGAATCCATTGCAGCCCAGTGTCTGCGCATGGCCAATTCGGCCTTTTACTTCCTGCCTCAGACTGTAAAAACCATCCATGGGGCGGTCATTGTGTTAGGAGTCAGAAAAGTGCGCGAAATCTTGTTGGGCTGCTCGTTGCTCAATCTGATCCCAAGGAACCAGAATATCGCTGTCGCCTTGGCCCTTTGGGAACATTCCCTGGGGTGCGCGCTGTTAGGCAGGGAACTGGCTCGCTGGATTGATTTCCCTGACCCCGAACGGGCCTACCTGGGAGGACTCTTACATGACCTGGGCGAGATCATCAACCTGGTGGCGTTTCCCGGTGAGTCCTCCGCCTGCCTGACGCGCGCCGCCGCCGAGCAAAAAGCGCTTCATGAGGTGGAGACCGACTCAATGGGCTTTACACATTGCGACAGCGGCAGCGTGGTGGCTGAGATGTGGCGGCTTCCATGCCACCTTGGCGAGGTTATTCGATACCACCACGATGTTCAGCAGAGCAGACTCCATCCCGAACTGGTGGCGCTGGTGAGCATCAGCGACCTGCTCTGCCGCGCTAACGAGTTGGGGTACGGCTACCAGGAAAAGAGTCTACCCGACCCGCTCGAGGCGATCGAGTGGGAGATCCTTGCCACGAAGTCTCGAAAGCTGGCCCGGCTTGGCCCGGCTCATCTCGTCCAAGAACTGAACCGGCACGCGAAACGAATCCAGAAACATGTCAAATCCGTTTTCCAAGGTTGAGGGCTGGACCTTTTTCATTTCGGGGTTGGAGAATGGACCGGGAAGGCTTCCTCCTGCGGTAGGTTAGGCAACAACGACCTGTGCTGACAGTTAAGAAGGCGGCTTGCTCTCCGTAGCAGCCGTTTTATGCCCTGGCTCCCATTTAAGATTAAATCCTGAACTGCCGAAAGACAGATTGAGGTCTGGAATGCCAGAACAAACCGTCACAGTGTCGTTTGCAAATCCTTGCATTGAATCTTGCCCTTCTGCGGTATCCGCGGGCGGCCAGGTAGTTCAGGTTGGAGATTCACGTCACGAGTCGCCGGGAAGGCCAGAACTGTGTGCTCAGTGCCAACTGCAAGAGAAACTTCTTCAGGCGCAGCGGACCGAGGCTCTCGGTACCCTGGCAGGCGGTATTGCGCATGATTTCAATAACTTGCTGGGAGTCATTCTGGGGTTCGCCTCTATTGTGCGATTACGGCTGGCTCCTTCCGACCCGCTCCTCGAGTTCGTGAAGATGATCGAACAGTCTGCCCAGCGGGGCTCTGACCTTACTCGGCAGTTACTCGGTCTGGCGCGACAAGGAAGGCAGGAAGCAGTCCCTATCCGCGTGGGGGACGTCCTGGGTCGGGTTGTGAAGATCATCACCAGCACCTTCGACCGGCGCATTCAGGTACAAACCCGCAGCCAGGCAGGTCCGCTCTGGGTTGACGCCAACCCAGCGCAATTCGAGCAGGCGGTCCTGAACCTGTGCATCAACGGGCGAGATGCCATGCCGGATGGGGGAGTACTGACGCTGGAGAGTTCGCGGGTCGTTTACGGCGAGAATGATCCCTCGCGTCCCAGCCGTTGCCTGCCAGGTAGTTATGCGTGCATCACGGTTCGAGATACGGGTGTAGGCATGCCTCCTCAGGTGTTGAGCCGGATTTTCGATCCCTTTTTTACGACCAAGGAGCCCGGCAAAGGTTCTGGGCTAGGGCTCTCGATGGTTTATGGAATGGCCAGCAGCGCAGGCGGGTTCGTGCAGGTGGCAAGCGAGGTCGGCCTGGGTTCCGCTTTTTCAATTCATCTGCCGCTGAAGACCCCACCCGTGGAACATCGGAGCTTAACCCGAAGCTCTTCACTCGAACCCGGGAGCGGGACGGTCCTGGTGGTTGACGACGAGCCGATGGTTCTGGCGTTCGCGGAGGAAGGACTGAAGAGGCTCGGATATCAGGTGCTTACGGCCGCGGATGGCTGGCAGGCCTGTGAGGTCTTTGGCTCGCACTCCGGCCAAATCCAGATCGTGTTGCTGGATTTGGTAATGCCGGGGATTACGGGCTTAGAGACCTGCCGCCGGTTGCGCGAAATGAACGCCAATTTGAAAGTAATTCTGACTTCGGGATACACCTCGACCGAGATAGTCCGTGACGCGCGGCTGGCAGGCGCCCTGGGTTTCATCGGTAAGCCCTACTCCCTTGAGGAACTCTCGGCGGCATTACGCCGGCCCGAGTCGCTGAGTCTCCGGGCCGCAAACGACCATTCGGATCACTGAGGCAGCGTTGAAGCAGGAGGAGTGACGTGCGGGTCCTGATCGCGGACGACGAAGCCACGACGCGGCATCTGATCCAAGGGACTCTGGGGAAATGGGGATTTGACGTTCTGGCGGCGGAAGACGGGACCGAGGCTCTGCACATAATGAAAGGGCCGAATCCTCCTGAGATCGTCCTTTTGGATTGGGTCATGCCGGGTGTCGATGGTCTGGAAGTCTGCCGCCGGGTGCGCGCCGCGC
>Ga0116126_1001861_pt1 | contig 12698 bp, 7 predicted proteins | sample June2015DPH_16_5_FD_89730 | JGI IMG/M metagenome (GOLD analysis project Ga0116126, IMG submission 89730) | Peatland microbial communities from SPRUCE experiment site at the Marcell Experimental Forest, Minnesota, USA - June2015DPH_16_40 | ecosystem: Environmental > Terrestrial > Soil > Wetlands >...
CAATGGGTGGTCGATCACTTCAGCCAAAAGGCCGTGACGAATTATTGTGATTACCTGGGCGGCAAGCTCTACGAGGCCTTCGGGGAAGAGTTCGGCAAGACCGTGGATAGCATGTTCTGCGACAGTTTCGAGATCATGGCCCTTCCCGATACGATTCATTGGAGCGATGCGACGCTTGAACAATTCAAGAGCTATAAGGGTTACGATGTTAAACGCTACTTGCCGGCCATATGGTGGGAGATCGGGGATCTGACCCCCAAAATCCGCTACGACGTAAATGATTTTCTCTGCTGGTTGGGTCTCCAGGCGACGTTCATGCCGTTTATCAACTGGTGCAAAGAGCACAACGTGGAGGCGCGGATCCAGCCTTATTTCCGATTTACGAATGAGTTCATTCAGGGAGCTGGAGTGACGCCCCGTCCGGAGATGGAGGTCACCACTGACCGCTTCGCGGTAGTGCTTAACCCGCGCAAAGCGGTGGCTGCCGGAGCCCACTTGTACGGCCGGAGAATTGTTTCCGCGGAAGCATTTACCTACCTTCACATGGAGCGGTATCGCTCGACGCTGGAAGAGATGAAGGGTGCGACCGACTCCTTTCTTCGCGACGGCGTAACGCAATTCTACAATCACGGCTACATCTACTCTCCGGAGATGTACGTGGCGCCCAACCGTGACATGCCGTGGGCAAATCGCATCAGCCACTGGAACACCTGGTGGAAGTACTATCGTCCCTTGGCGGACTACACCAGCCGCTGTTGCCTTCTCCTGCGGCAGGGCGAGTTTGCCGGGGACATACTGATCTACTCACCTCAAGCCACAATATGGACTGAGAAAGTCCTTTTCGGTAATTACCCGCAATTCATACCTTACGGTGAGCTGGGAAAGACCTTGGTCGCCAACGGATATGATTTTGACCCTGTCAACGATGACGTTCTTCAAAATCGCGCTCGGGTCGAAGATGGACACATCAGAGTTCGCGACCTCGCCTATCGTTTCTTAATTCTGCCCAAGACGACAGCGGTGCCGGTAGGCACCATGGAGTTCATCAGGCAGTTTGCACTCGGGGGAGGATTGGTGATTGCCTTGGGAGAGCTGCCCTCGTCATCGGTCGGCCTCAAGGACGCCAAAGCGCATGACGAGCGTGTCAAAGAAATTGTCAAGGAACTGTTCGGGCCGGACGGCAAGGGAAAGCGCCATCCGGGCGGAGGCCGCACCTACTTCATTGCTGGTTACGAGCTTCCAAGGTACGACACGAATCAGAGACCGTTCTACCAAGTACCGCAGCTTTACCAGCCTACTCCAACGCTCACGGCGCCACAGCGGGCACTGATTGAAGTGCTGCGGGAACATCTCGCACCGGATTTTGCACCCGCCGGAAATCAGCAAAGCAACGGTCTAACGTTCTTGCACCGCCGCCTCGGTGGAGATGACATCTATTTTGTGACGAACCTGCAACTGGAACCGAGCGAGATAGCAGTGACGTTCCGTGCAACCGGAAAGCTACCCGAACGATGGGATCCGATGAGCGGTGAGATCGCTCCTGTGCTTGTCTACAAGACAGAGACGGCTGGAGTGGAAATCCCGATTCGTCTGGGAGCTCGAGGTTCGGTGTGCATTCTCTTCCGAGCTGGGCAGCCGCAGCCGCATGTGATGGAGACCAATCTGGACGAGGTGCGGGATGTGAACGGGCGGCAGGTGGAAGGGATCACAAGCCACAACGGCGAGGCTCACGCGACCGTGCTGAAGAACGGGCAGAGCAAGACGGCGAGGCTGATGGTCTCAGGATTGCCAGAGCCGCTTGCGGTGAGTGGCACCTGGCGGCTGACGCTCGAGGGGCATCGATTCGAGAAGGTCCAAGAAGAGGTTCCTCAGTTGAAGTCGTGGACCGACGACCTGCGATCCGAGCACTTCTCGGGCACGGGCCGCTATGAGATCGACTTCCAAGTACCCCGCGAGTACGTGAGCACTAGCCTGGAAGCTATGCTGGAGCTGGGAAGAGTCGGAGACGTGGCTGAGGTTAACTTAAACGGCCAACCGGTGGGCGTGGCCTGGATGCAACCGTACCAACTCAATGTCACGGAGGCAATACGCGCCGGCACCAATCACCTCGAAGTGCTGGTCACAAATACTCTGATAAATTACGTCTCAGGGCTCACGAAACTACCGGAAGTGCCCGAGGAATTGGTTCCGCATTACGGAAAAACAGCAAATATCTACACGCTCGGGACAAAGGCCTGGGAAGATCACGAGAAAAATTTCCACCCCCTGCCTCCGTCTGGACTGATGGGTCCGGTCAGAATCGTCGCTCGTCGCAAGGTCGTGTTGGAGCTATAACGACGGGAAGGGACTGATTCTGATCTTGCGCCACGAGTAAAGCTCGAACGGCGAGACGACGGCGCAACGATCTCTAGGGAGGAGATCTGAAAGGGCATTGTCAATACGCCGTGCAACCGGGAACGCAGCTGGTGCGGGTCAAAGCGCATCTTTTTTGACAAAATGAATTTCGAATTTCTTGTTGGTGATGAATAGCACCACCACGTCCGTGTTCGCGGTCGCGCCATGCTCCATCAGCGTACCTTCTGGAAACCAGACAAAGGCACCCGGACCGAAGCTGCCGTTGTGAGTGACCAGGGTGCCTTCTAACACATACATGCCGTGGGCGCAGGGGTGGGTGTGCCACGGGGTCGTGAATCCTGCTGGGTACCGGACCAGCCTGATCTCCATGCCTGTATCCGGGTCCTGAAGCAATAGCTTTCGGAAGTTGCTTTTGCCCGCCGCGGCCATGTAGCGCTCTTCCCACGGCATGCTGGTCGTGTTAATAGCGATCATCTCCTGTCGATCCATTCATCCTCCAAGCATTTGATTCGAGAATCCCAAGGCAGATGGGGCGAGTGTGAGACCGCGATTTCGACCCGGACAACGCGGTTTGCGATCAGCGCCGAACCGATCCCCGGGGTCATTTGATTATAGATCTTCCTTCTTGTAACCTTAAGTCTGAGGATGGTCTGCACGAGTTGAATTTCATCGAGTGTATCAAGAGCCGCAAGCAACCCAACGCGGACATCGAGCTGGGTCGGCTGGCGACAACGCTCTGCCAGTGGGGGAACATTTGCACGCACCTGAAGCGGGATATCGTGTTTGATCCCAAGACCGCGATCTTCGGCCATGACAAGGAAGCGAACGCCTACCTTACCAAGAAGCATCTCGATCCTTACACTTTGCCCAAAGTCTGAATTGGCCGGAGGGGTGAACTCTCTCACTTCTGCTCGTACAAAAACCCGGGCGGGTCATTGCATCGAGGAGCGGCCAGCGGTACATTACACCGTGCCGGGAAGTCAGAATCAAAGGCCTCTGACAAAATGGCCACTTCCCGTGGAGGGGCAAAGCATGCCATCATCGCAAACGCTAAATCGCCGACACTTCCTCAAAGCCTCGGCCATTGCGGGCCTGACGCTCGACACGCTCCCTTTGAAGGCCCAGATGGAAGCGGGTGGACCTGCCAAGCCGATATCCGCCTCCGTTGGCTTGCCCGCCGGCCACATCGGGAAACTCAAAGTTACCCGCTTGATCTGTGGGGGGAACCTCTTCAGCGGGTTTGCCCACAGCGGGGACCTGCTTTATGTTCACAGCCTGCTGCAGCACTACTTTACCGATGAGAAGATTCTGGACACCTTGCAATTGTGCGAGGAGAGCGGGATCAATACCACCATCCTTCGCACGGACGAGCAGATCGTCCGCGTCCTGAAGCGTTATCGGAACGAGCGCGGTGGGAAGATTCAGTGGATCGCCCAGACCTACCCCGAACCCGACAACCTGAAAGGCAACACCAAATTGGCAATCGACAATGGTGCGGTGGGGGCATACTGCATGGGCGGAGTCGCCGATGATACTTTTGTGAAGGCTGGCAAGGCCGAACTCATTGGGGAGGTCGTATCGTTTATCAAGCAAAACGGTCTGGTAGCGGGAGTCGGCTCCCATTCAATGGGGACGGCAATCATTGCGGAACAGCAGAAATTCGACCCGGACTTCTACTTCAAGACCTTCAACTCGGTCGGCTATAACAGCCAGGACACACGTGACGTGGCAGCTCTGATGAAAACCATAAAGAAACCCTGGATAGCGTTCAAGGTTTTGGGTGCGGGTCGAGTGTTGCCTAAGGATGGGTTCGACTTGGCATTCAGGAGCGGCGCAGATTTCATTAACGTGGGGATGTACGACTTCCAAGTAGGGGAGAATGTATCCCTTGTTTCCGAAGTCGTGAAGTGCCATGAGCGGCGCGACCGAACTTGGGCGTAAGAGTGATTCCTGCATCGCCCCCAAGATCACGTTGCTCGCGGTCGCCGCTCTAACAGGTACTTTGGTAGAATGCCCGCCAGTGGTCCGCATTTGCCGCAGGACGCGCCGGGAAGCGTGAGGCAAGGGGAAAGGTGTGCCCTCGTCGGGGTCCACTGCCCATTCTCTGTGACGTGGTTTGTGACGTAACCCCCCTCGGAATCGCCCTATTATGCCCCTGGGTGCTGCTGTCGGCAGATGTGGCGCTAGAATGCTCTAGGTGCCTTCGGACCCGCATGAACAAAGGCTCAAACCGCCACCGCTGCTGGTTGCTGCAATTTGGTGCAAGCGTCGTTCTATGAACTCCGGAGCAACAGGTCGCAGGTTCGAACCCTGCCAGGCGTACCAGCACCCTTACAAAATGAATAACTTACAAGTGCCACCGCTCGGGCAGTTGCTTTTGCTGTAACAAAATGCATCTAGTTAGTGAACTGTAACAAAACCCCTCCTTAACTCACTAGTGAATGGGGTCGCTACCGCGGCGCAACACGAACTAGCCTTCCGTTCAATTACCGATGCTCACGAATGGCCTGTCCTCCGAAGATGTTCAGTAAGGGCCAGCCTCCTACATCTCCGATGACGTAGTTTTCGCCTGAACTCGTCCCATAGTGATTTCAATGGATTGACAGCTCAGCATTAACATTGTTGAGGCGAGCCATCGAGGCACCTTGGGAAGGCGATCTGGTTTTAGCGAACAACCATGAGGGTTTGACGATCAGGGGAGGTATGTGCTGGACACTGGGGCCAAACGGTTTTCACCCCAGCGATCCAGCGGCTGAGCTGATTCAGAAGAACCGGTCGGCAGAATGCAAGGCTACGGCAAACATGTGGCGCAATGGAAACGACGGAAACGGGTAGATCGTTGGCAGTCACGAGGTCGAGGGGTCGAGCACGTGGAGCGGCAAGATCGATTGACCGCATGCTCGATTAGGTCAGGCAGTCTGCCGGCGCCGGAGGCGGAAAGCAATTGCTGGCATGCGGAAAGTCCCGCGGAATGGTCGCACAGGAGTCTTGGAACGCAGAATTCCTGAGTGTAAGATGTGCAGAGAGACCGGTGACGCCCGTCGGGCACGCGTTGGGGCAGGCGGACGAAACAAGGGAAAGAACGAAATGGCATCTGGAGGAGATAATTTCGCAGGGCATGTTGTGCGCGGATTAACTCCAGGCGTCGTGGGCTTGCTATTCTGTGCGGCCGCTTTCGGCCAGCGCTATCCCGTGCTGCCCGTCCCGAACTCCCCGCATGATATCTACACCATGATGCAGGACAGCAAGTCGCGCCTCTGGTTGGGGACCATGGATAACGCCGTTGCGTTCGACGGAGCGAATTTCTATGCGCTCCGGCAGTATGGTTTTCCGAATGAAACTCCGAATGCTTTCGCCGAAGACAGCGAGGGAGGTATCTGGATTGGCACGCAAGGCTCCGCCATCCGCGGCGGCGCGCAGCATGGGGGACTCTACCGATATCATGCCGGGCACGTTGAGCGGATTCTCACGGGTGACGTGTTGAGTGTGGCTGGGGCTGCCCCTGGAATCATGTTGGCTTCCTTCGGAACTGAAGCCACGGGCCCAGTTTACGGCGACCTTTATCGTTTGAAGAAGGGGACCCGCGCTTGGGTCGCGGAAAAAGTAACCCAGAAGCTCGTCAACCACATGACCGTCGACCATCAAGGCAATGTTCTTTTTCCATGCCCTGGTGGCTGGTGTGAAGTCACGAGGACTCAGATTGTCAACTGGCCTGGGCCGGGTGTGACTTTGCCGGTTAACCATCACCCCGGCGACCCTCTAGCTGAAAGAGTGCTTCGCGACCGATTCAGTTGCGTGTGGTTTCGAGCTGAGATCCACGGTGGCTACCAGTGCCCCGGCGATGCGCAGCCGACGGTGCTGCCGTATTTGCTCTCTCAGGTCGATGCTTCGGCCCATCTCGAAGAAGGACCTGATGGATCGGTGTTCATGCTCGTTCCCCTGATACTTGGTCGCCCGGGAGCTTTCAAAAAAGCGTTGGACTTTCCAATCCTGGGCGGCTTGCATTCGGCGCTTATCGCCCAGGACGGTACCATCTGGCTCGCTGGGGATAATGGACTCTTTCGCTTCATGTACCCTTTTCGATTGGAATATTGGATCGAAGAGGATGGGCTCGCCGGCGGAGTGCACCTTTTCATCCGGCGCATCGGAGATCGTGTCTATTCGACTGGCTCCGAAATTGCATTTCCGGCTCCCAATCGCCTGAGATGGACTACCATCCCCGGGACTGGAAAACGAGGACAGGTGGAGGATATTGCAGATCTCCACGACGGGCGCATTCTGGTTGCCTCCCATGATGGCACGACAGTGTATCGCCTGGATGGCGAAGTGCTGGCTCGCTCACCGGGTGGCACAGGCCAGGGACATCGCCTTGCTGAAACGAGCGATGGACAGCTTTGGCTGGGAGGCGACGGCGTCAGTAGGATCAGTCTCCGCCACGATGGGATTTTGGTCACCCCGGAACGCTTGCCGCGCGACCCGGTTCCTGATTTGCAGTATGACGCGACGCATGACGTCCTGTGGGCATGCAGCGGCCGCCGCGTGTTGTTTTATAAGAACGGAGTCTGGCGGTCGATTTCGAGGCAGGATGGGCTGCTTGATGCCGACTGTTACTCTGTTGCGCCTCATCCCAACGGCGATCTCTGGTTGGGTTACGCAGAGCCCGCCTACGCTGTGATTCACAACCCCTCTTCTGACCATCCCGCGATCCACAACCTCACGGGCCAACTTAACGAACTTGTTGGCAGCAACTCGGTCAAGTTTCTTGGTGTGGATCTTCGCGGACGCGTTTGGCGGGGGACCAATGGTGTCTCGGTTGCAACTCCCGCCTCGGCCGAAGCCGGCGAGTGGATTTTCCTCGACGAGCACGACGGCGTGATAGGCCCTTCCTCCTCTGCCTTCCTCGCTGACTCTGACGGCTCGGTATGGACGACGGACGCCGGGAGAATCATGCACTTCTCTCTCCCCGACAACTTCGCGACGAGTTTTCCCGTACCTCCGGCCTCCATAACCGGATTTTCCGTCAGCGGCGGCGCTCCCAAGCTTGAGGATACGGTTCAGGACTTTCCCAGGAATCAGGACCTCACCGCATATGTTGGGTCGCTGCAATTCAACAGGCGCAATGCACTGCACTTTCGATATCGTGTGGTGCCCGACCACCCTGCCTGGACGTCGACGAGCCAGACAACCTTGAATCTCGGGAAATTACGCTGGGGCAAGCACACGCTCGAAGTACAGGGGCAACTCTCAACGGGCCCGTGGTCCGGAACGGACATCCTCACTTTCACAGTCCTGAAGCCGATCTGGTTCACATGGCCGGTGCTTGCGGGATTCACTCTAGCTACAGGCGCTCTGGTTGCAACCGGCCGCAGGTGGCGCAAGAAGCGTAAAGAGCGGGCGCAAAAGCTGCTGCCGGAATTATCAGAGTGGCGGCTCACGGCGCTCTCACCCGAACTTCAGCAACTCCAAGGCGCGGTACTCGACTCCCGGTTCGAAGTTGGTCGGGTTCTGGCGCGAGGCGGCTTCGCCACGATTGTGGAAGGGCGGGATCTTCACCGGGGCGGAAGCCCCTGTGCAGTGAAGATCTTCCGGCAGGAACTGACGGATAAAGATTGGGTGTCGAAGCACTTCCGTCAAGAAGTTATGGCGCTCGAGAAAATCGATCATCCCAACGTGGTGCGTATCTATGGCCACGGCACGACACCAAGAGGGGCGCCGTATCTGGTGATGGAGCGTATCACGGGCAAGACCCTGCGCGAAGTGTTGGAACGGGGCCGCTTGGCGCTGCCGCAGATCGCAGGGTATTTGAGGCAAGCGGGTAGCGCGCTCGATGAGATCCACACCCACGGCGTCTATCATCGCGATCTGAAGCCCGAAAACCTGATGCTCCGAGAAGCGACAGTTCTCGAAAAGCAGTTGGTATTAATCGACTTCTCGATCGCCATCGTGCAAGACCCCGACGAGACGGTGCACGGCCTCTCGCGCGCCGCCGGTACGATCCTGTACATGGCGCCCGAGCAAGCGCTTGGCTATGCCGATTCCTCCACGGATATTTACAGCCTGGCAAAGATCCTTATGGAAATGCTGACTGGGCAGCGCCTGTCCGTATTGCTGCCGGATGCGTCCCTGGATTTGCCGCAGCGCGTGCGCGACTTTTTGAAGGGAATGCCCCTGCCACTTTCCTGGGATTCCATCCAGTTGCTCAGTTCGGCTCTGGAGTTCGACCCTTCGCGGAGGCCAAAAAATGCGGGAGAGTTTGCGACCCACATCGCAAACGATATGGAGAGGCCACGGGCGACCGCCTGAAGGGCTTCGAAATGATCAATCGCCCATACGGTCCTTCAGCCAATCGCGACCCTTCTCCCAGCGGTGCCTCACCTGGCGGAAGGTGAGGCCGGTAAGCTTCGCGATCTCCTCCAGCGTGAATCCCGCAAAATAGTGCATGTCCACCACGCGTGCCGCCTCCGGGTCAGCTTTCTCAAGCTTCTCCATCAACAGGCCTATGTGTACGACGGTTTCCGGGTCAGGGCCGAGCGATCGTTCCATCGAGGGATGTTCGTCCAGGGATTCCGGCACGTCCCCGTCGCCCCTCCGCTGAGCCAGGCGATGACGGGCGAAATCCACCAGCACCCGGCGCATCGCCAGTGAAGCGATGGCGTAGAAATGCTCCCGGCTCTCGATATTCCACCCGCCTTTTCCCAGGCTTCTCAACCAGACTTCGTTGATTAGTTCGGTCGGCGACAGGGGCGCAATGTAACGCTCGCGGTGCAACTCCCTGACGGCAATTTCGTGGAGCTTGGGGAGGATTTCCCGCAGGACGACTTCCGCAACTTCCTGCTGGCCGCTCGAAAAGCGGCGTAGCTGGTCTGTTAAGGAAAGGGGAGTGGCCATGTCCGCCTCCGCGCGAGGGCTCCTCGGAGAAGTAGGAGCATGAACAAGCCCTGCTCTACGGGTTACGAAAAATATTCAAAATGTTTTGGCACAAATTGCCCGATTTCCCGCAGTCATGAACAGGGAAGTTAATTATACGCTGATTCCAGAAGTCATGGATACGTGAAGACGGCGGCTCGAAGTGTCGCCGCTCGAAGCACCAAACAAGGAGTAAAGCCATGAGAGCCGTTGCCTTTCCAGGTCAAGAATATGTACGTAAGACGCAACATGCAAAATCAAAAAACTGAGACCCCGAAGCAGTCGGGGTCAATGGAGGACCTATGCAACTTTCAACGATCGAGTTCGTTTTTCACCCAGTCAAACTGAGCTGGTGGAAAGGTGTTGGCGCGATAGCATTGCTTGTTGCGATCGCGGCGGCAACCGCCTCAGCGCAAACGTATCAAACAGTGGTCAATATTACGGGTTCGGGCATAAACGATCAGCCCGAATCGGGACTGGTCCAAGGCATTGATGGGAATCTGTACGGGACGATGTACAGCTTTGACGGGGCGTTCTTCCAGATGACGCCGAGTGGCACCCTCAAAACGCTTCACACTTTTTGCCAGCTGGCCAACTGCTCGGATGGATTGACTCCGAATGCTGTGATCCAGGCCACAGACGGGAACTTCTACGGGACCACTGTGTATGGGGGCACGGGCGCAGAGTGCTCGGAGCACTGCGGCACTGTATTCAAGATCACGCCGAGCGGCGTCTTTACAAAGCTTCACGACTTCTGCTCGGTAAAACCGTGCCTGGACGGAGGATGGCCTCTCGCGGGCCTCGTTGAGGGCACAGACGGGAACTTCTACGGAACTACCAGTTGGGGGGGGACAAGCTACGCAGGCGCCAACATCGGAAACATCGGAGGCGGCACGGTTTTCAAAATCACGCCCGGCGGCGAGCTCACAACGCTTTACAACTTCTGTTCGGAACTTGATTGCTATGACGGTCGGACCCCTGCGGCACCTCTGATTCAGGCAACCGACGGGAACTTCTATGGGACAACATCAGTGGACGGCACATATGCATACGCCGACGCCGGCGGCGGCACCGCTTTTCAAATCACGCCAAGCGGCGAATTTAAAACACTCTACAGTTTTTGTTCGGAGAACGATTGCGCGGACGGCAGATACCCTATTGCGGGCCTCGTCGAGGCCTCCGATGGTTACCTCTACGGAACAACCGAGTACGGCGGGGGCTATGGGCCGTATGGCACCGTCTTCAAAATTAGCACGGACGGAGAGTTGACGACGCTCTACAGATTTTGTCCTGAGAGTGGGTGTGCAGACGGCTCTTTGCCAGTCGCGCCCCTGATCCAGGCCACCGACGGGAATTTGTTTGGCACAACCGCGAACGGCGGAACTGCAAACGTTGGTACTATATTCGAGATCACTCCGGACGGGGGCTTCACCTCTCTCCACAGCTTTTCTCACGCCGCCACCAATGGCGTCAATCCCTTAGCTCCGCTGGTGCAGGACACCAACGGAACGTTCTACGGGACCACTCAGCTTGGCGAGGGGTACGACGTCGGTGGGACGATCTACAGTCTCTCGCTCGGTCTCGGTCCATTCATAACGACTGAGCCAGTAAGCGGCGACGCAGGGAGCGCGGTGACGATTCGGGGCACAAATCTGTCAAGTGCTACGAGCGTCACCTTCCACGGCACGAAGGCCGCCTTCAAGGTGGTCTCGGCTTCCGAAATTACAACCACAGTTCCGTCGGGTGCGAGCACAGGCACCGTAGATGTAGTCACACCCAGCGGAACCCTATCGAGCAACGTGCCTTTCTAGGTGCAATGATGCGGAACCGAGGCCAAGAATGATCAGCGGGTTGGCGCACTCCCCGCCTCTTGGGTCTGCGCCAACACTGACGCGCTGTGCCGCAGACGCTCGAAATCGGCACTTTGAAGAAATCAGGCCGAGCACGACTCTCCGTAAGGAGGCATGCATGTAACCGAACCGGACGTTCAGCTGGTACCGCGCGGACCGCGAATTGACTCTCCACATTCTTCTCCTGGGGTTGATTTGTTTACTGCCTTATCGTGCGGGTGCACAGAGCAGCCCTCCCCCTGGAATTCCGCTCACCATGCGGGTCTGCGCGTATTACTCTGCGACCTGGACGTGGAACAACGGGCACTACGATGGCATATGGGACAATGGCGCCAGGGGGAGAATGACTGTCAAGAGCTTTACTGCCGGCTCGGTGGTCATCGAGCGCAGAGATCCGAACGGCCTGTTTGCGGTGTACAAGGGGAAGATTTCAAGAGACGGACACAGCATTGTGGGTGGAACTGTGACCTTCCTCTCCAACCACCCTGTCAATTCTCTGGCCTTTACGGCCACCTGGGCAGCGCCGCCCGAGGTGTCATCAGCCGATCGCCAGCGCCAGCCTGAAATCGCTCAAGTCCGGCCCGGCTCAGGCGGTGCGCAGCCGCCGAAAGCAGCGTCCGGCGACACCGAAGCGAAGGTGAAGAAGGCAGATCAATTGTACAGTCAGCGGAATTATACAGATGCTCTTGCCCTGTATAGACAGGCCGCCTCTGCCGGTCAGCCACACGCGCTTATGCGGATCGGTTTCTGCTATGACTTGGGCTACGGCGTGAAACAAGATCCCGGCGAAGCGGCTCGCTGGTATCGGAAGGCGGTGAATGCAGGCGATCCTGAGGCTATGGCGTACCTTGGTGGCTTGTATGCTGATGGAGCAGGAGTGCCGGTCGACTACGCGCAGGCGTTGCTCTGGTTCCACAAATCCGCGGACCTCGGCAACCCTGCCGGAATGAATAAACTTGGCCTCATGTATCTGGACGGACGAGGCGTGCCGCGAAACCTGGAGGAAGCCACGCGATGGTTCCGCCGCGGCGCCGACTTGGGAGACATGTACGCGATGCAAAACCTGGCGAACATCTTTACTGGGAAATACGGCACGCCGCCAAACTATACGGAGGCCTTGCGCCTGTATCGCGAATCCGCCGCACTAGGTAACGGCAATTCTATGGTGATGCTTGGCCACCTCTTCGAGACTGGTGGGTTTGGTCTGCAACAGAACCCCGGCATGGCGCTTGCCTGGTACAGAAAAGCGGCAGCCCTGGGAAACGAGCTAGCCCTGGAGAGTATTTTCAGGTTCGGTCGTCCTACGTTCGACCTTACCGGGGATTGGGAAGGGTATTTCACCAGTCCCAGTATGCCGGACACGATCCGAATCACCCAGACCGGAAACAAACTGACCGCAATTCGCTTACGTTCTCTGGATCTGACCCCAACCGGCTTGGCGTTCTTCCGCGGCGACTATGACGGAAACAAAACCCAAGTCTCGATCGAACTGGCCCAGTACCCCGGTCTTCTCGGGCTCATGAATGGTTTGGGCTTATCCGTGTTCATTCCTGCTACAACCTGGGCTAATGCGACCTTGGCTATTGA
>Ga0116126_1001864_pt1 | contig 12676 bp, 10 predicted proteins | sample June2015DPH_16_5_FD_89730 | JGI IMG/M metagenome (GOLD analysis project Ga0116126, IMG submission 89730) | Peatland microbial communities from SPRUCE experiment site at the Marcell Experimental Forest, Minnesota, USA - June2015DPH_16_40 | ecosystem: Environmental > Terrestrial > Soil > Wetlands...
GCCTGCCAGCAGCACGGCGGGTTCTACCTCGGATCCATCGGCGGGGCGGCGGCGAAGCTCGCGCAGGACTGCATCACCAAGGTCGAGGTGCTGGAGTACCCCGAGCTGGGTATGGAGGCGGTCTGGCGGATCGAGGTACGCGACTTCCCTGCCTTCATCGTGGTGGACGACAAGGGCAACGACTTCTTCGCCGACGTCACGGCCCCGAAGCAGCCGGTGCTGACCATCGGCACGGGGCCGAGCTAGACGGGGCCGAGCTGGACGGGGCCGAGCTGGACGGGGCCGAGCTGGACGGAGCTAGGGGCCGAGCTAGACGGCCGAGCTAGGAGGGATGCCCATGCCGGGCGGCGAGGACAAGTTCCGGATCGAGCACGACTCGATGGGCGAGGTGCAGGTCCCCGCCGATGCCCTGTGGGGCGCGCAGACCCAGCGGGCCGTGGGGAACTTCAGCGGCATCTCCGCTGAGCCGGTGCCGCTGGAGGTGATCGTCGCGCTGGCCCGGATCAAGTCGGCCGCCGCGGCGGTCAACGCCGAGCTGGAGGTCATCGACGCCGGCACGGCCGCGGCCATCCAGGCGGCCGCGGACGAGCTGGCCGCGATGAGCGAGAAGAGCGAGCACGCGGCCCACTTCCCGGTGCCGGTGTTCCAGACCGGATCCGGCACCTCGACCAACATGAACGTGAACGAGGTGATCGCGCGGCTGGCCAGCCAGCGGCTGGGCCGGCCGGTGCACCCGAACGATCAGGTCAACGCGTCCCAGTCGTCTAACGACGTCTTCCCCTCGGCCGTGCACCTGGCCGTCTGCGCGCTGCTCACCCACCCGCTGATTCCCTCGCTCCGCCATCTTGCCGAGGCCCTGGAGGCGAAGGCGGCGGAATTCGCCGACGTGGTCAAGAGCGGCCGGACTCACCTGATGGACGCGACCCCGGTCACGCTCGGCCAGGAGTTCGGCGGCTATGCCGCGGCGGTGCGCCACGGCATCCGGCGGATCGAGGCCGTGCTGCCGGACGTCGGCGAGCTGCCACTCGGCGGCACCGCCGTCGGCACCGGCCTGAACGCGCCGCCGGGCTTCGCCCGCCGGGTCATCGAGCGGCTGGCCACCGGCGACTACCCGCTGGCCGAGGCGCAGAACCACTTCGAGGCGGCAGGCGGCCGGGACGCCCTGGTGGCGGCCAGCGGGGTGCTGCGCACGGTGGCGGTCAGCCTCTACAAGATCTGCAACGACCTGCGGCTGATGGGGTCGGGCCCGCGGGCCGGCCTGGCTGAGATCAACATCCCTGACCTGCAGCCAGGCTCGTCCATCATGCCGGGCAAGGTCAACCCGGTGATCCCCGAGGTCGTCTGCCAGATCTGCGCGCAGGTGACCGGCAACGACGCCGCCGTGGCGTTCGCGGGCGCGGCCGGCAACTTCGAGCTGAACGTGATGATCCCGGTCATCGCCAGGAACCTGGTGGAGTCGATCGGGCTGCTGCAGGCCGGGGCCAGGGAACTCGCCGACGCGTGCGTGGCCGGGATCACGGCCAACGCCGCCCGGCTGCGCGGCTACGCCGAGTCCTCCCCCTCCATCGTCACCGCGCTGAACCGCTACATCGGCTACGAGGCCGCGGCGGCCGTGGCGCACGAGGCGCTAGCGGCCGGGAAGACCATCCGGGAGACCGTGATCGCGCGCGGGCACGTCGAGCGCGGCGAGATCACCGAGGAGCAGCTGGACAAGGCGCTGGACGTGCTGGCCATGGCCCGGCCGGGCGCCTGACCGCCCTGCTGATCGTCCCCAGCCGGCCAGCGGCCGTGATTCGCAATCGTGATGGCCGCATGGCCGAATTCCCATCCTTCTCACAGGAATGGCAGGGCTAGGGCCGATAGTGTCCCGCCATGCATGCACTGACGAGCGCGGGCCGCGCCATCTCCGGGCGCTACCGCCTGGACGGCCCGCTCGGCCGCGGCGCGATGGGCATTGTCTGGCGTGGCCGGGACCAGCTGCTCGACCGCGAGGTCGCGATCAAGGAAATCCAGATCACCTCGCTGGCGGCGCCTGCCGAGGCGGAGCGCATGTACCAGCGGACGCTGCGCGAGGCGCGCACCGCGGCGCGGCTCAGTCATCCGAGCGTCATCACCGTCTACGACGTGGTGGAAGAGAACGGATGCCCGTGGATCGTGATGGAGCTGGTGCACGGGCGCTCGCTGGATCAGGTCATCGCCGAGGACGGTCCGCTGCCGCCAGCGCAGGCCGCCGGGCTCGGCCGCAGTCTGCTGAGCGCGCTGGCGACCGCTCATGCCGCGGGCGTGCTGCACCGGGATGTCAAGCCGAGCAACGTGCTGCTGCAGGCCGACGGCCGCACGGTACTGACCGACTTCGGCATCGCGACGTTCGAGGGAGACCCCGGGCTGACCCAGGCGGGCATGGTCGTGGGTACTCCGGGGTTCACCGCCCCCGAGCGGGTGCGAGGCCAGGCCGCCACCCCCGCCTCCGATCTGTGGTCGCTGGGCGCCACGCTGTACGCGGCCGTGGAGGGGCGCGGACCGTTCGACCGGCCCGGCGGGTCGGCGGCCATCACGGCCGGGGTGATCACCGACGAGGCGCCGCCTGCACCGTCGGCTGGCCCGCTCGGGCCGGTGATCGGTGCGCTGCTCCGCCGCGATCCTGCCGCCCGCCCCGGTTCGGCGGCGGCCGCCCGGCTGCTGGCGGAGGCGTCGGAGCGGCCCGCTAGCGGCCCCCGGCCGCTGTCCGGCCCTGGCCAGGGCAGCTGGGGACGGCCAGGCGCCGAAGCCGGCGCGGCGGCTGCAGCGGACGGCACTACCGCCAGCCTGGCGGCCGGATCCGGCCTCGTCGCGCCCCCTGTCTTTGCCGAGCTGGTGATGCCGGGCACGGTCCTGTCGGAGTCGGCCGGGCCGGACAGCGCCGGCGGCCTTCCGGGCACAGCGCAGCTGCCGGCCTTTCTCGACAGCCCGATGCCGGCCAGTTCCGCTGCGCCGCCGGATCTGGGCGCGCCCTGGGGGCCTGCCGCAGCTCCCGTGAGCTGGGAATCAGTGGTGCCGCCCGGGCACCCGGGCCCCGCTGAGCACCCGGGCCCCGCTGAGCACCCGGGCCCCGCTGAGCACCCGGGCCCCGCTGAGCACCCGGGCCCCGCTGAGCACCCGGGCCACTCGGGCCCGTCCGGCAGCTGCGCGGGCTGCCAGCCGCCAGGCCAGGACGGTCCTGGCCTGGCGCCCTCGGCCCGGGCAGCCCAGCGGTCCCGGTCATCCGGGAACAGCTCATCCGGGCAGCGGTCATCCGGGCAGCGGTCATCCAGGCACTGGCGGACGGCCGCGGCTGCGCTCGGCGCCGCCGCCGTTGTTGTCGCGGCGATCGCGGGCTGGGAGATCTACTCCCGCTCGCCGGTGCCCGCCTCAGCCGCCGGGCGGGCCCCGGCCGGGTCTGCCGCGACCGCCGGCAGCAGCGGCACCGGCCCGCACCAGCCATCCGGCAGCGGATCGCGCGGGCGCAGCGGCGCCGGCCAGAAACAGCCCGGCGGGGCTCCGGGTGCCAGCAGTGCTGACGGCAAGACGACAGCGAGCCGCGGCGCCCCGGGCAGCCGCAACAGCCCGGGCACCGGCTCAGGAAAGAGCGGCTCCGGCAGCGGCTCCGGGCCGGCAGGCGCTCCGCCGCCTGCCGGGTACCGGTGGCAGTCGCTCACCGCGGCCGCCCTGGGCACGACAGCCGGCTTCACGATCGCCGCCCCGGACAGCTGGGCGCTGAGTACGCATGGCATGACGGCATACCTCGGGGCGCCGGGCGGCAGCACCTCCCTGGACGTCAGCCTCAGCCCGTTCGCCTACGCCGTCCCGGTCCGGGAAGCCAGGTACCTGCAGGCTCAGGCCATCGCCACGGACGAGTACGGCAATTACGCCCTGATCGCGATCAGGCCGGTGCTCTTCGATGGCTACCCGGCCGCCAGCTGGCGGTTCAGCTGGCGTCCGCAGGGTGCGGACCGCGTCACCGTGCAGGAGATCCTGGTCACCGAGGCAACGTCGGCCGGCAGCCAGTCCTACGCGCTGGCCGTCTCGGCGCCGACGGCGCAGTTCGCCGCAGCCAGCATCATCTTCCGCACCTCCCTGGCCACCTTCAGCCCGCTCGCGCCGGCCAGCTAGGCAGACGGCAGACGGCGGGCTTCCCTGCCATCAGGGAAGCCCGCCGTCTGATGCCGCACCGGCCGGGCTGTCAATGCCGGGCCGCCGGATGCCGCACACACCGGGCTGCCGATGCCGGGCCGCCGGATGCCGCACACACCGGGCTGCCGATGCCGGGCGGCCCGATGCCGCACCGGCCAGGCCGCCGGATCCTGCCCCGGCCAGTCAGCTCATCTGCTGGCTCGGCACTGGCCTGGCTTAGTACCAGCCTGCGGATTCCTCGTGTCCCCACGCGGCGCAGGGCGAGCCGTAGGTGCTCTGGATGTAGCTCAGGCCCCACTTGATCTGCGTCGCCGGGTTGGTCTGCCAGTCAGGGCCTGCGCTGGCCATCTTCGATCCCGGCAGGGCCTGCGGAATGCCGTAGGCACCTGAGCTGGGATTGCTGGCGTAGGTGTTCCAGCCGCTCTCGGCGTTCCAGAGCGAGTCCAGGCAGGAGAACTGACCCGACGACCAGCCGTACGAGCTGAGCATCGCCATCGCGATCTGCTGCGGCGAGCCCGACGCGGCCGTCGTGACCGCAGGCGGCGTGGGTGCCGTCGATGGGGTGGCCGCGGGAGTGGCCGCCAGCCGGGCGGCCTCCTCCTTGGCGCGCTGCGCGGCTGCCGCCCGCTGCGCCGCCGCCAGCCTCGCCTGAGCGGCGCTGACCTGGTGCAGCACGCTGGCGCGCTGGCCTGCCGCCACGTAACCGGCCAGGGTGCCCGGCGATGGCTCCGTGAGCCCCCAGGTGACCGGCAGGGCGGTCGCCGTGGCCTGGTGATGCCCGGCGGACTGCTGGGCAGACGCCGCGGTCGGCCAGACCGCCACCGCGAGCGAGGCGGCTGTCGCGGCGAGGACAGTCGAGCCTGCGACAGAAATCGTGAGCTTGGATGGTGGGAAACTACTGCTGATCTTGCGCATGCGAGTGAGTTGGCGATGCCGTGACAAGGTTTACCTTCGGTCAAGCGCGATGCGCGCTCGGCTTTCACCCAGGGGTCAGCCACCGGAACCAGCAAGGGGGGCCGGCAGCGGCGCACGGACGTTCACGCGGGGCAGGGCGACGGAGTTGCGCGGGGGGCAACCGTCACGCACGCAGGGTGCTATCGGGAATCCAGCTTGCCGGTCATCAGGCTGTGCAGGCGCTCAAGATGGCCTTTGGCACCGTATGAGGTAGATCACAGGCAGCCTGCGATCGTCGTGTGCTATCGCCTTAATCTGCTCGCTCACCTGCGATTTCGACAACCGGATAAGCATCCGCCCTGGTTGGTGTGAGGCACCTCACATCATCACGTAATCGACCCCGTGAAACGACCCTGAGTGCCCGGAATCGCTCGGCCGGGAAAGGCGCGGCGGAGCCGCAGGCCCTTTTCCCACTATCCGAACGTAGCGGATTGACTACGGAAAGCATTACCAGCGGGGCGCTACCGATACCGGTCCGGCCATTGAACGGATGGCCAGTACACGCAAATGGCCCGGCCGGATCAGGACGATCTGTCCGATCCGGCCGGGCCAGTGGCGGCGCCGTCAGTACCAGCCGTTTGCCTGCCAGAATGCCCACGCGTTGCACGGCGTGCCGTACCGGCCCTGGATGTAGCCAAGGCCCCACTTGATCTGGGTGGTCGGGTCCGTCTGCCAGTCCGGCCCCGCGCTCGCCATCTTCGAGCCGGGAAGTGCCTGCGGGATGCCGTAGGCACCGCTCGCGTTCTCGGCCTCGTAGTTCCAGCCGCTCTCCCGGGTCCAGATGTTGTTCAGGCAGCCGTACTGAGTGGCGGCGTTGAACCCGAAGGAGGGGAGCATCTGGTACGCGATGGCCTGGGCAGTTCCCGGATCCGGTGGCGGCCCGGACGGCACCGACGGGCCAGCAGCGGCGGCCACGTCGGTCGAGGTCGAGGGCGAACTGGCCGCCGGGGCTGGCTGCGTGGCTAGCTTCGCGGGACTGACGACGCTGAACGTCAGGGCCGCCGCGTCCATCTGGATCATGTGCTGGCGGGCCTGTTCGAGCAGGCCGGCCGAATGGCTGGTCGAGATCCCGGCCACGTAAACGGCGACCGGATCCGCCCCGCGCTCATTCAGCCGGAGCCCGACCAGGGCTCCCGCGGTAATGGCCACGATCGCGGCCACGGAGGTAATCATGAAGACGCCGGTCCGCCTGCGCCGCTTCCGGCGGCTGGGTGGCCGTCTCCGGTGCTCTGACAATGCGGTCCTTCCGTCGGCCAGGCGTGCCGTGCGGAACGCCCGGCGCGCAGACCGCTGCGGTACAGGGCAGCGAGTCATATGACGGCAAGGACCCATCACTGCGGGCTGTTACTACCGGGAAGCTAGTGACCGCTGATCGGATCCAGCGCCGTCGCCGGATAACGTTGCCAGAACTGCGGGAGGGGACCAAGCACTTTCGCCGAAAAAGCTGTGTTGCCAAGCTGTTATTTGTGTCCCGCACATCACAGTTTGGCAATACGTACCGTAATAATTACTGGGCGTAATACCCATCAAGCTGTGATCACTGCATCGGCGCCGGGGCCCGCCACGACACGCCGTGACCTACCGCTGCGGCCCGGATACGGCTAGCTTTCAGCCATGGCCTGGCAAGCGAGCGGAGACGACGATGCCTGATCCACCGGTACCCGCCGAGGGCCGGCCAGTCGCACGACCAGCTCCCGGCCAGCGGCCTTCGGCTGGCCAGCGGCCTGCGGCCGGTCAGGGGCCTGCGGCCGGCCAGGGACCAGCGACGGCTCAGCAGCCGGCGGCCAGCCAGCGGCCAGCGACGGCTCAGCAGCCGGCGGCCAGCCAGCGGCCAGCGGCCAGCCGGGGGGCGGCCGGCCAGCGGGCGAGCGGCGGCCGGGTTCCGGGCGCACCGGTCCGGCGAAGGCCGGCGCACCGGGCCTGGGCCGTCGGAGCCGGGGACGCCGAGACGGTACTCGCCGAGGCCCGCAAGGCGCTATTCGTCATGGTGGGCGTGCTGGCGCTGCTGTGGATCATCCAGATCGCGAACTGGGCTGACCATTACCACCTCACTTACGACTACGGCATCAGGCCGCGCGACCTGGCCAGCCTCCCGGATATCTTGACCGCGCCCTTCCTGCACTTCAGCTGGACGCACATCGAGGGCAACTCCGGGCCGCTGTTCATCTTCGGCTTCCTCGCCGCCTACCGGGGCGTGGCCAAGTTCGCCGGGGTGACTGTGCTAGTCGTGCTGACCAGCGGCATAGCCGCCTGGTTCACCGAGAGCGCCGGCTCAGTCGGGGCCGGGGCCAGCGGCGTGGTCTTCGGCTACTTCGGCTACATCATGGTGCGCGGCTTCTTCGACCGGCACGCCATCGACATGCTCGTCGGCGCGGTCATGGCGCTGTGCTTCGCGTACCAGTTCACGGTGCTGCTGCCGCAGGCCGGCATCGGCTGGCAGGCGCACATCGGCGGACTGGCCGGAGGCGTCCTCGCAGGCTGGGTGTTCCGGGACCGCAGGGTGCCCAGGACCGCGGCAGGCGCCGGGCCGGGCTCCGGCTCGGGCTCGCCGCCCAGGTCAGGAACCGGGTCAGTGCTGAGCGGCCCGCGCGCGGAGCTGCATCAGCAGCTCGACGATCTCGGTCTCTGACCTGCGGCCTGGCAGCTGTCCAGCACGGCCGGCCGGCCACACCAGCTCCCGGCAACACCGGCCCCGGGGCGATACCAGCCCCGGGCGACACCAGCCCCGGGCGACACCAGCCGGGCCAGGCGACACCAGCCCGGCCGGGTGGCGCTCCTGGCGACGAGGTCAGCGCGCCGGGCGCCGGTTGGCCGCTGCCGGCCATGCGCCTAGAGTCACTGAAATGCCCCCCGCCGCCCCAGTCTCTCGGCCGTCCAGCCTCTGGCGGCACCGCGACTTCATGCTTCTGTGGACCGGCCAGTCGGTGAGCGAGCTCGGCTCGGCGGTGACGATCGTCGCGCTGCCGCTGACGGCCGTCGTCCTGCTGGGGGCATCTACCCTGCAGGTCGGCCTGCTGTCCGCGGCTGGCACCCTGCCGTTCCTGCTCATCGCGCTGCCGGCCGGGCTGATCGTCGACCGGACGGCCAAGCGGCGGCTGATGATCTGCTGCGACCTGGCCCGGATGCTGATCATCGGCTCGATCCCGGCCGCCTACGCGCTGGGCGTCCTCACCATCGCCCAGCTGTATGCCGCAGCGCTGCTCGCGGGCGTCCTGACGGTCTTCTTCGACGTGGCCTATCAGAGTTACGTACCGGGGCTGATCGGCAGCGAGCAGCTGGTGGACGGAAACGGCAAGCTCGGCGCCACCCAGTCATTCGCGCAGGTCGCCGGACCTGGCCTGGGCGGGGCGCTGTTCGGGTTCCTGCGGGCCGGCGCGATGAGTGCAGATGCCGTTTCGTATGGGGTCTCATCAGCGTCCATGCTGCTGATCAGGGCGCCGGAACCAGAGCGGACGACGGCCGCCGCCGCCGCCGCCGCCGCCGCCGGGCAGGCTACTCGGCTGCGGACCGAGCTGCTGGCCGGCCTGGCCTTCGTGGCCGGGAACAGGATCCTGCGGAAGGTGGCGGCGTGCACCGGCACGGCGAACCTGTTCTCGGCCATGATCTTCGCGGTGGAGATCATCTTCATGGTCCGGGTGCTGCACGTCCGGCCGGCCTATACCGGCCTGCTGATCGCGATCGGCAGCGTCGGCGGGGTCATCGGCGGCATCGTCTCCGGGCCGCTGGCCAGGAGGATCGGCTCGGCCCGCATCATCTGGGTATCGATACTCGGGTTCAGCGCTCTCGGGGTGCTGCTCCCGCTGGCCGAGCCGGGCTGGCGGATCGTGCTCATCCCGGCCGGCCTGTTCGGCTTCGCATTTGCCTCGGTGCTCTACAACATCGCGCAGCTCAGCTTCCGCCAGTCGATCTGCCCGCCGCACCTGCTCGGCCGGATGAACGCCGCCATCCGCTGGATCGTCTGGGGCACGCTCCCGCTCGGCTCGCTGCTCGGCGGCGTGCTGGGCAGCACGCTGGGCGTCCGGCCGACGATCTGGATCGGGGTCATCGGGTCCTGGGCGGCCGGATTCTGGGTGCTGTTCTCGCCGCTGCGCGCGATGCGCGATATCCCGGCCGCCGATCGCGGCGACGAAGGCAAGCAGGGGCCGGCGCAGGGCACGACCCTGCCCCAGCCAGCGTAAGCTCGCCGGAGGCGGCCGTGCCGGACCTGCCCGTGCGACGGATGCCCGTGCGACGGATGCCCGCGAGAAGCACTGCACGAGCGAGCTGACTGTTCTCGGTGCTGTTCCGCCGCATGGGAGCCGAGACCGCGCACCGGCTGGGGTTCGGCCTGATCCGGGCCGCCGCCGAGGTCCCTGGCCTGCCGTGGCTGCTGCGCCGGTGGCTCGCGCCGGCCGACCCGGTGCTGCGGGTACGTGCGCTCGGGCGAGACCTGCCCGGCCCGCTCGGGCTGGCCGCCAACGACGACATCGACGCGATCGCCGACCTGGCTGTCGAGCTCCGCCTGGACGGGATCATCGCCACCAACACCACCGTCTCCCGCGACCACCTGGCCAGCGATCCCGCCGAGGTTCAGGTGGCCGGGGCGGGCGGCCTGTCCGGCGCGCCGCTCAGGCAGCGCTCCCTGCAGGTGCTGCGGCGGCTACGGGCCCGCACCGGCGACCGCCTCCTGCTGGTCGCGTCCGGGGGGATCGAGACCCCCGACGACGCGTGGGAGCGGATCCAGGCCGGGGCCACGCTGCTGCAGGCGTACCCTCCGTAGATCTGGGTGATCTTGGCGTCGCGCAGCAGCCTTCAGGTCCCGCGACGGAGTATCGATAGTCAGCCGGATGATCTGCGGATCGACCCTGTAGTAATGGTGGGCGAGCAGTTTCAGCACGCACTCGGGACAATGACCCCTGCTCTGGCACCTCAGTTGCGGCATTGGGCGCCGCGCGCTTCAGGCTACGAGGACTACCTTGACTCCGACCGCGTCATAGGTCCCGCGCGCGCGTGCGTCTCTGGTTGCGAGGGCCACGCCGTGCTCCTTGGCGGCGAGGGCCACCAGCCCGTCGTACACGGCGCCCCCGGCAATACCCAGGCGGCTCAAGGTGGCATGGACCGTCCGAGCAGGCGGACCGCTCAACGTCAGCGGCGTAGCGAACCGCGCGTCGAGCAAACGCGCGGCATCCTCCGCGGACAGCCTGGCGTCGCCTGGCAGCCTGGTGAGCACGGAGTAGGTCTCTGCCAGGGCATGCCCGCTCAGCGCGAGCTCTTGCCCGGCCCACCATCGCACGACTTCCGCGTGATGCTGATGCGAGCGAACCAAAAGGGGAACGGCGACACTCGTATCGACCGCGACGGTCACTTGCGGCCCGCGTCGATGAGGCCGAAGAGGATGTCGTCATCGACAGGCGTGTCGCCGGCCGATACGAGTACGCCGTCCTCCTCGACTAGGCGCGCAGTCCGGCCGGCGGGCACGACCTGCACGCCAGCACCGTAAGGCGAGATGTCCACCTTCGTACCCGGGAGCAGACCCAGCGCGTCGCGGATGAACTTGGGCAACACGATCCGGCCGGCCTGATCCACAACAGCTTCCATGGGAATATCATACCAGTCAGATCCCATTAACGTTGCTGCGGCAATCACCCCCAGCACGCCGCCGGCGTAGCAGGGGCACGGCTGGAGTGCGCCAGAAGGGGGCTGGCCGCAGGACCGTGCCCTGGCCTTTGTTCAGCGCCAGCGCCGCCGTACTGCTCGGGGATGTGCACGGCGTGCAGGTCGGCCTTGGTCAGCGCGTCGTGCGCGGCCCAGGGAAACTCCGAGGACTGATCCACCTTGGCCGCGTGCGGGGCGATCTTGTCGTCGGCCAGCGCGCGGACTGACTCGCGCAGCGCATCGTGCTCCGGCGACAGGGTGAAAGCGGGAATTCAGGGGTCAAGGCCTCGATGGTAAGAGCACGCACCGGATGCCTGACGCAGGGCTGGGCGCCAGGCACGGCAGCCACGCTCACCGGGAGCAGCGGGTCCCTCAGCAGGCCCGGCGTCCGCGGCCTGCCGCCTGCGCGGCCGCCGCGGATGGGTAGTCTCCAGCAGTCAGCGTGAAAGCCGTCACTAGTCAGCCAGGGCGCGGGAGGGCAGGCCGGCGATGCCGCAGTCCCCGCTGCTGTCGGGGCCAGGCCGCGAGCTACTTGACCGGCTCGCGGGAGAGGACGTCACCCCGGAGCGGTCGCTGCAGCTGGCGAAGTCGCTGCGACAGCAGCTGCCGCCCGATCTGGTAGCCGCCGCGCTCGCGCAGCAGGCCCTGCGGATGCGGGGGCGGGCTAAGTTCCGCCAGGCTGACGAGATGCTCTTCACTCCCGCAGGGCTTGAGCAGGCCTCGTCAGAGCTGACGGCCGGGCACAGCGCACGCCGGTTCCGCCCGTTCACCGCCGTGGCCGACCTGTGCTGCGGCATCGGCGGGAACCTGGCGGCGCTGGCCGGCGGCAGCCGCGTCCTGGCCGTCGACCGCGACCTGACCAGCCTGGAGTTCGCCCGGCACAACGCAGCCGCAAGACGTGCGGCTCACCCGGTCCATGTCGTGTGCGCGGACGTCCGGCGCCTGCCGCTCAGCCGGGGCGCCGGCCGGGCAGCCGGGCCAGGCGGCAGCCAGGCAGCGCGCGGCCCTCTGCACGGCGGGCTGGCCGGGACGGGCGGGCCTGGCATCGAGGCGATCTTTATCGATCCGGCCCGCCGGGCGGGCGGCCACCGACTGCGCAGCGGCAGCAGCGAGCCGCCGCTGGGCTGGTGCCTGCAGCTCGCGGATGCCGTTCCCGCGGTCGGCATCAAGGCCGCGCCCGGCCTGGCCCGCGAGCTGGTGCCGGGCGGCTGGGAGATCGAGCTCGTGGCCATCGGGCGCAACCTGAAGGAGGGACTGCTCTGGTCCCCCGCCCTGGCGACCACCAGCCGCCGGGCGACCATCCTGCCGGGCGGCGACACGATCACGGCCGCGCCAGGTCCCCCCGTGCCCGTGACAGCGCCCGGCGAGTTCCTGCTCGACCCGAATCCGGCGGTGACCAGAGCCGGCCTGGTCGAGGAACTGGCCCGTGAGCTGGGCGCCGCCAAGATCGATCCGATGATCGCATTCCTGACCGCTGACCGGGAGCTGACCACGCCGTTCGCGCGGACCCTGCGCGTCGTCGAGTCGATGCCCTGGAATGAGAAGCAGGTCAGCCGCCGGCTGCGCGAGCTCGGGATCGGGGTTGCCGATATCCGCCGCCGGGGGCTGGCGGGCGACGTGTCGCTGATCCGCCGCCGGCTCGGCGCCACCGGCGAGGTCGCCGCCACCGTCGTGATCACCCGCAGCAACGGCAGGCCATGGGGACTGATCTGCCTGCCGGTTAGCCCCGGCCAGCGGGCCGTTCACTAGGCAGTTCCGCTCTCCGCCGGGAGCGGCATCCCCCGACGGCAGGCCGTAGCCGGCCCGCATCGGCTGGCGTTCCAGCAGCATGAGAGCGTGCTTGCCGTCGTTGTTTCAGCAGCAGGCACGCACCGACGCTGCTCGCCAGCGCGGCGCCGGCCAGCCGGGGAGGGACTGCTTCGCCAGCGCGGCGCCGGCC
>Ga0116126_1001871_pt1 | contig 12647 bp, 9 predicted proteins | sample June2015DPH_16_5_FD_89730 | JGI IMG/M metagenome (GOLD analysis project Ga0116126, IMG submission 89730) | Peatland microbial communities from SPRUCE experiment site at the Marcell Experimental Forest, Minnesota, USA - June2015DPH_16_40 | ecosystem: Environmental > Terrestrial > Soil > Wetlands >...
CGTTCGATTCCAGCGCCTTCTTGGCGTCGGCCAGGGCGTTCTCGACGTCGCCGCGCTCCGAGCCCGAAATCTTGTCGCCTTGCTCGCGCAGCATCTTCTCGATGTTGTAGACCATCGAGTCGAGCTGGTTGCGGGCTTCGATTTCGTCGCGCTTGGCCTTGTCTTCAGCCGAGTGCGCGTCGGCCTCCTTGGCCATGCGCTCGACCTCGTCCTTCGACAGGCCGGAGGACGACGTAATCGTGATCTTCTGGTCCTTTTGCGTGGCCGTATCTTTCGCGGTCACGTTCAGGATGCCGTTGGCGTCAATATCGAACGTCACCTCGATTTGCGGCACGCCGCGCGGAGCCGGCGGAATGCCAGTCAGGTGGAACTTGCCCAGCGTCCGGTTCTGCCCCGCCATGGGGCGCTCACCCTGCAACACGTGGACTTCAACCGAGGTCTGGCTGTCGGCCGCGGTCGAGAACGTCTCCGTCTTGCGGGTCGGAATCGTGGTGTTGCGCGGGATCATCGGGGTGGAAACCCCGCCCAGCGTCTCGATCGAGAGCGTCAGCGGAGTTACGTCGAGCAGCAGCAGGTCTTTGACTTCCCCCTTGAGCACGCCGCCCTGAATCGCCGCACCCACCGCGACCACTTCGTCGGGATTCACGCCCTTGTGGCCTTCGCGTCCGAACAGCTCTTTTACCAGCTGCTGGATGCGAGGCATGCGGGTCTGTCCGCCGACCAGCACGACTTCGTTGATCTTGCTGGCGTCGATACCCGCATCTTTCATGCACTGCTTGCACGGGCCGACTGAGCGCTGAATGAGGTCCTCGACCATGCCTTCGAGCTTGGCCCGGGTCAGTTTCTTGACCAGGTGCTTGGGGCCGCTGGCGTCCGCCGTGATGAAGGGCAGATTGATTTCGGTCTCCATGGTGGTCGAAAGCTCAATCTTGGCGCGCTCCGCCGCGTCGCGCAGACGCTGCAGCGCCATCTCATTGCCCTTGCCGCGCAGGTCGAGGCCTTCATCTTTCTTGAACTCGTCAATCAGCCAATCCACCAACCGCTGATCCAGGTTGTCGCCGCCCAGGTGGGTGTCGCCGTTGGTAGCCTTGACTTCGATCACGCCCTCGCCCACTTCCAGGATGGAAATATCGAAGGTGCCGCCGCCAAAGTCATACACGGCGATGGTCTCGTCTTTTCCTTTGTCGAGGCCATAGGCGAGCGCCGCCGCCGTTGGTTCGTTGATGATGCGCTTCACTTCGAGCCCGGCAATCTGCCCGGCGTCTTTGGTGGCCTGCCGCTGCGCGTCGTTGAAATAGGCGGGCACGGTGATGACCGCCTCGGTCACTTTTTCGCCGAGATAGTCCTCGGCCGCCTTCTTCAGTTTTTGCAGGATCAGCGCCGAAATCTGCGGAGGCGTATACTCCTTGCCCTGCGCCATCACGCCGACGTGGTCGCCCGACTGCACGACTTTGAATGGGACCATCTTCATTTCTTCGCTGACTTCGTCGAAGCGGCGTCCCATAAACCGCTTGATCGAATACACGGTGTTCTCAGGGTTGGTGATAGCCTGCCGCTTCGCCACCTGCCCCACCAGCCGTTCTCCGGTCTTGGTGAAGCCCACTACTGAAGGCGTGGTCCGCCCTCCTTCTTCGTTGGGGATCACTTTGGGCTCACCGCCCTCCATGACCGCCACGCAAGAGTTGGTGGTTCCCAGGTCAATTCCGATAATCTTGCTCATAGAACGGTCCTCCTAAACTTGATAAGTCCTTTGCTGACAATGAACTAATAGCAAGCAAGTGCTTTAATATCAGGCACATGATAGGACTTGAGTGGATCATTGTCAAGTTTTAGATGCTACGATACAGCAGGAGGATGCGGCGGTTCTTCCCATTGTCGGGTCGGGGCCAGAAGTCAGACGGCCCGAGGTCTGAGGTCGGACGCCGGTTTTGTTACCATCTCAAACGATGACCTCCTGCTTAGGACGGTGGTTTCGCGATCCGCTATTTCTTCTCTGTCTGGCGGCGGGCCTGCTCGCGTTCGTGGTGCAATCGGGCGAACTGGGCACCTCCGACACCACGCACCGTCTGCAGACGACGCACTGGCTCTGGACTTCGCAGCCGCAGGTGCTGCCGGCTGAGCATCCCGAGTTTGGGATACCGGGACGTGGCGGGCGGATTTACAGCCAGTTTGGCATCGGCCAGTCCCTGCTCATGCTGCCGGCCGACGTGGTGGGGACGTGGATCTCGCACTGGCCCATCTTCTCGGAATATGAGGACGATCCCACCGTACGGAGCATCGTCGTCAGCTACAGCACGAACATCCTGGTGAACGTGCTGACCGCGCTGATCGCGTTTCGGCTGCTCCGGCAGTTGCGCTTCGGTGTCAAGGAGGCGATTGCCGGTGTGCTGGCATTACTGTTCTGCACCACCCATCTGCACTACACCCAGAACATGATGGAGAACAACTACATCATGCTTCTGACCCTGGTGGGATTCTGCTTTGAATATGAATGGCTGCGCACGGGCAGCCGCCGGGCACTCTTCATCGGCACCGCAGCGTTCGGCCTCAACCTGCAGACTCGCCTGACGACCGGCCTCGACCTGATGGCAGGCTGTGCCCTCGTGCCGATGGTGCTGTGGTTCGACCAGGTGCGCGGCCGCGCGCTCTGGAAGCGCCTTCTCGATTACGGCAAGATCGCCGCGCCCGTCTACGGCTTCTTCGTTTTCTGCGAGCGCGCTTACAATTTCTACCGTTTCGGCTCGTGGACCGGAACTTACGTCCCACTTTTCGCGAAAGTGCAGCGCATGCAGGATCCCAGTCTGCCCGCGAATTTTCCCTGGAGCACGCCGTTTCACGAAGGTGTTCTTGGGGCGCTTTTCCAGCCCGAGAAATCAATCTTCCTTTTTGACCCTCTGCTCGTTCTCGCTCTCGTGCTCTTCGTTATGCTTTGGAAGCGCATGGAGCCCGAAGTTCGCGCCTACGCCGTGACTTCGTTTCTGCTCCTCATCGGATACATCAGCTTCTATGCGCGTTACACATACTGGGCCGGAGACTTCGCCTGGGGCGACCGCTATGTTTCGACCGCAGTAGAGATGGCCGCGTTCCTGGCAGTTCCCCTGCTGGTGCGGTATCGCGCGAGTCTTGGCCGATGGATCTGGCGCGCCGGCATCGTCCTGGTCGCGGCCAGCCTCATCGTTCAGATTGCGTCGCTGGCCTTCTGGCTGCCGCTCGAGATCTACCAGATGGAAGAATTAGGCCATCCCACGTTCGTGATCGCGCTGCGCTTCAAGAACATCGCTGCCTTCGCGCTGGGCAAGATGGATGCCTGGGGACTGAACACTGAAACCATGACTTATGACTCGTGGGACTATGTGCACATCACAACCTGGAATTTTCTGCCGTTCCTGCTGCGGCGGGTAGGCGAGGCGCCCCGGTGGGTGGTGGACGTTGCCTTTGCCATCTGGTTCGCGGGGATTGGGGCTCTAGCCCTGATATTGCGGCGACTCAGGAAAGCGATTCCCCGAGAAATGCCCGAGGCTTGATAGCCCGTCCGATTCCTAGTCTGCCAGCGAGAATCGGTACTCTTCGATCACCGGGTTGGTCAACACTTCGCGGGCGATCCGTTCGATCTCGCTGTGCGCCTCTTCCCGCGAGATTCCCTGATCGAGCATGATTTCGAAATACTTTCCCTGGCGAACGCTCCCCAGTCCTTTATATCCCATCTTGTTCAACGCGCCTTGGATCGTCTTGCCCTGAGGATCGAGAACGCTCTTCTTGAGAGAAACGTAAACGTAGGCTGTCATAAGGCCATCATTATACGTGACCGGTCCTGGCGTCGGACCTCGAACCTCGGTAAGATTTCAGGTCTTGGTGCTCGGAAGGACTTCGCCGTCAAGCTTCGCTCGACCGGACAGCCGAGGGCGGCTGTCCCCACATGGTTATTTCCGCAAAACAGGACATTACGCAGACCTCGGGTCTCAGACCCAATATCTGAAGGTTGAGGTCTGAGGTCCGCCATCTCACTTTTCCAGCCTGCGCAGCTTCTCCTCCAGATCGGCGAGGGAATCTTGCATCAGCTTGCGGTGCCGGGGATTCGGGCTCGCTGCCATCTGCTGCAGAACTCTCTGGCGCGCAAGCCGTAGATTCTCCTTTTCCCGGCAGCGTGCGGCCTCCTCGGGCGTCACCGGAGGCCGGGTCGGCGCCCGTTTCTCCTCAGCTTCGGCCTGCTGCGCCTCCACAGATTTGCTCTCCCAGCCTCGGGCCACGTCAAGATTATAGTTCCGCAGGCCGTTGCTTCGGAGCAACTCGCAAGTTTCCCCCTCCCGAACGACCGCTCGGTCCGGTAGATGGTTTCCCGTTTGTTACGAAAACCGTACAGGAATCCAAAAGGAGATATTCCTGTTTGACAACTTGCATATAATGGGCGGCAATTTCTGGCTGGACGGACATGTCCGCCTTGAAGGGCGGACAAGGATATTATTCTGTACACCGGAAGCGCGCCACGCTTGCAAACCGCTTTGTTGCGCCGCAGCCCAGTTGCAGGTAGGGCCGCGGTTTTGTCTCCCCGCTGCCTGGGAGGCGATCACTTCGGCACCCGGCTCCAGCGCTGCCCCGCTCTTATCGGTTGCCATTGCATCAGATTCACTTCCTCATCATCGCTTCCAGCAAATGGCTGCGCAGGGCGATTGAGACCGGCAATCCAGTTCCGCGGCCCGAGGTTTTACCATGCCGGATGAACCGAGCGGCCCCGGAGCCGGCAATCTGTTCCCGGTCGCTCACCCTGAAGCTCTCACCGATCCGGAGAAGCTGCTGGCGGCCTATTTCGGTTCATCCACCGTGGGGCTTTGCATCCTCGATCCGGAGTTTCGCTATCTCGCCATTAACGACACTCTGGCGAAGATGAACGGAGCATCAGCGGCGGATCATTCAGGCAAGACGGCGCGCCAAATCCTCGGCGACGACTTCACCGATCTGCTTGAACCCGAGTTTCGCCGCGCTCTCGTCACAGGGAATCCCGTCACATTCGATGTACCAGGCAAGCCCCTCACCAAGGAGGAGGATAGCCGCCGGATTGTGCACTATCTCCCCATCAAAGATGAGACCGGCACCGTCACCCGGATGGGTGTGATGGTATTCGACGTTACTGAGCAGAAGAAGATGGAGGATTCACTCCGCCGTCTGACCGGGAGTCTAAAGGACCAGATGGCACGCCTGCAGATGTTGCTGGAGGTAAGCAGCATCTTGGCGTCGAACTGGAACGTTCCCCAGGTCTTCCCCACGATTTCGGCCCGCATTAGGCGCGTCCTGCGCCAGGAGTACGCCGGATTCGAGCTGCATGACCCTGCCACAGATCTCCTGGTCCGGCAGTCGGAGGACTTCCCCCTGGGTAAGGGTCTGCTAACGGATATTCAAATCAACCCGCACACTAGTCCGGGAGGCCGCGCGCTCGAGGCGCGCACCTCCATGATTTTCTCCCGGGAACAGCTGCAGGGCTTTGACGCCGAAATTGCGAAGAAGCTCCTGGCGGAAGGCATAAGGTCCCTCTGTTGTGTCCCACTCCTGCGGCCGAAGGGACCGCTGGGCGTTTTCGTCCTTGGCAGCACCCGCCCGAACGCGTTTCATCCCGACGATTTGCCCTTGCTGAACCAGGTCGCCATGCAGCTTGCCATCGCCATTGAGAATCAGCGCGCGGCCATCGAGATTGACGCCCTGCAACAACGTCTGGACGAAGAGAAGAAATATCTGGAGGGCGAAACTCCTTCGCATGGTTCGCTCACGGAGATCGTGGGCGAGAGTCGCGCCCTCAAGCAGGTACTCGATCAGGTAGCCACGGTCGCCGCCAGCGACGCCACAGTTCTGATTCTGGGAGAAACCGGCACCGGCAAGGAGCTCGTGGCCCGCGCCATCCACCGGTTGAGCCGACGCCAGGAGAAGCCCTTCATCAAGGTCAACTGCGCTGCCATTCCCACAGGGCTGCTGGAGAGCGAGTTGTTCGGCCATGAAAAGGGAGCTTTCACGGGTGCGGTCGTCCGCAAGGTCGGGCGCTTGGAGCTTGCCGACGGCGGCACTTTATTCCTCGACGAGGTGGGCGAAATCTCCCTCGAACTGCAGCCCAAGCTCCTGCGGGTACTCCAGGACCACGAGTTCGAGCGTCTGGGCAGCACGCACACCATCAAAGTGAACCTGCGCCTGATCGCGGCCACCAATCGCGACCTGGCCGGCAGCGTGGCCAACCGCGAGTTTCGCAGTGACCTGTTTTACCGTCTCAATGTGTTTCCCATTCGCGTTCCGCCGCTGCGGGAACGGCGCGAGGACATCCCTTTGCTGGTTCGCTACTTTGTGCGCAAGCTCGCCGCGCGCATGGATCGCCACGTCGAAACCGTTCCCAAGCAGACCATGCAGGCTTTGGCAGCGTGGTCCTGGCCGGGCAACGTACGCGAACTCGAGAACCTGATGGAACGATCCTTCATCCTGAGTGAAGGCAGAGCTCTGCAGGTTCCGTTGTGGGAATTGCATGCGGAGAAACCGCAACTCGGTGGCGAGCCTGCCCACACTCTCGACCGTGCGGAGCGCCAGCACATCATCCGCGTGCTGCGCGAGACCCAAGGTGTGGTGTCGGGACCAAACGGCGCCGCCCATCGCCTGGGCTTGAAGCGCACCACCCTGCAGTCGAAGATGCAGCGCCTGAAAATCACCCGGCAGGACTATTCCGATCCGCGATCATTCCCGTCTCCCAAACGGCAACGAAAGTCCGGCACTCACGATAGCTGACGGCTAATCGGCAGGTTGCCGACTTTTCGGCAGTTCCCGAAAAATGGTGGGCGGGTGCTGTTTCGAAACTGTTCCAAACAGGGAAGTTCCCGTTACCCGATCCGCCGCATTTTGGGAACATCACTTGCACAAGCACCACGTCCTTTGCCTTAGGCCGAACTCGGGTCTCGGCCATGTGCGAAGGCGGATCTGGCCTTCCCCTGAAAACTGAAGCTTGGTGTACGGTGCAGGCCCGATGGAGTGTAGCTGTGTTCGCGACCAGCAAATGTCAGTCTGTGGGCCCCGCGGCCGTCTCGCAAGCCTTTCGCGTGCAGGTGCCAGCGGCCAATCCTCAACGTTGCCGGCGTGCCGGCGAATATGTCCATCCTCTCCTGGACGACACGATTCTCCCGCGGGATGAGACGCTGCACACTTCCGCCACCAAGGTTGAGAACAGCCCCTCCGCCACCTCCGAGGTTCAGGCGTCCGAAATTGATCCTCTCTACCTGTTTGCTTGCTGGGTCGAATGGGAACTACGGGAAGAGCCGAGCGCTGCCTGGGATCTGCTCGCAGCGGCTCAAAGCACGCACAGCGACACCCGCGCTCACGCTCGTGCCTTGCTGGCCAGTTCCCACCATTTGGGCGGAATCGCAATGGCGGCTCGCCCGCTGTGCTTTGGCAAATTCAGGCGGGACTCCGACGGAGAAACCGACATGAAGGCCCCTTATGGACTGAACATCATCGACGACTGCACCGAATGCCCCACTGCGCACCCTGACTTTTTCTGCGGCTTCTCTCCTTCGGTCCTGTCGTCTCTGAATCAAGTCAGTCACAAGAGCACGTTGCCGGCAGGAGCCATCCTGTTCGTGGAGGGGCAGAGTCCCCGCGGCATGTTCATCCTCTGCTCCGGCAGAGTGAATCTCTCCACTACCTCGCGCGAAGGAAAGATCCTCATCCTCAAGACTGCGGAGGCCGGAGAGGCCATGGGCTTGAGCGCAGCCATCTCGGGCGCCGGGTATGAGGTCACGGCCGAAACCGCTACGCCCTGCCAGTTGAACTTCGTGGACCGCGTGCACCTTCTGGAACTGATGCAGGCTCGCAGCGAAGTCAGCGTGCGCGCGGCCCAGTCTCTAAGCCGCGATTACCACTTGGCCTATCGCGACATTCATGATCTGGTGCTCACCCGTTCTTCAGCAGGCAAGCTGGCCAGGCTTCTGTTGTCGCAGCCGCCGGCCAAGGACTCGGGAGACAGCCAGACTCGCATCCATACCTTTATGACCCACGAAGAAATGGCCCAGCGCATCGGCTCGTCGCGCGAGACGGTCACGCGGTTGTTGAGCGATCTGCGCAGAAGACGTTTGATTCACGTGGAAGGACCAACTCTGGTGATCCGCGACCGGCAGGCGCTGGAGGCGCTCACGGTTTGATCTTCCCCTTGGGAACCGGAGGGTGGTTTTCCTTTCTCGGCCGCCCTCCGGATTTGTCCTGAGCACTGCTCCGCTGGTTCGCCGAGGGCTTGGAATTTAGATGTACACGGGAACGTTGATTAACGATCTTTCACGTTGGTGGAGACAGTCGGGCAGCCAGATCCTCATCAAGGCACGCTGCTGATACCCGCGCCGCCCGGCCTGACTTGCATGATGGGCACGGCAGAAGCGAAGACTCAGAGTCCGAACAACTCCCGCAGCCGCTTCGTCTGAGCCCGGCTGACCGGGATCTCGCTCTGCTTCTTGTCGTCCATCCGCAGCTGGTAGGAACTTTTGAACCAGGGAACAACTTCGCGAATCCGGTTGATGTTGACCAGATAGGAGCGGTGCGCCCTCCAGAAAAGATTGCCATCCAGGCTGGTCAATAGTTCTTCCAGCGTCCGGCAGTTCGATTGTCCTTCCATGCCGCTCGGCCCGGCCGTCACCACCGTAATCACGCCATCTTCAATCCACGCGTAGCAGATGTCTTTCTGATCCACCAGAAGCATGCGCCCCAGCGCTTTCAGCAGAATCTTAGATGCGGGCTGCTTCTGTGCTTCGATCATCCGCACCAGCGCGTCAATCTTGTCAGCAGGCAGGCCGCCAGCCTCGTGCTGGGCTCTTGCCTTCTGGACGGATTGGGCTACGCGCTTCTTGTCGAAGGGCTTCAGCAGATAGTCCACTGCGTTTACTTCGAACGCTTTGACCGCATACTGATTGAACGCTGTGGCGAAGACAATCTTGGGCAGAGGAAGTTTCTTTTCGAGCAGTTTCTTGATCACTCCAAAGCCGTCGAGCCCAGGCATCTGAACGTCCAGAAAAACCAGATCCGGATTGTGCTCCTTGATCAGGTGGACCGCTTCCAGGCCGTTCTTGCCCTGGGCCACGACGTTCACGTCGCCGGCATTCTTCAGCAGGTAGGCGAGTTCATCGCGGGCCAACTGCTCGTCGTCCACGATCACCGCGGTTAAGGACATCGTTGCTCCGGCGGTTGCAGAGAACCGCTGCAGAGAAGTATAGTGGCGCGGTTTTTCGAGTGCAACGCAGACCATGAAAATTGTCTGATAAGGGTCGAGGCCCTCGCCGTGCGGTCATGCCCAATCCGAAACATGATTCTCTACTTCCTCTGGATTGGCATCTTCGTTCGGTTTCTGCCGATTCCGTTCGTTTTGCTGATTTCGACGCTTTGACTGTCTCTCGGACTCCTGCCGCTCTTCGAGTCTGACGACGCACGCATCACTGAGATCCGACTCGCCAGCCAATTCCGAGGCGGATTCGATCAGTTTCTTGCGGACCAATTCTGCCTCGCGTTTTGCTGCGGCGCTTTGTGCCGATCGAAGAGCATCGAGTGCCGCGTATGGGTTTACTTGAGTAGGAGGGATGTGCATGAGATTGCTGGCCTTAGGAAGCCAGCCCGTCGACCACCCTGTGGCTGGAGGGAGGCGGAGAGTTGCTCCTTAGCCAAAGTGTTGCAAGTTTCCCGCCAATCGCGTGTCACTCACGCGGCGTTCGAAGTCCTGATTTTGGCGGCATTTAGTCAACTGCTTGTGAGCGAGAGCGCTCGCCGAGTCATACCAGTGTGGGCAAACCTTGCCCACGTGGCGCGCGCAAGTTCTTCCTCGCTACTGCGGCCGCTGCATCATGCCGCCCATGTCGAACCTGGTGTAGAGCGCCGGAACCTCACCGCCGCAATGGGTGAAATCCACAGGGAACAGAGCAGGAAGCGATGACAGAACTTTCCCAAGTTCAGACCACGTTTTCCAGCGCCAGCGCCATCCCCATGCCGCCGCTGACGCACAGTGTCGCCACGCCACGCTTCGTATTGCGCTTCAGCATCTCGTGCAGCAGCGTGACTGTGATGCGCGTCCCGGTGCAGCCAATGGGATGTCCCAGCGCGATCGCCCCGCCATTCACATTGAGCCGCTCGCGATTGAAATTCAGCTCGCGATCGCAGGCCAGCACCTGCGCGGCAAATGCCTCGTTCAATTCGATCAACCCGAAATCATGCAGCTTGAGACCGTGCTTTTCATCCAGTTTGCGCAGCGCCGGAACCGGCCCAATCCCCATGGTCCGCGGATCTACGGCCGCCGAAGTGACCGCCGCGATTCGCGCCAGCGGTTTCAGATTGTTCTGCTTCACGAAATATTCGCTGGCGACGACTACCGCGGCTGCCCCGTCTGTGATGCCGGAGGAATTTCCCGCCGTAATTGTCCCTGTTTTCGAGAACACGGGAGCAAGTTTGCCCAGTTTCTCCATGCTTGCGTCCGCAAACGGATGTTCATCGCGCGCGAAAGTCGTCGTCCCTTTCTTACCCTCAATCGTCACCGGAACCAGTTCCGCCTCGAACCGCCCCGCCGCCATCGCCCGCGCCGCGCGGGTTTGCGACATCAGCGCGTATTCATCCTGTTCCTCTCGCGTGATCTTGTACTGCTGGGCCAGCACTTCTGCCGTCTCGCCCATCACCATCTTCGCCAGAGGGCAAAAAAAACCATCGCGGTACATTCCGTCTACCAGTTCCTGATGCCCCAGCCGATATCCCCAGCGCGCGCCGTCGAGATAATAAGGAAGCCGCGACATCGATTCCGTACCGCCCGCCAGAATGCAACTTGCCTCGCCCAACAAAATTGCCTGATACGCCAGTGCGATCGACTTCATCCCCGAAGCGCACGCCTTGTTCACCGTGAACGCGGGAACTTCCTGCGGGACGCCGCTGCGCACTGAGATCTGACGCGCCGGATTCGGTCCGCCCCCCGCTTGTCTTGCGTTGCCGAAGATCGTCTCCTCAATCTGTTCCGGTTGCACTCCGGCCCGCTCCATCGCAGGCCTCGCCGCCACCACTCCCATATCCGCCGCCGTCAGCGACCCGAGCGAGCCGCCAAACTTCCCGATCGGCGTCCGCACCGCCGAGACTACATAGACCCCTTGCACGTTCCACCTCCAAACGCATGAGTTTAGCAGGAGTCAGCTGATCAGTTTATAAGCGGCACGGAAAGGACTCCTTCGGTCACAGTTTCAAAGTGAATCCCGAACACACCCGCCGCCATCTAGAACAGAAGCAACACCGGGGATCCAACCAACCTTCACGTTTCGAAATCACACAAAAGTCCGTCAGGAGGAGCTTTATGCCGTACGTTGATGTGGGAAGAGAGAATTCCGGTTCGATCAGTCTCTATTACGAAGATCACGGTTCAGGCCAGCCCGTTGTCCTGATCCACGGATATCCGCTCAGCGGCGCGTCGTGGGAGAAGCAGATTCCGGTGCTTCTGGCCGCCGGCTATCGCGTCATCGCCTATGACCGCCGCGGGTTTGGAAAGTCCAGCCAGCCGACTACCGGCTACAACTACGACACCTTCGCCGAAGATCTGCACAAACTCGTCACTCACTTGAAGCTGCGGGGTGTTGCCTTGGTCGGATTCTCCATGGGCGGCGGCGAAGTGGCGCGCTACTTCGGAAAGTTCGGATCGAAAGATGTGAGCAAAGCCGTCATTATCTCAGGCGTTCCGCCGTTTCTACTCAAGACGGATGACAACCCCGAGGGCGTTGACGGCTCCGTGTTCGAAGGGATTCAGAAAGCGATCGTCGCGGACCGTTACGCGTTCTTCACCGAGTTCTTCAAGAATTTCTACAACACCGATGTCTATCTCGGGAAGCGCGTCAGCGAGCAAGCGGTCGCGGCAAGCTGGAACGTAGCCGCCAGTGCTTCGGCCACGGCTAGCCTCGCTTGCGTCCCTACCTGGCATGAAGATTTTCGCAATGATGTGGCCAAGATCGATATTCCAACCCTTGTCATTCATGGCGACGCGGATCGGATCGTGCCCTTCTCCGCCGCGGGGAAGCGCACGGCCAAACTGATCAACGGCGCGGAACTCGTCGTCATCAAAGACGGTCCGCACAACATCGCCTGGACTCACGCTGACGAAGTCAACAGCGCACTGGTGAAGTTCCTGGCCAAACCCTCTGCCAAGAACCTCACTTCAACCGCAAAGAGGAAGTCGGCCGCCTAAGCGGCTGCGTTTCAAATCGTGTGGCGGGTGCCGCTTTCTGAAAATAAGCAGACGGCGCCCGCACGGCATTCGTCCACGCTGTCGAGCTTCGCTCGACCGGACAGCCGGGGGCGGCTGTCCCCACTACGTTACATCTGCAAACGAAGCACTGCCCGCTCGCAGCGTTTGCCCTAATGTGCTGCCCTTCTATAAAATGAAAAGTTTGCTGCCCGCAGTGCGACGCCGCAAGCAGGGTCCTTCCGATTCTTACTGACGAGTTTCTTTTATGAAAATCCATGAGTATCAGGCAAAGGCAATCTTAAAGAAATATGGTGTGGCTGTTCCGCGCGGCGCGATGGCTGCAACGCGGGAAGAAGCCGAGTCGGTCGCCAAAGAACTTCTCAGTTCCGGCGCGACTGGAGTCGTGGTCAAAGCACAAATTCACGCTGGAGGCCGCGGCAAGGGC
>Ga0116126_1001872_pt1 | contig 12643 bp, 10 predicted proteins | sample June2015DPH_16_5_FD_89730 | JGI IMG/M metagenome (GOLD analysis project Ga0116126, IMG submission 89730) | Peatland microbial communities from SPRUCE experiment site at the Marcell Experimental Forest, Minnesota, USA - June2015DPH_16_40 | ecosystem: Environmental > Terrestrial > Soil > Wetlands...
GAGCGCGACATCAGCCACAGCAGCGTCGAGCGCATCATCTTTCCCGACTCCTGCACGCTGCTCGACTACATGTTCGGCCTGCTCATCCGGCTCATGGATGGCCTGGCGGTCTATCCGGAGAACATGAGGAAGAATCTCGGCTTGAGCCTCGGCATGTGGAATTCGCAGACCGTTTTGCTGGCGCTCATCAAAAAAGGCCTGACGCGTGAAGAAGCTTACCAGCTGGTCCAGGACGCGGCGATGAAGACCTGGGAAGTCAAGCACGCCGGCCGCGACGACGCCGACTTTGTAAAGCAGCTCAAGTCCGACCCCGCCGTGGCGAAACATTTCAAGCCGGGCGAGTTGGAAAAACTCTGCTCGCTGGAGTTCCATTTCAAGGAAGTGAACAGCCGGTTCAAGAAACTGGGGCTTTGAACAAAATGGGTGAAGATCGCTTCGCTGACAAGGCGAGCAGCCAACATCATGCTCCCGGATATTGCATTTGAGAAGTTGACATGGCATCAGTTTGAAGAACTCGTTGCTGCACTGATCGAAGCCGAGGGGTTTCAAAATGTTGTTTCCTTGGGAGGTAGTGGTGGCGATATGGGCTTGGACATTTCTGCGCAAGAGTCCAGAAAATCGTTAGCTGGCCGTGTATCTAGTTTTAAATGGATGATTCAGGCCAAACATTACGCTGGATCACCCAAAACTAAACCAAGGAATGTTGGACATGACGAAATTACTGATCTCTTAACATTCCTGAGCACGCACAAAGCGGATGGGTTTCTCTTGGTAACAGATACAGACCTCACAGCTTCAGCGGCAACGAAACTCATGGCTTTTAATGAGGACGAGCGCCATCCATTTGAAGCTGACTTTTGGAACAGACGGATGTTGGCTGATCGACTCCGCAAACATCCTGAACTTGTCGCGCGCTATTTCGGACGCGGCGACCCTAAACTTCCAACGATATCTTCCTCTGCAAATCCTTTTCGGTTTCTTGAATCATTCAGTGCAACTGAAAAGGACTTATTCTTCGGACGTGATCGTGAAGTCGGTGAGTTGACAGGATTGGTCAGGAACAATGGTACTCTTGTGGTTTTCGGCGAGTCTGGGGCAGGTAAGACTTCTCTTCTCAAGGCTGGCCTCTTGCCGCAACTGACCAACGAAGACTTCGTAACCGCCTACGCACGTTGTTTGGAGACCCCATGCGGCAGTCTGCGTCGCGCCGTCATGGAATCGCTTCAAAATGTTCTTTCGCCCGCTGAAATTGTCGAGCTTGCCTCCGCTGCAAGTCTCGCTGAGTTTTTGCGCCGCCTAGATGTTTTTGTTGAACATCACCACCGAAGAATAGTGGTCGTGGTTGATCAGTTCGAGGAATCTACCTCTTGGGGCAGAGCAGTGTGCGATGATAATTGAGAGTGCATTTGCAGCACGAAAATATGCGGAATGGTCCGGTGCTATTCCTGAGGAGCATTTCGCGCCAGCGGTTCGGCACGTTTTGGCTGAAAGCAAACACCGAGAAGCGGTGGTTGTCGCACTCAAACAGCATTGGGTAATCTGGAAGACCGACGCACTCGACCTAGTGATAAACTGTTTGGAACGCCGTCAAGGTTGGTTTTTTGAACCCGCAGTCAAAGCCTTGGGATATTTTCGAGAACCAAAGGCGGCGGACGCTTTATTGCACTATGTGGAAAAACATCATTGGGTTCCGCCATATCTGGTTGAGTCTTTAGGCAAAATTGGAGAAATCCGAGCTGTTCCATTGTTGTTAAAATCTTTGGAAGATTGGAGTCCCCATGTAAGGCAAGCCGCGGCTACAGCATTGGCGCAAATCGAGCACCCAGCTGCAGTTAAATCATTGTTGAAAGCACTGGAGGATTCAGAAAGCGATGTCCGTATCGCTGCTGTCGCGGCTCTTGGCCGACTTAGAAGCCTTGGAGCGATTGAGCCGTTGGTAAAAATGTTGGAATTTGAGGATACAAAACATCGCTGTGCGGTTGTGAAATCCCTTGGGCGGATTGGATCACCTGAAGCATTGTCTCCTTTGATGGCTCTTTTATCCACCGACGATTCCGCCGTTCGGGAAGCAATTGTGGAGGCAATTGGAGATATTGGAGGAAAGCGTGCGCTTGAACCACTAATTGCCTGCCTGCATGACAAGGTTCATTCAGTGCGGCATAAAGCTATTTGGGGTCTTGGCAACTTAAAAGGCATGCGAGCTTTGCCAGCTTTAAAAAAAGCTCTCGTAGACAATTCCGAAGAAATTCGCCGTTTGGCTGCCATCGCAATGCGTCAACTCCACAGCCGCAAAGCAATCCCTGCCCTAATCACAGCATTGAGAGACAAAGACGAATCGGTTCGTTCGAGTGTGATTTGGGCATTGGAGGAAATAGGAGATCGGAGCACCGTGAAAAAGCTGATTCCTCTTAGAAACGGTTCGGTTAGTGAAATTCGCGGTGCGGCCACCAAAGCGATTAACGCGATTGAGCGAAAGTTGACTGAAAAGAAGAAGCGACCGAGGGTGACTATCAGATTTTAGGGCGGTCCTCTCGACAGACGTCGGCGGCGGGTTGAAGGCGTGCTTTTGATCGCCGGAAATGTTTTCCAAATTATGCGTAGTTCAGGCAATTTCATGTCATGGCTTTTCGGATTCACGACAGCGTGATTCGCGGCGAGATTGACCATCGCGTCCGCGCCGCGTGCCGTGAACCGGCTGGCTTTGCTGTCATGAATAATCCATGAAAACACGGGACAAATCTACGCAGCCCCGATGCGGCCTGTGCGGCAAAACGAAGAATCTCACCAAAACCGAGTGCTGCGGGCAGTGGATTTGCAACGACGAGCATAAATACGTGTTGTTCTCCTACGCGCGAAGCAGTTGCTCGCGCAACCATCGGCGTTTCACGCTGTGCGGCTTTCATTCCGGCGAGGGGCACAAGGGGCATTGGAAGGATTGCAAGAAGTGCCGCGCGTCGTTCCAGACCGAGATGTATGTCTGGTATGGCACAAACGAATACAATTTCGAAAAGCTGGAGAACCCGCCGCACTACGAACCGACGCTTTGTGACCGCTGCGGCGTGGTCATCAAGCTCGGCACGGATGGTTATTCGGTCGGGCCGAAGGGAACAATCTGCGAGCGATGCAACTACGAGGAGCATTATCAGCCGACGGCAAAGGCCGGCCGCCGCGCCGCGCCGCGCAAGCCCAAGCCGCAATTGCCTGCCAATTCCAATCCAGACGCCATCGAAATCATCCTCAGCGCGCAGGTGCGGAAGAACTGGCGGGTCGAACCCACCGTGTGCGCCACCGAACCACCCGCGCATTGGCTGGGTCAGTGGCGTTTGGATTTCGACCGGAAACCGGATCGTACCCGCTGGGCGTTGGTGACAAACGTCGCCACGCTCTACACATTCGTCTTCCCGGTCAAGGAGCTCGGCCGGCGCGAGAATTTCGAGAAGTTGTTCCGCCTGCGACTCGGCTTCGCGATTGTGGATGCGCCCATGCTCGCGTCGTGGAAGGATGCCCCGATAGTTTATGCGGCGGGCAATCCGCGCATGGCGGTCGGTTCGATGAACAACATGCGGCAGCATCTGGCCTGGCACACGGAGACATCAGTCGGTCCGATGAAAGACGACGAGGATTGGATCAACCAGACGCCATTCCTCTCGCTCCCCGAGGCGTTTCCCGACAAGGCATTCGCCGAACGGCTGACCGAGGCAAATCAGTTGAACGTGAAATCCAGATGAGCATTCCCCAGACGCATCCAGAACCCGGAGGCGCTCCACCCGGTGAATCAAAAAACATCGTCGTCTTCATCATCCGCCGCGACACGAAATGCGCCGAGTGCGGTGAGGAGTTGGGCAAGGGGCGCTGGATTCGTGTGGAGAAAGACAAGGCACTCTGTCTGGCCTGCGCCGATCTTGCGCATCTGGAGTATCTGCCCAGCGGCAACACCGCCCTTACACGCCGGGCCACGAAGCTCCAATGGGCGCGCGCCCGCAATCGCTACGAACGCCAGGGAATCCTCATCACCGCCGAAGCCTTGCGCCGGGCGGAGGAGGAGTGTTTGGCCGACGAGGAACGCCGCGCCCGGCAACGCGAACGGGCGGCGGAACGTCGGGAGAACGAGGACCTGGAATATCTGGCTGCGGTCACGGTAAAGCTGAAGGAGCTATTTCCGGGTTGTCCGCCGAAGACCGCGGCGCGCATCGCGGCGTGGACCTGCCAGAAACATTCAGGCCGCGTCGGACGCTCGGCGGCGGCGAAAGATTTTGATCCGCAGGCTCTGCGGCTTGCGGTCATCGCACATATCCGGCATGAACACACGCGCTACGACGAACTCCTCATGCAATACGGCGACCGGCAGCAGGCCCGCGAAATAGTCCGCGCCGAGATTGAAAAGCTGCTGGCCCGGTGGGAATTCACCCGCTAACAGCGCATTTAAAATATCCGTTTTTTTAGGAGCCGAGGTGACGAGGCTCAAATTCATTCGGAAACAAAGATTTATTTAGAGACTCCTCACGTCGTCTCCTACTTGTCATCCCGGCAAAAAGTCTCGCGGATTCCCTGTCGCTCATGGTAAACGAACTGCATGGCTTGGCGCATTCAAGACAGTGTGATTCGCGGCGAGATTGACAACCGTGTCAAGGGGCGCGTGCGCGGCCGGCTCTGGCTGGACGGCCTCGCCGAACCAGTCATGCTTGATTTGGAAGGTAATGCGTGTCCGGATCTCGCGGGCTGCCGGCTCGAATTCAAGAACCCGGCCAAAACTTTTCCCATCCGCAAACAGCCGGTCTTCGCGCAGCTCCAACGCGGCAAAATCGGCAATCTCTCGGCGTCGCAAAAGGCGCGCGTGTTCGCGGTTCCCGACGAGGATGCGTTTGCGATGATTGATCGCGGCGAGAAACCGCCGGAACGCATCGCCAACGCGCTTTACCTCGAATGGTTCAGCGAAGGCAACGGACGCGTCGTCATCGAAAGCGCGGATTTCAAGCTGAACATTTCCGCGCCGGAGTGGCGGTTGACGCCCGCCGAGGAAAAGCAGCGCGCCCAGGACGCCGAGGCGGGCTGGGAAATGTTCTCCAAGCAATTGAACGAGGCATTGGAAAGGCAAAAACGCGGGCAGAAGGACCCGGAAGCGGAATGGGACGAACACGATTACGAGCGGTTTATGAAGGAGTGCGACGCCCGCACGGACAAATACATGGAGTTGCGGGAAAAATACGGCGACTCCGACGAGGCCGAGGCGAAAATTGCGAAGGAAATGGGCTGGGACCGTGAGGACCCGCCTTCGCATGAAGGCTTCGGCACGGCAGGCGAGGACGAGGACGAACGGATGTCTGTGGAAGAAATGAATCGTATTTGTGAGGCAGCCGCGAACGAACCTTTGCCCGAACCCGAACCGCACCGGGAAGGCATAGACTGGATCCGCACCGCCGACGGCGACATCCGACATCCACTCCAGTATCGCTGTCATGAAAGCGCGATGAAGGTCTGGCATGAATGCGATGAGCTGGGCCTCAAGGAGGCCGAAGACGACGATCTGCAGCAGTTCGTCTTTGAATTTCAAACTACGGGCGTAAAACTCGGCGGCGCGTTGCATGGCATTGCCCAGGGCTGCGGACCGCGCGACGGCGCGTTCACCGTTGCCTACCTGAAGCGCGCGCTCGGCCATCTGCATAAGGCGCAGGCGGGGCTTGAAGCCGTTGCGCCAAAGAAACTTCTGCCGGAGAAAATGATTTCCGAAGCGCGCAAGGAATTGTTTGAAATCCGCGAAGGGGTTCTCCGCCTGATGAACGAGTTTCGCGGGCGCAAATGAACGCGACACGGCCAAACCGAAACGAAATTGTCCGCGCCAAAGAGGAACATTTGCCCGCCATTTCTGCTCTGGCCGGCGTCATCTGGCGTGCGTGTTATCCGGGCATCATCACCAACGCGCAGATTGATTACATGCTGGCGCGGATGTATTCGCTCGACGTGTTGCGCGAAGAAATCCGTTCCCAGGGAATCCGTTATGATCTTTTGCTCGTGGACGGTAAGCTGGCTGGCTTTGCGTCCTGCGGACCGACGCCAGAACCGGGTGTGGTAAAACTGCACAAGCTTTACCTGTTGCCGGAAATGCACGGTCGCGGATTGGGCAGCCGATTGTTGCAACAGGTCGAGCATGAAGTCCGGGCCGGGGCCGGGCGCCGGTTGATTCTCTCTGTGAACAAACGCAACACCCGGGCCATCGCCGCCTACCAACGAAATGGCTTTGTCACCGCGGATTCCGTGGTTACGGACATCGGCGGCGGGTTCGTCATGGACGACTACATCATGGCGAAGGAACTCGCCGGCTGATCTGGCCGAATATATTGTTGCCCTTGGTGGGGCAAAGCTGCTGCTTTGCCCACTTTCGCCCCGGCAAGCGGCCCGGTTCAGATTTAAACTTTGCTTTCCTTCGTGCGTTTTATCCCAACGCCCTGCCCGCGATACGCCGCCAAAAAATAAACCAGCACCACGCCCACCATTGCGGCCAGGACGCTCCAGAATAATGACCATTGCGTGCCGGCCGGACGCGCGCACGCGGCAAACCACCAGCCGGTGCCGAGATAGCCGATGAGGTTGCCCACGCCGTTGGTCATCAGCGTCATCAACGCCTGCGCCCGCACCCGCCACCCGGAACCCACCCGTTCGTCTATGTAAATTTGGGCGGTGATGAAATACAGGGTAAAGGACAAACCGTGCAGGGTGATGCCGGCCAGCAACCACGCCTTGCCATTGAGCGCGCACAGCGCGAAGCGCAGTACCCCGAATGCGAGCCCGGCGGCAAAGATCCATTTCAACCGCCAGCGCAAAAAAAGTCCTGCCAAAGCGAACATGGCGACCAGTTCCGTCGTTTGCGCCAGCGTCATCCAGGCGGAGACGTGCTTGAATCCGAGTTCTTGCAGGTGGAGCGGCGTGAACGGATAAAATGCCGCGAGCGGAATGCTGAACAATGCCACGGTGATGAAGACCACGCGATGGTCGTGATTTTTCAGCAGCACGAATGCGTCCCAGCCGAGTCGTTGCAGCAGCGTCGGGTGTCCGGCGAATTTTGGCGGGGGCACACTGGGCAACAGGAATGTAAACGCCGCCAGCACCAGCCATGTCGCCGCGCTGGTGAATCCCGCCAGCGTGGAAGCATCGGCATTCAGCGCGCTCACCAGCCAGCAGCCGGCCATCCAGCCTACGGTCGCCCCGGCCCGAACCGGCCCGAACTCGCGCTGGGAATTTCGCAGGCGCGAAAAGATGATGGCGGTGACGATGCTTCCGGTGGGAGCGGCACAAAGCGCATAAATCTGGACCACCACCAGCACCAGTCCCGGCGGCCAGCCTTGTTTGACGCTCCAGGCGAAGAGGGTCATGGTGGCAGCGCTGGCCACAGCCAGCCCGCGCAACACTTTCACCGGTGAAGCGTGGCGGTCGGCCATCGCGCCGAAGATCAATGGCGAAATGAAGGTCGCGAGGGCGGAGGCGGCAAAGGCGTAGGGCGCGAGGCCACGCAGTCCGTGAGCGGCGAACACCATGCTCAACGGCACCATCCAGATGGCAACGGCCATTGATTGGATAAAGAACAGTGCCGTCAATTCAGCATATTCGGCCTTGCGAGGCATCTTCAACACTGACAGAGGGGACACGTTGTCGCCGCAAATTTCAACCAAAACAAAACCATTCGCTGAAATCCCATGGCGATTTGGTTTGTTTAACCATTAAATTTCAATTCATTTGGCTGCGGATTGAACACGGGGAAACACGGAGATAAATTCAACGTTCCAAGGCAGGGTCCGGCGCAAGTGTAATCGTCACCCACTCTGGATTGCTCAATTCCCAGTCGCCGGTGAGCATCCGGCAAAATGTGGCGACAAAACGCAGCGATTGATCGTCGCTCAATTCCGGGTGAAAAAATGTGCAGTAGATGAGCGCCGTCTTTTTGCCGGGCATTTCCGGCACGGGAATGCGCGCGGGCGCGCTCCACGGGCCTTTGATCCGTTTCGCCTGGCGAAACTGGATTTCGTGCGGGTGAAAAAAATCGGACGACGTGGCCATCAAATAACACCGTAACGCCGGAACCCACATCACCGAAACCTGCCCGTAAGCCTCGCGCAAAATCACTTTCACGTCCGCGCGATTGGTTGACCAGCCTTTGCCGGTAAAAAATTCATACGCGGCGGGGTTCTCAATTTCCGCGGCGTTGACGCGCGAGAGAATCAGACCCTTTGACGCATCGCTGATTTCAAGAAGATAAAGCCGGTCACCCTCGCGCAAAATCTGGGCGGGCACGACGGAAAATCTCCACTGGCCATCCGGCCGCAGCCGGACGAAACGTCCGAGCGGCGTTTCCGCCACCGCCAATCCGGCCCCAATCCCGTGAAAATTCCACGGCCCCGGCTCGTCGGTGACTACGATCACGGAATAGGAAAGATAAATGTGCGAGCCAATGGTGATGCCGGCCCCCGGCCAGATGCGGTGGTGTTTCAGGTCTTCATCCGGTAAATACTCGAACGGATTGGCCACGACGCCGTTTGAATCCGTGAAGTATTCGAGCGCCGGCGGAAGATTGGTCTGTCCGGCGGGCAGGAAGGCGATGGTCGCGCTCTGCGCGCCCTTATTTTGTGACAACTGCGGCGGCTGGCCCGGCTGCGGCTGGCCGTAAAATGTGTCGCCAAAAGTCCACAATGTCCCGCCAGTGACCGGCACAGCCATGCCTCCGTCCTGAAACAGCACACCCGCGCGCCGCTGTCCATCGGCCCAGATGGACCGGCCAAATTCGACGCGGGCCACTCGCGGTGGAGCAGCGGCGCAACCCGCAAGCGCCAGCGCGATGACGGCAACAGAAAATTTTCCCAGCATGCGCCGCGTTGCTTCCCCCGGAAACAACCCGCCGAAGTCCCATTGCGATTTGGTTTGTTTGCTTATCAAAAACTAAGGCTCATGTTTGCTGCTTCACTTGGGCGATGAATTGTTGGAATGACACCCCCTGTTCGAGCCAGACTTGCTCTCTTATCCGAAGCTTCACGCTGCTCTCAACGATATCGATTTCGATAGCACCGCCGCCACCAGGACTCAACTCGTTTTCGAGATTCTTCAGGCCTTTTGCGGCGTCCACCTTCGTTTCCACCATCGGCCCGATACTAAACACGAACCTCGCGTTATCGCGTACAACCTGCTCGTTGACGACGCCACCGGAGACATTCACGACACATAATAAATAGTTGTCGCGGTTCTCTGGCTTAACCGCTTCCTCTCCTTGTCGCAGGGTCATTCTAACGAATGGCACAGACGTGGATTTCACTTCCAATAAATAACGGCTGACCTTCAAGAGTTGTTCCTGTTCGTTCTCGACGAAATCGGTTTCGAGTTCAAAATCGCTTCCTACACCGGTTCTCGTAACTTGGATGCCCGCGCTTTCCAATTCATTTCGCAGGAGTTCCTCCACCATTTTCCCCACTTTTTGATTGCGAGCGACCTTTTCTTTCTCGTGCTTCTTGTTTAGGACAGCCTCTTTGATGTCCGGATTATCCAGAATCGCCTCGATGCTCTCCATGGTTGATTCATCCGCCGAACCATAAATGCGCGCTGAAAGCTGGTCGAGTTGGAATCTCTTTTCTTCAGGCACACCGATTCTGACCAGTTCGCTGACGCCAATTCCAATTTTCAACAAGAACTGCGCGCAGTCTGGGTCATTGAGTATCGTTTCCTTAAGTTTGTCGTCCAACAGTGCTGCGATGTTTTCCGCTGACGGCCTGTCTTCTTTGCCTCGACCCACCGGAACCCATTCGTGGGTTTTGACTTGAAACATCCAGCCAGGAAATACGTGGTGACGATTGTTGCATGAACATGCTACCTCGGTGCCTTGAATCCACTGGCGGTTGGCCTTGATGACATATTGGAGCAGGAATTGGAGAAACAGCTTTGCTTTGGGCCTGCTTCTCCGCACCTCGCCAAGCAGTCCACTCAAAAAAGCAATTTGGGAAATCGTCGTCGCGGTGGCTGGTTTGTGTTCGACGTCGTCCGACAGCTTTTCAACTATCTGCCGTTGGTCAAGCGCGTCGAGTGGTTCAGTGACAAAGAACGAACGCAGCACGAATTTATTTTTCTCCAGATACCGCCAGTGGTCGTCCCGCAACGATGCTGTGTATTTTTCGTGTAACCGGCGATCTGCCGGAAACAGGTCAGCAAAAGCTTGTGCCCCATTATCCCACAAAGCTACAGGTGCCAGCAACGGCTTGTCAGCGCGCAATTCGCCCCTGCCGGCTGCACAGAGCATTGGATAGCCGGCGAGCTTCTGCATTTGGTCGTGCTCAATTAGCCAACAAACAAGTTGAGTGTTGGCTTCGGCGTAAGTTTCTTCTTTGCCTTCGACGGACGGCTCTTTGACTTTTTTCAGTGCCCATTCAACACAATTTTCGTTTGAAAGAGACTTTCCCTTCTCGCCCTCGAAAAGCTGACTAACCGGCTGGCAAATTCCTTTGTGGAGAAGTTGGGAACGAATGGAAGCGCCGAGTTTATCACAAATGTCCTTGATGCCTTCCTCGATTCCACCGTCGAGTTGTAATTCACCCGATTTCTTCAACTGACCTTGTTGATTCGGAAGTATAGCTCGGCTCTGCACGAACGCCAAGAGATTCTCCGTCGGCACGGAGTCGAGCAGACGATTGAGCCACGCCAAGGCACTTACGCCTGTCCCAGAGATTATCTTCGTCCCAAGTTCATCCAGAGTCTGGCAGGGGGCTGTTTGCCCGGCTAGCTTTTCAGTTGTCAGGGCTTCATCCAATTGTTCGACACTCTTGCCCAAGATCGCGGCCCACCCGTCGAGAATGGCAGCCCATTCGGAAACAACCTGTAGTTCCGGCAATCGGTCTTTGAGGCGATTGAGTTCACCAGCTAACCCGTAAATCTTGCCTCCCGAATCTTTGACCGGAATAACGGCATCAGCCACAGGGAGAAGTTTCCCGCCAGCCACGCGAACAAGAGCCGGGGCTTCTTTGCTTGTGAGATAATTTATCGTGGGGAGCAGCACTTCGGAATTGAGCCTCCTAGCGTCGAGCCACTCTTTCTTTGGAGTTTTACAAAATCTAACCAGCTTGTGAGACGCTACCCAACGCGTCCGGGAGTGTGTTCCAACCAGGGTCTTGAAAAGCGATGGTACTTTACGAAGCAGCGTCCAGTTTTTTTCGGTCAATTCTGCTGACTCACCAGCAGCGCTAGCCCGAATGCCGTTCCGCTCTGGAATTGGTTCGAAGCTATTGCTCACAATAGCAAACGCAACGGGCAGGTCGTGGGTGTCCACCAACGGTAGTGGGTAGAACAGGCGCGGCGTTGAGTCGTCCGCCACAATCTCCCAATCTTTTCCAGCGCGGCGAAGCAGCAATGCTAGGGCGACGTCCTTCACATGGTCGACGACGACGGCAATCCGCATGGTTTCCGAATGACCATCTGAGCTACTGTGCGCGACTTCCGTCAGCGTGTAGTCACCTTTCGATTTCTGTTTCATTCTACGCCATGTCATGATGCCACCGGCCTTTTCCACTGCGACCTCCTCCAACTCATCGACGAAAGCGAGAACGTAAGGGACTGTCCTCGCCAAGTCAGCCAGCCCACTTTCCACTACACCCCAAGTATCCTGGTCGAGGTCGCATTCGAAAGCTGTCGTGAATTTTTCAGCCCCGTCTGTGTCGAAAAACGAATTCTCGAAGTCTCCCCAAGCCGCCGCCATGTTTTGTTGAATTACGCGTGACGTATCCCCGCTCCTATCGAGAGAGAATTTGAAACCTTGACTAGCACCGTTCTCCTCTAAAACGCCCCGTATTCGCACTCTCGGTGAGATTAGGTGGACCGCGAGGAATCCGCTCCCAAACTTACCTTTCTTGGTTGCATCGCCTTGCTTTGTCGAACCGTGATAAATTAGACGAGTAATTTCCTGGCTGTTAAAAGCCGAGCCGTTATGACTAAACCGAATTGTGTTCTGCTTGGCGCAAATGCTCACTCGATTTTTCCCTTTAGCAAGGTCTGTGGCATCCGCAGCATTTTGAAGCAACTCCCAAATCCACCGCCGTCGATGAATGGTGTGGGATTCCTGTAGCCTGACGAGACTCTCAAAAACAGCTTGAGCGTTCGTTTCCTCGAACGCTTTGTGCCGTTCTGCTTTAAGCCCTTCTCTAAGCCTTTGGATTAAGTCTTCAGTCGCCGGCATATCTTTGTTTCTATTTAGATTGATTCCGCCACCCGCTGGATTTTCAACGCCTTGCCGCTGGCGTCGTCAATTTCGATCATCGCGCCATGAAGGAGTACACGGTTTTTCGCCACTTCAAACCGCTGCGGCATGCCGGTGAGAAAGCGTTTGAGGACAGGCTCGATTTCGCGGCCCAGCACGCTTTCGTGCGGGCCGGTGAACCCGGCGTCGCTCAAATACGCCGTGCCGCCGGGGAAAATCTGTTCGTCCGCCGTTTGCACGTGCGTGTGCGTGCCCACCACCGCGCTCACCTGGCCGTCGAGCATCCGCGCGAACACAATCTTTTCCGAGGTCGCCTCGGCATGAAAATCCACGAAGATGATTTTCGTCTGCTCGCGCAGGCGTTTTACTTCGTCAAGCGCGAGGAGAAACGGATTTTCCAGCGGCGGCATGAACGTGCGGCCTTGC
>Ga0116126_1001875_pt1 | contig 12639 bp, 14 predicted proteins | sample June2015DPH_16_5_FD_89730 | JGI IMG/M metagenome (GOLD analysis project Ga0116126, IMG submission 89730) | Peatland microbial communities from SPRUCE experiment site at the Marcell Experimental Forest, Minnesota, USA - June2015DPH_16_40 | ecosystem: Environmental > Terrestrial > Soil > Wetlands...
ACGCATCAACAGCTTACGCACAAGCATGAGAGACGCATGGGCGGAGAACGCCGGATTCTCCACAACATAAGCCATAATCCCCGACACCAGCTCGCGGGCGCTGTCGTCCCAAAACGGCTCTTTCGCGCTCTGAGTCAGGATCAGAGCGTCCGCCAGATATGCTAGTTGCTCGATGAAGTCGTTCGATCCAACCTTGAGAATAGACAGCGGATTGAATTTGGACACTTGTTCCACGACGCCGACCTGAGAACCATATCGCCGATTTACATCATTCCACGGATCGAGAATCCGAATCTGTTGTCCTAATTGTCGCCGACGGGGCGCAGTGATCCACGCCAATTCACCCTTGGGATCGGTGACGACGGCATTACCCCGGAAGCATAAAAGATTGTTGATTATCAGCGTTGCGCCTTTACCCGATCTGGGCTGCGCAATTGTCAGAAGGTGTCCGTTGGCGGGCAGGGAAATGAAGTTCTCGGCGACAACCTGCTTTCTGATCGCGTCAATGGGACAGCCGAAAAAGAAGCGGCTCCCATCCATAGCACTGCTTCTTGCTATGCCTCTGTCTTGCGACCATTTCGCATTGCCGAGAGGACCTTCCGTAAAACACCCCTATTGCGTAGGCGGTCGCTTTCCTTCCGCTGATTTTTTGGCGGGTACTGGTTCCTTGGCATCGGCTGCGGCTTGCTTCGCTACGGCTCGCATCGCCTCGGCAAAGGCCTGTTCATCGAGAAGGTCTGTAATTGCATCCCTCTGTTTCTTATCTGTCACAGCAGCATTCAGCGCCGCCATAAGCGCCTTGCGGAACTGCGCGTCATTTTTCATATGCGCCATGCAAGCGCCGCCCACGATGATCTTGCGATGATTATCTTGTTTTCGGGAAATAGTCCGTTGACGGGCCTTGAGGGCGGCAATCCGGGCGCGGGCTTCGTCTGCCCTCTTTTGCTCGTCCGCGATTTGGTCATCAATCGACTTGCGGCCGCCAGGAGACATAAGCCCCCTTTGGCCGCAATTCTACCGCAACAAATGACCAACCCGATAAAAGAAATTAGTTCAATTCCGCCCGTTCAGCTTCCGCATCCTTAATCTGATATTCTGGTCGTTGCGGCGGTCTTGCATCGGGGAATAGCTCTGGGAAAACGTACTTGTCCCGCTCCAAAATGTGCGACCGAATCACCCTCTCCATTAATGCCCTCGCCTCCGCATTCGACCTCGATTCTTTTTCTGCAAATGCGCCAGTCAAAATCTTCCGGCGGGTATCGCGATCTCTGTTTCGCTTTTTGATCTTGGCTTGCACTGACGCCCGCCTTTTCTTCTTCGCCTCGATATCCTGCTCCAATTCCAGATCCTGCTCTTCCAGCGTTTTGCGATGCCCAGCCATGTTCAACCTCCCTGGCAACATTGCAATCTTGGATACTACCGAAAAATGGTTCACAATCTCCTAAAGCGATAATTTTCAAACTCCTACCCGCCCGAAGGACGAAAAACCGGCGGCAACCAGGGGCCGAAACTATGGACCGAAGGGCCATCCCGAGCCGAAGGCAAGGGCGCACTTATACAAACCCCTTCGGGGTTTGTGTGCGCTCAGGAGCCTTGCTCCCGAGACCCAGCACCAGGGGAGCCTTGCTCCCCCGGCACCCCCAGCTTCGGGGCTTCCGCGCCCCGATCCCACGGTCCGGCACACTCAGCGCCGGGTGTGGGGTCCCCGACATCCCCACACGCGCACATCCGCGCGCCAGGTAGTCGCCCATGGCGATCTACCACTTCCACGCCTCCATAATCCAGCGCAGCAAGGGTCACAGCGCGGTCGCCAGCGCGGCCTACCGCTCCGGAGAAGTCATCCATGACCGGCGCATCGACAAGACCTTTGACTACGGCCGCCGCCATGGAATCCTCTACACCGACATCATGGCGCCGGACAATGCGCCCGCATGGATGCGCGACCGCACCGCGCTCTGGAATGGCGTGGAAGAATTCGAGAACCGTAAGAACAGCCAGCTTGCCCGCTCTATAGACATATCGCTCATGTCGGAACTCCCGCTCGACAAGAACATCGAGCTGATCCGCGCATACGTCAAAGAGCAATTTGTCGATAAGGGCATGGTCGCTGACATTGCCATACATGAGCCGGGCCGCGACAGCGACTCCCGCAATGTCCATGCCCACATCATGCTCACGATGCGCGATATAGACGGCGAAACTTTCGCCTCCCACAAAAACAGAAGCTGGAACAAAGACGACCTGTTTTTGCAGTGGCGGCAAAAATGGGCCGAACACGCAAACCGCATGCTCGAACATGAGGGCTTCGAGGAGCGCATCGATCACAGAAGCCTCCTCGACCAAGGCATCATCCGCGAACCCACAATCCACGAAGGCCCGGCTGCGCGCGGTATGGAGCGCAAATACAGAAAGACATCCGACCGAATGGAGCAGAACCGGGAACTCAAAAGCATAAACGATGAACTCGACCGCCTTCAGGCCGACCTAAAGAAGGCCGAGGAACACCTTGCCGAACTCATCCGTCTGAAAGCATCTGGCGCTACAACAGGGCCGTCACGCGATGACGAGAATTCGCCGACCCCTGAAGCGTTGCAACCGCCTAGCGACAAGGGGTATTCTCCTGGACAGGAGTCACCCGGAAGCCCTGGCGGCAAACCGGATCCTATGCCGGACGACCTCACCAAAGATCAAGTTCAGAAGGACGAGCAGGAGCGGCAGCGCGTCGCTGCCGAGACCGAAAAGGCGCGCCAGGATCAGGCAGGCAAGGACGAGGCGGACCGCCTCAAGAAAATAGCCGACGACGAAAAGACCAGCAAGGAACAGGCTGATAAAGCCGAAGCCGACCGCCTGCAAAAGCTCGCCGATTACAACAAGCGCGTGGAACAACTCGCTTGGGAAAATGCCCAACGCATCGCCGCCCAGGCCGAAGAGATGCGGCGCGAGTATGCCCGTCAACAAGAGCTAAATCGCAAAGCCGAATTCGACAAACACAACGGCGAACTCGCGCGCCAGACTCAGAAGGAAAGACAAGACCGCGAAGACGCCAGGAAACGAGCCCTGGAGCAGCAACAGGGCCAAGGCCATATCCGCGAAGCGGGGATGCGCTATGGGCTTGCGCTTGCCACGCATTACGACATGAACGATCCCTACGGATCGCTTGCCAAATCCGCCATGGCGGAATACGCCGCCTTCATTCGCGACCGTGAGTCCTACACAAAACAGATAGCCGAGGCCACCGACCCCGTGAAGCGCCAGGCCCTGGAACTCCGCAAACGCATTGAGGGCGCCGACTATCTCGCTTTGACCGGCGAACGCATTGCCAAACAGTCGGAACTCATCACGGGACGGCTCAACAGCGAAGAGGCCGTTAAGGAACGCGGTAAGGTCACATATTGGCAAACGCAATCCAAGGAAGCACGCGAGCAGCTCCGCGAACTCGAAGCTCGGCAATCGAAGGAAAAAGATCTCGCAAAACAACCGCAACCGGAGAGGCCGTATAGACCAAGGACCCGCAAGAGCGCGCAGGATCTCGACGTCCTGATAAAGCAGCAAGACGAGGCACAGAAGGCCAAGGAGAAATCGCGCCAAAAGGACGACGACGAGCGCAAAAAGCAGCAGGAAAAAGAACGAGAACGACAACGGAACCGAGACCGGGAACGATAAAACGCTCTGGCGAAGGGATCAAGCCAGGGCGGAAACCTCAAACTCCCAAACGCTACGCCGCGCTCAAGGGATACGCCGAGCACGTCTTCCACCGCGTCGCCCGGCTTCTTACGCAGTCCCTTTTTGTTGCCAAGCTCCGCGAACTTTGGAAGAAGCTCGCAGCCGAATTGACCAGTGACCCCCACCACACCAGCCGCAAAGAGAAGAAAAAATCCAAATCCAAGGCGAAGGGAAAATCCGCCTCTTTCCGCCCGTTCGATTAAGAACTTCGCACTCTCGGTATCTCAATCATCCGCGCTACAATCATCCGGCATGGAGACTCACGGCTGGCGAGACAATCCCTTCCCCGAAGATCTTCATGCACTGATCCATCAAATTCTGCCCGCAAAATCCGATACACAATTCGGCGACAACTGGCCGACTCTGTGGGAACACCTCGCATTGATACTCACAGTCATCGTTGCCGACCTTCGATATCGCGGGCCACGTTGCCCTATACCGCCCACCTACGGCGGGCTGTGCCGCATGTTTTCCAATATCCCTAAATATATCGACGGCTGGATTACGGCCATCGCCAACACAAAAGCAACTCCGCCTCCGCCACCAGCGATCCCGCAGAACGCTCGCTCCATACTTTCGGTCCCGACCAAAACCAGGTTTGAATATTACAAACTCATCTCACAATTCGTCCGCCAATATGCCGCGCGCCAGGACGCCATAGATTGATGTTTCCGAAGTAGCACTCACAATTCATCGGCGCTAGAATAATCCCGCCATGGGCGTCCTCAGCGTACTCCTAAAGCGCGCGCAAGAATGGCCCGCCAAGAAGATCAACATCAACGATGTCACCGACCGGACCAAGCGTTATTTCCTCGACATAACGCCAACGCTGCGCCCGGAGAACATACTCACGCCCGAAGAAGTCGCAGAGCGTCTCAAGGTCCCGTCAAGCTGGGTTTACGAGAAGACGCGCGCCAGATGTCGCAATCCGATCCCATGTCTACGCCTCGGCCGCTACATTCGATTCGACTGGAACGCTGTGATAAACTGGCTCACGGTGGAGGCTGAGCAAAATGCAGCGCGGCCAAGTCTTCAAAAGAAACGGTAGCTGGTACGTTCGCTACTACCGCGACGAACTCAAAGACGGCCAACCCATACGGCGCCGCGTATGTGAAAAGCTCGCGCGATACTCCGATGATTATCGATCAAAGCGCGACCTCCAACCGCTGATCGAGCCGGTTCTCTCACCCGTCAATTCCGGCGATGCGCAACCAGAAGCCGCGATGACGATCGCGGAATTCACCGAGAAGAGATATTTCCCCAGCCGACTCAAGAAACTGCGCCCCAGCACAATAAAAAGCTACACCGACATGTATAAAAACCATGTCAAGAACGCCGTCGGGCATATTCGCTTGCGCGACTTCCACACGCGCGACGCGCAACACCTTTTCGATAAAATAGCCGCAGATTCGCCCGAGCTTGCCCACCAGACGCATTTACGCACCAAGGCCGTGCTGTCAGCCGTATTCAATTACGCCCGCCAGGAAGACGCCATACGCGGCATAAACCCCATGCAGGGGGTCAAGGTCGAGGGACGGCGATATAAGCCCGTGCGCAAGGTCTACACGCTGGAAGACATCCAAGCCATCCTCCCAAAGCTCCCAGAGCCAGCTCGAACCGTTGTCACCGTTGCTGCCTTCACAGGCCTCCGGGAGTCAGAGCTGCGCGGCTTGCGCTGGGATGATTACAGCGGGGAAGAACTCAGCGTCCGCCGCAGTGTCTGGCGCACGCATGTCGGGCCGACCAAGACCGAGGCCAGCGGAGAAAATCCCGTGCCAGTCATTCCGCTGGTGAAGACAGCGCTCGACGCGCACCGAAAACTTCACGGCGGCGACGGATATATATTTGCCGGGGAGAAAAAAGGCGCGCCCCTGCATCTCGACAATCTCTCGCGCAGGGTCATATCGCCTGCTCTAAACGGCGGCTGGAAGGGATGGCACGGCTTCCGCAGGGGCCTGGCAAGCAATCTCTACCGCCTCGGCGTGCCCGCCAAGGTCATTCAGGAGATACTGCGACATGCGGACGTGTCCACAACCCAGGCCAATTACATCATCGTTGATCGCTCGGAAACGAAGGCCGCGATGCGAAAACTGGAAAGGGCAGTGGGCAAGGAATGGGCAAAGGCAAAAAAGAGGCGGACAGCTAAGTTTTCTATCCTGAATCAGTTGCAGGCCTAGCCGAGGTAGCTCAGTTGGTAGAGCAGTCGATTCGTAATCGGCAGGTCCCCGGTTCAAGTCCGGGCCTCGGCTCCAGTTTTTCTAATGTGCTTCATTTCAATCAGTTCACTTTTCCATTTTCTGTAACCGCCGAAAACTCGGGAACATTAGGGAACAATAAGCCGGCAACCTTCTCCACGGCACGTTTTTGTGATTCAGGTATCGCGTGCGTGTAGACGTTGAGTGTTGTCTTCAAGTCCGAGTGCCCGAGTATCGCCTGCGCCGTCCGTAGTGACTCCCCTACTTCCCCGAGTAACGTTGCATGCGTGTGCCGGAAACTGTGCCAGCCCACAACCGGCAAGCCGAGTTCTCGGCAAGCCGGTTGCAACACTCGACGGAGGAGATTTTTCGGATTGAGCGGCGTGCCGTTGCGGCAAGCAAAGACAAGAGTCTCGGCGTCCGCACCTATCGGCACACTGCGCTGTGCCAGGAAGGCCTCGCGTACCGGCTGGCTCATTGGCACATCTCTGCGACTGCTCTTCGTCTTTGGACTTCCGAACTGTCCCTCGTAGACGGTCTCGCGCACGTGAATGGCGTCATGAATGAAATCGACGTGTTTCCAACGAAGCGCGAGCAACTCGCCAATCCGGAGGCCGGTCAATACGCTGATCACTACAAGTCTGCGACACGGGTCGGAAAGGAAATTGAGCAGAGGCGAGAGTTGATCGGGCAACAGGTAAGCCCGCTCCTGAAGCGGTGTGCGATCTCCCAGACGTATACCACGAGCTGAGTTCTCCTTTAGATAGTCCCAGTCCACAGCGGCTTGCAGCACTTTGCCAAGTGCTGTACGAATGCCGTGTACGCTGGAACCGGACAACCCCTGCTTGCGTTTCTGTCCGAGAAACCGTTGCACCTCTGCCTTCGTGATGTCCTTGATGCGCCACTCACGGAAAGTCGGCAGCAGATGACGTTCGATCTGCTTACCGTAGTAACGAACGGAAGTGGGCTTCAAATGTGGCACGACGGCAGGCTCCCAACACTCCTTGAAGAATTGGCCGAAAGTGATTGTTGCTTCTGGTCGGTACTGTCCTTCGTTGATCGGACGGAGCAGAATCGCCAGCTTGTTGCGGGCGTCACGCTCAGAGAGGTCAGTAACCAACCCGAGCACTTCAGCGCGAAGGACTCTGCCGGATGTGCCATCTGGTCGAATCACCGATTCCCTCCAACGTGCAACCCAAGTCTTACGTCGTTTGCCTTTCTTGAATAAACAACCAGTCTGAAAACAGCGTCGAATCATACGGTCCCTTCCGTTGATTCGTGCGCTCTTTCTTGCGTCGGGTGCAAGTTTACCGAGAGTCGCCAGCATGGTGGTAGTCCTTTGTGCGCTTTGCTCGAAGCCACGCGGTCACGTCTTCCTCGGTGAAGCGCCAATACTTCCCCAGGCGAAACCCTGGTATTCGATCCACGCATCGCTCGCGAATGTGCCCGTAGACCCAAGACATTGGTACGTGCAACAAGTCCGCCACTTCACGAACTGTCAGGAGAGTGTTGTCGCATCGTTTCTCTCCCCCTGTGCCCGCGGTGTGCGCGGCATTGTTCGGGGATCGCATTGGCGATTCGCGTGAGGATGATGCCGGTAGTACCTGTGAATTGTCCCGCAGTGCTACTGAGGGTCTTGTCGATGGAGCCGCGACCGATTCCATTGCAACGCGCGAGTCATGCTGTCTTGGGGACGCTGTGTTCTCGCGCATGCCGAATTGGGTGGTGCCTGGTTTCATGCTGTCTTGACCATCTCCTTCGGAGATCCATTCACCGAGCCAGTCTCGGGTTGTTTGTCGGTGTTGTTCTCGATCCAACTTTTGAACGCATCATTCTTCTTGAATAGGTGTTTCAGAGCCTCATTCACCACATACGACGGGTTCGCATCAAGGAACTCAGCGTACTTGTGAAGGGTTAGCCTCACGTCCTCCTCAATGCGGACTTGCAGGCCTGTGGTCTTCGGTTGCTTCTGCGGTGCTTTCAACAGTGCCACTATCGTTTCTCCTTTCATTGTTAGAGATTTAGAACATCGTGCAGTTGAGTGCCTTTGAATCGAACTCAGACGCGGCCCACATGCGTTCGAGCCCGCGAACGACATTTTCGAACGCCTGATTGAGATCCAAGAGCTGCTGTAGGAGGGGGAGTGTCACGGTTGTCCCCCTGCCCCAGGTTGAGCTTCGCCGCGAACTTCCTCCGGTGGTTTTGGGTACTGTCGCTCCCATTCTCGCTGTTCCTCCTCGGTCAGGAACCGCACTTTGGGAGGTTTTCCCTCGATCCGCCGGCGGTCCTCGACGGCCTGGAGATCGCGATAGACTTGGATTTCGTCGAGGGCGGTCTCTTCGTACTCGCGGTGCTTCCGCTCGAATCGGGCCACGTCCCGGTCCTCGTTCCGCCCGACGTTGTTGCAGAAATAGCTGTTGAGCGACGCCCGGTGAATCTCAAACAGCGCTACTTTTTCGTCGAAACAGGCGGCGTCGAGGCCTGAATCCTTGACGCGCTTGAGCCGTTCCAATCCCTGAACCGCTTCGTCCAGTCCGCGATTTACTAACAGAATTGCCTCGTACAGATGGGCCTTTTGCATTTGGATTTCCTTTCCGCCCACCGTTGGGGCGATCGATAGAACGGTTGGAGAGGTGCCGGGACACACGTATCCCGACGGAATGGAGAAGCGGATCAAAGGGAGAAAGTACCTGTCGGGTTACGCGGGCGGAGGAGAATGTTCGAAGAGGAAAGACGGTTTTAGCGTGCCTGAAGGCACGCCGCGAACTGCTTGCGTGCCGAAATGGAACCGGATAACTTCTGTTGCAGCCATCGTTGCACCTCATACGTGCGACTTGGTCAGGGGCGCGTTCGTGTTAGTAGCACGGGCGCGTCCCGCTTGCTTACTTGGCCCTCTTTCGTTTCTTACGACCGCCTCGACCCCAATAATGCTTGGCCTTGTACTTCCTGACAGCCTCTAGATCCTCAGCGGACCACAGGCGAACCCGAAACGGACCCAACGATTGCGCTTCAGGTGCTGGAATCTTCTTCTCGCGAATCCAGCGGTGAAGCGTATCAGACGTAATGCGCAGTATCTTCGCCACTTCAATCGTCGAGTAAGTCTTCGCCATTAATATTCAGGCACCCCTACCTGATTTGTCAAGTAGAAAGTCAGTCGCTTGGACCGCACGCAAACTCCGCGCCTCGGTCACTGAGAGAGTATCTCAGGTTTCGAGGGGAATCGGAGGTGCCGTCTCGAACGTCGCTCAGAATCGCGATATCCGTCCCTCTTGACAGCTTCACATAGTGTGAAGTATCATTCCGTTGTGCATATCGTCACGCGTAAGCATCTGCACAAGGCCATGCAGCAGTACCCAGATGCGGCGAACGAGATCAAAGCATGGATGGTTATCGTCAAAGGGGTTCGATGGCACAGTTTCCTGGAGGTTCGCGGCGCGTTCAAGGATGCCGACAATGTGAAGGGATATGTGATTTTCAACATTCGGCAGAACCGTTACAGGCTCGTCACAATCATTCACTACGCAAGAACAACGAACCAGAAGCGAACCCAGGGGCATGTTTACATTCGCTCGTTCTTGACACACAAGGAATACGACAATCCCGCGAACTGGGATAGGAAGTTTGGTACAAAATGAGCACAACACTTCTAGCAAATCCGGCGAAGATGATCGCAAGGGGCGCTCCTCACGTCATACACAATGACGAGGAGCTGGAAGCGTACACGGACGCCCTGTTCCAACTGACGGCTCTCGAGAATCCATCTCGCTCGGAACGAGAGGCGATTGAGCTTCTAACCCTGCTGGTCGAACGCTACGAGGAAATGCATTACCCAATTCCTGCCGCGGACGCAGTTTCCGTCGTGCGTTTGCTGCTGGAACAACAGGGCCTCACGCAGCGCGATTTGATCCCGGAATTTGGATCCGAAAGCGGCGTCTCCATGTTTTTGACGAAACAGCGGAAGCTCACACTGCAGCAGGTACGGAAGCTAAGCGCACGCTTCAAACTTCCTGCTGACGTTTTCGTTCAAAGCCGATAGGTGAGATTGTCTGGCTGCCTGAGAACTCAAGGACGGCCGGTGATGCAGGCTACCCGTTTCACGATGGGCACGAGCGGCGTCCCCCCACACTTAAGAGCCTCCGCGTCGGAGCCAGGCCTGCAGCTCGGCTGCTGGTGGATAGCCCAATCTTGCGAGTTCGCTGCATATCTTTTCGAGAAGGTGCAAGGGTGCTCCCAACGGCGCCACACGGTGCACGACGTTCTCCACTCTATCTAAGTCATAGTCCGGGATGGACGTATTGCGGAGGACTTTCAGCAAGAGCCTTGCGGCCGCAGACGGATACTCTTGGGGAAATTGGCTGTCATCCAGTTCGCGGAAGAGAAAGGAATGTTTCAATTCAAAGTCCGGGCTCTCCCAAACCGCGTCAACGACTTCGGGGAAACTCGGGCCCAGATGCAAACTCCATTCAACCATTTCCCCGAGTTCCTCTCGATCCAAGGGAAGCGGCGATCCTGGAATTCTCTGTACCCAGTAGGGCTTGATCCAACCTACCCACGCCGTCTGCTTGGCTTCTGCGCTCAAGGGGCGCAGAACCCGCCGGACGTGCGACGCCCAACTAATCCGGTCTTCGCGCGCTGAGGCCGCGATAAATCGACTCAACCAGCCCTGGTTCATTGGATTAACGGAACTTGCAAAAGCCAATCCTGCAAGATATTCCGCGAACCGGTCGCGGAGGTGTCCGAGCATTGCCGTATGAGCGAATGCCTTCTCGTAAAGGGGCACCAGGTAGGGAACAAGGTTCTCCGTCTGGCGGCCCCAGGTAAGGAATCCATGAAAAGCTTGCACGGCGCGCCTGGCGTCCAGGGACCAATCGAAAAGGGGAAGTACGTTTTCCTTAGCCCAGGACTCATCCACGGTCATCAATAAATTGATCTGCGAGGCCAACAGCACGCGCCCGAGTTCTCCGGCATAGGCTGGCTCCGACAAAACGGATTCAAGGACCCCACGGGTATGCTCTGGAATTCCTTGCCAAGTGTCACCAGCCGTCTTTCGCTGCCGGCCCAGCCAGGTGAGCCAGAAAAGCGCGATGTTACCGGCTGGGTGATTGATCGCGAGTGCGAGCCACTCCACCTCCTTTAGCTTCAGCTTTGGCGGTATCGCCTCGGCTTTATCCACCGCTGCAATCCACAACTTCTTCGATAGATCGAAAGCGAGAGGGAGGCACGTGTCGGGTATTGGGTGCGAGGACTTTTTGATGGCTTCCTGAAGGAGTGAAGCGATGTCGGCGACGGAGGGCCGGTGCAGCTTCTCTGCGCCGTTTAGGAATGTCAGGAGTTCTTTCCACTGGTCATCGCTGAGTTCAGCTTTGCTCCAACCGAGGATAATCGATGACCAAAGGTCCGCGGTCCATGCATCGCGAGCTTCTAGTTCCGCAGCAAGCTCACGGCCCCATGCGAAACTGCGTATCGTTGCTTCAGCGACAGTTTGAAGAAGCCCATCGCGGCTCGGCCCGAACGGAGCTTCCCCAACGAACGAGAGAAGGTACTCGACCTGCTCTTTCGGCGCTTTTGTAAGCAGGTCTTCCGCGGTGTTGGGGCTTTGTCTCCCGATCCATACGGGTCCTGACGTCACTAAGTCCAGGTCCGGGTGGTCGCGTTTGGCAAATGCAGGGTGCGCGGCCTGTAAGGTAGGAATACCCTGCCGGAAGAGTGTCGATCACCGTCAAGGAATTCACCCTTCGAGACGCGTCGTTATTGATGAGCCTGAGTCGGACGGAGACGTGCTGCACATCGTCCGCCGGCATGAATTTGCGTTCAACGCTCACGGAAATATCCGAGGGAAAAGGAATCAACCGGGTGGGAGACTGCTCGTAGGGAAGCGGAACCTTTCGGTCATCCGGAAACAACATTTGAGAGGAAATGTTGGTCCAGAGAGCGCGTTCTTCCTGGTAGGAAAGTGGCCTTTGCTGGTAGCCCAGCGCTTTCAGAAGGTCGAAGCGATAAAGGTCGAAGGCGGATTTTACCTGCGAGCCCCAATCATGAGCGCGATTGACGGAGAAATAGTAGAAGACCACGGTCAAGAAAAGGAAGAGCAGTAGTTTCAGGACAAGCGCGGAAACGAACGCCCAGCGCAGGGGCAGCGGAAAAACAACGCCGATCGCGAGAATGAACAAGGTGGTCAGGCCGCAGAGGAAAGACATATTCAGCATGAAGTCGAACGACGTCTTTGCCTCATCGATGGTCGAGGCGAACGCCGCATCCAGTTTGCCGACCAACCGCGGCCATAGGACGATGGCATCTATGCCGTAGGCCTGCGTGGGATATCGCTCGAACGCGCGAATGACGTTGCCGAGACGCGTCGGCAGCACCAGGCCGTCGCTATCCGGTAATTCGGAGTTCAGGAATTGGCCCAGGCGCGAGTGCAAGCCGGCCGCTTCCGCCGATTGGTCTGGTGTCGCGTTCGGGTTCGTGCGCAGGCCGGCCCCTTGTTGGCGAAGGGAGGTGGCCTTCTCGCGGCGTTCTATCTCGAAGTGCTGGAGAGTTTTGCCGAGCAGCGAACCTCGCCACGGATAGCCTTCATACAAGCGAATGATGGGGATGTTGCCCTCGGGCAGCCGTTCGAGCACGGCCTGCTCCACCGCTACGAGCGCGTCTTCAGTCCGGCAGCGATGCGAGAGATTCCATCCCACGATCTCCCGCGTGCAGCAGTCGATCACGCACACCA
>Ga0116126_1001877_pt1 | contig 12626 bp, 9 predicted proteins | sample June2015DPH_16_5_FD_89730 | JGI IMG/M metagenome (GOLD analysis project Ga0116126, IMG submission 89730) | Peatland microbial communities from SPRUCE experiment site at the Marcell Experimental Forest, Minnesota, USA - June2015DPH_16_40 | ecosystem: Environmental > Terrestrial > Soil > Wetlands >...
ACGGTCGTCTCGCGAGCCTTGGCCGAGGGGCTTTGCAGGATGAAGCCCACGGCGAGACCGGCGAAGGCGAAGGCGGTCCAGGGGAAGACAGGGAACAGCCAGGGCTGCGGAGTGCCGAGGTTGTGGACGCCGTTGATGTAAGACTCGAGCGGCCAGGGAAGAAAGCGCGGACGCCAGACGGTCCAGAGGAGTGGGGTAAGGAGAGAGAGCAGCAGCGCGGTTCCGGCAGAGGTGAGGATAAGGACCGTGCCCTTTGACCAGTTATCCCACCCTTGCCGCAAAGAACGCGGCAAGGATGGGGCACCCGCACCTTCGGTCTTCTCGCGGGCGAGAGCGCCCGCGCCACACAGAACGATCCAGCAGACGACGCCCATCAGCATCATGGAGAGGCCGATGGTGTTGAGGATATCCACGCGGAGCAGGTCGCTTTTCGGGGCCCAGCCCCAGGCGATGAGGTACTCCTGCAGGCGGAATAACAGGCCAAAGGCGAAGATTTCGGCGCCGCGGCGGATGGTGCTGCGGGCGATCTGGCCGGGCGGAAGATTCTTCTGCCGGAGTTTTTCGGTGACCAGGGCGAAGGAAATTCCTGCCAGGAACAGAAACAGCGGCGCGGGAAAAGTGCCGCCCAGCTGCGAGTACATGAAAAAGCGGGTCTGGCGGGCGGCTGGGTTGAGCCAGGAGTCGAAACAGTGAGTCTGGAACATGAGCAGGCAGGCCAAGCCGCGCATCCAGTCGATGTAGGCGAGGCGGGGTTTTCCGGCGTCGGGCGGAGACATGATGGCGGAGATGCGGCAGAGGCAGTATACGGCAGTGAGCCGCTGGAGGCCTTGTTTCTCCGGCTGCACTGGGATTGTTTCGGTCATTTTGCCCGGTTTCAGGGGTGAATAGAGGCCGGGAGACGGCGCAAATGGCGGGTTTTCGGTGTCGATTGTTAACTTTCTGTCTACCGTACAACCTTCTGGCCCAGTTCCTTGATCAGAACGGGAATAAGCCGTATAAGCTTAAGACACAGCGGTTACACCGATCTGCCCGGGAGTTCGTATGCGAATGGTGAAGTTGTTTCTGCTCGTTCTATCGATTGCCAGCGTCTTCTCCGCCGTCAGCTATGCCCAGGCGCCGGACCGGATTGTGGATGCCATTGATCCCTCGCGGGCGGTTGCCTTGGCCAAGAGCGTTCACCCCAAGGCCCAGGCGCAGTTTGATGAGGGGCCGGTCGAGCCCTCGTTCGAGCTCAGCTACGTTACCCTGACCACCACGCCGTCGGTGGCGCAACAGAAGGCGCTGAACCGGTTGCTGGCGCAGCAGCAGGATCCAACCTCGCCCAACTATCACAAGTGGTTGACGCCGGCGCAATATGCCGACCGCTTCGGCCTGAGCGAAAGGGATCTAGACCGGATTACCACCTGGCTGAAATCGCAGGGCTTCACGGTTCTGAGCGTTGGCAGCGGCCGCAACATGGTGATCTTCGGCGGCACGGCGGCGCAGGTCGAAAACGCCTTTAAGACCCAGATCCACCGCTACGAGGTCGATGGCGAGCAGCACTTCGCCAACTCGACGCCGGTCATGATTCCCGCGGCGCTTAACGGCATAGTCACTGGGATTCGCGGCCTGCATGACTTCCGTCCGAAGCCATTCTTCCGTAGTAGAAGCTTTGGCAAGTCGGCAGACCGCCCAAGCCCCGACTACTACGATGCCAAGTGGCAGTTCCCGAATTTTCTGGCCCCGGCCGACATCAACACCATCTACGACATCCCCAGTGACCTAGACGGGACTGGCCAGACCATCGCGATCGTGGGGGATAGCGACATCTTCGAGGCGGACATCGACGACTTCCGCAAGGGCTTCGGACTTAGCAGCACCAACCTGGGATGCACGCTGAGCGGCAGCTCCCCGGGCCCCGCCGGCGTCATCACGGCCTGCAACGGCACGAACTTTCAGTATGCTCCTGTCGGGACCGACACCCCGCCGAATGTGAACGGCGATGTTACCGAAGCTGATTTGGACATTGAGTGGGCAGGCAGCATCGCCCCCAAGGCAAAAATAATCTTCGTGAACGCCCCCAACACAGGCGGCGGTGCGTTCGACGCTCTTGTCTACGCGATCAGCCCCAGCGGCGGGCCTCCCCTCGCTCAAATAATCAGCGTGAGCTTCGGGGGGTGCGAATATGCGGATATCGGTGCGGGCAGCCTTGAGACGCAGCTGGCCCAAGCCGCCGGCGAGGGAGTCACGGTTCTGGTGGCTTCCGGCGACCAAGGCGGCGCTCCTTGCGACGGCAATCCTCCTGCACCCGCGACCCCGCCGTTCCTGGGCGCAATCTATGGGGGCGGCGTGGATTATCCGGCCAGCAGCCCGAACGTGATTGCCGTGGGCGGAACGAGCATTTCTTACGCGAATGACTCTAACCCGCCGCCATCAACGTATTGGAATGCCCCGACAACCAACCCCGCGAATGGCGGGACGGCGAAAACATATATTCCTGAACTCACCTGGGACGATAGCGAGGATCTGTCTGCCTACTGCCTCAGTACAGGCGCCAACCCGGGGTACTGTGTTCCGCCCAATGTTGCCGTAGCCGTCACTTCCCCGCAAACGGCGCAGGAGGATTATTGGATTTCAGCCACCGGCGGCGGGATGAGCAACTGCGCTCCGGGGCTGACGCAAAACGCGTCCTCGTGCGTGGTTGGCTTCCCGCAGCCGGCGTATCAGCAAACGCTGTCCGTCCCGGGTGCACCGTCAGGCACACAATACCGCTATGTCCCCGATGTTTCCCTGCTCGCGTCGGACTTTTTCCCGGGTTATGTCTTCTGCACACCGCAGAATCAGGTGGCCAACACCACTAGTACCACCAGCACCTGCGATCCCGGCACCAGCGCGGGAATCTTCACAGCAGTGGACACCTACCATGCGATCGTCGGCGGCACCTCGGCGGCGACTCCGGTTTTTGCCGCTATGGTAGCGCTGCTTAGCCAGTCGCTATCGACGTCGGGCCTGGGCAACATCAACACCAACCTCTACAAGCTGGCCGCGACGCCGTCCAATCATGTATTACACCAGGTCAACAGCGGCAGCAACATCGTGTACTGTCAGAAGGGCCTGCCCGCCGGGGAGCCGGTCATCGCCTGCCCGGCATCCGGCCAGGTGGGCTTTCTAGCTTCCAACGCCGACGCGACCACCGGCTACAACCTTGTCTCCGGGTTGGGATCCGTGGACGTGGGGAACCTGGTGGCGAATTGGAGTGCGACTCAATCTCCGACCACGACAACGGCCTCGCCATCTCTCTCGCAGACCTATCAGAGCAACAATGTAACCCTGACCGCGACGGTCACCGCCACGTCCGGGACGACAGCACCCACCGGGAGCGTGACCTTCAGCTACACCAATGGCACCGGGGGGGGCACCCTGGGCTCGTCTACACTGCCCTCGTCTACAACGACCAGCGCAGTTGCGACGCTTAGCACGACGTCTCTGCCGGTTGGAACGAATACCATCACGGCGACATATAACGGGAACGACTCCACTTCCAACGGCCAGACCACCGTGAAAATCGTGGCAGCATTCACGCTGGCTGCCAATGCCCAGACCTATACGGTGACGCCGGGGCAGACGGCAACGGTGAACATCACCGTGGCCACGAATGGAAGCGGCTTCAGCGGGAACCTGAGCTACACCTGCACGCCAGAGTCGACCCTAACCGAGTCTACATGCACAGGGCCGACGAGCGCGGTGCCCAGCTCGCAAGGAGTCAGCTTCATCATAACGACCACGGCTCCGACCGGTGCTCTGCGGCGGCCGTTTGACCGGCAGCAGATTTTCTATGCGGCGCTTTTGCCGGGCCTGGTCGGGATCATGTTCACGTTCAGCTCGCGCAAGCGCGCGCTGAAGGGCGTGCGGATGCTGGGGCTGATCATGGTGCTGGGATTCTCGACGCTGTGGCTGGGGTCGTGCGGCGGGAACAACAGCAGCCAGAGTAACCCGGGGACGCCGCCAGGGAGCTACAGTATCACCATCAACGCCGAATCGGGATCGGGCGAGGTCCCCGGAGCGACCGGCACGGTTATGGTTACACTCGACGTGCAATAGGATTGCAGCGATCGAAATCCAGGCGCTCCGCTGACACGGAGCGCCGTTTTCTTTGTTCCCAAAATTCCGCGGCTAGAGAGCGTGTCCACTTTCGCCCCCATTTATGGTTTTGTCATCCTGAGCGGCGTTCTTGGCCGCGAAGGACCTATGTACTTCTCGCATTCTTATTTGCATAGGTCCTTCGCGTCGCTCAGGATGACAAGCCGAAACGGCTTCATAGGTTTCTGGAACGCACTTTTGCCTTCCGACATGCTCATCTGCGAAACTGGCCACTGATCACTGACCACTCACGCCATGGGTAAGATCCACGTCCTTTCCGAGAGCGTCGCCAACAAGATCGCCGCGGGCGAGGTGGTGGAGCGGCCCGCCTCGGTGGTGAAAGAGCTGCTGGAGAACGCGCTCGATGCGGGAGCGACGCGGATCAAGATCAGCGTGGAGGCGGGCGGGAAAAAACTCATCCAGATCACCGACAACGGGTGCGGCATGGTGCGCGATGACGCTCTGCTGGCGTTTGAGCGGCATGCGACCTCGAAGATCAAGGATGCCGAGGATCTGTTGAGCGTGGCGACGCTGGGGTTTCGCGGGGAGGCGCTGCCCTCGATTGCGTCGGTATCGCGGCTGCGGCTGGAGACCCGGGCAGTAGAGGAACCTGCGGGGACAGTGATCGAGATCAACGGCGGAAGGATTGCCCGGGTGGAAGAGGCGGGACTGCCGGCGGGTACTGCGATCACGGTGCGCGATTTGTTCTTCAACACGCCGGCGCGGAAGAAATTTCTGAAATCGGAGTCGACCGAACTGTCGCATATCGCGTCGCTGGTGACGCATTACGCGCTGGCGCATCCCGACAAGCACTTCGAACTGCATTCGGCGGCGCATGCCATGCTGGTCGCGCCTCCGGTAGCGGGGCACAGCGAGCGCGTGTACCAGGTGTTTGGCAAAGAGATGCTGGATCAGCTGATTCCGGTGGCGGCGCGGCAGGGGTTGGAGCATGTAGGATTGCCGCAGCCTCCGCCCTGGCGGCGGAGGGAGGAAGATGAAGAGGCACAGCCTACGCCGCCGGGCGAGATTCGAGTTCATGGGTTCGTTTCCAAGCCCGAGATTCAGAAGCTGAACCGGAATTCGATTTTTGTGTTTGTGAACGGACGGCTAATTCGCGACCGGCTGGTGCAACATGCGCTGACCGAGGCGTACCGGAACATCATTCCGCCGACGGTGTACCCGGTGGTGCTGCTGTTTCTGGAATTGCCGGCGGGGGAAGTGGACGTGAATGTGCATCCCTCGAAAACGGAGGTGCGATTCCGCCAGCAGACGGTGATGCACGACTTTGTGCGCGACTCGGTGCGGGCGGCGATGATGAAGGCGCGTCCGGTGCCGCAGTTCATGGCGGAGATTCGGGCGCATGCGACGGCCAGCCAGGCATTGACGCCCGGGGCAGACTGGGAGCCGACATCAGGTGCCGTGAATACGACAGATTTCCCACGTCTTGCGACCGATGCGAGGCCCTTCGACAAGCTCAGGGCAGGCTCTGGGGCACCCTTTGGCGGTGCGGCAGGCGGTGGGTTTGCATTGCAGGCGCCCGAGCCGCCGCCGATTTCCGCACGGCTACAATTCGAAGGCGGAATCGCGGTCGAGGCCAATGCTGCTATTCCCGTGGCGCGGGGGCTGGAGTCGGCGCCATTGGTGCGCGGAGTCGAGGCTATTCCTGACCACGGTTGCGCTCCGGCTCTTGACGTCCGCGAAGAAGAACCGACGCTGTCGTCGCTCGGCACACTGAGACCGCTGGGACAGATTCGGAATTCGTTCATCCTGGCGGTGAATGAAGATGGATTGTGGATTATTGATCAGCACGTGGCGCACGAGCGCGTGTTGTTTGAGCGCGTGCTGAAACAGAGGGCGGCGCAAAAAGTGGAAAGCCAGCGGCTGCTGATGCCGATCGTGCTGGAATTGTCCGCGGCGCAGCAAGCGGTGTTCGCCGAGATTTCCGACGAATTGCAGCACAACGGATTTGAAGCCGAGCCGTTTGGCGCGCGCAGCGTGGCGGTCAAGACGGCGCCGGCGGGAGTGGAGGCCTCGGCCGTGGAGCACATGCTGCACGAACTGCTCGACCAGTTTTCGCGTGAAGAGCAGGCGCTGAACCTGGAAAAGATCCGGGCGCGGATCGCGGCCTCGATTGCGTGCCATGCCGCCATCAAGGTGAACATGCCGCTGGAGCAGAACAAGATGGAATGGCTGCTCGCGGAACTGGCGAAAACGGATCATCCCATGTCGTGCCCGCATGGCCGGCCGGTGGTGCTGCGTTATTCTATGAAGGATATTCAGAAGGCGTTTAAGAGGATCTAGTCCCGAGTCCTGAGTCCCGAGCTGCGAGGGTTTTGCTCACAACTCAGGACTCGCGACTCGCAACTCGCAACTCGCTATGACTGACCAGGAACTCCAACAACTGCGGGGCGAAAAGTGGCGGCTGGATGGCCATGCCGTCCGGACGATCGAAGCGGCCCGCGCCTTTGTGGAGGACGCGGGATTTTGCCTGATGTATCCGCAACGCCCGCCGTTGCTGGTTCCGACGTTCATTGGCGCATTTGTCGGGTCGGACGATCGTTTGCCGGGATGGCAGCACGCCTTTGCCGATCCGCGGGCGGCTGAAGCCACGGAATTGATGGTGCGGCTGCTGCGCGAGCGGGCGGCGTTCGAGGCCAATCCGTTTGAGGAGAACAATGGATTTCTGGTGGCGGCGTCCGTGTTCCCCTATTTCTATGCGCTGATGGGCGAGCGCAATCCGAAGCAAGCGCCGAAGGCGGGGACGCGCTCGCCGTATTCGCAGCTGGCTTGCGATGCCTTTGAGCTGATTCAGCAGGATGGGCCAATTTCCAAGCAGAGACTGCTGGAGCGGCTGGGCGGGAGCGTGTCGTTTGCCGCGCTCGATGGCGCGTTGGGAGAATTGTGGTCGAAACTGCGCATCACGCGCGTGGACTACAAAGCCGGCGAAGGATCGATCTGGGACTTGCTCTACCGCTGGGCGCCGGAGGCGGTGAAAGAGGGCGTGGGATTGTCGGTGCCGGAGGCGCTCTCGGCGCTGGTTTCGAAATATCTCGATTGCGTGATTGCGATCGAGGAGGCGGATCTGGAGATTTTTTTTGGAAACTTCATCGCGCGCTCGCGGGTGAAGGATGCCGTCAACGCGCTGCTGGCGGCACGCGAACTGAGTTTCGTCCATGTCGGGGGACGGGCGATGCTGCAAATCACACCGGCGAAAGTGGGAGCGGCTCCGGCTCCGCGAGGCTCGGCGCGGTAAGCCTTGTCAGATACCGGCCATCACACCTGTGTCAATCGACTTCAATCCGGGGACTTATCGCGGGCGGCTGGCACCGTCGCCCACCGGACTGCTGCATGTGGGCCACGCGCGCACCTTCTGGGTCGCGGCACAGAGGGCGGCTGAGCACGGCGGGCAGTTGATCCTGCGCAATGAAGACTTGGATCCGCAGCGCTGCCGCGCCGAGTTTGTTTCAGCCATGGTGGAGGATTTGCGCTGGCTGGGGATCCGGTGGACGGAGGGTCCGGATTGCGGCGGTGAGTTCGGTCCATACGCTCAAAGTGAGCGGCGGGCCTGGTATTTGGATGCCTGGAGGAAATTGCGGGATCAGGGAGCGATTTATCCATGTACATGCTCGCGGAAGGACGTGGCGCAGGCAGCCGGTGCGCCCAATGAAGGTGATGATGAGATGATTTACCCGGGGCGGTGTCGACCGCAGAACATGCAGCGGAGCTTCGCTCCGCTTGGCCGGGTTCCCTCGACTTCGCTCGGGACAGGCTCCAACCCGGCCCCACACGAGCCAAGTGGGATGAACTGGCGGTTTCGGGTTCCGGACGGGGAGGCGATTCGCTTTACGGATTTGCATATGGGACCTCAGTGCATGGTAGCGGGAAGCGATTTCGGCGACTTTATCGTGTGGAGACGCGATGACGTGCCGGCGTATCAGTTGGCCGTGGTGGTGGATGATGCCGCTATGCGGATCACCGAGGTTGTGCGGGGAGCGGACTTGCTGACATCAACGGCGCGGCAGATTCTGTTGTTCCGCACATTGGGACTGTCGGTGCCGGATTATTATCACTGCGATCTGGTGCGCGACGAGACAGGAATGCGCCTGGCAAAACGGCATGATGCGTCGAGCGTTCGCAGGCTGCGCGAGTTGGGATGGACAGCGGAACAAGTGCGGACAGGCGCACTGATGCGGTCCGATCGATGAAACCCCCAACGGGAAGGTACACGAGCAGCAGAGCGGAATAGCGCTCAGGAGCGCCGCTTGAAGCCTGTCTCCGCCGCCCGTACACTGAAAGCATGCATGTGCACGCACACGGGCCAGGCGGGCCGACGCGAGTTCTGAAGATTTCGCTGGCCGTGACCCTGGCCTATATTGTGCTGCTGGTTGTGGCCGGGGTGCGGGCACATTCGCTGGCCCTGCTATCTGAGGCGGGACACAACCTTTCCGATTTTTTCGCGCTGCTGTTGTCGCTGGTGGCAGTTTATTTCCAGTCGCGACCGGCGAGTTCCACCAAGACTTACGGCTACCATCGCGCCGGAGTGCTGGCGGCGCTGGTCAACGCGACTTCGCTTGTCCTGGTTTCGTTCTTCATCTTCTATGAGGCCTTCCGGCGGCTGCAGCACCCCGAGCACGTTCAAGCCAGCGTGATGATGTGGGTCGCGGCTGCCGGCGTAGTGATGAACGGCGTGATTGCATTGCTGCTGTATCGAACCGGCGGAGACGTGAACATCCGCAGCGCGCTGCTGCACGAACTTGGGGACACGCTTTCGACAGCGGCGGTGATCGCGGGAGGCTGGGCCATTCTGATCACCCGAAATTATTGGATTGACTCGGCGTTGTCGGTCGGAATTGGTGCGCTGATTTTGTGGTCGGGTTTCGGCATTGTGCGTGAAACGCTGAACATTCTGCTGGAAGGGACGCCCCGCGGCATGAAGCTCGAAAAGATCGAGTCGGCGATCCGGTCAGTCGAAGGAGTGAATGGCGTGCACGATCTGCATGTGTGGAGCATCGGGTCGGAAACGCATGCCCTGTCGTGCCACATCTCGATCGCCGACATTCCGCCGTCGGTCAGCGAGCGCATTCTGCGCGATGTAAAAGAACGCCTGCTGCACGATTTCCGCATTGACCATACGACAATCCAATTCGAGAACGTGGTGTGCCAAGTGGCGCACGGCTGCATGATCCCCGTGGCGGAAAGCGAAGAGGAGCACCATCATCACAGGCACTGAAGCGCGAATCAGCCTGGCAAACTCTTTCCTTCTGGTTTTTACAAGTTCGAGGTCTTCTCCGTGACTCTGTGGTGGAAAAAAGGCAAATTTAGGATGGTACCCGCCGTCCTCGGACCCCGATGCCACCTGTGATACCCTACTCTTTGATACTTGTCCCCTGGAAGGGTCATCTAATACCTGTGTATTTTCTCCGAAAACACCTGCGATTTCTCGCTGCTGTGCAGCTCCTTCCTGCGCTGGAAAGTGGGGAAGAGACGCTCGTGGGCGGCCAAGCTGTGCTGGAGGGCGTGATGATGCGCTCGCCACACGCGTGGGCGATCGCCTGCCGCAAGCCTTCGGGCGAAGTAGTGACCATGAGCGAGCCGCTGGAACGGCCGTCGGACAAGCATAAGTGGATGGCTTGGCCCATCGTGCGCGGAGTGATGACGCTCGGCTACGCCATGAACCTGGGATACCGCGCGCTGCGTTTCTCAGCCAACGTCGCGATCGAAGACGCCATGGAGAACGAAGCCACCCCGGTGCGGGCCGGTACGGCAGCTCCTGCTGGCCATTCTGAGCAAGGGTCGGCGAGTTCGGCCAAGTCCGGGACGCGGGAGAAGGCAGCCGTCATCAGCAACTGGCTGGCCGTGGTCAACATCGTGATTTCGCTGGCCTTCTTCGTCTTTATGTACAAGTACATCCCGTTGCTGGCGGCGACGGAATTGAAGCGAATGAACCCTGCTCTGGGTGGACGGGTCGTTTTCAATCTGGTCGATGGCGCTATTCGTCTGGGGTTGTTTCTGCTGTTTATCTGGGGAATTTCGCTGTGGAAAGATATACGGCGGGTGTACGAGTATCACGGCGCGGAGCACAAGACTGTTTTTGCATTTGAAAATGGCGACCTGCTGACGACCACGGCCGTACAGAAATATTCAACGTTTCATCCGCGGTGCGGCACAAGTTTTCTGATGACCGTGATGCTGATCTCGATCGGCTTTTACATGCTGATTCCGTTTACCACGTTCTGGGCGCGCTTTGCGTCGCGCATCGTGCTGCTACCGGTTATCGCCGGAGTGTCCTACGAAATCATCCGCTTCGCCGCCAAGCACCGCGGGTCGCTATTTGCGCTGATGACCGCGCCCGGCCTGTGGTTGCAGCGCATTACCACCCAGCCACCGTCCGATGAGCAAGCCGAGTGCGCCATCGAGGCCCTGAACCGCGCTATGGCGCTGGAGAAGGAACGGGGCGGGGAACTGGTGATTGCCTAGGTAAGGCGTCGTTGGCCGTCCGTCGTTGGTCTTTGGCCGGGGTCCTAACCTCCCTAATTGGTCATCCGTCACAGACTGCTTGGCAGGCTGCGGGCTAGAGTGGCTCCCGGAGGTGTTCCATGGCTGCATCATCTTTTCGGGATCTGAGAGTCTGGCAAGAAGCAATGAAACTGACCACGGAGATCTATAGAAGTACGGCTGATTTTCCGAGGCACGAGTTGTACGGTTTAAGTCAGCAGATTCGGCGTGCGGCGGTGTCCGTGCCCAGCAACATCGCGGAAGGCAAAGGCCATCGCTCTGACAGGGAATTTGTGCGCTTCTTGCTTCACGCGCGAGGATCACTTTTGGAGGTCCAAACTCAGCTGTTGATCGCTGAGGAATTACAATACTTTCGGAAAGAAGAAGGACTGCGTCGGTTGGCGCTGACCGAGGGTGTGGGCCGCGCTCTAAGTGGATTGATCAACTCCATGAGCGAGAAAGCCGCGTGAGGGTTTTGGCCAACGACCAACGACGAACGACCAACGACCACCATGTTTGAACGACTGGACCAAATTGAAGCACGCTACGAAGAGCTGACCCAGGCTCTGGCGTCGCCGGAGATCATGAGCGACTCGGCGCGATACCAGAAGACTGCCAAGGCGCACAGTGAAATCGCGCCGGTGGTCGAGAAGTATCGCGAATACAAAGATCTGAAGAAGGGGATTGCCGAGAGCAAGGCGGTGCTGGCCGAAGAGAAAGATCCCGAGATGCGCGCTTATGCGCAAGAAGAACTCGACATGCTGGAAGCGCGCGTCGGCGGCGTTGAAGAAGAACTCAAGGTCCTGCTCTTGCCCAAGGACCCAAATGACGAGAAGAACGTCATCCTCGAAATCCGTGCCGGGACTGGCGGAGACGAAGCCACTCTCTTCGCCGCCGAGATTTTCCGTATGTACACACGCTACGCGGAGACTCAGCGCTGGAAGGTGGAAGTGCTCTCGACTTCGGAGTCGTCGGTTGGCGGGCTGAAAGAAATCATCGCCATCATTGAAGGCAACCACGTTTACTCGCAACTTAAGTACGAGAGCGGCGTGCACCGGGTGCAGCGCGTGCCTCAGACCGAACAGCAGGGGCGCGTGCACACTTCGGCGGTCACGGTCGCGGTTCTGCCTGAGGCGGAAGAAGTGGATATCAAGATCGAAGCCAAAGACCTGCGGATTGATACGTTCTGCTCCTCCGGTCCGGGTGGGCAGTCGGTGAATACGACGTATTCTGCGGTGCGCATTACGCACATCCCGACCAACACGGTGGTGAGTTGCCAGGACGAAAAGTCGCAGATCAAGAACCGCGAGAAAGGCATGCGCGTGCTGCGCGCCCGGCTCTATGAAATCGAAATGGAAAAGCAGCAGGAAGCACTGGCCAAGGAGCGCAGGGCCATGGTGAAGTCGGGCGACCGCAGCGAGAAGATCCGCACTTACAATTTCCCGCAGAACCGGCTCACCGATCATCGCATCGGCTTTACCATCCACCAACTCGACGCCGTAATGGACGGCAAACTGCAGCCGCTCATCGAGGCGCTGGTCACGTATTACCAGGCGGAGAAGCTGAAGCAGGAAACGGCGGGCGTGGTGTGAGTTCGGGCGAGCGTGATTAGGCAGGTTCTGCGCCTCCTGTGTCCTCTGTGGTTAGAATTGTCCGTGCAGCTCAAACCAGCTCTCGCCTCGGGTATTGCCTGCGTCGCCGCAGAGCACGTTCCTTCTCCGCGCATGAATGCCGAGCTGCTGCTGATGTTCGTCCTGAGCTGCGACCGGGCTTATCTCTATGCGCATCCTGAGCGCGAACTCACTGCGGAGGAGCAGTCAGGCTACGAAGCAGCGTTGGCCGAACGCGCCCGAGGAGTGCCGGCACAGTACATCACCGGACATCAGGAATTCTGGGGGATGGATCTCATTGTCACTCCTGCGGTTTTGATCCCACGGCCAGAGACGGAGCATGTCATTGAGACCGTGTTGGAGCTTGAGACGTCAGACGTCAGACCTCAGACCTCAGCCAAG
>Ga0116126_1001880_pt1 | contig 12617 bp, 9 predicted proteins | sample June2015DPH_16_5_FD_89730 | JGI IMG/M metagenome (GOLD analysis project Ga0116126, IMG submission 89730) | Peatland microbial communities from SPRUCE experiment site at the Marcell Experimental Forest, Minnesota, USA - June2015DPH_16_40 | ecosystem: Environmental > Terrestrial > Soil > Wetlands >...
CCGACCGCATCGAGACCGGCACCTACGCCATGGCGGTCGCCATGGCCGGCGGCGACATCCTGTTGCAGAACGCGCGCCCGGAACTGTTGCAAGCGGCGCTCGACGTGCTGCGGGCAACGGGCGTCACGGTCACGCCGACCAACCAGGGCATCCGGATCGCGCGCAACGGCGGCGTTCTTGCGCCGGTCGAAGTGACGACGGCGCCGTTCCCCGCCTTTCCGACCGACCTACAGGCGCAACTGATGGCGCTGATGACACGCGCGCGCGGCACCTCGCACATCGTCGAGACGGTGTTCGAGAACCGTTTTATGCACGTGCAGGAACTTGTGCGGCTCGGCGCGCGTATTCACCTTGAAGGCGAACGCGCGACCATCGAAGGCGTCGAGCGGCTCAAGGGCGCGCCGGTCATGGCGACCGACCTGCGTGCCTCGGTCTCACTCGTGATCGCAGCGCTCGCCGCCGAAGGCGAAACCATCGTCAACCGCGTCTATCACCTCGACCGCGGTTTTGAACGTCTGGAAGACAAGCTCAGCCGCTGCGGCGCCGCTGTCGAGCGGCTATCGGGATAACCCCTGCCGGCGCGATTATCAGAAATGAACGGCCCCGCCGACCTAGGGAGCGCGGTTCAGACGGCGGGGCCGTTCTTCACTGTCCAAGCTTCACTTGCGGGACGGACGTTAGACCGCAGAATGTTGCCGGCTGGCTAACAGCCCAGTACGCGGAAATACGGTACGCCATGCCCCCGAACCTGAAGGGCTTCGGCAGCGGGTCCGACAAGCTACCGTGACCGCTGTCAGCGCGAGAACATGCTCCAGCTTGGCCAATCGAATTTCCTGGCGACGGCACCGATGATGTTCGAATAATCGTCGGTCCACACCCGTTGCGAGGGATCGGGCTCCGTAAGCTTCCACTTCTTGCTGAAGGCGAGTTCGCCCAAGTCGTCCGCCCTGCGCGCGGAAATCGCGACGTCGGACGTGTAGATGTATTCATCGTCGTTTTCGTCATCGTCGCTGTCGTCATAGATCCAGGTCTTCATCCCGTTGGCTGCGGCAATGCCGACGGCGACGTCATCAAGAGCCAGATATTGGTTGGAGACGTGCAGGGTGACGATGCCGTCGGGCGCGAGCTTGGACCTGTAGACCGCCATGGCCTCGCGCGTGGCGAGGTGGATCGGGATCGCGTCCGACGAATAAGCGTCGACGATGATGAGATCGTAATGCTGGTCAGGCTCGCGCGCGAGCGTGAGCCTCGCGTCGCCGAGAACGATCGGCACGTCGGGAGCGCAGGCGCGGATAAAGCCGAAGCGCGGGTGGTCGCGGGCGATGTCGACGATGGAAGGGTCGATCTCGAAGTACCGCCATTCCTCGCCGGGCTCGACATAGCAGGCGAGGCTGCCGGAGCCGAGACCAATCACCGCTACCCGCATCGCACGGTTTCGGCTGCGCACCGCGCGGATGACCTCGGCCATCGGTGATTTGGCGTGATAGTAGGTGAGCGGCTCGGGACGGCCGGTTAGCGGTTTGCCTTTCTTGTCGGTAAGCCTCTGCGCACCGTGGATCGTCGTGCCGTTCATCAGCACGCGATAGCCGCCGTCGGGCGTATCGTAAATCTTGTGCACGCCGAAGAAGCTGCGCACGCTCTGCGTCCGTGCTTCGTCGCTCGGATAGAGCCGTATCATGGCGACCGCAATCGCGATGGCGAAGGCGGCTCTAAACGGATGGCGCATCAGCAGGAGCGATGCGAGCGCAACCACCACGATCGCGATGACGACCGCATTGGCGACATCCTCGCGCGGTAGCCAGCCGAAGACGAGGCCCGGGACGAGCAGCGCCAGCCCGAGCGCGACGGCCACCGCCCAGAACACACGATCGCGGGGCTCCCAACCGAACTTCGCGATCGGCCGGCAGATTGCGGCGAGCACGAGCAGGATCGGATACTCGGCGATCCATGAGAACACGAAAGGCGCGATCAGGCCGGCGAACAGGCCGCCGATCATGCCGCCTGCCGACAGCGCCAGATAGAATGTCGTCAGATGATCCGCCGGCGGCCGCTGGCGCGCGAGTTCCCCGTGGCAGGCCATGGCAATCACGAAAAAGGCGAGCAGATGTCCGGCGAGGTTGAGCAGCAGCGGCAGGCTGCTTTCGCTGTACACCAGCAGCACGACGATTCCGGCGATTGCGAAAGGCTGCGCCGCCAGCATCCAGCGATGCGGCAGCAGCGGACGCGACTGGAACACCAGCACCCAGGTCAACAGATAGAGCGACAGCGGAATGACCCAGAGCAGCGGCGCCGCCGCGATGTCGGTGGAGATGTAGGCGGTCACCGCGACCAGCAGCCCGGAAGGGACCATTGCGATGAAAGCCCAGCGCGCGATCGCACGCCAAGCCGGGGCCGGCGAGGCCGGCACGTCGGCGCGCTCGGCCATCTCAAATCGCGCCGGAGAGCGCAGCAGCAGAAAGCCGCACGCCACGATCAGGGCGAACAGCAGCCAATACCCGCCGCTCCATAAGACAACATGCTGGCGCAGCGACAGCGTCGGTTCCAAAATGAACGGATAGGACAGCAACGCGAGGAAGCTGCCGACATTCGAGGCGGCGTAGAGAAAGTAGGGGTCCTTGCCGTTGGCGTGTCCGGTGCGCACGAACCACGTCTGCAACAGCGGATTGTTGGCCGCGAGCGCAAAGAACGGCAGCCCGATCGAGGCCGCGAACACGCCGATGAGCCAGAGCGCCGTCCAGTTACCCGGCGGGTCGCCCCAGCCGCTGGCGATTGACAAGGGCAGCATCAATCCGGCTGTGATGAGCAGCACGATATGGACCGCGATCGCGATCGGCGGCCTTACTGCCCGCATCAGCATATGCGCGTAGGCGTAACCGGCGAGCAGCATGGTCTGGAAGAACACCATGGCCACAGACCAGACCGAGGGAGAGCCGCCGAGCCGCGGCAGCACCATGCGCGCGAACATCGGTTGCACCGCAAACAGCAGGAGCGCGCTCGTGAATACCGCGGCCGTGAACACGGCGAGGATCAGCGTCCAGCGCGACGCATGGACTCGGGATCGTTGCGGCGCTGAATGATTCAGATCCATGCCGATACTCGAGCGAGGACGTGCGCGCTAGAAGCCGCACGAATTGGAGCATGGCGTTGGGTGGGGAGCAACACGTCCCATTCTGGGCGCCAAACCAATGCAGAACCCTGACGTGATCATCATCGGTGCAGGCCACAATGGCCTCACCTGCGCCTGCTATCTCGGCCGCGCCGGTTTGCGGGTCAAGGTCGTCGAGCGCCGGCCGGTGCCGGGCGGAACGACGGTGACGGAGGAATTCCATCCCGGGTTCCGCAACTCCGTTGCCGCTTATACGGTCAGCCTGCTCAACCCGAAGGTGATCGCCGACCTCGCGCTGCACGAACATGGGCTGCGGATCGTGGAACGCCGCGCGCAGAACTTCCTCCCGGCGCCTGACGGCCGTTATTTGCTCGCGGGTGAGGGCCGTATGCCGCGCGAGCTCGCCAAAATCAGCGCGAAGGACGCCGGGCGCTACGACGCCTTCAACCGCGAGATCGACGCCATCGCCGATGTGCTCCGCGGCCTCGCGCTGCAGCCGCCGCCAAACCTCGTTGCAGGATTCGGCATTCGCAGCCTCGGTGAACTGCGCCGCGCGCTTGGCGTCGCCAACGGGCTGCGCCAGCTGTCCATGGAGGAAACGCGCGCGCTGCTCGACCTCTTCACCAAATCGGCCGCGGACTATCTTGAAGGCTGGTTCGAAGGCGAACTGGTGAAAGCACTGTTTGGTTTCGACGCCGTGGTCGGCAACTACGCGAGCCCCTACACGCCAGGCAGCGCCTACGTGATGCTGCATCACACCATCGGCGAGGTAAACGGCAAGAAGCGCGTCTGGGGCCACGCCATCGGCGGCATGGGAGCGATCAGCACCGCGATGGTGAAGGCGGCCGCCGCTTGTGGAGTCGAGATCGAGACTGCGGCGCCGGTGCGCGAGATTATCATCGCGCGTGACCGCGTCGCCGGCGTCGCTTTCGAGGACGGGCGAATGCTGCGCGCCGATGTCGTCGCAGCGGGTGTGAATCCGAAGCTGCTCTATACGCGGATGATACCGGCGGATGCCCTGCCCGCAGCGTTCCGCGAACGCATGCAGCGATGGCGTTGCGGATCGGGGACGTTCCGCATGAACGTCGCGCTGTCGAGGCTGCCGCAATTTGCGGCGTTGCCTGAGGCCGGAGATCACCTCACTTCGGGGATCATCCTGGCGCCGAGCCTCGACTACATGGACCGCGCCTATCACGACGCCCGCAATTTCGGCTTCAGCCGCGAACCGATCATCGAAATGCTGATCCCCTCCACGCTCGACGACAGCCTGGCGCCGCCGGGCGCGCATGTTGCAAGCCTGTTCTGCCAGCACGTCGCGCCGCAATTGCCGGACGGCAAGTCGTGGGACGACTGTCGCGACGCGGTCGCCGACCTGATGACCGCGACGGTTGAGCGGTACGCGCCGGGCTTCGCCGCCAGCGTGGTCGGTCGCCAGGTGCTGAGCCCGCTCGACCTCGAACGCGAGTTCGGCCTCCTCGGCGGCGACATTTTCCACGGCGCGATGACGCTCGATCAGCTGTTCTCGGCGCGCCCAATGCTCGGATACGCCGACTATCGCGGTCCCGTCGCCGGGCTCTATCACTGCGGCGCCGGCGCCCATCCCGGCGGCGGCGTCAGCGGCGCGCCCGGTCACAACGCGGCACAGGTGATCCTGTCGGACCTGCGGAGACGCCGCAAATTTCGCGGTTTCGGGCGTGAGGATTGATCTTACGTCCCGGCCGTGGCGAAAAGCATGATTTTGAGGCGATCCCGCTCGCGGATCGGCCCGTCGCCACCTATCTTTAACGGAAAGCCGCAAGGAGGAGCGCCGTCATGGACCCGATTTCATCGCTCGTCGACCGCGCCGGGCTCGATCGGCCGCGCCTCGCCAAGATCATCTCGCGTGGCCTCGAAGGCGCCGACGATGGCGAACTTTTCCTCGAATATCGCCAGGCCGAAATGCTCGTCTTCGACAACGGCCGCTTGAAGCAGGCGACCTACGACACTTCGCAAGGCTTCGGGCTGCGCGCCGTCAAGGACGAGGCGGTCGGCTATGCGCATGCCTCCGATGTGTCCGAAGCCGCAATTGCGCGCGCCGCCGATACCGTGCGCGCAGTCAAGGGCGGCTATTCCGGCCACTATGCCGGCCCCCCTGCACGCACCAACGTGAAGCTCTACGGTGAGGATAGCCCGCTCGGCGATCCAGCGTTCGAGGCCAAGGCGCGGCTTCTTGAATCCATTGACGCTTACACCCGCGCCAAGGACTCGCGCGTACGTCAGGTTTCGGTCAGCCTCAGCGCGACCTGGCAAGCGGTGGAGGTCGTGCGCGGCGATGGCGAGACCTATCGCGACGTCCGCCCGCTGGTGCGGGTCAATGTCTCAGTCATGGTCGGCGAAGGCGACCGGCAGGAAACCGGCAGCGCCGGCTATGGAGGCCGCGAGGGCTACGCGCGCTTCATCGTCACCGACACCTGGCAACACGCCGCCGACAGCGCCGTGCGCCAGGCGCTCACCAACCTGGACGCGGTGCCGGCGCCAGCCGGCGAAATGGATGTCGTGCTCGGCTCCGGCTGGCCCGGCGTCATGCTGCACGAGGCGGTGGGCCACGGGCTCGAAGGCGATTTCAACCGCAAGAAGACCTCGGCATTCGCCGGACTCATGGGTCAGCGCGTCGCCGCGAAGGGGATTACCGTCGTCGACGACGGCACCATCGCGTTGCGCCGCGGCTCGCTTTCGATCGACGATGAAGGCACGCCGACCAATCGCACAATGCTGATCGAGGACGGCATTCTCGTCGGCTATATGCAAGACCGCCAGAACGCCCGACTGATGGGCATGAAGCCCACCGGCAACGGTCGCCGCGAGAGCTTCGCCCATGTTCCGATGCCGCGGATGACCAACACCTACATGCTCGCCGGCACACACGATCCCGAAGAGATCATCGCCTCGGTGAAGAACGGCATCTATGCGGTGCATTTCGGCGGCGGTCAGGTCGACATCACCTCGGGCAAATACGTGTTCGAATGCACCGAGGCTTACCGCATCGAGAACGGCAAGCGCGGCGCACCGATCAAGGGCGCCATGCTGATCGGCAATGGGCCCACCGACCTCAACCGCATCTCGATGGTCGGCAACGACCTCGCGCTCGACGACGGCATCGGTAGCTGCGGCAAGAACGGCCAGGGCGTGCCAGTCGGCGTCGGCCAGCCGACGCTTCGCATCGACGGCATTACGGTCGGCGGGACGGGTTGATCAGCGCGCGGTCCTTTCGGCACTGTCTGGGCTTCACCCCCGGTGATCCATTTATCGCACCACGCCGGAAATGCAGCATGGTCGCAGTCGCGGCGGCTTGATCGCGTCCTTAAGGTAGCAACGCGGGGCTGCCGTTCCATATCCCGGCCGCCGGTAGGTCCAGGCACGGCAGCGCGATTCGGTTTGGCAGGCCGCGGCACAGGCTTTGCCGCGCGGATCGGGCGTCGTTTCGAAGGACCGGTAATCGCCGCCCACGCGATCGATTGAGAATTCGAGTTCGCCCAGCTTCGGCTCGATGACGGCAGCGCCGCGCACGCCCGACACGCAGCAATTCGCCTTTGCGCGCGGCGCTACGACCCGCTTGAGCCAGCACCTGGCCGGCTCGCCGGACGCCGACGGATAGGAGAAGCTCCAGGACTGACAACTCTTGTCACGCTCGCACCGCGCCGCGCACACGGCCGGGTCGCCGCTTGCAACCGGGGCGCTGGCGTAATCCCCTCCGGGCCGATCGAAACCCGACTGCGCCGAGGCAGGCGCGATAGCAGCCACGGCCGCAGCGGCTGAGAAGAGGGCGGCAAAGCCCGTAGTGCGTGCGCGCATGCGCGGTCTCGCGTTGCTTCGCGACGTCACCCCCATGCACAAAAGAACGCCCTTCCCGACGGAATGCCACAAGAATTTTAGGCTGCGAGCCCGCTCAGCACCGAAAGTGCTTCGATAATTTGAGGCCCTGCGCCTGATAGTTCGAGCCGATGCCGCTGCCGTAAAGCTGGTCGGGGCGCGCCAGCATTTTTTCGTAGACCAAGCGGCCGACGATCTGGCCGTGTTCGAGGATGAACGGCACTTCGCGCGAGCGCACTTCCAGAACAGCGCGAGCTCCGAGACCGCCGGCTCCGGCATAACCAAAACCCGGATCGAAGAAGCCGGCATAGTGCACGCGGAATTCGCCGACGAGCGGATCGAACGGCACCATCTCAGCCGCGTAATCGGGAGGCACCTGCACGGCCTCGGTCGAAGCCAGGATGTAAAACTCGTCGGGATCGAGGATCAGACTCCGGTCGGCGCGTGCAACAATCGGCTCCCAGAAATCGCCGACTTCGTAGGCGGCGCGACGCTCGACCTCAATGACAGCCGTATGGCGCTTGGCGCGATAGCCGACGATGCCGGCTCCGTTTGCCGATCCTCCTCCGGAAAGGTCCACACTCACCGCGACACCCTCCCCCATCACCGCCTCGGCGCGGTCGACCAGACGTTCCCGCGCGTGCAGTGCGCGTAGCGCCTCGCCATCGAGTACCGCGTTACCGTGGCGAAAGCGGATTTGCGACAGCCGCGATCCTTCGCGCACAAGGACGGGGAACGTCTTTGGACTGATTTCGGCGTAGAGCGGCCCGCGATAGCCTCCCTCGACGCGATCAAAACCGCGCGTCTCGTCGGCAATTACGCGCGTGAATACGTCGAGACGCCCGGTGGAGCTTTTCGGGTTGGTAGCTGCTGCGATATCCGCCGGCAGCGCCAGGCTTTCGATCAGCGGCACGATGTAGACACAGCTTGTTTCCAGAACGGCGCCATCGGTGAGCGCGAACTCGTGAAGCTTCAGTTCGGCAATGCGGCGAGCGACGGCGGTGCCGGGACCGGGCAAAAAGCTCGCGCGCACGCGGTAGGCAACGGCACCAAGCCGCAGGTCGAGACTTGCCGGTTGGATTTGGTCGGAAGCGAAGGGGATAGCGGCCTGAATCCCGCCGGCTTCCGCCAGCGCCGCAATCTTGCGGTCGGGAAGAATGCCCTTGTCCGAAGGTGCAAAGGAGAGCGGCACGCGATCACCACGTCGACCCACCGCATGGAGCGGCGGCAAATGCTGGTCCGTGCGATCTAAGCCTATGCCCGGCTTGACGGAAAGACGGGCGCGGCGTATGAGCGACTTTATCCCGTGGTCATTTGAGCCGGCCGGCTTGCAGCCACGTAAAACAAATTGCTAAAAGGCCGGGGACGCTTGAGCCCGGCCCGAGGATCATGTCCTCCCGGCCGGGTTTTATTTTTGGCCAAGGAGGGCCAGATGTCCGCGTCCACGCCAGATCGTTATCGTCCCGAAACCCGTCTTGTCCATTCCGGCACGTTGCGCTCGCAATTCGGCGAGACGTCCGAAGCGCTGTTTCTCACCCAGGGCTACGTCTACGAGAACGCCGCCCAGGCCGAACGCCGCTTCAAGAACGAAGAGCCGGGCTTTCAATATTCGCGCTTTGCCAATCCGACGGTCGCCATGTTCGAGGCGCGCATGGCGGCGTTCGAAGGCGCGGAGGCCGCGCGCGCGACCGCAACCGGCATGGCCGCGGTCACGCTGGCCCTCACCGGTCAGCTCCGGGCCGGCGACCATGTCGTGGCGGCAAAAGCGCTGTTCGGCTCCTGCCGCTATATCGTTGAGGATTATCTGCCGCGCTATGGAGTCTCCTCCACCCTGGTCGATGGCACGGATCTCAACCAGTGGCGCGATGCGGTGCGGCCGAATACCAAGACGTTCTTCCTGGAAACGCCGACCAATCCAACTCTTGAAATCATCGACATCGCCGCAGTCGCGGAGATCGCGCACGACGCCGGCGCGACCCTCGTAGTCGACAACGTCTTCGCCACGCCGATCTTTCAGTCGCCGCTCGCGCTCGGCGCCGACTGCGTCGTCTATTCGGCGACCAAACATATCGACGGGCAGGGGCGCTGTCTTGGCGGGATCATCTTGGCTTCGGAAGACTTCATCCAGAAGCACGTTCACGTTTTGCTGCGCCAAACCGGGCCGTCGCTGTCGCCATTCAATGCCTGGGTTTTGTTGAAGGGACTGGAAACGCTGCCGGTGCGCGTGCGGCGGCAGACCGACAGCGCCGCGACGCTGGCGGTCACGCTTGCCGAACATCCGAAGATCGCGCGCCTGATCTATCCCGGCCGGCCCGACCATCCCCAAGCCAAGGTGGCGCAGAAGCAGATGCGCGGCGGCTCAACTCTCGTCGCCTTCGAGATCAAGGGCGGCAAGACGGCCGCGTTCCGCTTCCAGGACGGGCTCAAGCTCGTCCGCATCAGCAATAATCTCGGTGACGCCAAAAGCCTCATCACCCATCCGGCGACGACGACGCATCAGCGCCTTACCCCGGCGCAGCGGGCCGAGCTCGGCATCGGCGAGGGCTTGGTGCGCCTGTCCGTGGGACTCGAACATCCCGATGATATCGTGGAGGACGTGCTGGCCGCTTTAGAGGCGGTGTAGCTTCAGCGAAGCCGGGAGGACTCGGTTCAGCGGCCGGAGTGGGTGGCGGCCGACGCGACCGGGCGGGTCGCTGCCTCGGTGATCGCAGCGGCAAGGAGCTTCGCCACGCAGCCATAGCTCCAGTCGTTCATGTGCAACTGGTCTGGCGAGACGAACACGTCGAATGGGATGTGTTGGACTTCGTACCAATTTCGCATCACGGCAAAGCGGCCAAACAGATCGACATTCTCCTCCTTGGCGGCGAAAGCAATCTGGTCTTCCATGCCCTGCGTCTCGGGCTTGGCGAGCACCCGCGGCGCATACTGCATATCGATCAGCACCACGTCGGCGCCCGATTCTTTGAGTTGCGCAATACCGTCGTGCAGCAGGACGGAATGCGGCTTGAGCGGATAATCGCGCAGGACGGAATTGGTGCCGACTTGCCAGAGGACGAGGTCGGGACGTGCCGCGATGACGCCGGTCTCGAACCGCGCCATCATTTGCTGGGTCTGTTCGCCATTGACGCCGCGGTTGAGCACGGTGATGTCATGCCCCGGAAAGCGTTGCTTAAGCTCGACGGCGAGGCGGCTTGGATAGCTTGCCGCAGGCGAGGTCGCCCCCGCACCGGCGGTCGAGGAGGAGCCGATCGCGACGATGGTGAGCGGCTCGCCGCTTGCGAGACGCCGCGCCGTGTGCCGGAGCGGACGGCTGAAGCGGGCGAGCTCGGCGGGAGCGCTACAGGTGGGCGAAGAACTCGCCAGCGGCTGCGCATGCGCAGGTACCAGCATTGCCAGAGCAACCACTCCAGTTGCTAAGCACGCGAAACGGCTAATCGACGTTTTCTTGATTGATGACATCAATGCGTCGTTTGCAATTTCCCGTCGTCGAGATGAGCAGCATTAATGATCTGCGACGCCAGGGCTCGGCCAATGCATTCGTGAACACGACGGGCCATAGCATACCCATTGGTGGCCGCATAGAGGTCAAACGTGCCCTCATCGCTCCAATAACGCATGATAGCCAGCCGGTCGAAGAGCAGGACACTGCGCTGCTCCGCCACCCAGCGCATGACGTCGGCAAAAGCGGAAACGCCCAGCATGGATTCGGTGCGCGGGCTGTATTGCATATTCATCATGATCACGTCGGCGCCGGCGGCCGCAATCGCATCGAGGCCTTGATCAAGGCTGGTACGAAAATCCTCGGGTTCGACGCCGCGCAATGCGTCAACGGTGCCGGCCTGCCAGATCACTAATGCCGGCCGGTCGTCGGACAGGATTTTTGGCAGTCCCGCGGCCATATCCGCCGTCGTCTGCCGTGATGGAACATGCGCAGTAACCTTAATTTCATTACCCGGCAGCCGCTCCCTGAGCGCCTGCTCCAATTGCGCCGGGTAGGCAAAGCGTGCCCCGTCAGGACCGGACAGCGCGGAGGATCCGGAGCCGACGACGCTGATATCCAATCGATGGCGATCCTTGATTTCGTTGCTCACGCGCGTCAGATCGCTCGCTGCAGGTATGAGCGATTCCGGCACGTCGCACGCCTGCGCCTGGGCCTGCTCGGCCGCGGCGGCGCTGTTTACGAGCGCCAGGGTGGTCAAAACGGCGATCACGAACGTCATGCCTCGCCTCCCGCGAGGTCTGCGTCAGGAGATTTGACGCGCGATACGGGGCTTCGCCCTTCTATGGCCTTGTACCACGATACCAGGTTTGCGGTAGCAATCATGATAATGATCCCTAACACGCTGATTGCCGTCTGCAGTAGCGGGCCGCCCGAGGATTCGGCGATGATGAATTGGCCGGCAAAAGCGAGGAATACGCCGAGGCAGAAAATCTCCAGCGAATGCTGGCCGCAGACGATGGCCGGCCGAAAGACCGGCCACTTCAGAGCCGGCCAGTCGCGCGGCACGAAATTGACCGTTACGACGGCAAGCGCCAGGAAGTGCGCGAAGCGCAATACGTCCAGATTGGTCTTGTCGATGGGATACATCCAATCGGCCAGCCAACCCGGCACGAAACGGTCGAGCGATTCAAAATGCCAAGTCAGCGTTATGGCGAAAGCGAACAATAGATAGGCGATGGCGACCGCAAGCACCGCACGCGAGCGCAACACCGCGGCCAGCCGTTGAGCGCCGCCGAGCGCGCACCAGGCGCCGAACACAAACAGCAATTGCCAGGCGAACGGATTGAAAAACCAGACGCCGTTCGGATAGGCGGGCAGATTCCAATCCAGTCGCCATGCGAATGCATAGAGCACCGCCGATCCCGCAAGCGCCAAATTCGGTTTGCGCAGCAGCAGAAACAGCGTGGGGGGAAACAGCAGCAGCAGGATGATGTAGAGCGGCAGCACGTCCATGTTGACGGGCTTGAACTTCAGCAACAAGGCCTGAAAGATCGTGATGTCGGGCTGCTTGAGAAAATCCAGGATTTTCATTTCCTCCGCGTAAAGCGGATTATCGAAGGTCGCCGCGACGTAGGCGATCTCTGCCATGAAAATCGTGAACAGAAAGATGTGCGCCACATAAATTTGCCAGGCGCGACGCAAAATTCGCGCGCTCGAAAGGATGAAGCCGCGGTCGCGCATCGCCTTGCCGTAGACGAATGCCGCAGTGTAGCCGGATATGAAGATGAAGATTTCAGTAGCGTCGCTGAACCCGTAATTGCGGATGGTGAACCAGCTCACGACGTTTTCGGGAATATGGTCGAGGAAGATCAGCCACAGCGCAAGGCCGCGGAACAGATCGAGCCGCAGGTCACGTTCGGTCGTGGCCGCTTGAGGCGGAGGAGCCATCGCCATGGGGTCTGCAACCATTGCCGGCCGACGGGCGGCAAAGCCCAATCCTTGGACGCCCCCCGCTAATCTAATGTCCCGATTCCGAAATTCGCAAGCAATTGTGGCACAACACTCGGGCGACCTGGTCAGGCAACGGCAGCTTGAGAAAGCCCGTCCGCACGGTTATTGCAACGCTAGGCTCGGCGCTATTCACTCATGCGGTTGCGGACCACCGTCGGGACCAGTGCCGCATTACGCCAGGATATTGCGCAAATGTATCGTGCCGTCACC
>Ga0116126_1001888_pt1 | contig 12585 bp, 5 predicted proteins | sample June2015DPH_16_5_FD_89730 | JGI IMG/M metagenome (GOLD analysis project Ga0116126, IMG submission 89730) | Peatland microbial communities from SPRUCE experiment site at the Marcell Experimental Forest, Minnesota, USA - June2015DPH_16_40 | ecosystem: Environmental > Terrestrial > Soil > Wetlands >...
AGCCACCCCCGTCACGCTGGGTCCCCCGCGGCGCGCCCTGGGCGCCACGACCGCGTGACGGCGCAGCGCCCGTGCCAGCACGCGAAGGTGCTCCTGGTCCCCTGCGGGTTCGATCGGCTGGGCCGCCTTCCCAGCCGGACCGCTCGGCCGGGCGGCGAGTTCCGCTCCCCGAGGCACCGGAGTCAGATTGCCGCTGGCCACGCGGCTGCCAGTCGGGCCGGCGTTCCGATCGGCCAGAGCGGTCCGCTACCGAGTTCCGGCGATCCGGCCTGTCGCCGGATGCGGGACCCCGGTAGCCGCGGTCGCCTGTTCCCGTTCCCGCGCCGTCACGTCGCTGGTACTGGCGCTCGCCGGTCTCTGGGCCGCCGTCACGGGGCGGGTATCGCCGGCCGCCGGCGGCTGGCCGGTCACCGGCATCGCGCCGCTGGTAGGGACGGTCCCCGCGCTGCGAGCCGCCGTCACGGGGCGGGTAGCCCCGGCCCCCGGCGGCTGGCCGGTCACCGGCATCGCGCCGCTGGTAGGGACGGTCCCCGCGCTGCGAGCCGCCGTCACGGGGCGGCGGGTAGTCCCGGCCCCCGGTGACTGGCCGGTCACCGGCATCGCGCCGCCGGTACGGGCGGTCAGTGCTCTCGCCGGCATCGCGGCCCGGGTACCTCCGCCCCCCGCTCGCTGGCGGACCACCGCTGTCACGACGGGGGTATCCCCGGCTGCCGGCCTGCGCCTGGCCGCTGCGGCCTGAGCCGCGGTAGCCCCTGTCCTCCGTACCTGGCCCGTCGCCGCGCTCGCTGCTGCGGTACCGGTCACCTGGACCGCGGTAGCCGCGTTCGCCCGTGTTCCGGCCGCTGCCCTGGTAGCCCTCGCCCTGGTATCCGCGCTCCGCCTGCGGGCGGCCGGATCGCGGCGCGCGCGGCGCCCCGCCGCTCTCGCGATCGCCGGGCGGGCGGGCTCCGTACGAGCCAGTCCGTCCGGCAGCACCGCCCCGGCGTGCCGAACCGCTCTCAGGACGCTCGGACCAGCGGCCCGAACCCCCGCCCTGGTCAGAACCGCTGCTGCTTCCGTAGCCTCCGCGACCGGTGCTGCCTTGTCCTCGGCCGGCCGCGGAGCCGGACCGGCCCGGCTTACCTGGCCAGGTCCCGCCCGACCGGGCCGAGCTGGCACCCGGCCGCCTGGTGCCACGGCCAGCCTTGGCGGCGCCCCCGCCCGACCGGCCAGCGCTGCCGCCCGCTTTCCCGGCGCTGCCGGAGCCGCGGCCGCCTGGCGCCCGGCGGGACTTGCCCGCCGACGCACCCGACGCTGAATTGCCCGCACTCCCGGCCACCGGATCCTCCACTATTACGTACCTCAGGTCATCGATTGCAGCACAAACGCGCTGAGGGCCACTACCTAACGGTAACGGCCCTCAGCGGGAAAATGTCCGGCGGCGTCCTACTCTCCCACGCAGTCCCCCGCGCAGTACCATCGGCGCTGAAGGGCTTAACTTCCGGGTTCGGAATGGGACCGGGTGTTTCCCCTTCGCCATGGCCACCGAAACACTATGGAGATGTTGCCAACGCGACCGCTCCGCCAGGCGGAGCCGGGCACGCCGACCGCATCTCGGGAACCGCACAGTGGACGCGAATAAGATCGTTAAGAAGAAGCCAAGCCACTCGGCCTATTAGTACCGGTCAGCTACACACGTTGCCGTGCTTCCACCTCCGGCCTATCAACCCAGTGGTCTACTGGGGGCCTTACCAGGTTAACCCTGAGGGAGTCCTAATCTTGAGGCGAGCTTCCCGCTTAGATGCTTTCAGCGGTTATCCCTTCCAAACGTAGCCAACCAGCCGTGCTCTTGGCAGAACAACTGGCACACCAGAGGTTTGTCCGTCCCGGTCCTCTCGTACTAGGGACAGCCCCTCTCAAGACTCCTGCGCGCGCAGCGGATAGGGACCGAACTGTCTCACGACGTTCTAAACCCAGCTCGCGTACCGCTTTAATGGGCGAACAGCCCAACCCTTGGGACCTGCTCCGGCCCCAGGATGCGACGAGCCGACATCGAGGTGCCAAACCATCCCGTCGATATGGACTCTTGGGGAAGATCAGCCTGTTATCCCCGGGGTACCTTTTAGCCGTTTAGCGACGGCGCTTCCACATGCCACCGCCGGATCACTAGTCCCAGCTTTCGCTCCTGTTCGACATGTCTGTCTCACAGTCAAGCACCCTTGTGCACTTACACTCGACACCTGATTGCCAACCAGGCTGAGGGTACCTTTGGGCGCCTCCGTTACCTTTTAGGAGGCAACCGCCCCAGTTAAACTACCCACCAGACACTGTCCCTGATCCGGATAACGGACCCAGGTTAGACATCCAGAACGACCAGAGTGGTATTTCACCGTTGACTCCACAGGAACTAGCGTCCCTGCTTCACAGTCTCCCACCTATCCTACACAAGACGTCCCAAACACCAATGTCAAGCTGCAGTGAAGGTCCCGGGGTCTTTCCGTCCTGCTGCGCGTAACGAGCATCTTTACTCGTAGTGCAATTTCGCCGGGTCCGTGGTTGAGACAGTGGGAAAGTCGTTACGCCATTCGTGCAGGTCGGAACTTACCCGACAAGGAATTTCGCTACCTTAGGATGGTTATAGTTACCACCGCCGTTTACTGGCGCTTAAGTTCAAAGCTTCGCAGCCCGAAGGCCACTAACCTCTCCCCTTAACGTTCCAGCACCGGGCAGGCGTCAGTCCGTATACGTCGTCTTGCGACTTAGCACGGACCTGTGTTTTTAGTAAACAGTCGCTTTCCCCTGGTATCTGCGACCGCACCCAGCTCGGAGAGCAAGTCTCTTCACCGGGCACGGCTCCCCTTCTCCCAAAGTTACGGGGATAATTTGCCTAGTTCCTTAACCACGGTTCACCCGATCGCCTTGGTATTCTCTACCTGACCACCTGAGTCGGTTTAGGGTACGGGCCGCAATAACGCTAACCGCGAGGCTTTTCTTGGCAGCATAGGATCACTCACTTCGCCTAACTCGGCTCGGCGTCAGGTCTCAGGCTTAATGACGTGCGGATTTGCCTACACGTCGCCCTACACCCTTACTCCGGGACATCCAACACCCGGTAGAGCTACCTTCCTGCGTCACCCCGCGGCTTGCCTACTACCGGTTTGGGTCGCAGACTCAGCCGGCTCGTCCCGAAGGATCTGCCAGCCTTGCGTGCTTAGCATCGCCAGATTCGACATGGGCGCGTCAAAGCGGGTACGGGAATATGAACCCGTTGTCCATCGACTACGCCTGTCGGCCTCGCCTTAGGTCCCGACTTACCCTGGGCGGATTAGCCTGCCCCAGGAACCCTTGGTCATTCGGCGGAGGGGTTTCTCACCCCTCTTTCGCTACTCATGCCTGCATTCTCACTCGAGTGGCGTCCACGGCTGGATCACTCCGCCGCTTCACTCGCCACCCGACGCTCCCCTACCCATCCGCGTACCTGGGCCCTCAAGGCCGTTGGCAGTCGCAGTCAGAGCTGCCGTGGCCGAAACCACAGCGGCTAGGACCGCAGTCGCCTTAGCCACAAAGGGCCGGGCTATCACGCGAATGTCACAGCTTCGGCGGTGTGCTTGAGCCCCGCTAAATTGTCGGCGCAGAATCACTTGACCAGTGAGCTATTACGCACTCTTTTAAGGGTGGCTGCTTCTAAGCCAACCTCCTGGTTGTCTCTGCAACTCCACATCCTTTCCCACTTAGCACACGCTTAGGGGCCTTAGCTGGTGATCTGGGCTGTTTCCCTCTCGACTACGGAGCTTATCCCTCGCAGTCTCACTGCCGCGTTCTGGCTTACCGGCATTCGGAGTTTGGCTGATTTCAGTAAGCTTGTGGGCCCCCTAGACCATCCAGTAGCTCTACCTCCGGCAAGAAACACGCGACGCTGCACCTAGATGCATTTCGGGGAGAACCAGCTATCACGGAGTTTGATTGGCCTTTCACCCCTACCCACAGGTCATCCCCCAGGTTTTCAACCCTGGTGGGTTCGGTCCTCCACGCGGTCTTACCCGCGCTTCAACCTGCCCATGGGTAGATCACTCCGCTTCGGGTCTATAGCATGCGACTTAGACGCCCTATTCAGACTCGCTTTCGCTACGGCTTCCCCTCACGGGTTAACCTTGCCACACACCATAACTCGCAGGCTCATTCTTCAAAAGGCACGCGGTCACTTCACTTCAGCCCGAAGGCTGACACGCTCCCACGGCTTGTAGGCACACGGTTTCAGGTACTATTTCACGACCCCTCACCGGGGCGCTTTTCACCTTTCCCTCACGGTACTTGTTCACTATCGGTCACCAGGGAGTATTTAGGCTTAGGGGGTGGTCCCCCCAGATTCACACGGGATTTCTCGGGCCCCGTGCTACTTGGGATACCGCTCGAGAGTCGCAAAAGTTTCGCCTACGGGGGTGTCACCCTCTATGCCGACGGTTTCCACACATCTTCGGCTACTAAAGCGATTTCTTACTCCCTGCCGGATCAGCAGCTCCGGCTGAGCGGTCCCGCTACCCCGATCACGCAACGCCTGCCGGCTATCACACGTGATCGGTTTGGCCTGTTCCCCTTTCGCTCACCACTACTCAGGGAATCGCGGTTGCTTTCTCTTCCTGTGGGTACTGAGATGTTTCACTTCCCCACGTTACCTCCACCTGCCCTATGTGTTCAGGCAGGGGCGACTGACCATTACGTCAGCCAGGTTTCCCCATTCGGAAATCCCCGGGTCTAAGTCTGGTTGCCGACTAACCGGGGCTTATCGCAGGCTCCTACGTCCTTCTTCGGCTCCTGGTGCCAAGGCATCCGCCGTGTGCCCTTATCAACTTGGCAACTACAGATGATGCTCGCGTCCACTGTGCAGTTCTCAAGATACGGGCGGTCCCGGCGCTCATCCGCCACCGCGTGGCGGGGAAACACCGGTCCTAGCCGAGGTAGGCCCAACAGCGGCCGTTCCCTCAGGACCCAACAGCGTGCTCGGCCCGCGCATCCCCTGGGTCCGGCGTTCCGTGCCGCAAGCGGCCGTACTAGCCGACCCAGGCCAATGCCCGGACCGAATAGCCAGTGCTCCACTAATGAGCAGCCACCTCAGAACCCGCTCATGAAGAACGAGCGCCTGAGATATGGCTCTGGACGCGACACGGACATTCGCCGTGCGCGCCAGGTGCTCCTTAGAAAGGAGGTGATCCAGCCGCACCTTCCGGTACGGCTACCTTGTTACGACTTCGTCCCAATCGCTGGCCCCACCTTCGACGGCTCCCTCCCTTACGGGTTAGGCCACCGGCTTCGGGTGTTGCCGACTTTCGTGACGTGACGGGCGGTGTGTACAAGGCCCGGGAACGTATTCACCGCGACGTTGCTGATTCGCGATTACTAGCGACTCCGACTTCATGGGGTCGAGTTGCAGACCCCAATCCGAACTGAGACCGGCTTTTTGAGATTCGCTCCACCTTGCGGTCTCGCAGCCCTCTGTACCGGCCATTGTAGCATGTTTGCAGCCCAAGATATAAGGGGCATGAGGACTTGACGTCATCCCCACCTTCCTCCGAGTTGACCCCGGCAGTCTCCTATGAGTCCCCGGCATTACCCGCTGGCAACATAGGACGAGGGTTGCGCTCGTTGCGGGACTTAACCCAACATCTCACGACACGAGCTGACGACAGCCATGCACCACCTGTACAGGGCCCTTGCGGACACCGTATCTCTACGGCTTTTCCCTGTATGTCAAACCTTGGTAAGGTTCTTCGCGTTGCGTCGAATTAAGCAACATGCTCCGCCGCTTGTGCGGGCCCCCGTCAATTCCTTTGAGTTTTAGCCTTGCGGCCGTACTCCCCAGGCGGGGCGCTTAATGCGTTAGCTGCGGCACGGAATCCGTGGAAGGACCCCACACCTAGCGCCCAACGTTTACGGCGTGGACTACCAGGGTATCTAATCCTGTTCGCTCCCCACGCTTTCGCTCCTCAGTGTCAGGTAAGGCCCAGAGAACCGCCTTCGCCACCGGTGTTCCTCCCGATATCTGCGCATTTCACCGCTACACCGGGAATTCCATTCTCCCCTACCTACCTCTAGCCCGCCCGTATCTACTGCAAGCTCAGGGTTAAGCCCTGAGTTTTCACAGCGGACGTGGCGGGCCACCTACGAGCTCTTTACGCCCAATAATTCCGGACAACGCTTGCGCCCTACGTGTTACCGCGGCTGCTGGCACGTAGTTAGCCGGCGCTTCTTCTGCAGGTACCGTCACTTTCGCTTCGTCCCTGCTGAAAGGGGTTTACAACCCGAAGGCCTTCATCCCCCACGCGGCGTCGCTGCGTCAGGCTTTCGCCCATTGCGCAATATTCCCCACTGCTGCCTCCCGTAGGAGTCTGGGCCGTGTCTCAGTCCCAGTGTGGCCGGTCGCCCTCTCAGGCCGGCTACCCGTCGTCGCCTTGGTGAGCCGTTACCTCACCAACAAGCTGATAGGCCGCGAGTCCATCCCTAGCCGAAAAACTTTCCACCGTGGCCGATGTCGGCCGCAGTCATATCCGGTATTAATTCCGGTTTCCCGGAGCTATCCCGAAGCTAAGGGCAGGTTGCTCACGTGTTACTCACCCGTTCGCCGCTCGAGTACCCCGAAGGGCCTTTCCGCTCGACTTGCATGTGTTAAGCACGCCGCCAGCGTTCGTCCTGAGCCAGGATCAAACTCTCCATTGAATGTCTATATGCAAACCGCTGCACGTCCCAGAGGACGTGCCATGCGGATGCTGACAAGAGAATGCTTCGTCGGACCGGCAAGCCGACCTCGGAAGCGATCATGGCAATCCGTCAGGGATCCTGCGTCACGAATGGCACAGGTCCCGTTAACGGGGGTTGTGCATGTGCACTGGCTTTTAGCACGCTGTTGAGTTCTCAAGGAGCGGACGCACACCATCCGAGGTGTTTCGACCTCTTCCGGGGCAACCCTGCTAACTTACCGGACCGGCCGGAGCCTGTCAAGTCCGTTAGCGGATCTCGACTTACTTCAGTACTTACTGTGCTTCCCAGCATACTCTCACCGGCGGTGGCCCGTGGACGAGTCACCTGAGCCTGGAAGGGTGGTGGCTGGTGCCCTGGAGCCGTCCGCCGTCTGGCTTCCCGCGCTCTCGGGGCAAGACGAAACACTAGGCAGAAGCCCGCATGAAGTCAAATCGGCTCAAGCCGGCGCCGCGACCAGCCCGGATCCGCGCAGACAGCGCCCAGAGGCGCCAGCCGGCCGCGAAGAACGGGCTGCTGGCCGATGATCTGCGTCGCGTGCGCGCATCTCGTGCATGAGCGTCCAGGAGGCCAGGATCTGACCCGCCAGCCGGGACACGGCCGGGTCGGCGGCCGGGTCGGCGGCCGGGTCGGCGGCCAGCGCGGCCACCGCGCGGCCGAATGGTCAGCCCTTCCTGACCTCCACGCCGGCGACTGTCCGCTTGCCCCGCCGGAGCACCAGGAACCGGCCATGCAGCAAGTCGCCTGCGGCCGGAACGGCGTCCTGAGCAGTCACCTTCGCGTTGTTCAGGTACGCACCGCCCTCGGCGATGGCGCGCCGCGCGGCCGACTTGCTGGGCACGATCCCGACCTCGGCCATCAGGTCGGCCACCGTTGGCAGGGCCTCATCCCCCGCCTCGATCGTGATAGCCGGCACTTCAGCCAGCGCCGAGGCCAGCGTCCGCTCGTCCAGGTCGCGCAGCTCGCCCTGACCGAACAGGGCCTGGCTCGCGGCCTGGACCCTGGCCAGCTCCCCCGGGCCGTGCACCAGGGCGGTCACGTCCTCGGCCAGCACCCGCTGCGCGCGCCGGGCCTGCGGGCGCTCGGCGATGTCCAGCTCCAGATCGGCGATCTCGGCCTGAGTCCGGAACGTGAAGACGCGCAGCAACCCGGGCACCTCGGCGTCCGTTCTGGTAATCCAGAACTGGTAGAAGGCGTACGGGCTCATCAGCTCCGGGCTGAGCCAGATGGCGCCGCCCTCGCTCTTGCCGTACTTGGTGCCGTCCGGCTTGGTAATCAGCGGGATGGCCAGCGCGTGCGCCGACTCCCCGGTCACCCGGCGGATCAGGTCGACGCCGGAGACCAGGTTCCCCCACTGGTCGCTGCCGCCCAGCTGCAGCGTGCAGCCGTAGCGCCGGTGCAGCTCCAGGTAGTCGTTGGCCTGCAGGATCTGGTAGCTGAACTCGGTGTAGGTGATGCCGCCGGCCTCGAGCCTGGCCCGGACCACCTCACGGGACAGCATCTGATTGACCGGGAAGTGCTTGCCGATGTCGCGCAGGAAGTCGAGCGCGGTCAGCTCCCCCGTCCAGTCCAGGTTGCTGACCGCGATGGCGGCCACCGGGCCGGGCGTGAAGTCCAGGTAATGACTGACCTCATCGCGGATCCGCTCGACCCAGCCCGCCACCACGTCCCGCTCGCTGAGCACGCGCTCGGCCGACTTGCCGCTGGGGTCGCCGATCAGCCCGGTCGCCCCGCCGACCAGCCCGATCGGCCGGTGCCCGGCCAGCTGAAATCGCCGCATCGTCAGCAGCAGGACCAGGTTGCCGATGTGCAGGCTGGGCGCGGTCGGGTCGAATCCGGCGTAGAAGGTGACTGTCCCGCTGTCCAGCGCCTTGCGCAGTTCGTCCAGGTCAGTCGACACGGCGATCAGGCCGCGCCAGGTTAGCTCGTCGATGATGTCGGTCACCGGTGCATCGTCCCACCACCGGCACCGGCGCTGGAACCCGGTTTCGCCCTGCTGCGCCGCTGGGCCGGACGATATTCCGAAACGGACCGCTCCCCCGCCAGCCAGAACCGCCACGGCACGTCCGCCGCCCGGCTGACCCCGACCCGCGGCCCGGCGGCGATCTGCGCCCGGTCGGGCCGGACGCCGCCGGGCGGCCCGGACACCGTCAGCACCGAGCCCGGCGCGCACACGTCGGTGCCGTCCAGCGAGCGGTCGATGCCGAGCGCCTGGCACAGCCGGGCGGGCCCGCGGGCCAGATTCCGCTCGGCCAGGACCCCGGCGCCGTCCGGCCGGGCGACCGCGGCCGTCCCGCGGCGCACCGCTCGCTGGCCCGCCGCGCCCCGCCGGGCAGCCGCCAGCTCCGCGCCCTCGATCACCTGGCCGGCTCGTACCAGCACCGCCGACGCGTCGCCCGCGGGCTGGCAGACGAGGTTCACGCAGAAGTGCATCCCGTAGGTGAAGTAGACGTAGGCGTGGCCCGGCGGCCCGAACATCACCGCGTTGCGGGCGGTGGGGCCGCGGAACGCGTGCGAGGCCGGATCGGCCAGCCCGGCATAGGCCTCGACCTCGACGAGGACGACGGCGACCTCGCCATCGGCGCTGCGGCTGCGCAGCACGCAGCCGAGCAGCTCGGGCGCCACCTCGACGGCCGGCCGACCGTAAAACTCACGCACCAGCACGCCGCCAGCAGCCACCTTCCATGATCGCGGAATCCTGTCGGTCATTATGACTGACAGGATTCCGCGATCATGGAAGCGGGCGGGCGGGCGGGGAAGGCCCGGGCGGGGCTGCCGGGGCGGGGCCGCCGGGGCGGGGCCGCGAGGGGCCGTCAGCCGACCGCCCAGGCGGCCTGCTCGTCCACGGCCAGCCGGAGCCGGGCCAGCTGCTCGGCGACCCGGACCGGCGCGGTGCCGCCGCGGCCGGCCCGGGCAGCCAGCGCGCCCGGCACCGTCAGCACCTCGCGCACGTCGGGGGTGAGCAGCGGCGAGACCTTGGCCAGGTCCTCGTCGCTCACGTCGGACAGCTCGCAGTCGTGCACCTGGCACCACACGACCAGGTGCCCGACGACCTCGTGGGCGTCCCGGAACGGCGTGCCCCGCCGCACCAGCAGCTCGGCCAGATCGGTAGCCAGGGAGAAGCCGGCCGCGGCACTGGCGGCCAGCCGCTCGGTGTGGAACCGGAGCGTGGCGATCAGGCCGGCCATGGCCGGCAGCACGGTCAGCAGGGTGTCGACCGCGTCGAAGACCGGCTCCTTGTCCTCCTGCAGGTCCCGGTCGTAGGCCAGCGGCAGGCCCTTCAGGGTGGTCAGCAGCCCGGTCAGGCCGCCGATCAGGCGGCCGGCCTTGCCCCTGGCCAGCTCGGCCACGTCCGGGTTCTTCTTCTGCGGCATGATCGAGGACCCGGTGGCGTAGGCGTCGTCGATCTCGGCCCAGCCGAACTCGTGCGAGGACCACAGCACCACTTCCTCGCCCAGCCGGGACAGGTGCACGCCCAGCAGCGCCGCCGCGAAGCAGAACTCGGCGGCGAAGTCCCGGTCGCTGACCGCATCCATCGAGTTGTCGGCGGCGGCGTCGAAGCCCAGCTCGGCCGCGACGGCCTCCGGGTCGATCGGCAGCGAGGACCCGGCCAGCGCGCCCGAGCCCAGCGGGCAGACCGCCGCCCGCTTGTCCCAGTCCCGCAGCCGGTCCGCGTCACGGGCGAACGCCTGCACGTGCGCCAGCAGCTGGTGCGCCAGCAGCACCGGCTGGGCGTGCTGCAGGTGGGTCATGCCCGGCGCCGGCGTGGCCATGTGCCGCTCGGCCTGCGCGATCAGCGCCGTCTCCAGCTCGGTCAGCCGGGAGGTGACGAGCCGCGCCTGATCGCGCAGGTACAGCCGCAGGTCGGTGGCGATCTGGTCGTTGCGGCTGCGCCCGGCCCGCAGCTTGCCGCCGAGCGAGCCGACCCGCTCGAGCAGCCCGCGCTCCAGCGCGGTGTGCACGTCCTCGTCGGCCGCGGCCGGGCGGAAGCTGCCGCTGCGGCAGGCCTGCCCCAGGTCGGTCAGCGCCGCGAGCATCCGGGCCAGCTCGGCATCGTCCAGCAGCCTGGCCTTGTGCAGCACCCGCGCGTGCGCGGCCGACGCGAGCAGGTCATACGGCGCCAGCCGCCAGTCGAACTGCACGCTGACCGACAGCCGGGCCAGCGCGTCGGCCGGGCCGGACTCGAACCGGCCGCCCCAGAGCCGGACCGGCTGATTGCGCTCGTCGCTTCCCACGACACCCCCCTACGCCGGACCTGCATCCGGCATCGACTCGGGCGATTGTGCAGGGTATCAGCCGGCCTGGCGGCCAGCCCGGCCAGCGGCGATCTTGCTCGGCAGTCTCCGGAGCCCGATGCGGCCTGTCACGGCCGGCTCCCGGCATGCGCGCGGCGCTGCGCGAGCCGCAGCAGCGCGCGGGCCAGATCGTCGCCGCCGGCCGGATCGCGGGCGATGACCAGCACGGTGTCGTCACCGCCCACCGTGCCGAGCACGGCCGACCAGGACGCGTGGTCGATGGCCGAGGCGAGCAGCTGAGCCGCCCCGGCCGGGGTGCGCAGCACCACCAGGTTCGCGCTGGCCTCGGCGCTGACGAGCAGTTCCCCGACGATCCTGGCCAGCCGGGCGGACGGCTCGGCCGCCAGCCCGGCCAGGCCCGGCTCGCCGGGCAGCGCGTAGACGAGCCCGCCGTCCGGGCCGCGCAGCCGCACCGCGCCGAGCTCGTCCAGGTCGCGGGACACCGTGGCCTGGGTGGCCCGGATGCCGCGGCGCGCCAGCCGGTCGGCCAGGTCCTCCTGCGAGCGGACCGGCGCCCCTGGCCCGGTCAGGATCTCGACGATCTGGCCGTGCCGGGCTGCCTTGGTCACCGGGCCCTCCGGGCGGGCTGTCACTGCGACCTCGCCAGCAGCCAGGCCAGCAGCGCCTTCTGCGCATGCAGCCGGTTCTCCGCTTGCTCCCAGGCCAGGCTGGCCGGGCCGTCGAGCACCTCGGCGCTGATCTCGCTGCCGCGGTGCGCCGGCAGGCAGTGCAGCACCCGGCAGGCCGGGCTGGCCAGCGAGAGCTTGGGCCGATCGAGGCGGTAGGGAGCCATCGCGGCCTCCCGCTCGCCTTCCTCGCCCTCCTGGCCCATCGAGGTCCACACATCGGTGGCCAGCACCTCCGCGTCCTTGCAGGCGTCCGCCGGGTGAGCGCTGACCGTTACCGAGCCGCCGGTGCGCCCGGCGATCTCCGCCGCAGCCAGGACGACGCCCGGCGACGGCTGGTACTGATCCGGCGAGCAGATCCGCACGTGCAGGCCCGCCGTGGCGCCGGCCAGCAGGTACGACTGCGCCATGTTACTGGACCCGTCACCGAGGAACGTCAGCGTCAGCCCGCCGAGCTGGCCGTAGGCGCCCTGGATGGTCAGCAGGTCGGCGAGCAGCTGGCACGGATGGAACTGGTCGGTCAGCGCGTTGATCACCGGCACCGCGGAGAAGGAGGCCAGCGTCTGGACCCGGTCCTGGCCGAAGGTGCGCCAGGCGATCGCGACGACCTGCCGGCTGAGCACCCGCGCGAGGTCCTCGATCGGCTCGCCGCGGCCCTGGTGCGTGCCCTGCATGTCGATCACCAGCGGGTAGCCGCCCAGCTCGGTGATGCCGATGGCGAAGGAGACGCGGGTCCGCAGCGACGGCTTGTCGAAGAGCACGGCCACGCTGAGCGGGCCGGCCAGCGGGCGATGCGCCAGCCGGTCGGCCTTCAGCCGGACCCCCAGGGCCAGCACCTCGGCCTGCTCCGCCGGGGACAGGTCATCGTCCCGCAGGAAATGCCTGACCTTCCTGCTCCCGCCCGCACCGCCCGGCCCGCCCGCACCGCCCGGCCC
>Ga0116126_1001890_pt1 | contig 12583 bp, 11 predicted proteins | sample June2015DPH_16_5_FD_89730 | JGI IMG/M metagenome (GOLD analysis project Ga0116126, IMG submission 89730) | Peatland microbial communities from SPRUCE experiment site at the Marcell Experimental Forest, Minnesota, USA - June2015DPH_16_40 | ecosystem: Environmental > Terrestrial > Soil > Wetlands...
CATTGATCTTATTGCCGAACTCCTCCGCCGCGATCTTCGCCGCCTCGACGGAGCCTACGCCCGAATTCTGCTCGTAAGGCCCCGAGAGATCGGTGAGCACGCCGATCTTGACCTTGCCTCCGGACATCTCGGCCCGCGCGGCCGGTGCCAGAAGCAGGAACGCGACCAGACTGCAGGTTACGAAGCGCATGGGTCCCTCCCGAGCGATTGTTGCGGTGCGGCCGTGAACCGGCCTTTTCCGTACATTAGTTGAGCGTATCGTAGAAATCCTGCATCGGCCTCAAATTTCTACCCGGAAACCGACCTCGATCACCCCATCATTGGGGATTTTGAAATAATCGGGCGCACGGCTCGAAATCCGGCTGAGGAAAGAAAAGATCGCGAAGGAGACCGGGCCCATCGCCGAATCCTTCTCGCGGCGAACGACCGTTTCGTGCGCAAGGTAATAATGCTTGCGGTCGAGATCGGAATCGAAGCCGAGAATTTGTATGTTCTCCAAGGTCCGCGGGATGTCCGGCGTTTGCATGAAGCCGAGCCACACCTGCACGCGATAAAAGCCGTGGCCGATGCCCTCGACCTTATGACGTTCGCCGAACGGCACACGTGGGCGCCGATCCGGCACGAAACTCAACAGCGCGACCCTCTCGTGAAAGACGCGATTATGCTGGAGGTGGCGGATCAACATCGGCGAGGCGCCGTGCTCGACCTTGGTCAGCCAGACGCCAAGACCCGGCGCGCGGCCGATGACGAGATCGTCGACATAGGTGAGGAAGCGATCGAGCGGCAGAATCGACATGTCGTACAGGCGCTGCCTCACCTCCAGCGAACCCTTGCGCCAGCACAACATCAGGGTCGCGATCGCGCCGCCGACCAGAAGGGGAAACCAGCCGCCTTGAACGATCTTCAGCGAGTTCGACACCAGGAGGATGGCCTCGATCGCGCTGAAGAACCCAATGACCGCACCCGCAACAATCGGCGGCCAATTCCAGCGATGCACCGCGACGCGATAAAGCAGAATCGTGGTGACCAGCATCGTCCCGGACACGGCGATGCCGTAAGCGGACGCGAAAGCATCGGAGGTCCCGAACATGATCACGACGAGCAATGTCCCGACCATCAACAACCAGTTCGCCATCGGAAGGTAGACCTGTCCGGCCTCGTCGCTCGATGTCGGAGCGACTTTGCAACGCGGGCTCAGCCCCATCTGGATGGCTTGCCGGGTCATTGAAAAGACACCGGAGATGAGAGCCTGCGAAGCAATGATCGTCGCCAGCGCCGCAAGCACCACCAACGGTACGACCGCCCACACTGGAGCAAGACTGTAGAACGGGTTTTCGACTGCTTTCGGATTGACGAGAACAAGCGCGCCTTGCCCGAAGTAACACAGGATCAACGCGGGCAGGACCAATCCGAACCACGCCAGCCGGATCGCGGGGCGGCCGGCATAGAGCGCCTCACCGCCGGTCAGAGCCAGGAATACGCCGCCCAACACGATGAAGAGCGTGGTCGGGCTTGCGATCGCAAAGCGCACCGCTTCGCGCGGATTGAACGCCTCGAGGATCGCCGGCGCCGCCCAGATGTTGACGATGCCGAGGATGCCGATAACGACAAACCACACGACCATGACCGGCCCGAACAGCCGCCCGACGCTTCCGGTCCCACGATATTGAAGAGCAAAAAGTCCGACCAGAATGACGAGCGTTGCCGGCACGACGAAGCTCGCGGCATTCGGGCTGAACTTCATCCCTCGATGGCGGAAAGAACGGAGATCGCCGGCGTGACAACGCCGTCGCCATAAAGCAACGCCGCACCGACAACGCCGAGCAAGGTCACGAACGACAATTTGGCCCGCTGCGCCGTTCCGTCGTGGTGCTCGACCAAAGACAGGAGCGCCAATATGCCGCCTTCACCGTCGTTGTCGGCGCGCAACACGAACACAACGTATTTGAGCGAGATGATCCCCATCAACGCCCAGAAGGTGAGCGAGACGATACCGAGCACCTCGGCGGCGGCGGGCGTCTGGCCGGTCGCATTGAGCGCGACGGAAAAGGCGTAGAGCGGGCTCGTTCCAATGTCGCCGAAGACGACGCCAAGCGCCGTCAGCGCCAAAAACGATTGCGCATGCCCGGATTTGCCGGCCGGCGCCTGCCCATGCGGCCAGTCGTGCTCGGTTTTGGAGCTCATGTCCCGTGTATTGCCTGCGGCAGCGACGTTCGGCGCCACGTCCATCCTGAACCCTCGCTGGTCACGGATGTTTCATACTATCCGTCCGTGACAATCAAGATTCGGGCCACAAACACTGGGCTGGGCCCTGCCGATGCGGAGATTATCCATTTCAGGCCGGGCGGGACGGCGGGTCCACGGCCGGCACCGGCAGACTATGCCTAGCGGTCACGAACTTGGTCCCAAGGCTCACCACGACCAGCACGAAAGTATTTACCGCGAGCGCAACGATACCGACATTCAGTTCCGTGATCGCCACGGGAAGCGCAGGAAACAATGTTCCAATGGTCGCGTGCGTCAGGCTGATTGCGGCGACGGTGACAACGCCGGCTACGATTCCCGCTGCCGCGCCCTCGCGCGTGACCCACCTGTTTCGCCCGAGGCTCAGGACCAGCGACAGAAAGAGCTGGGTGACAAAACTGTAGCCCATCAATAGGAGCGCAACGATCGTTTGCCCGCCCTGAAGCGTGAAGTAGACCGCCACGAGCGCGATGACAGGCACCAGGAGCTTGGCGATGTTCAGGACACGAATGTCGCCGGCCGAGCGGTGGATGACGCGGTAGATATTGTTGGCCAGCAAGGTCGCCGCCGCCATCAGGATCATCGAACCAGGCACCAGCGCGGTGAGCACGCCCGCCGCGCCGATCACGCCGACGAGCCAGGGATCGAAGGGCTTCACTGACAGCTTGAACAACGCGAGATCGACCTCCGGGCCCCTTAAGTCCGGGACCTGAAGGATCGCCGCGAACCCAACCAAAAAGACGAACAACAGGATCAATTGATAGAGCGGCAACACCACGGCGTTTTGGCGGATGACTCTGGTGTTGCGCGCCGTATAGATCGAACCGAAGGTGTGCGGCCACATGTAGAAACCGAGCGCGGTCAACAGCACCGTGGAGGAAAACCACGAGGCGCTCTCGCCGCGCTCCGGCAGCACCGTGAAGCCGGGTTTCACCTGTTCGATCGCGGCGAACATCGGCGCCAGCCCGCCGTAATAGTGGAGAGGAAAATAAATGCCAAGGAACACGACGACCAACAGGATCATCGTGTCCTTGGCGACTGCCGTCCACGCCGAGCCGCGCACGCCCGACACCATCACACAGGCGGTGGCAACGGCAGCCCCGATCCACACCGCAGCCGTTGAGCGGATCGCACCATAGCCGGCGGCTTCCACGATGATGCCGAGCCCTTTGAACTGCAACACCAGATACGGGATCAGCGCCACGATGCCGACGAGCGATACGACGACACCGAGCATGGGGCTGTCATATTTGCTGACAAAAAAATCCGGTTGCGAATAGAGCCCGTTTTCTTTTCCGTACTGCCAGATCGGCGGCAGCAGGAAATAGGACATGACGTAGGCGAGGGTCGCATAGCAAAGAATGTAATAGACCGGTCCGCCCCGGCCGTAAGCCAACCCGCTGCCGCCCAAAAAGGTGAAGGTCGTGTAGATTTCACCGGCCATCAGCAAGAATACGAGCGGCGCCCCGAACGACCGGCCCGCGACGGTCCATTGCTCGAGGCCCATCTGCCGGCCGCGCCCTGCCAGGAAGCCGAGGCCGAGCGCGAGCAGCGCAGCCGCCGCGATTCCCAGGAGCGCTGCGTTCATTCGCGCTCTTCCCGGTTCGCCGGATCGTACCGGAAGATCACCGCCACGATCGCGGCGGTAATCAGGATCCAGGCCACAAACCAGGCCGGCAGGAACGGCATGCCGAGAATGTAGGGCGCGACCCGGTTTACGAAGAACGGGCCGACGAGCATCCCAAGAAATGGCAACAGCGCCAGCCAGCGCACCATCGGCATCAGCAACCTTTAAGCTGCGCTATATTTTATTTCTAACGCGTGCGCCGCAGCTTGAGCAATCGGTCGGCATTGCCGTGCGCAAATTTTTCCAGATCGGCGGCGGGCAGCTTGAGCGTATCGAGGAAATCCCTCCCCGTCCGATTGCTGCTGTAGGGATAGTCGATCGAGAACAGCACGCGGTCGACGCCGAAAACCGCCAGCAACACATCCAGTGGCGGCTGCGTAAACAATCCGCTCGTCGTGACCGAGACCTGGTCGAGGATGGTCTTGCCGACCGAACGCGTCAGGTGAGGAGCCTCGGTTGTCAGGATCTTGTCGGACCGGACCATCATTGCCGCGAGCCCTTCGCCCATGTGGCCGATGATCAGCTTGAGCCGAGGATGCCGATCGAGCGCGCCGGAAAGCACGAGCCGCAATACGTGAATGGCCACCTCGGAGTGCCAGCCCCAGGCTGCCGTGGACAGACGAAAGCCCGTGAGGCCCGGCAAGCCGCCGTAATACGCGTCACGGACGGATTGCGGCGGCAAATTCGGATGCAGATAAATAGGCACGTCGAGTTGCTCGGCCCGCGCCAGGATCGGATCGAAGCGCGGGTCGTCGAGAAAGCGGCCTTCCGTCAGACCATTGATCAAAGCGCCGCAGAAGCCGAGATCGCGCACCGACCGCTCCAGCTCGTCGGCCGCTTCTTGCGGACTCCGCATCGGCAGATGTGCAAACCCGGCAAAGCGATCGGGATGCGCGGCGACGACCTTCGCCAACACGTCGTTGATGTCGCGCGCGAACCCAATGCCTTCAGCGCCGTCGAGCAAATCGGCGCCGGGACCAGAGGCGGACAACGCATGCACGGTGATGCCGGCCTCATCCATCTCGGCGATGCGCAAGGCGCCGAGATCGGACAATTGCTTTCCGAGATGGCTGCCAAACCCGGGTGGAAAGCCATGCCGCGCGATGGCATCGGGATCGATCCTCCGCACCAGCGAGGGGACTGTGAAATGTTCCTCAAGAGCAACAATGCGCATTGCGAGTTCCTTCACACGATAATTGCCGATGGACGCCGAATGGCCATGAACCAGATTTACCGGATGATAACCATACTGGGCCACCATCGTATTCCGCTACCATTGCGAGATACGAGCATGGCTTACTTGCTGCCGCGCGCAGTCCTTATCATCATCGCGTGGGTGATGACATGCGCGCTCATCAAGAAATTATGGCCCGAGGCCGACCCGGTGGTTTTCGGCGTCGCCGGCGCGTCCTGGGTATTTGGTGGGGGCGCGTACTTCGCCTATCTGCGCAAGCTGCGCCGCGACATCGAAGCGCTCGAGCGCGGCCACCGCTACAGCATGAACCGACGCGCGACCTAAAGCGGCCGTCCGGGGGGTACTGCGGCCGCGCGGTTTGTTAGATAGACCTGCCGGATCAGGCGGCCCTGCCGGCGCGATTCCAACCGCGGGCGCGATTGCCATAGATCTCATACCCGGTCTGTGTCACCGCCACCGTGTCTTCGAGCTTGATGAAGCCGCGGCGCGGATGCAGCAGCGTAGTCTCGACCGAGATCACCATGCCGTCTTCGAGCGGCCGCTGCGCATCGTAGGCGTCGTATGGCACGGGGCCTGAATTGGTTAGCCGCGGCGCTTCGTGGCTGACGAGGCCCATGCCGTGCGCGAGAAACTCGTAGTGATTGTGCAGTTTCGATTTTTTCAGCAGTGCTTCGGCCGCCGCATAGATTTCGCCGCCATTGACGCCGGCGCGGATCGGCTTGAACGCGGCTTGTTGGGTCGCCTCGATTTCGGCGAGCAGGTCCTCTTGCTCGGCGTCGGGTTCGCCGACGATGGCCATGCGCGCGAGATCGCCGATATAGCCGTGGTAATTGCCGCCTGAGTCGAGCGAAAGCGGATCGCCTTTCTCCCAGCGCTGATCGGACGGCGCCCGGTTGTGGCTCGAGCCGGCGGCGATCAGGCAATAATCGAATACCAATCCGCGCGACGTTTCCTCGCGGCGCAGCGCCTCGCTCAATTCCGCTTTGGTGGCGCCGGCGCCGTGGCTCGCAATGACCGCAAGCATCGAGTCGATGACAAGGTCTGAGGCGATCCGCAGCTTTTCCAGCTCGTCAGGAGACTTCTTCACGCGTAGCCGTTCCAGCGCGAAAAGCGCATCCTTTAGCTCAGCGTCGGGGATCGCCTTGCGCAGCGCGGCCGCGGCGTCCGCCGGTATAAATGCCAGCTCGACGCCGATGTGTTTCGGTTTGAGCCCGCGCAAGTAGTCGGCGGCCCTCTGCATCACGTCGACCGAGCCACCGCTTTTCGTACTCACTTCGGAGACCCAGAAAGGCTTTATCTGAGTTTGATAGGTCTCCATGCCGTGCCCGAAATACCCGGCCTTTTCCGGTGCGCCTTTCGGGTAGACGAAAACCGGCAGGTAGCGGCTAATGCCGATGGCGTCCATGTTGTCGAAGAAGAACGAGCGATGGCCGCCCAGGAGATATTGGACATTGTGCTTCGAGGTCGCGACGAGCACGTCCAATCCGGCCTCGTCCATCAGCCGGTCGAGCCGCCCGGTGTCGAATGGCGCAATGCTTTTTGGCTTGGTGACGTCGAGCATGGTCGATCTCCCGGGTGCAAAGGGTTGCCGACCCTATCAAAGCCGGGGATGGATATGAACCCGTTTCGACCGGTGCGGCGGGGAAAGCGGCAGGCGGCCGATGCAGATGGCGCGGGCCGCAGCCCATTTAGGTCATGCTAGAGCGAGATGCGTTCGAGTAACCGGTTGAGCGCGCGCTCGACGTCGAGCGGCGGGGCCCGCCCGGCGAGATTGCGTTCGGCGGCGTCCGAGAGCGCCGCTGATGCGCAGGTGATGCCGGCAAACCCGTAAATGCCGCCGGCGCCCGCGAGCGAATGCGCGATCTGGCTGATGCGCATCACCGCGGCTTCCGGATGTGTCTGGGTCAAGCGCCGGCGCCAAATCGATAGCGCTGAGGCGTCGGCCTTGAGCCGCTGCATGAAGCTCTCGCGCGCCGGCGAGAGAACGCCTTCGACGGCAACGAAGCGGCGCACCTCGGCCGCAAGTGTCATCGGATCGAATGGCTTCGCGATCACACCGGCGGCGCCGAGCGCCTTGAAGCTGTGGCGCTCGCTTACCGCCCGGCGCGCCGTCAGGAACATGACCGGGATCGGCGCCGAACGTTTGTCGGCGCGCAATCGCGCCAGCACCGTCGGGCCATGCAAGTCCGATATCATGACGTCGAGCAGGATGAGACCCGGCCGCCAGGCGATGGCCGCCGTCAATGCTTCCGCGCCCGAGGCACAGTCGCGCACCGTGAAGAAGGGATCGAGCGACAGCGCCGCCTCGATGGTCTGCCGCGCATGCATCTCGTCATCGACGATCAGAACATGAAGATGGATCATGCCGTGCTCCGCTCGATTGTTTCGCGATGAAACGCGTTGAGTGGAACAGCGGCAGCGTCACCGTTCTGTTAAAAGCGCAACGAATACCGCGTAGGTGCAAATACGTCCGTAAAACTACGTGTTCGACGTGCGGGCCGGTTTGATCGGCGCGGTACGACGGGCGCATTATCCAACGGAAGCGCGCGTCCGAGGCTCAGGCTGCCGATTGCCTCGTCGGCGTGGCAGGCGCAGACTTGCCGCCGACGGCGGCGATGAGATCGGCCGCGCCGCGCCGGGCACGATCGAGCATAAGCTCGATCGAAGCGATCTCGACTCGATTGCGGCCAAAGTCCTTGGCGCGATAGAGCGCATGATCGGCCTGCGCCAACAGCGCCGAGAGGTCGAGCACGGCGTCGTGGCTGATCACGATGCCGATGCTCACCGTGGCGGCCACCGATCGTCCCTCGACTTCCCGTGTAGCTGCGGCGAAGGAAGTCCGGATCTCCTCGGCGACGGCCAACGCCCGCTCGCGCGTGGTGTCGCGCAACAGTGCGGCGAATTCCTCGCCGCCAAGGCGACCGAACAGATCGATGCGGCGCAGACAGCCGCTCGATACGTCGGCGAAAGTCTCCAGCACGCGATCGCCGACCGCGTGACCGAAGCGATCATTGATCGACTTGAAGTTGTCGAGGTCGAGCAGCATCACGGCGGTCGGGCGCGGGTCGGTCGCCTGCCGCCTGAGCTGTGCTTCACCGTCTTGCAGGAATCCCCGACGGTTGGAGATTCCGGTCAGCGGATCGATCAGAGCCGCCGTCTTGTGGCGATACTCGGTGCGCTCTTTCGCCATCGCCAGCAGGATGAATGCGATGGAGATCGTGAACAACAGCGCTTCGAAGCTGAGCACGGTGAGCCAAACGCTCGCAAATACCTGATTGGTCGTCGGCAACCCTGGCAACATGGCGCCGAACGGCGTACGCAACAGATATAGCGCACCATGCGCGAACAGCATGAAGATCGCCGGCCAGCGTGAGACCAAGGGCTCGCTGCGGCCGCGCCAGAACTCAAATGCAGTGGCCCAGGTGTAGGCGGTGATGATGCCGGAGCTTACCAGTACGCGCACGTCGAAAGAATCGGCGAAGCCCGGGATGCGGCAGGCGACCAGCCAAAAGGCGGCGCCGGCGAACAGCAGCACCGGCTTGATGCGGCGATGATCGAACAGGCGGGCACCGCTCCATGTCACCGCGAAGGCCGTGAACAGGATGGCATTGGCCAGATCGATGGAGATGAAATCGGAGACCGAGCCGTACAAGCCGAACAGCGTCACCGACGCCGCCCGCAGCAGGTGCGCAAATCCCCACCACGCCACGGCGGTAATTGCGGTATTCTGCGCCCAAGCGAACAAAAGCAGCAATCCGAGGATTGCCTCGACGTAAATGGTCACCAGGAAAAGTGTATTGACGTCGAGATTCATCGCGTTCCACCAGCTTGACCGACTATGGCCAAGCGATCCTGGAAAATCCCGTTATGGTTTTGGGATAGCCCCGCGGGCGGAAACAATCGGTGAATAGACGTAGCTTGATGGAACTCTTGCGGCGCTATGGTTTCGACAATCTTTCGCGTCTTCACGGCAATTGATCTACTCTTGCTTTCCAAGGGTTTAGTCATTTAGGGTCGGCGCCATTTTAGTGTCAGCGCCCTTCCGGGATATTGCGGCGATGCAGTTCAGCAACGGAATCGTCGAGGCGATCGGCAACACGCCGCTGATCAAGCTCGAACGCGTCTCGGCGGCGACGGGCTGCAACATTCTCGGCAAGGCCGAGTTCATGAATCCCGGCCAGTCGGTCAAGGATCGCGCCGCTTTGTTCATCATCTTGGACGCGGTCAAGAACGGCGAGCTCAAGCCTGGCGGCGTCATCGTCGAGGGCACGGCCGGCAACACCGGGATCGGGCTCGCCCTCGTCGGCAATGCGATGGGATTTCACTCCGTGATCGTCATCCCCGAGACTCAGAGCCACGAAAAAAAGGACACGCTGCGGCTATGCGGCGCCGAACTGGTCGAGGTGCCCGCCGTCCCCTACTCCAACCCAAACAATTACGTGAAGCTGTCCGGCAGGCTCGCCGAGCAATTAGCGAAAACCGAAAAGAACGGCGCGATCTGGGCCAACCAGTTCGACAATGTCGCCAACCGCCAGGGACACATCGAGACAACCGGGCCGGAAATCTGGCGCCAGACCGACGGCAAGGTCGACGGCTTTGTCTGCGCCGTCGGCACCGGCGGCACGCTCGCCGGCATTGCCATGGCGCTTAAATCCTACAATAGCGCCGTGCGCGTCGCGCTCGCCGACCCGATGGGCGCCGCGCTTTACAGCTACTACACAACCGGCAAACTAAAATCCGAAGGCTCGTCGATCACCGAGGGCATTGGCCAAGGCCGCATCACCAAAAATCTCGAAGATGCGCCGATCGATACCGCCTACCAGATTCCTGACGAGGAGGCGGTGCCGATCATCTTCGACCTCCTTGAGCACGAAGGTCTGTGCCTTGGTGGCTCGTCCGGCATCAATGTCGCCGGCGCCGTTCGCCTCGCCAAGGAGCTCGGACCGGGGCACACCATCGTGACCATTCTCGCCGATTACGGCACGCGCTACCAATCGAAGCTGTTCAATCCGCAGTTTCTGCGCGAAAAGAACCTGCCGGTACCGCCCTGGCTCGAGAGCCGCTCACAAATCAAAGTTCCCTACGCGTGAACATCGCGGGGGCGCGCGCGTTGTCATGAGATGATCACCATGCTGAGACCCGACGATAGCTTCGCCCCCTCCCCCACGAGCCGCTGGCTCGTTTCGACCGATTGGCTCGCCGACCACTTGCGTGATGGCAATTTAACCGTCGTCGACGGCTCTTATTTCCTGCCGATGCAACAACGCGACGCTCATGCCGAGTATCGTGGCGGCCATATCCCCGGCGCGGTGTTCTTCGACATCGAGGCGGTGAGCGATCATTCGACGGAGCTGCCGCACATGCTGCCGGGGCCGACGCAATTCGGCGAAGTCGTCGGTTCACTCGGCATCGGCGATGGTGACACCGTCGTCGTTTACGACAGCGTCGGTCTCTATTCGGCCGCGCGCGTCTGGTGGACCTTTCGGCTTTTCGGCGCGAAGAAGGTCTACATCCTCGACGGCGGATTGCCGAAGTGGAAATCCGAAGGACGTCCGCTCGAGACGGGCGACGCTGAGCGGGCCGCGAGAAAATTCACCGCCGAGATGAATGTCGGCGCCGTTGCGCTCCTCGACGACATGCGCATGGCGCAGACTGACGACAGCATCCAGATCGTCGACGCGCGCTCGCCCGAACGCTTCGCCGGCACCGCGCCCGAACCGCGCCCTGGTCTGCGCTCGGGCCACATGCCGCGCTCTTTCAACGTGCCTTTTGGGCGGCTGATTGAGAACGGGCACCTTGCGCCGCGGGCGCGCATCGAGGCGGCGTTCACGGAAGCCGGCGTCGATCTCGACAAGCCGATCATTACTTCATGCGGCTCCGGCGTCACCGCCGCGATCCTCACTTTTGCGCTCGAATCCATCGGCAAGGAGCCGAAGGGTCTCTACGACGGCTCCTGGGCGGAATGGGCCTCGCGCCCCGACCTTCCGGTCGAACGCGGCTGACAACGACGATTCAGAAGCGAGGCCTCCTCAGGCTGCCGCCCAGAGATGTTGCGCGGCATATGCGCGCCAAGGCCGCCACGCATCGGCGCGGTCAAGGAGCTCGGATGTGGAATGGCCGCGACCCTCCCGGCCGGCCATGGCGCGCATGAGACCGACGTCGGCGGCAGGAAAGGCGTCCGGCTCGCGCAGCTGACGCAAAGCGATGTATTGCGCCGTCCATTCGCCGACGCCGCGGATCGAGCGCAGCCGTTTTACCGCATCATCGAGTCCGCAAGTCGCATCGAAGAGATGCGGGTCTGCTACCGCCGCGGCGGCCACCGCCGACAGTGCGGCCGCCGCGGCTGCGAGGCATGCCGAGCGACGCTAGGTCTGCATTCGCCAGCACCACAGGCTTCGGAAAAACACGCGTCAACTCATCTTTCGGAGCCGCAAAGCGTTCGCCATATGCGGCAACCAAGCGGCCGGCAACTTGAGCGGCCGCCGAACGGTGATTTGTTGCCCGAGCACTGCGCGGATCGCCAACTCGAAGCCATCCCATGCGCCCGGCACGCGCAATCCCGGCCGGGCCTTCACCAACGGCGCCAATGTTGGATCCTTGGCCAAATGGGCGGCGATGGCGAGCGGATCAGCGCCAAGATCGAACACGCGCCGCAGCCGCGCGATGATGGCCGGCAAAGCCGAGAGCTTGGGGAAGCGCACAGTCGCCTGCAGCGCATTGTCATCGCCCGGCTGGACGGTGACGGTCCCCTGCAACCCGTCCAGCTGAACCGTTCGCGCGTAACGCTCGGCGGTAACACGTTCAACGCCCGCAATAGCGCGCCGGCGCAGAAACTCAATCATAGCGGCCCAGTCGTAAGGCGGTTGGTAGCGCAGCAGAAGAACAATCTCGCCGGCCGGCCCGGCACGAAAGTCAGGTCCGCTGGCGCGCCGCAATTCGCTCGGCGGGCGGCCGAACAACGCCTGGAAGGTTTCGTTGAAACGGCGAACGCTGCCGAACCCAGAGGCGAACGCGATTTCGGTCATCGGCAGCCGCGTCTCATGGATGAGTTGCTTGGCAAGCAGAACGCGCCGGGTCTGCGCGACTGCCACCGGCGACGCACCGAGATGCTGGCGGAACAGACGCCGGAGCTGCCGTTCGCCGAGGCCGAGACGACCGGCCAACCCATCGACGTCGGCCTCGTCCAATGCTCCCAGCTCGATCAAGCTCAGCGCGCGCGAGACGGTGTTGGAGGTGCCCCGCCACGCGCCCAGATCGGGCGCCGTCTCCGGACGGCACCGCAGGCAGGGACGGAATCCCGCTTCCTGTGCCGCCGCCGCGGTCGGGAAGAAGATCACGTTCTTCGCATGAGGTATCCGCGCCGGGCAAACCGGACGGCAATAGATGCCCGTGGTTTTGACGCCGGTGAAGAAGCGTCCATCGAAGCGGGCGTCGCGCTGGCAGATCGCGCGGTAGCAGGCATGGTGATCGAGATCCATCCTGACACCTTGATCGCGCGACCGGTTCTCGTCTAGCGG
>Ga0116126_1001891_pt1 | contig 12578 bp, 8 predicted proteins | sample June2015DPH_16_5_FD_89730 | JGI IMG/M metagenome (GOLD analysis project Ga0116126, IMG submission 89730) | Peatland microbial communities from SPRUCE experiment site at the Marcell Experimental Forest, Minnesota, USA - June2015DPH_16_40 | ecosystem: Environmental > Terrestrial > Soil > Wetlands >...
AAGCGCCACGGTGTTCAGCAGCTCGACGCGCCGGAACAGCGGCCGCGCGCACAAATAGAACGCCGCCATCAGCCCGGCGCGGAGAACCGGCGGGCGGTCCTCTATCACGCCGACGTAGGCCGCAAGCGCCGCGATCGTCACGAGACTCGTGATGCCGATCGAGAATCGGAGCCTCCGGCAAAACCAGAAGAGAAATACCGCGAGCGCACCAACGTGCAATCCCGCCACGACCAGGACGTGATACGCCGCAGTCTTCTGGAAGGCGGTGACGACCTGCGAATCAACGAAGCTGCGGTCGCCGAGCAGCATGGCCCTCAGGACGGCCGCGCGCTCCGGCTGGCCCGGGAAGAGGCCGTCGAGCCGCGTCAGCAGCGTTCCACGAACCCGCGCCAGACGCTGCGAGAAGGTCGGGCGCGGGCGATCGATGATTTGCAGTAGCTCGCCTCTGCGCAGCGAACCGATCAAATCGACTCCCTGAAGAGCGAGATACCCGCGCAGATCAAAAGCGCCTGGATCGAGAAAATTGCGGGGCGGCCGCGCTTTCACGAGCGCCTCCACTCGATCGCCCGCGCGAAGACCTTCCGGCGCGGCGGCGGCGTGCTCCGCGCCGTACAGATTCACGCGCAGGCCGCCGCTGACGGGCACGTACGCGCCGGCCACTTCGGCTTGCTCGAGGTCGATCTCGTAGCGACGTCCCCATGGCAGGGCCAGCGGGTCTTCGTGCAGGCGTCCCCGCCAGCGCAGCGGCTCGCCTATGTCCAGGCGTCCGGCAGCGATGAGCCGCGTGACGTGGTTCGCCGGGATCGCGGCGCGCTCGAGGCCGGCTGCCACTCCGCCCAGCGCGAGCCATGCGAGCAGCGCAAACGTCCAAGCCACGGCGAGATGCGCGCGCCAGAGCAGGATCGCACCGAGCAGCATGTCCGCCGCGGCCGCCGCGAGCCACACTTTCAGCGGCGATGGCCAGTGGACTGAGATTGCGACTCCGGCCGCAAATGCCGCGGCGATCCAGAGTGCCGGCAACTTCATGGGCGTCTGCGGAGACGTACAACCGTCTCCATGTGAAACGTCTGCGGAAAGAGATCGAACAGGTGAACGCCGGTGATTTCGTAGCCGCCGTTGGCCAGCGCCGCAAGATCGCGCGCCAACGTCGGCGGCTCGCACGAAACGTATGTTATGCGCGCAGGTGCTAAGCGCGCGAGCGGCCTGAGGGCACCCGGCGGGAGTCCCGCTCGCGGAGGGTCGAGGACGACAAGATCGGGCTTGCCCTTGTACCTTTCGAGAAACCGCTCGACATCCGCTGCTCGCACTTCGATCGGACCGGCCCCGCGGGCGTTCGTTTCCAGGTCGCGCGCCGCCGCCGGGTTGGACTCAACGGCAAGAACGTGCTCGAAACACTTCGCCAAAGGGACCGAAAACAGCCCCACGCCGGCGAACAGATCGAGCGCCCGGCCACCGCCCTCTTCGTTCTCCGCCACTTCGCGAGCCAGTTCGCCGGAGAGAAAGCGATTCACCTGGAAGAACGAAAAGTGCCCCACCCGAAAGATCGAGCCACCACTTTCGTATTCGACGAAACCGGGCCCATCCAGTTCCATTCGTTCGCGGCCCGGATCGTGGAAGAGCAGGCTCTGAGTCTCCGGCAGAATCCCGCGAATTGTCTTCGCGAGCTCGGCAGCATGCTTTGGGAAGCCGGCGAAGGTGGCCGTGAGAAGGAGCTTCGAGTCGTTTGCGCCGGCGAATACCTCGATCTCGCGCAATTCGCGCGGGAGCTTTTCTTCCGCCAGGGCTTTGCGCAGAGCGAGCAGCGTTTTCAGCAGGAGCGGCGAAAGAATCGCGCAATCTTCGGCGTCGCAAAGCGCCGTCGAATTCGCCCGGAAATAACCGATTCCGAGCCTCTCCGCGCCGGCCCCGGATCCGCTTTCCACCGGACGGATCTTCCACTGCGCGCGGTTGCGATAGCCCCAAGGCGGCGACGCGTGCGCCGCAATTTCTCCCGCCCACTTGATTCGCCCGATTCGCTGCAAGGTTTCGCGCAGGATTTCCGTCTTGTACCGGAGCTGCGCGTCGTACGGCATGTGCTGGTAGTCGCAGCCGCCGCAAACGCCGAAGTGAGGGCAGCGCGCCGCGCTACGCTCGGGCGAGGGCTCGATGATCCCTTCGACGCGCGCGCGCACGAACTTTTTCTTCTGCTCGACGGGCGTGGCGGAAACTCGCTCCGCCGGAAGCACGAAAGGGATGAAGACAGTCGAGCCGTTGTGATGCGCAAGGCCCTCGCCGCCATAGATCAGTTTTTCGATTCTTATGTCCATCGTTTCCACGGTATCAGGGCCTCGGAGAATAGCGATCAGCGTGACGGCCTACCATGCTTGCAGCCAGGCAGCCCGGCGTCAATCGCGGAAAGTACGTACGACAGGTCCGCGAACATCGCGCCGGCTACGTGAGGTAGAAAAGGCTCAGCCGGGGCAAATCGAACAGCTCGAACAGCCGCTTCTGGACGTACTGGCGCTCGAGCTGCGCGAGTTGCCCGGCGGACATCTTGCGCCGATAGGGCGCGAGCGAGCGGTCCATTTCACGGCGGATTGCGAGCATCGCCTCCTCGTCCGCGTCAGTGGAGAGCGCCGCAGTCAGTTTCTCTTCCAGCACGGTCAGCCGCCGTTCAAGATCTTCGAGATCGAGCGGGCCGGGGGAATCGACCAGCGGCAGTGCTTCGTCGAGCCGCTTTGCTGTTTCCTCGAGACGAGCCGCCAGGGCGGCTTGCGTCGTCCTGCGCTTCGCTGCTGTCGCGCGCACGCGCGCCGCGTTGCGAGCTAGATATTTCTTCGTCTCGTCGCGCGAAAAGGGCTCGGCCGCAGGCCGCGACGCCTTCACCTCGGGACCGCTGCCCGCAGCAGCCTCCTGGGCTTCGGCGGCGGCATCGAGCACGGCATCGACGCAATACGCCAGGCTCTTCAGTTGCCGCCCGACTGCCGCGCGCCGCGAGCGCCCCCAGCTCTCGAACGCGCGATCGATCCCCTTGAGCACGGCGCCGAGGGGAATGCCCGCCTTCTGCCACGTCTCCACGATGGCCCAATCGAGCGGCGAGACGAGCAAATGAGCCCCGCGCTTGCGCCAGAAGTATTCCTCGATTTCGGTGAAATAATTGAAATAGTTGAAGGGTTCCATCGAACAAGGTCGAAGAGGCGCCGGCGGCTGGCCTATGCCTTGGCCCGGCCCGCTGTCTTCTTCTGCGCGCCGGGGCGGTCCTTCGCGCCCGCCTGGTTACGCTCCCAGATTATGCGAAGACCCTTCAATGTGAGGAACTCATCGGCCTGATCGATGTGTTTCGAGCCGCGGGCAACCAGCGCCGCCTGCCCGCCCGTCGCGACCACCTTCGCCGGCGTGCCAAGTTCTCTCTTGATGCGGGTGATGAGCCCGTCGACCATGTCGGCGGTGCCGTAATAAAGCCCGGCCTGCATTTGCTCGACCGTGTTGACCCCAATCACTTTGCCGGGGTCCTTAATTTCCACCCGCGGCAGCCGGGCGGCGCGCGTGTAGAGCGCCTCCGCCGAAATCCCGATTCCCGGCGCGATGATGCCGCCGAGATATTCGCCGCGCGCCGAGATGACGTCGAAAGTGATCGCCGTTCCGAAATCGATCACGATCACCGGGCCGCCGCACTGCTGGAACGCCGCCACGCCGTTCACGATGCGGTCGGCGCCAACCTCCAGGGGGTTATCGACTAGCACCGGCATCCCCGTCTTGATCCCCGGCTCGACGAAGAGCGCCTTGCGGCTGAAGTACCGTTCAGCCATTCCCGCGAGCGTTGCGTTCAGCGGAGGCACGACGGAGCTGATGATGACGCCGTTGATTCCCCGCGGCTCGATTTCCGCGAGTGTGAAAAGATTGCGCGTGAGGATGCCGTATTCGTCGATGGTCTGATCGCGCGCCGTGGTCAGCCGCCAGTGCGCGATGAGCTCCTGGCCGCGAAAAACGCCGAGCACCGTGTTGGTGTTGCCCGCATCGAGGGCCAGCAGCATCAGGATGCCTCCGAGACGTCGCCGGAGAGCACCGGCTCGATGCCGCGCCCGTCGTCGCGCGCCACGCGCAGCACGCCACTCGGCTCGAGTCCGGCGGTGATTCCCGTGAAGCTTTCCGTTGCCGTCGTGATCCGCACGCGCTTCCCTTCGTAGTAGGTCGATACCTGCGCGAACCGCCGGATGATCGGCAGGGCGCCGTCCGCCAGGAATTCATTGTAGTAGCGGTCGAGATGGCGCAGCAACCGAATCAGCAGCTCAAGCCGCGAGTGAACTTTGCCGGTCGCGATCCGCAACGAGGTGGCGGTGTCTGCGAGTTCGCCGGGCATCTTCGTCTGGTTGACGTTCACGCCGATTCCGATCACCGCGTAGTGGATGCGGTCGGGTTCCGCGTGCATTTCGGTGAGAATGCCGCAGAATTTGCGGCCCCCGACCAGAAGGTCGTTTGGCCAGCGGATGTCGGGCAGAGCGTCGAGGTCGTCGGCTGCGGCGTCGCGCGCGGCGAGGCCCGCGACAAGCGTCAGCAACGGCGCGTGCGCGGGCGAAACCGGCGGCCGCAGCAGGATGCTGCAATAGATTCCGGCGGACCGCTCCGAAGTCCACGAACGGCCCGCGCGGCCGCGTCCGGCGGTCTGCTCCTCGGCGAGCACGATCGTGCCGTGCGGCTCGCCCGCTTCTCCCAAGCGCAACGCAACGGAATTCGTGGAATCGGTCTTGAAAAAGTGATAGATGCGCCGCGCAAACGGCGTGCCATAGAGGCGGTGGGTCAGCATCTGCGGCACCAGAATGTCCGGGACGCGCTCGATATGGTAGCCGGTCCGCGGGTGGCCCTTCACGCGCACGCCGAGCGCGCGCAGTTTCTCGATCCAGCGCCAGACCCTCTGGCGCGTGACGCCGATTTCCTTCGCGATTTTCGCGCCGCTGATGACGATCGTCGAGTTTTCCGCGAGCAACGTCAGCAGCGCGTCGATGCGCCGGTCGGTCGTGCCCGGCAGGTCCGCCATTCGCTTCGTCGCCATGAGGTGAAACCACGAAGAATACTCGACGCGCTCGCCGCGAACAAGCAGCCGCGCATCTCGCGACTAGGATTCGAGCTGTTTGAGGCGCTCGACGAGCTTCTTCAGTTCGAGCTGGCGCTCGGCGAGGGTTGCGCGGAGTCCGTCAACAACCTTCGCGGGCGCCTTACTCGTGAAGCTTTCATCGGCCAAGCGATTTTGCTTCGATTCGATGTCCTTTGCGAGGCGGTCGATTTCCTTCTTGAGGCGCGCGATCTCGGCTGGCTTGTCGATGGTGTCGCCATAGGCAATTCGGAGATCAAATTGCGCCGTGGAGCGAACTGCCGCGCCGGTGGGATCCAGATGTTCCGCGGATATTTGCAGGCTTGAAAGTGTCGCCAGGCGCAAGAGCGGATCCAGATTCTCCTCGACGAGCCTACGAAGCACAGGATTCCCGGTCGACAATTCGGCCGGGACTTTGCGTTTTGGATCGAGTTTCATCTCCGCGCGAATGTTGCGCGCCGCTACGATGATCTCCTGCAGCGTCGCCATGGCTTCATCGGAAGCAACATCGGCCCATCCCGCGCGCGCCCCGGGAAACTTGTCGAGCGCAATCGAACGCGCGCCCGTCGGCTGCGGTAGTCGATGCCACAGCTCCTCGGTGAGAAAGGGCATCACAGGATGCAACAGCCGCAGCGCGGCATCGAGCGCGGCGAAGATGTTCCGCCACGCGGCGAGCGCGGCTTCGCGCTCGGGAGCGCTCAGCTGCGGCTTGACCCACTCGATGTACCAGTCGCAGAAATCGCCCCAGAAGAACTGGTAGATTGTCTGGCACGCCTCGTGAAACCGGAAATTGTCGAGCGCGTTGTCCACCTGCGCGGTCACCGCCGCGAGCCGCGAGAAAATCCAGCTGTGCGCGAGCGCGCCTTCGCCTGGCACCGGATAGGGCGCCTCCGCGCGGATTTTGGGCGCGGCCAGCTCTTCGAGCGCGACGCCCTGCGCTTCGATTTTCTCGAGATTGACGAACAGAAACCGCGCCGCATTCCAGATTTTGTTCGCGAACGCGCGCGCGCCGAGAATGCGGTCTTCGGTCAGCGCGATATCCGTGCCGGGCGCGGCCATGCTCGCGAGCATGTAGCGCAGCGCGTCCGTGCCGTACTGCTGCGTCAGTTGCAGCGGATCGACGCCCGTGCCCTTCGTCTTCGACATCTTGGCACCCTCGGCGGTCCGCACGAGCGAATGCAGGTAGAGCCGCCGGAATGGAATACTGTCTTTCGGCTCCGCTCCCGCCGTCAGGTGCAGGCCCATCATGATCATCCGTGAGTCCCAGAAGAACAGAATGTCGTAGCCGCTGATAAGCAGGCTCGTGGGATAGAACGTACGCAGGTCTTCCGTGTCGTCGGGCCAGCCGAGCGTTGAAAACGGCCACAGGGCCGAGCTGAACCACGTGTCGAGCACGTCGGTATCCTGCGTCAGTTTCGTGCCGCCGCACTTCGGGCATTCCATCGGCACACTGGCTGCGCGCGCGTGGCCCTCCACAATCTCGACGCGCGAATCGAGCGCCGGGACCATCTCCTTGCAATCGCCGCAGTGCCAGATGGGAATGCGATGGCCCCACCAGAGCTGGCGCGAGATGCACCAGTCGCGGATATTCTCGAGCCACTGCAACAGGATCGTGCGCTGGTTATCGGGCACAACCTCGATGGTGCCGGCGCCGACAACTCCCTTCGCCGGCTCCGCCAGCGGCTTCATTTTCATGAACCACTGCGTCGAAATGCGCGGCTCGACGATGGATTTGCAGCGGTCGCAGACGCCGACGGCGTGCAGGTGCTCCTTCACGCCTTCGAGCAGGCCGAGATCCTGAAGGTCGGCGACGATTCGCGCACGGGCGGCAAATCGCTCGACGCGGGCATACTTTCCCGCCGATTCATTCATGTGCCCGTCGTTGGTCATCACGTCGATTTCCGGCAGCTTGTGGCGCTTGCCGACTTCGAAGTCGTTCGGGTCGTGCGCCGGAGTGATCTTGACGACGCCAGTGCCGAATTCGCGGTCCACGTAGGTATCGGCGATGACCGGAATTTCGCGGTTCATCAACGGCAGCATCACGGTCTTGCCCACAAGGCGCTGATAGCGCTCGTCATCCGGATGGACGGCGACGGCCGTATCGCCGAGCATCGTTTCCGGGCGCGTGGTGGCCACGACGAGGAATTCCTTCGAACCAGCGATCGGGTAGCGGATGTTCCAGATTTCTCCGGTGCGCTCGTGGTGAACGACTTCGAGATCGCTGATGGCCGTCTGGCAGCGCGGGCACCAGTTGACCATGTACCGCCCGCGATAGATCAGTCCCTCACGATAAAGCCTCAGGAAAGCTTCGAGGACCGCGCGGTAGAGTCTCGGCTCGAGCGTGAAATGCTCGCGCGTCCAGTCGCAGGACGCGCCAAGGCGGATCATTTGGTCCTTGATGACGCCGCCGCTTTCCGCCTTCCACTGCCACACCCGCCGCTCGAACTCCTCGCGGCCCAGGTCCTGGCGTCGGATCTTCTGCTTGGCCAGCTCCCGCTCGACCACAAACTGCGTGGCGATGCCCGCGTGATCCATCCCGGGCAGCCACAGGGTGCGATGGCCCTTCATGCGGCGCCAGCGCACCAGCATGTCGATCTGCGTATGTTCGAGCATGTGGCCGATGTGGATCGAGCCGGTCACGTTCGGCGGCGGCAGCGCAATCGAAAATGCCGGGCCGTTGCCTGAGTTTTCGGCGCGGAAGAGTTTCTCTTCGAACCAGGCCTTGGCCCAGCGCTCTTCGATCTCCTGCGGCTCGTAAGCCTTGGGGATTTCCCGGGGCATGCGTTCCTTACGGAATTAAATTTCGGGCAGACACGAAACAATCAATATAAGCGGCGGGCGCGCAAGGCGTCAAATTCGGCGTTTACCTGGCGCAGCACCAGCTCAAGGTTGATTTCCTGGCTGGTATCGACGTCGATGCGCGGCCCAATGGGCTGGAGAGGAAGGGCGGCAATCGCGCGCACGCTATCCATCGTGTCTGCCGGGGATCGGCTCATGTCCAGGTGACCATGGTGCCGTCGCCGCGAAAGAAAGCGCTCGGCCGCAATTTCGGGCTGGCACACACAGTGGACGTTGACCAGTGATGATGCTAGTTGCGACAGCCAATCGGTTGGAGTCCCGGAATCTTCGGGCATGCCGGGTCGGCGCCAAAACGAAACCAGTATTGCGCCATTCGACCTGATTGCTTCCCCTTTGAGTATCTCGTCGCTATCTCGACTCAGCTTGCGACGCCACACCGCGTCTCCGACACCTTCCAAGGCAAACAGACGTTCGAGAATCAAATCCTTGTCGATAACCGGAAGGCCGAGCGCGGGACTCAGTCGCCTGGCCAATGTGGTCTTGCCGCTGCCCGGCAGACCTGTCACCACGACGAAACGCTTGTGCAACTGAACGCTGTTCACGCGCTAACTACGGGGCGGCGCAGACGAAATTGGCCGCCTCGTCGATGCTGCCGGCACCCTTGTACTTCGCGACCTGCGGATACGGGCACAGGGGCCGCGTGCGATCCACTTGCCCCTTTGTTTTGTGCGAGGCGATCATCTCGGCAGGGGCTTTTTTCTGTTCGACCCACTGCTCCATCGCGCCAACCACATCGAAATCGTTAGGCCCTTCGCCACCGCGGCAGTGATTCATGCCCGGCACCATGAACAGGCGCACTCGATCCGCCGTCTTCGCCGCGCCGCCCTCCGCCTTCACGACGCTCGTGTAGTAGTTGACGCTGTTTTCGGGAGGGATGAGTTGATCGGCCCAGCCGTGGTACATCAGGAGCTTTCCACCGTGCGAAAAGAAAGGCTTGAGATTCGGATTGATGGCGTTGTTCAGGCCGCCGTCCACCTTGTCGGCGAGCGCAATGTCGCTGTCGAAATTCAGGGTGAGATAATCGTAGTCCGGGTTCTTGAATACGACGTACTTGAAATAATCGACCGCGACCAGGGGCGGCCTGCTCAGGGGAAGGCTCCAGGCAGGCTCGCTGCCCGGCTCGAGAGGGGGAAAAATCTCCTTCCCAGTGCGCGGATTCACAACCGGCGAATAGATTCTCTTGGCCGCTTCCACCTGCGGAGCGGTGAGACATGACGCGTCATCGCCGCCCTTACACTGAAGCACCGCCGGATCAAAATGGCAGATCCTGGGATCGTCGAGCAGGCCGTCCGTGACGCCATCGAGCGCGTCGCAGGCTTCCAGCACGGCCTTGTGGATGAACGGGAGCTTCTCCGCGGGGATAGCGCTCTCCGGACTTTTGTGCACGGCCTGCGAGATCCAAACCGACGAGGCCTGAAGATGAACCATATAGTTGGCGGACGCGCCTGCGATGATGCCGTCGAAATCGTCGGGGTATCGTTGCGCTTCCGTGAGCGCCTGTTTGCCGCCGGTCGAACATCCGTTCCAATACGAGAGGCGCGGCCCGCTGCCGTAAAAAGCCTGAATAATGGCTTTGGCCTTCGCGGTCATCTCGTGCTCGGAACGGTAGGCATAGTCCACCAGCTTTTCCGGGTGCCCGAACGCAAAGACGCCGTTGCCGCCCGCGTGCCCGGTGTCGGTAGAGCTGCTGGCGTACCCGCGCCCAACGGCCAGCCCTAGAGCGCCGTAGCTAATGACCCCGGCCCAGCCGCCGTTGCCGACTGCCTGAAATTTTTCGTTCCAGCCGGAAACCGGCATCCACACCTCGATCTTGATGTCGGAGTCGGTGGTGGGCTTCAAGGTAGCCTCCACGCGGCAAAAGGCCGGCAGAGTGTCGAACGATGGCGGGGGCACTCCCGGCGGTCCTGGCGGAGTTCCAGGCGGCAATGTAAAGCTGCCTGCTGGCACAATCTGGGCCAGCGTGATGGTCGTATCCGGCAACGAGAGCGAAGCCAGGCTTTCGCACGAGGCCGCTCGTGCCGGAGCTGCACCGACGAAGCCCATCAGCAAGAACGCAACCGTAAAGAAGACGCCCGCGCGCGCGGAATCCGGCGCAAGCAAGCGAGAGAATATCGTTGGCGTATTCACGAAGCGGCCCCCCTTCCACGTCCGGCGGGGCACAGCATATACGCGAGGGAAAAACGTCGCAAGCGGAAGTGGTGCGTGAAGGCGGCTGCGCGACGAGCGCCAGATCGCGCGGGGCTACTTCTCTCCCCTTTTCGCGAGCTCCTGCTGGAGAAGGCTCTCAATCAGCGGCTTCAGCACGGTCTTTTCAAGAAGGTCGTGCAACTGCGGTTCGAGCCTCTCGATAATCTTTTGCACGGCGGCGTCCACGGTGTTGGCGGACGGCGCTTCCTCTTCGGGCGCATTCGGATCGAAACCCGGAGGAGGATTGAGGAATGGGATCCCGGCAAGCGCTTCGCGGCTCGGAGGAGGGCCGGTCGGGATGCACCCATTGAGATCGTCATGCGAGGGCCCGACCGCCGAGGCTTCTTCTTCCGCAGCGGGCTCGCTGGAAACGGGCGGCTCGGGCACGGTGAAAGAGTGCAGCGGAGTGAGTTCCTCCTGGCGATTGCCATAGCTCGCGGACGGCTGGCTCGATTCTTCCTCGATGAGTAGCGGCTCGGGAATCACGCGCACGGCGGGTGGCTTCACGAGATCAGGCTCCTGGAAAGACGGCCGGTCTTCAGAGGAAGCATCCAGGGGCCCAAAGCCCGGTTCGGGCTCGGCGCTGGCAAATGGCACCGGGGATGGCTGGGGTGCCGCTTCTTTCATTGCCGCGGTGGGAGAGGAGATTGAGACGGCTTCCGACGGCTCCGGCTCCTCCGCGAAGAATTCGTGTTCCTCGGATAAATCAGCAACTGTTGCGATCGTCCCATCGGGCGCCGCAGTCGATTCCTCAACGGCTTGAATCTCCGCGCTCTGCTCGGATAGCACGGTTGTCCATCCACGGGCCCGCTGCGCCGACGGAGAGAAGGACGCAATCGCGTCCATCCAGTGCGGTGCGGTTGGCGCAGAGACCGGTTCGGGTTGATCCCTGAGCTCCAGCGAGGGCACGGTCGCGGGAGCAGGCTCGGCTTCGCGCTCGAACACCCGTGCGTCCGTTGATATCGTCGGGGATGCAGCCGCTTGCGTCACATGCGCCGGAAGCTGCTTCGTCTCCTCCCAAAAAGCTTTCCGCTCGGGAGGCGCGGACGGTGGCTCTTCATGCAGTTCCTGCACGGCCGGTTCTATTTTCCGCGGCGGTTCGGGAACGAAGCTGGGTGCCGGAAGCGTATCCGACTTCGGAAGGAGTGCGATCGGATCGAGATCGGAGCCCGAGAAAGCCGGCCCGTGGGCCGCCTCGGCCGGGACTTCGAAATCCATCGCGTTGCGCCGCCAATCGCTCGTGGTGGCTGCACCGTCGAAAGGCTCGTCTGGGGCTTCTTCTTCCTCTTGGACCACCGGCGACGGAGGCTCACCCGCGGCCGCGAGCTCTTCGCGATCGAGCGTGCGCTGACCTTTTCCGAGGCCATAGACCAAAGCAGCTTCCTCGGGACTCGGTTCCGGAAACTCGGGCAGCGGCTTGACTTCCAACTTGGGCGGCGCAGGAACCTGAAACGGAACCCCATCGTGGATAGGTCCGGGAGGCTCCGCCAGCGCGTGCGGCTCGAGCGAAGCTTTCGCCTTGGCGAGCTCCGCGATAACTTTGGGATTTTTCTCGAGGGCGGACATGACCATCGCGATCAACGGATCGGGAGGAACGAAAGGCTTTTTCAGGACGCCGTCGGCGCCCACGCGTCGCGCTTCTTTTTCATCGAGAGGATCGAACGCACCCACCAGCAGGATGACCGGGACGTGCGAGAATCGCTGGTCTTTCTTGACGAATTCGCAGACTTCGTAGCCGTTGCGCACCGGCATGAAGATGTCCGCAAGGACAAGGTCGGGATTCAGTTCGAGAATCCGGCGCACGGCCGCTTCGCCGTTGCCGACCGAAATGACCTTGATGCCGCGGTCTTGAAAGGCCAGGGAGACCATCTTCTGAATGTTGGCGTTGTCGTCAGCGACCAGAATACAGGGCACGGGGGTCCTCTGGCGGGCGCACCCACGGTACGGGCGCCTGCCGCTTTTGCTTCACACCCATTGCAGCATCATGCAAGGGGGGCGTCAACGGACTCAACGGACAGCCGTGCTCCAGTCGTTAGGAGGGGTCAGAAAGCAAGACTAGAAGGGAATGATCTTCTTCAACCCCTTCTTTTTCTTGCTGGTGGACTCGTTTTTCGGGTCGGGCTTGCTCGGCTTCGGCTGAGCCGCCGACTTAGAACTGCTGCTGGTGGACGCGTCGTTCGGGGAAGCCTGAGCCGATGCCGCAGCGGGGCGTGTGTCGGACGCAGGGGCGGAAGCCGGGGCCGGGGCCGCGCCAGGCGTCGGCGTGCTTGCCGCAGTAGAGTTAGGGGCTTCGATAATCTCGGCGGCCGCGGTCGTTGCGGGCGCGCCACCAGAGGATTCGGATGTTCCGCCCTCGACCACGGGCCCCGACTCGCTCACCGTGCCGCCACCGCTATCGCCCGTCGCGGCGTTCTGCGCAGCGACCGTGAACGACGGTCCGGCGGCGCCCGGCTTCAGGACTTCC
>Ga0116126_1001900_pt1 | contig 12533 bp, 14 predicted proteins | sample June2015DPH_16_5_FD_89730 | JGI IMG/M metagenome (GOLD analysis project Ga0116126, IMG submission 89730) | Peatland microbial communities from SPRUCE experiment site at the Marcell Experimental Forest, Minnesota, USA - June2015DPH_16_40 | ecosystem: Environmental > Terrestrial > Soil > Wetlands...
CGGTGAAGTCCGAAGTCCGAAGTCCGAAGTCCGAAGTCCGGCGTGCCGTTTTCCTCGACCGTGACGGGGTCATCAGCCGCGCGTTGGAGCGCGAGGGGTTGCCGTATCCGCCGACAAGTCTGGGCGAATTCCAAATTTTTCCCGAAGTCCCGGAGGCGTGTCGCCGTTTGAAACAGGCGGGCTTTTTGCTCGTTGTCGTGACGAACCAGCCGGACGTGGGCCGCCGGACGCTCAATCAAGAAATTGTCGAGGCGATCCATGCGGAAATGTGCCGGCAACTGCCCATTGACCGCGTTGAAGTTTGTTATCATCCGGGCAAGGGCCAATCAGATTGCGACTGCCGCAAACCCAAACCGGGCATGCTCCTGCGCGCAGCGAAAGAACTGGGCATTGACCTCGAGCAAAGTTGGATGGTCGGTGACCGCTGGCGTGACATTGACTGCGGTCACGCCGCCGGCTGCCGGACGATTTTCATTGATCGTGGCTACACGGAGGCATTGAAACAACAGCCCAATTTCCGCGCAAAGAATTTGTTGGAAGCAGCGGAAATTATTCTGGCCGGCGGAAAATGAGTTGAACATTGGCGCGGCGGCTTTATCTTCCGTTGCGCACAGCAACAAAAACACGACGCATGAAAAATCTGGCCAACCTCAAAGTAAAACTTTTTGCCGACGGCGCGGACAAGGCGGGAATGCTGCAACTGAACGCAAATCCGCTCATCAAAGGCATGACCACCAATCCCTCGCTCATGCGCAAGGCGGGAGTGCATGATTTTGAAGCGTTCGCGCGCGACATTTTGCAGCACATCACGGAAAAACCGATTTCGCTCGAAGTGTTTTCCGATGAATTTCCAGAAATGCGGCGGCAGGGCCTGAAAATCAAGGGCTGGGCGAAAAACGTCTATGTCAAAATTCCCATCACCAATACGCGCGGTGAATCTTCACTGCCGCTCGTTCGCGAACTGGCGCTGGAAGGCGTGAAGCTGAACGTGACCGCCATCCTTACGCTGGAACAAGTCGCGGGCGTGGCCAAGGCGCTGAATCCCAAGGTGCCGGCGGTCGTGTCCGTGTTCGCCGGCCGCATTGCGGACACCGGCGTTGACCCGATGCCACAGATGCGTGAGGGCAAAAAACTCCTGGCCGGTCTGCCCCAGGCGGAATTGCTCTGGGCGAGCGTCCGTGAAGTGCTGAACATTTTTCAGGCGGACGATTGCGGCTGTCAAATCGTGACCGTGCCGCACGACATTCTGGCCAAGGCGATGAAAATGGTCGGAATGGGCTTGAAAGAACTGTCGTTGGACACCGTAAAAACGTTTGCCGCTGACGCAAAGGTGGCGGGATTCAGTTTGTAAACCGACACGCGATTGCCACCAGCTTTCCTAAAACTATGATTCTCTCATGAGCAAAAAAGCATTGATCACCGGCATCACGGGGCAGGATGGTTCCTATCTGGCGGAGTTGCTGTTGTCCAAGGGCTACGAGGTGCATGGGATTGTGCGCCGGGCCAGCACTTTTAATCGCGGCCGGCTGGACGCGATTTACGCGGATCCAAAGTTGCACGAGAAGCGGCTGTTTCTGCATTATGCTGATTTGGCGGAGCTGGGTTCGTTAAGCCGGTTGCTGTCCCAGGTCCAGCCGGATGAGGTCTATAATCTGGCGGCGCAAAGCCATGTGCGCGTGAGCTTCGACATTCCCGAATACACGCTGGATGTGACGGCGACGGGCGCGTTGCGGTTGCTGGAGGCAATCCACGCGTCGGGATTGAAACCGAGATTTTATCAGGCTTCATCGAGTGAAATGTTCGGCAAAGTGCAGCAGGTGCCGCAGACGGAGCAGACGCCGTTTTATCCCCGTAGTCCATATGGCGTGGCCAAGGTTTGTGCCTATTGGGCCACGGTGAATTACCGTGAATCCTACGCGTTGCACGCAAGCAACGGCATTTTGTTCAACCATGAATCACCCCGGCGTGGCGAGGCGTTTGTCACCCGCAAAATCACCCTGGCCGTGGCGCATATTCTGGCGGGATTACAGGACAAGGTGTCGCTGGGCAACCTGGATGCCAAGCGCGACTGGGGTTACGCCAAGGAATATGTCGAGGCGATGTGGCTGATGTTGCAGCAGGAAAAGCCGGATGATTATGTGATTGCCACGGGCGAGACGCATTCAGTGCGGGAATTTTTGGAGGAAGCCTTCGGTTTGGTCGGGCTGGACTGGCGGAAGCATGTGGTCTATGAGTCGCGTTATCTGCGTCCGGCGGAAGTGGATATGCTCGTCGGCGACAGCAGCAAGGCCAGGCGGCAGTTGGGCTGGAAACCAAAGACCACCTTCAAAGAACTGGTCAAGCTCATGGTCGAGGCCGACATCGAATTGCTGAAGGCACATCGCGAAGGCCGCATCAAAGTCGTTTCCTGACCATGCGTCGTGCCCTCATCACCGGCATCGCCGGGCAGGATGGTTCTTATCTTGCCGAATGGTTGCTGGCCAAAAATTACGAGGTGCATGGCATTGTTCGTGAAAGCAGCTGCCTGAAACGGCTGCAATCTTTCAGCCACCAGCTCATCCTTCATCATGCGGACCTGGATCATCCGGCGTCCCTGCGGCGGATCCTGAATGAAACTTCACCGGACGAATTATACCATCTCGGCGGCCCGAGCCATGTGGGTTTGAGCTTTGAGCAGGCCGAGGCCACCTGTGAATCCATTGCCATCGGCACCTTGCGCTTGCTGGAAATCGTCCGCGCCCTGCCGAAGCCACTGCGTTTTTTCAACGCCTCCTCCAGCGAGGTTTTTGGCCGGCCCGAAACCAGTCCGCAGGACGAGCAGACGCCGTTCCGTCCGGCAACGCCCTACGGCTGTGCCAAAGCTTTTGTCACGCAGATGGTTTCCATCCAGCGCCGGGCTTTCGGGCTGTTTGGTTGCAACGGCATTCTCTACAACCATGAGTCGCCGCGCCGGGGGAAAAATTTTGTCACCCAGAAAATCTGCCATGCCGCCGCCGCCATCAAACAGGGCCGCCAGCGGGAATTGGTTTTGGGCAGTCTTTCCTCGCAGCGCGACTGGGGCGACGCGCGGGATTATGTGCGGGCGATGTGGCTGATGCTCCAGCAGGAGACCCCGGCCGATTTTGTGCTGGCCACCGGGCAGTTGCATTCCGTGCAGGATGTCGTGGAAACGGCCTTTGCCGCCGTCGGCTTGAACTGGCGGGATTATGTGAAATCGGACCCGCGCTTCATGCGCCCCGATGACCCCTCGCAACTCATCGGCAATCCCGCGAAAGCGGAAAAAATTCTTTCGTGGCGGCCAACCAACACCTTCACGCGACTCATCACCGAAATGACCCTGTCGGCGCTTGATGCCGGGCCGGATTGATCACGGCTTGCGGCTCGCCTGAGCCTCCAGCCAGGCGCTCGAAGCCGGCAAAACCCGGCTCCAATGAAAAGTCTTGGCGCGTTCCCACGCTTTCACCCGATACAACTGGTATTTTTCCGGGCGCGCCAAAATCGCAACCAGCGCCTCCGCCACGGCCTCGGGTGTCTCGGCTCCCGCCACGATGCCGGTCTCGTCGTGCAACGTTGATTCCACCAATCCTGCCACCGGATAAACCACCGTCGTTGTGCCCATCGCGTTCGCTTCGATGACATTCAGTCCCCAGCCTTCCCGCAGCGATGTGTGGAGAAGGAAATGCGCCTGACGCAGTTGCTCGTCCTTCTCCTTTTCTGCCAGCGCGCCGGTGAATGAAACCCGTTCCTCAAGCCGCAATTCCTTCACGAGTCCGCGCAAAAGGCCTTCCGTTTCGCCCGTGCCAACGATGGTCAAATGCGCCGGAATATTTTTTTCCGCCAGGCATTTCATCACGCGCACGGCATGGTCAATCCGTTTGTTGGGTGCGAGCCGCGAGACGACCACCAGCCGCAACGGCAGTGCCAGCTGCTTTTCGTCCAAGCTGGGCAACGCCACCGTATCCACGCCATACGGAATTATCTTGATGGACTGCACTCCGTGCGCCGCCAGGCAATCCCGCGTGGCCTGGCACGCCGTCCAGAACGGAACCTTGCGGTAAAACCAATGCGTCCAACGCTCCTGCCACTGTCCAACCGCGCTGAACGGCCACGGATAAAAAGAACCCCAGATCGGCCCCAGCACCTCGTGAATGTAGGAGACGCAGTTTGTCCGGCACCACCACGGCGCGAACCACGGAATGCCGTGATGCTGGTCAATCACCAGGTCAAAACGCGGCTGTTGCCGGCACCATTGGATCGCCTTCAGCACGGAAGAACCTTTGCCGCCGCCCCGGACAATTTTGATTCCTTGGAACATCTCTTCCCGTGCCGCCCCCGGAAAATCATTCCCAAACCAAAACACTTCGTGGCCGTGTTCGGTCAGGGCGACGAGATAAGCCAGCGTCACCCGTTCGGCTCCACCAGCCAGCGGGTTTTTCGGGTCGCGCCAGTTGAGCATCAGGAATCGCATGACTGACCGGGTCAAAGCCGTGAAATTTTTTTGAGCAATGCCGTCGTGGATTTTCCCGGCACAAACGGAATGATCACGATTTTCCCGCCCGTCTGTTCAACGGCGCGCCGCTCATCCTGATCCAGTGTTTCCAAGGTATAATCGCCACCTTTGACGTAAATATCGGGTCTTGCCGCCGAAAGGAATTTTATCGCCGTCTTGTCCGCAAAAACGCAGACGCCATCCACGCTCGCCAGCGCGGCGAGCACGGCGGCGCGGTCGGCTTCGGGATTCACCGGACGGCCCGCGCCCTTCAACTGCCGTGTTGCGTCATCGTCATTGACGCCGACCAGCAGTGAGTCGCCAAAGTTGCGCGCCGATTCGAGGTAGGTCACGTGGCCGAGATGCAGGATGTCGAAACAGCCGTTGGTGACGACCAGTTTTCTGCCACTGGCGCGCATGGCCGCCCGCCACTCCGGCAATTTGTCCCACGCAATGATTTTCTCACGGAAGTTCACGCCGTTATTTTGCCCGTCCGCCGCCGATTGGCAATGATTTAGCGTTCGTAGGAGTCGAGGTGACGAGACTCATTTCGATTTGGTTTTATTGCAAAATATCCGCCCTCATCCCAGCCTTAACCCTTGTTGGTTTTTGCACAGTTCTTCAGAAGACGGCAGGTATGAGAAGGTTATGTCTATCTCGCCCTCGCCAATCATCGCCAAACGGTTTCCGGAAGAATTGGGCTCCCGCTTGCCGCCGGAACGCAAGCCGTGGATGAGTGAGGATTCGCGGATGAACATCTTTGATGCGGTGGCGCTTGCTCTGGTATTTCGGTTGAAATATGTAAAGCGGCCGGGGACGTGACGGCATGACGGCTGGCCTTTGCTTCCGCAGCCGGCATGACGACACGCGCCAGCGAAGGGGGAATCACATTTCACCCGGAGCGTTTGTGCGTACAAAAACGTTACAGCCGAATCGGTTCGTGCCTGCGCTTCCATCCTGGATATAAATACTAACGTAGTTGGTTTTGCCAATTTCTTGAGTCATCTCTTTTTTTGCGAGCACACCAGCACCACTCACACTGACTGAAAGCTCATGCTTTCCAAGTTCTGGAGAAATAGCTGTTGAAAATCCATCAGGTTCTGGGAATGGAAGTCTGTGTGGAAATGGAATCATTCTTGGAAAAACAAACGGGCCTCTACCCGAAATTTTGCCGCCCATAACAAATTCGTTATCCAATGACACCACCGCATCTATTGGCACCTCACTTGAATTGAAAAGGGAAATTCGTAATAAGCCTTGATGCAAAGACATTTTTTCGTAGAAATAAGGCGGGATGTGGTCTATTCGCCATGAAACATAGAACAACCAAGCCGCCAGCAGACCTAAAAACAATCCACCCAATAATCCCACGGAAAAGATTACAACTCTGTGTGGTTTCATATGGCTAATCAAAGCGTACTTCCACCCTCCCATCCAGGTTGCATCGTATCTGTTTCACCGTCTGCCCCGCCACAACAGTGATTAAATTCATGAAGTGCGACACCTCCCCATTGAGTCGCAGCTGTTCCGTTGTTGGGGTAAAGTGTAACTGAGCATCCAATTTGAAACCAGCCTAACGTGTTTCCCAAAACGGGGACAACGCCATGAACCGTAGGGGTCGCAGCACTTAGGTGTATTGTTCCAGTCTGGCAATAATTCCCAATGCATTCCCAATGTTTACCACATCTTTTTACATACTTGAAAAAATTATGGCCACAAGCTGAGTTAACCTGTCGGTTAATATCATCGACTACATTTTGTAGAAAGTTTCCATCGTTAACTATCGTAGCCAAACCTAAAGCATCAAAATAGCTAAGAGCATTATTGGCAACAAAGACATAAAGGTTCTTCTCTTGGTTGCGGTCAAAGCTTCGACGACTGCGATTCAAAGTTTGGAAGCCTATCTCATTGATGGGGTCGTGATTTGGCCAAAAGCCTGCTATTGGTTGCCGGTTTGTCATGCCTTCAAAGGCCGGTGTCTGCTGGGGTCTTGCCAACGATAATTTCTGCTTGCGTAGCTTCTATTGGCCCGTTTTGAAAGGTGATTTCCACCACAGCGTTTGCATGATATTCTCCAGCGATATTAAACAAATAGTGAACATTTGGAATATGCCCTAAAAACGCGGGGCTATATCTAGGATCAAAGCTGCTGATTTCAGTGTCATTTCTGTTAGAAGATTTTAGCCGAACAGTAATACTTTGGTCGCCATTGGTAATGGCATTCCAAAGTTCAGGCGAGCACTGAATTCCAATGTCATTTGCCCCATTACCACTAAGGGATGGAATCTCTATCGTTACCGGCTTGCCTCTCTGAATTTCAATTGGTATTTTTTGTCGTGTAAATTGTTCTTCGGGGGATTGTGGCTTACACGATAAAAAAACGCACGTCGTTGCAGCTACCATCATCAATTGCCAAGCAATTTTCATACTTAAAAACCATAATTCCAAGCTATAGTCCCTGGAGGTGTTGTTGTCGGTGGCGGCTGATAAATTATTGGCGGGACAGGGCCTTCTTGAAAAATACTCACCGGCGGCTGGGAAATTGGATTTACGCTGCAACCAGCAGCATTCAGCATATCGCCGACACTGTTATCATCTATTGCCGTGAAGATCATCGGGCGATAGGCTGAAGCCAGACAGTTGATTTGCGCCGGCCAACTGAAATTCAAACTGGCATTGTTGGTGTATTTAAGCACCGCTCCGCCCTCAAAGGTGCTCGTCCCATACAGATTAACCGTTCCACTGATGTAATAGGTGGTGTCGCCTTGGAACGTGTAATTGGTCAGACTGCCGTTGACCATCTGATAATCCAGCACCAAGCCATGTGTCGGAGCCAAGGCTCTGGCCAGAAGCACCGGCTTGGTGGGGGTCTTGGTCAATCGCCGGGGCGGCAGAATCAGTGTCTTCGCAACTGGGTGTGAAGTTGTTTGGGAACCGGCCTGGGCCGTTGCCATGGGCAGTGTGTCAAGTTCGTCGGCCAGGGATGCAACGGGGACTTCTTCAACCAGAAATTGTCTGCCTTCCAACAGCAGCCATTGTTTGTCCACCTCCACCTGCGATGGTAAATTGGTCCCGAACAGGAATGCCTTGCCCAGTCCCACTTGCATCGTCCCAAAGCTTAAACTGTCATCCTCCAGATTGCCCGCTGTTGTCGGCACGGTCATCGTGGTCACACTGGCTGGGGTGGATTGAAAAACTCGGTCAACACCTGCAGCCGGGTCGTTGCGGGATTCAAGCCGAATGACTCCGGGGTCGGTGGCTGCTCCAGCAGAATGATGTCCTGTTCAAACCCGGCCTTCGTGTAGGTGTAACGCACATCCGCTGCGAAGCCGGTAAAGGCGTTGGGATAGATGACTTGATTGTTGCCAGTCAAGACCCCGATGGAATTCGTCAGTTCGGCAATCAACACGCTATTGGTGCCGTCAAAATAACTCAATCCCATGGGCCGGCTGTACAGTTGTTGCCCGTCCGGGGTCACCAATTCGATCTCCCCATTATAGATGTCTCCAGGGAGATAAGCTTGATGCTGGCCGTTGGTGGCTGCTGCCGTGCCGTTGGGCAGAATAACAATCTCTTCCTTTGATCCCACCCACTGACCGTTCACCAAGTGATTCAAGCCTGTAGCCAGTTCAACGTAGGCTTGATTGGTTTGCAGGGTGGTGCGGCCCTTTGCGTTCACCGTCTGGACGATTTTTTGCCAGACCCGGGAATTGGCTCCCTGTCCGTCAATCTGGTAGCCGACAATGGAAGACGGCCCGCCCGTCCCGGTGGTGGCTGTCGTTTGGGCGTGGGTCAGGTCAATCAACAAACAGGTTGCCGCGAGAATCACCAGTGTCTTTTTCATGGGAAAGGTGGAATTGAAATGCCGATTAGAGAACTTGGGCGTAGGCGCAGTTGTAGAATATCACCCCTCTCCAAGCAGATAACACCCATGAACCTATTCTGACCCTTTTGATTCATATTGCCCGTGCCTTACTTTCCAGTTTCTATGTCCTTCGCCGGAAATTGCCAAGAATTATTTAAAATAAAAACGACACTTCTTTTGTTACTGTGCAGGACAAAATAAGTTTAAGGACGCTGCGGGGATTACAAGCGATTGCCGCCGTGGAAATGAGGGTAAACCCGCATCAGATTCCAAAAAGCTTGCCAACTTCTCGAATTACTGGCGGTTGGGCTGGGCGGTGCCGCCCTCCCATGAACGAACCAAAGCCGTTGCAACAGTTTTTTTCTGCCATTTCACCGATTTCCGGTTTTCAAATTGTCGAAATAAATATGCCAATTACGCACCCTCCAACGTAACAGACAAAATTGGACGAAACCCGCTAGATTTGACTCGGAATGTCCGGCCTTGCGTCCACGAGGAGATTGCGCGGGATGCGGATAATGCGTTCGTCCGGTCCGCACCCGGCCGTCGGCGGCAACTTCGATTTGGCGGCTTCCGTGATGTCTATGCCGATGATCGCGAAATCGCCGGATTCGAGTTCAAAGATGTCGGGACAGCCGCGACAGCCGACAGTTCTTGCTCCGTTGGCGTGCGGGTCGGGGCCGAGTCTGCGAAGAAACATGGGTTGTGCATTCATGCCGCACGACAATCGTGGAAGTGCGGGAAAAATGCAAGAATAAAATAGCACATATATCGGGTTTTATTAGGAGCCGCTTCCTGTTTCCGTAGGACATTGTGGCATTTCCGCATCGTAGAATCGTCGGCCAAAAAATCCGCGCTTATCGCAAGCAGGCAGGATTAAGCCAGGAAGAATTGGCTGAAAAGGCCAGCCTGAGTTACAAATACCTGGGAGAAGTCGAGCGCGGGTATGTCAATGTTTCACTGGATTCCTTGATGAGAATCGCCAAAGCGCTGAAGGTTAAACTGCGCGACTTGGTGCGTGACGCTTAAAAGCCCCCCTTCCAAGCTCACGCGAAGCTGGTTGTGGATGGTCTTTTTGTGATATAATGGAGGCATGGGAGTTTGGGAATGGATTTCACACGATTGGTTCGATCTTTTCAGCTCCGCCGGCATCATCGGCGGCTTGTGGTTCACAGCCGTCTCGCTCCATTCTGAAACCAAGACCCGGCGGGTTGCGAATCTCCTGACCCTCACCGCAAATTACCGCGAGGTTTGGAAAGAATTCTTCCGCTCCCCGGAATTGGCCCGCGTCATTGACCCTTCGGCAAATGTGGCAAAGCAGCCGGTCACGCCAGCGGAGGAATTTTTCGTGAACATGATTATTTCCCATACCAGCAGCGTGTATGAAGCGCTCAAGGACGAATTGCTGACCAAACAGGAAGGTCTGCGCCGCGATGTGCGGTCGTTCTTTTCACTGCCGGTGCCGAAAGCAGTCTGGATCAAGACCAAACTGCTGCAAAATCAAGATTTTGCAGCATTCATCGAATCTTCTTTGAAGTAGTGGTCATCCCTTGGCGTCTTCGGCAAGAAGACGCAATTTTGCGATTTTGACTGTGTAAAACCCAACAAACATCACCTGTTGGGTTTCGGTAAATCAACCCCAGAATCGAATGACAACAGGTTGCTCAACATCTGCCATTGTTTCTCATCAGGTTTGCGGGTGCCGTTTTCCCAAGCCAAAATCAGCGCTGTTTCAACCCCCATTTTACCCGCTACTTGGTAGGGATGAAGCCCCTTTTCATAGCGCTTGGCCTGAATATAATCGCCAAGCGTCCGTATGATCGTCGGAATCTGCTTTCGGCGGTTGCGATTCAAAGGAATGTGGGTGCGGGATACGCGAATGTGCCGTTGTGCAAAAGCCAACATGGCTATTCTCCCCCGGGAGAAGGTGAACCGTTCTCCGTCCAGTTTTCAATTCACCGCCAACGGCGCTCGTACGATCTGCTCACAACTATTTGGAGAATCGTCCGCAGGTATATCCTCTCTTGGGGGAGAGGAAACAGGTGAGGGCGAGTGTAAACACAAATTTCATTTCCCCAACAATTTCCACACGCGCAAGGTTTCGGTCACGCCCCAAGCCTGAGCATCGCAGCCGCGTTGGGTGTGTGGCGCGTCGCCATCCAGAATTTCCGGAACCTGGCCGAGGCATCCTTCGTTCAGCAATTGATCCATGCTGCCGAGGTAAGCTTTTGCCGCCGCAACGGCTTCCGGCGAAAAATCCCATGCCCGGGCCAGCGCTTCGCAAAACGTCGGGAACGTCCACGTCCACGCCGTGCCGTTGTGATAGGCGGGTTTGCGGCGCGTGTCCTCGTCGCCCTCGTAACGCGGACAGTATGGTTCGATGGGGTTGTTCAACAATTGTCCATTGCGGTAAACCGGCAGCGGGACCGAGACCGGCAGCGGCGCGAGTGAGCGCAACGCACCTGGCACAACCAGATATTTTTGCGCCGCCTCGACACAACGCTTCGCGCGTTCTCCAGTGACAAGTCCGAGACTGACGGCGAACAGATAATTGCCGCGCAGGGCGTCGTCCATCTTAGCCTCGGCGGCAGATTGGCCGTTTTTTGCGATCAACAAATCAGCGTAATAGCCGCGTTCCTCGATCCAAAAAAGTTTTTCCAGTGAAGCGATTGCACGCGCGGCAAGGTCACTCCATTTTTGGCGTTCAGCGCGCTCGCTGATTTTCTCAAGCTGTTGCAGGAAGCGAATCCACAAAACCTGGATTTCAATCGGGTAGCCTTCGCGGGGCGTGCCGATGGGAAAGTTCGTGTCCATCCATGTGAAATGAGCCGGACTCCAAACAAGCGCCGAGTCCGCATCCATGCGGATGCCGTTCGGTGTGCCGCGCGCGTAATTTTCTGCGATGCTCGTCAGCACATTGCGAATTGTTCGCCCATTTTCATCAACCAATACGGAATAAAAATCGTCGGTGGGAGGGACGCCGTATCGGCGTCCCATTTTTTCGGATGAAGTCAGGGACGGCGACACGCCGTCCCTCCCAAGATTGGCAAATTCCTCACACGCGAGCGCGAACCACAACGGCGCGTCGGAGGTGTCGTGGTTGGAGGTGTTATCGCCGAAAATGGCGTTGGGCAGCGTGCCGTCCTTCTCGAATTTGGCGAACGTGAGCAAAATTTGCCTTGCTTCGTCCATCAATCCGGCGGCGAGCAAGCCACGGCAGGCAATGAACGTGTCACGGCCCCAGTCCAAAAACCACGGATAACCGGCGATGACGGTTTTGCCTTTGCCGCGCCGGACGACGAATTGTCTGGCGGCGTGCAAAAGTTGGTTGCCGAAGGCGTCGCCGGTTTCCGCCATTTCCAGTTTCAAATCAAAAATTGGGAATTCCGAAGGTGTCAAACCGGCTGTTTCCGCCGTGGCCACGAGCATGACGTTTGCGCCTTTGTGCAGCGGAATCTCAAACCAACCGGGGCTGTAGGCATCGCCGCTGCCGGTCTGGCCACGGCTTTGTTCGACCGGGTGCGGGATGTTTTCGCACCATTCCGGTTGCGGATGAAATTCGCCGCTGTTTGCAAACACACGGAGTTGACGATCCGGCGCGGGCGTAAAGGCGAAACCGATGTAATTTCGGATTTCGGATTTCGGATTTCGGATTTCATGCGTGTTGGTCGAGAAATGATGGTCCGCGCCACCGTTGTGTTTGGTTTCCCAATGAAAATTCCGGTCTTCGATGTCAAAACGCACAGTCAGTCGCACGTCGGCATCGGCGGGTAATTGCCTGCCGGCGGCGCGTTCGGCGGTCGGACGGCTGAATTGGAAGACGGTGGTGTTTTTCCCTTCGAGCATTTCAGCGCGCAACTCGATTTCAACCGTCCGACCGTCGCCAGCATTGGCGACAAACTGCCAGACGGCTGGCGGACCGGCGTCAAACGAAGCGAGATTTTTCGCGTTGAGCGGTGAAAGGAAGCCGTTGGCATTGACCCAGGCCCGGAGGCGTTTGACAAAGACATGACGATCCACCGGCACGCCGGAGTTCAGGTTTGCGCCGAGCACGCAGTCGTATTTGGAATTCACGCGGCCCAGGTCCATGCAGAGCCGCGCCATGCCGCCGATGCCATTGGTCAACAGGACGAGATCCGAGGACGAGAACGAGGACGAGGACGACGGAGTAGGGGACAG
>Ga0116126_1001901_pt1 | contig 12527 bp, 5 predicted proteins | sample June2015DPH_16_5_FD_89730 | JGI IMG/M metagenome (GOLD analysis project Ga0116126, IMG submission 89730) | Peatland microbial communities from SPRUCE experiment site at the Marcell Experimental Forest, Minnesota, USA - June2015DPH_16_40 | ecosystem: Environmental > Terrestrial > Soil > Wetlands >...
AGAAAGCGCGCGCGCCACGGCGCGCCGTGATAGCGAGTCAAGGGGCGTCCATTGAGGTGCGTGATTAGCATTCCGTCGCTCTCCGCACGCTCGAGGGGCACGCTACGAACGTAGCCATCCTTGCCAATAAGCTGGAGATAGGTGGCTCTCGGATTGGGCTGTGCCAGCGCGAGGACATCGCACAGGAGCCAACCTCCCCATCTGCCGTTACCCACCTGGCCTTCGACGCTAACGGCGTTGCCGGCGCATTCCAAAACGGCCTCGTACTCGCTCGGGCGCAAAGTGTTGAGACGTTGAAGGGATAACGCAACGGGACTGCGAACCTCTCCGTCGATCGTCAGTTCGTTGATTTGCTGTGCGAGGGGAGTGGAAAGGTGATTTCGAATGTAGAAGTCATCAAGCGGGGTCTCATAACTGGAAAATGATGCCAGGTCGGTAGCGGTGATTAACGGATCGGCAGAGGTTGTGTGATGCTCCGCGCGCAGCCGCCTTTGGCGGAGAAGCACCTCCGCACTGGCAAGAGCTGTCATGAAGCGGCGTCTGTTCATCCCGGACCCAGCAGGCAATCTTATCACGCAACTTATAAGCTGATGCGCGATCGTGTATCTTCCCGAGGCGCTTCGTGCTTCTCGAACCACCGGCTGGCTGCGATCTGCGATCTCCCGAAGGGACACTGTTCCGTCAAGGCGGGGAATCGCAGCCCCCCCGAGTGCTGGGGTCTGGGCCAGCCGACCCATTGAAGATTGAGGTAGGGGCACGCCATGGCGTGCCCCTACGGGGATTCCACACGTTCTCTCAAGAGGCAGAAGGCGCCGAACCGAGGAGTGCAGGTGAGGAATTTTTCCGCGTTCAACTGGCGAAAATTTCGAAGCTTCAGAGGTTCATTTCACCGGTATTAAGCCGGCAATCTTATCGCCGGCAAACCTGCTTTGCGCCAAACGACGCCTCACTCTCTCGGCGGTATCGCGTTCCGCTTGAGCTTCGCGATTTCGGCCGGCTCGATCATACGCGCGGGCCAGCAGCAGATGAATCTTGGGGTCGTCAGTAGCAAGCCGTTCAGCTCGCCCCAGCTCCTGGATTGCTTGTGGTACGTTGCCCAGTTTGAAGAGACCCTTTCCCACCAGGTAATGCGCATCGGCCGAGGTAGGATCAAGTTCCGCCGCGCGGTTCGCATACTTCAGACCTTCTGCGACCCTTGTCTGCTGGTCACTGCACATTACGACATAGGCCAAGTCGATGTATGCTGAATAAGCCAAGTCGGCGTCTGCGGCCGGCAGGGGGCTGGAGCCTGCCACGATCTCGACAGCTTTTCGGAGATAATGCTCGGCCAGCTTGTCATTGCCAAGGATCACATGCAGTTGACCTAGGGCTTCAAGCGCCCTGAGAAAGCGTGGGTTGAGTTGTATCGCCCTATAGTGATAGGCCAGCGCTTGCTCGTATTTTCCTTCACTCTGTAATTGATAACCCGCCATATATAGGTTGACACAGCTCGTGGGATTTTCTCTTGCCGCCTCGAGTAATTCTGATTCTGCTTGCACTGGCCGGCCAAGCTCACGCCAAACCAAACCCAGAAGCAGGTGGGATTGGTCGTTGCGCTCTTGATATCGAAGCGACTTTTCCAGATACTCAGCGGCCCGCTCCCACTGCCGCTGTTCAAAGTATTGCTTTCCCAATTCAAAACAGGTGGCAGCCGGTGACTTGCCAGAGAGGCTCTCACTGTCAAAAAACTGCGACGCCTTGACAGACGGGTCCGACACCCCACCCGCAACTCTCGATTGAAGCCCGGTATTCGGGCGCTGACCAGGTGGCGTGGCCGCGAATGGAACCAGCGCCTTAAGCAAAACCACAAGCAAGGTCCCGAGCGAGCGAAGTCGGACGAATGTACGAGTCTGAGTCATGTCCCTTTCCTGGGCCTGGGCTGTCGAAGTATTCCGGGGTTAGGCACCAGTCAACTTTGACGTAATCAACGCCCCACTCGGCGTATGTTTTAGCGTCCTGATCCTCGTGGCCGGCGCTGCCCGCGAGCCCATCGCATTCCTTGACGGTCGCCGCGGTGTAAATACCGAATTTCAACCCCTTACTGTGAGTGCAGTCGGCAAGTGCTTTCATATCAGGGAACGGGCCGTTGGGATGGATGATCCCCTTGTCAGGGCTCGTTCTTCACCACGGACTCGGTATTGGCGAACCACAGGCTTTCACCTAATCGAGCTGAGGGGGCACGTCGCCGTAAGGCCATGGATGATTAGTGTTCCAAGTTCTGTTCTCCTTTCCGCCAGAACTGGAGGCTTTGGGTCGCGTCGGAACCGGACCAGGTTTCATGCGCGCCACCAGTTCAAGCCCTGCCTCCACCATTTGTGTTCCCGCTGTCACCTCCAGGTTACTGGCGGTGGATAGTCTCGTTTCGTAGCCACCGCCATGCGGGCCAAAGGCTTCCTCCGTAGGAACATAGCCCACCGTGCCATTGGCGTAAGAAACGACGTAAGTTTGGGGAAAGTGACTCTTGGCTTTCAGGTCGAGCCCATACTGACAAAATAGCTCTGCCGGGTTGGAAACAAAGACCACAGGCCCGATTTGAATGGCCTGTGCTTCGACCTCGGCCACCGGCTCCGTCTTAAGGAGGGCGTCCAGCATGACGGTCTCTTTGGCAAAAGCCCAGTCTGTTTCACCGACCACTTTTATGTCTTGTTTGACCAGGTCATTGGCCCGCTGCACGTGCTCCTGACTAGGGACGCGCCGCTTTATGTGTAGGACCTTCGACTGCGCGTCTAGTGGCATCAGGTTGCCCTGCACCATGGTCCAGAGCGTCTTAGCCGCCTCGGCGCCCACACGCCCGCCCACCAATTGCGCCCATTGTTCTCCTGGCGGATCTTGATAGGGACTGAGGTTATCGACTTGGGTCACGTCGCCTGCAGCACCCTGAAGAAAGATTACTGGAACTTCCGCCCCCATCGCCCCTCGAATCGCCTCTTCCATGAAATAAATCCAGTTGGCAGAAATGTCGGCGCCCGAACCCGGATTGGTCGTGGCGTGACAAGTATAGTTGACGATGCATCCCAGCAACCGCCCCTTCGTGTCCCACGCCCCGATCACTCCCACCTGCGGATCCGTAGGCCCAGCGTAATCAATGATGTCGGGGTTACCATGGCCGGGGTGAGTGTAAGTGAGTCCATTCTTCATGCGTAAGCGCCGGTTAAATGCCACTTGGTTTTCACTACCTGTCCCGACCCCACACCGCGCCCCAACCAGGGTGTCGTTCGCCTCCGAGACCGCGCCTGCAATCTGTTCCACCACGCGCTTCATGAACCCGGCATCCGCCATCGTTGACATGTCGTAAGCCAAGTGCTGCACGAACGCCGGGGCATGATCGTACTGCCCGGGCAGAACACCCTCCACCGGTCCCGAAGAGTGGGAATGGGATGCACCCACCAACACCGCCACGGGAGGGATTCCGCACTTTTCCTGAATCTGCTTTCGCGCTGCTTGAACGACCACCCGGGGGATTCCCCCCGCATCCACGCCCACCAGTGCGACGCGGGTCGCACCATCATTAAACACCGCCACGCGCACCTTGCAACGGTCATGAAACCCTTCGAAGTAGCTCTTCATATAACCGCCAGGCATTTCCATTCCAACGTCAGGCGTGATGTCGCGCTCGGCGAATCCCACCCTCAACGACGACCCTCCCTCAGGCGGTGAGCTTGTCGCTTCATCTTTCCCGCATAGGCCTCGCGGGACGCCATGAGACAAAACGACAACGCCGCTAGACTTCATGAAGTCTCTTCGGTTCATTAGAGCCTCCGAAAATTTCTGTTCACTTCGAAAAGCCAGTCAGATACCTCCGCAAAGCGGGCGGCTTGATGAGTCGGGCCGCCTCAAAGGCGGCCCGCCGTTAGGTTAGGCGTCGCGCCGAGGCGCGCCTTTGTCATGCATTCAAAATTATCCGCCGGCTCCATCCGGTTCTTCCGGCTCCCGGATGTATTGGCGGACTTGCTCCAACTCGAACCCGAACGTGGACACGGCGTAACCACGATGGCAGCCCCCTTCAAAAGATAAGCTTGAGGGCCATCTGGATATCGCGCGAATCGCTTGCGCTTCCAATCCGGCCGATAAAGGGATTACCCACCGTAACATTAGGAAGCCCCCAATTCGGATGGTTGAAAGCGCTGTAGAACTCCGCCCGGAATTGAAGCTTCAAAGGCTCGGCGAGTCGGAAGTCCTTAAGCGCAGCCAGGTCCCAGTTGTTAATCCCGGGTCCGTCCAGAATGTTACGGCCCGAATCGCCCACACGCGGATCACCCGCGGCAAGCGCCGCCTGCAGCGACGCGTCGGTGAAACAGGCGGGATTAAACCACTCGGCCAGGGTCTTCGGTCCCGCCCCGTTGCAAATCCTGTCCGGTCGAAAGGTATAGTAAGCGCCGGTGTTCGAGAAGTCCTGGCTGGCGAAAATCGAGATCGGGAAACCAGACTGGAATGTGGTTATGCCGGAAACCTCCCAGCCTCCCAACGCAACGTTCAACGCTCCCGAGCGGCTCAGGAAGCGTTTCCCTTGCCCCACGGGTAGTGCATAGACATAGCTGAAGACAAAGCGGTGTCGCGCGTCACTGTAAGCGCGGGCTCGTTCCAGGTACCAGGCGTGGTCATCTTCCTGCCCCAGGTTGCCGGTGCCCCCGCTGAATCCGTCGTCCCCTTCGCTGTCGCTTAGCGTCTTGCCGTAAGTGTACGAGGCAAGGAACGTAAGGCCATTCGCATACCGTTTCGTTAACTTGGTCTGAAGCGAATCGTACCAGGAATTGGCGTCAGTGGTGAGAGGCTGGAGGGCGGCAAAGTCAGGGTACGGGCGGCGAGGCTGAAGAGCTCCCACCCCCGGGAGGGGCTGGTTACCGGGGAAATGAATTTTGCCCAGATGAGCGCCTCGGTCGCCGATGTAATCCACCTCCAGCGCCCAGTCCTTGCCTAACTGCGATTCGACCCCCGAGCTCCATTGATACATGCGGCCGGTGATGAACCGGAGAGGTGCGTACGAAAAGACCTGCTGGGACAGGGGAGGCACGCCAGTCGTTCCGAAGGCAGTCTGAATGTTGGCCGGAGCCCCGTTGACTAAGGGCGGCGGCGCCCCGAACGCGGGGCTATACGAATCAGTCTCGTGGAAAAGCACGCTGCCGTTTTCCTGCCAGTTTTTGCTTTCACGGTCATAGAAGGTGCCGCCCCCGCCGTGGAGCACGAGCTTGTCAGAACCGGTGGGCCGCCAAGCCAGGCCCAGGCGCGGTGCAAAGTCCCTCTTATCAGTAATCATCAGTGTTTGGCGTGTGCGGCCAGTGATGCCGAGCTGGGTGCGCTGGGCCGAACTCGCAACCAGGCAACGGCCGCTGGAGGAGAGCAGCCAGGAATAAGCGGGAGTGGTGCAGAGGGCATCGTTTTGGGCAGCAGGGAGTGGCGTTACGAGCAGAGCATTGCCCGGTCCCGAAAATTCCGGCCCCGTGGGAACAACGATATTCAATTCGCCGCGCTTGTCATACTCGGGACGCCGGTATTCATAGCGAAGACCCAGGTTCAGCGCCAGATTGGAGCTCACCTTATAGTCGTCCTGAGCATAGTAGCTCCACCATCCGCCCCCCACGAGGTTCACGTCAGGGCCTGTGAGAGGGGTAAAACCATAGTCCGGTTGGCCCATCAGGAAGTCCGCGAAGTCCGAAATGCCGGCGTTGCCGGGAAGTTCGCCCGCCAAGCCTGAGTACTGCCCGTTATAACTGTAAGCTACACTGCACACACCCGTGATTGATATGGCCTGCCAGAAGCTCATGTCCGCCCCGACGCGCGTCGTGTGGCGGCCATGCGTCCAAGTGAGCGTGTCCTGGTACTTCTCGATCATATCCGGCTGCTTGCCAGGTGTGAGGCTATCGCCGATCCCCCCGAAATTTACGAAACCCTGGAACGGAAAAACCTCCCAACTGGGGCCCCCAAGCGAGCCGACATTAGTGATCCCGAGGCTTTCCAGGAATCCCGCCGGGCGGGGACAATTCTCGCCGCAATGGCCAGGCGAGAACTGACGGTTCCAACCGATCCGTACTTCGTTAAGCAAGTGCCCGGAAACGGTGTGCGTCCACCCCAGCACGGCATCCTGCTGCGTCGATTGTATGATGCTGCTGAAAGCGGGGAAGCCCCCGGGCGTATCGATATAAGCTTTCCCCAGCAGGTAGCGAACGAAGACCTGGTCCTTGGGCGAGAAGCTTTGGTCAACCCGCGCATCCAGTTGATTCTCGTGGCGAACCAGGGGTGTATTGTTGACATAGTTGGGATATCCGGGCCGGTTCGGTTCCGGAAACGGGTTGGTCGCCAGAAGCTTGGCCGCCACGGGATTGATGTTCGTGATCATGTTTCCCGCTATGGGAGTGCCGGCGAGAACGGCCGAGCCGGCGGCAGTCCCCGACGGGCACGTATAGAGATACTCCGTTGTCGGGTCGAAAAGTTGTCCACTGTCAAAATTCATGCTCGCCGGCCCGCCAGACCCGCAGAGATTGGTGGTGGTTCCCGTGAGGAAAGAACTTAAGTCGCCCTGCTTGTAATTGTCCAGCGGGGTCTCGGCGGTGCTGGAAAGTCCCTGAATCTGACGAAGCCCCTCATAGTTCGCGAAAAAGAAGGTCTTGTTCTTGCGGATGGGGCCGCCTACGGCGAACCCGAACTGGTTGCGGCGATATTCCGGCCTCGCCGTACCCGGAATTTCAGCCCCGGTTAAGGGGTTGGTTTGGTTGACGGCAAAGAAATTCCGCGCATCCATGTCGTTGTTGCGCAGGAACTCATAGACCGTACCGTGGAACACGTTGGTTCCGGACTTGGTGACGAGATTGATTGTGGAACCTGCGCTCAGTCCGAACGCCGCATCGTAAATATCGGTTTGAAGCTTGAATTCCTCCACCGCATCGGGCGGAGGATTGAGCCCGAATCCGCCGGTTTGCAGATTTCGTGACAACATCCCGTCGATCAGAATGCCATTACTCGAGGACCGGCCACCATTGGCATTGTAGGTTGTTTCGCTGAAGGTCGAGCCCGTGCCGCTGAAGGATGCGAACCCGCCGTTATCGGGGGCGGAACCGGGAACCAGCACCGCCAGTGCCCCGAAGCGGCGAAGATTCAGAGGCAGATCGGCGACCTCTTTCTGATCGATCACTGTACCCACGCTGGCCGTCTCCGTATTTACGAGTGGGGCCGCGCCGCTCACCTGAACTTCGGTAGTCGTCTCGCCAACCTGAAGCTGGGCGTTTACCATTGCCTCCTGATTGACCAGTAGCTCGATACCCGTAATGAGCGTGATCTTGAAACCCGCCATCCTGACACTCAATGTGTACTGGCCGGGCGGAAGGTGAGGAAAATTGTAGCCGCCGAGGTCGTTAGTTGAGGTTTCGAGGCTGACCCCGGTCCCTGTGTTGGTGACTGTCACGGCGGCGCCTGGCGTGACCGCACCCGTCGGGTCGGTCACGGTCCCCGTCAAGCTGGCATCCACAATCTGGGCTTGAGCTGACGGCACTGCCCAGAGCAGAATTACGACCAGAGGCGCGATTGCAATCCGAAAACTCCAAAGCCCGGTCGACGACAGCCTGCGACGCCTACGGATGTTCTGGATCAACTGGAAGAGTTTTGGCAAGCGATTCTGCACAAGGTTTGCACCCTGGAGAATGTTCCGCATAGACCTCCTTTGAAATCTCGACAGATTCGGTAGCACTTTCACAGAACTTTTGGCTGTAGGGGCCCTTCTGTTAGTTAGTACTCGCACAGTCCGCAAATGTCAAGAGTTTTGCTTCAAATCGGAGTTAGGAAGGACAAATCCTGGACGAACACGACAATATTAGCTTCGTTACAGCAGGTAAGCCGGTGAGATTTCCCATAAAAACCCGCTTGCTTTGAACGTCATTTGGTGGCAATAGTCATAACACCCGCCTGCTCAAATGTCCGAAAATACAGCACCAGAAGATCAACGGGGAGCCGAGTGTACTCCGCGGCGACGGCATCGGCAATTTCCAGGACCGACCTCTTGCCGTCGGCATAATAGGCGGGAACGTCCCAGAATCCCAGCAAGCGTAGATCGCTCTCGCCTCTTGAACGCATCTCATCCGAGGCTTGTTGCAGTCCTTTACGAATAACATCGAGGTGGGCGGTGGGATCAGACTCTAGCTTTTCGAAGACATAATCCGTACCCAAAAGCTGCTGATCCGGCTTGCGGGAGGGAATCAGATGCGCCGCTTCCCTCTCTGCGGAGCTTAGTTGAAATCCGCCCGGAGCAACCCGCGGCGCCGTTCTCGTCGCTTCGGCGAGTTGGCGAATCTGCTGGCGGCCCGCGTCTTCATCGCTGACGAAGACGCGTGCGGACTGCTCGACCTCTTGCTGGGCGTCTGCTCTTCGAGCGAATATCCCGCAGGAACGAATCGCAGCCTGCTCGCGCTCATAAACGTGGTGGAGAAGGTTATCTGCCCGCTGGGCGGCTTCCGGAAGCTCGTTCGCCGGGCTGCTCAGAATGCGTTCCAAGGCCTTTTGCTTCGCCTCGCCCACACGCTTCAGTCCGTAGGCAAACACGAGGCGCGCCAGTTCCGGCGCCTCCTTATCGTCGGCATAAGCTAGCGTCGACATCGCTGCCAGACCGGAGAATACGCCGCGATGGAGCTGGGTTGGATCGAGCTTGTCGGGAGTGTCCTTCGTGGAGTGGTAGAAAATTCCCGGCCAATCTGTATAGAAGGTAGCGGGAATTCCCACGTGATCGTAAAGCTCGTCATCGCTCCCGCCCTCGAACGGAATCATCTGCCCGTGCAGCCGGTCCCGCGTCCCATTCACGGAGATAATATGGAATTGCTTTTCCACCGGGTAGCTGACGTCATTGTATTTGTTCATGAACCCAAGGATCGACTCCATCAGCGCATTCAAAAAGGTGGGCATCGAATCGGGAGCGTAGGAAACGCTGATGACAGAATTCATGGTGAGCAGGTTCGCTCCCATTTCGTCGTAGTTGAGGTCGGCAATACGGCGGACAGGATCATTGAGGTGTTTGGACAGCCAGGCAAAGGTGCCGGCAAACTCCGGCATCCAGATAAAGCGAATGGTCCGAAGAGGAGGGGGTAGCCCACCGCTCTTGATGAGCTGGTTGAGGGTTCGCGCCATTTCGAGAATGGAACCACTCCCAGATCCGTTGTCGTCCGCACCGATTTCATCGAGGTGTGCTGTGACCAAGATCTCCTGGTTGGGATACTCCGACCCCCGGATGGCCGCAGTCACAACGTCCAGAGTGCCTGGAAGCAGCTCGGCATCCACCTTGGCGCGCAACTTTAGGCTTGATCCCCTGCGGAGCATTTCTTGCAGCTCGTGTCCCTGCCGCCCGGAAATCATGAAAGCAAAAGTTCCTTTGCGCTGGCCGGGGTCGGGGAGATAACGCCATCCAATCAGATCGGAATAATCTCCGGGCAGACGATTCAACCGGTCCCACTCCGGGATCGACCAATAGGAGACAATACCGGCGGCGCCCTCCTCATAGACTGCCTTTTGCACGATAACCGCCGGGTCGCTCGAGGTTAAAACTATTCTTCCCTTCACTGGTTGTTGATAATCAGTGCTTGCAGTGCCGCTGCCGATGTCGACGAGTTCAGCCTCGACGTCAGCGGACGTGCTGTCCCGGCACAGCGAGACGGGCTGCTCCGCATACGAGGTCAGCTTGAGCAGGAAGGGAGAGGTCATCCACAGCTCCCCGCTTCGCACCTTCCAGTAGCGCTCTGACACATAGTTGAAGTAGCGTAGGGAACCGTCGGACGGGAATCGCTCGATGTGCACGTCGTCCAGGCCGAACTCGCGTGCCTTCTGTTCCACCCATTGCGCCGCCTTTTCGTACTCATCGGTGCCCACCACTCGGCTCCACATCGACAACTGCGAAACATATTGATGGGCAAGATCGCCGGAGCTATTGTGGATGAGCTGGAGTGTAACATCGTTTGTAAGCAGCAACCCGGTGTTGGGGTCCATGGGCCCCACAGGGGATTTTGCACCCCCACTGGCAGACACTCTGGGCAAGCAAGAAGCGCATGCCGCCAGAATGACACTCCATATTGCGATGCGGTGCATACATCTCATGTCTGGTCTCCTTGGGCCTGCCTTCCCCTTCTGCAGGGGTGGAGGGCGAATAATTCAAGCATCGGTACAGGTGAAGGACCTACCATCAGGACTTGAGGCCCGTACGTTCCAGGCAGCCTGGCCTTGAAGCCTCATTAAGCGCCATGCGATATTGGAACTTGCAATCCTGTTTCTGCATCGCGCTTGTTTGCACGGGTTCTGAGGCAGCAGCCTAGGGCTGCACGTTTGTGTGGACAAGAGCATTCGGGGCTGGGAAGTGCTTCTCATACCACGCTATCGAGCGGTCGATGCTGTCGATAATGTGCTGGGTTTCGGCCAGCCCGTGCCCTTCTCGAGGATAGCGCACCATGACCGTGTCCACCCCCACATCCTTTAACGCAATGTAATACTGTTCCGACTCCGCGATGGGCACGTCGGGGTCGTTTTCGCCGTGCATGAGCATGGTCGGCGTACACACGTTGGCCACATGCTTGAGCGCTGAGCGCTCCCAGGCGAAGTTCATCAGATCATCCTGGTGCAGGAACTGCCCGAATTCCATCTCCTCATATTGATTGTAGTACGTCATATAATTGTAACTAATCAAATTGGCAATTCCAGCTAAGGAAATAGCGGCCTTGAACTCTCGCGTTTGGGTAATCAGCCAATCGGTGAGCTGGCCGCCGTAGCTGATCCCTCCAATTCCCATACGATCGCGGTCGATCCAGAGATTGCGTCGTACCGCGGCGCTGACGGCGTAGAGCACATCCTGGGCTTCGTTGCCGTCCTGATCGCCGAATACCGCGTCGGCAAACTTCTGTCCGTAACCCGAGGAGCCACGGTAATTCACCATCAGAGTGGCCCAGCCGTGAGCGGCATACACCTGCGCTTTCAGGTTTAGCTCCGGTCCGCTGCGCCAGTGTGGCCCTCCGTGGAGATCCACGATCAGCGGGTGCTTCGATTCCGCGGCCATGGCGAGCGGCTTGGTCAGGAAGGCCTCGATTTCATACTTATTGTCATTGCTGATGGAGGTGAAGGATTCTATTCGAGCGAGTTCCTTGTTCGCCAAGACCTCGGCATTCAAGTTAGTGAGCTGGCGGGCGGTTCCGCCGTTCTTCAGGTAAAGCTCCGCAAAATCCCGCGGACTCTGATAACTGTAGGCAACCACGTCTTCTCTCCCCACAGACCACGAGCGGACCATTCCCGGATCGTTGACCACTGCTTCCGGCTGGCCAGCGGAAACCGGCAAACGATAAAGCCGGAAGTTTCCTCGCTCCTGGACAGTGAAGTAAACCGCTTGCCCATCGGGTGACCATTGCGGGTAGCCCTGGCTGTTATCGATCATGGAAGCCAGTTCGTGGCGGTTGCTTCCATCGGCATTCATCAACCACACGTGTTCTCCTTCCATGTTGGTCTCGAGGTCGGTCAGACCGCGCTTCGTGGCCAGGAAGACGATGGTCTTGCCATCCGGCGACCAACGAGGAACGTACTCGGCATTCTCAGTCGCCGTCAGGCGGCGGATCGAGCCGTCGGAAACTCGGACCGTGAATAAGTCAGCGTTGAAGAACTCATCCGCGTTAGGCTCCCGGTTCGAGACAAACGCTATCTCCTCGCCGTTTGGCGACCAGTCGATCGAGTGCTCGTAGAAGTTTCCCTGGGTGAGTTGACGGACTTGTTTGGTTTCGATGTCCACCGCGAAAATGTGCTGGCGCCGGTTGTCATTGAAGTGCGTGAGACCTTCGTAATGATCGGGCTTGTAGAGGTAGCGCGTAATCACCACAGGGTCTCCACTGGCCTCGGCGGTTTCCGGCCCCGGCGTGGTGGAGACGAAGGCAATCCTTTTGCTGTCGGGAGACCAAGCAACTGTATTCCCCGGATTCTGGGCTGGACTGTTGGTGCCCGTAACCGTCGCCAGAGACATTGCGCCGGAGCCATCCGGGTGCGCGATGATCAGATCGGAATTATCCTTCTTGCTCCCCGAGTAAGCGATCCATTTCCCATCCGGCGACCAGACCGGGTCGGAGGTCACTTCCTTCTCCCCCGCCAACCGCCAAGCTTTGCCGCTGCTAATGTCCATGACCCACACCTGCGAGTAAGGGCGGCCTGGCCGATCCCGATTCTCAATGGTATAGGCAATACGCATGGCGTCAGGAGAAAGCGCGACGGTTCCCACCGAGCGCATCCGAGAGAGGTCAGTGCTCCGCAACCCGGTGGGCTGGGCCATTGCCGCGATTGTACTGAGGACTACGGTTGCAACTATTGCTAGGGAACGTAAAGGGCCGCAAATACACATATATACCTTCCTTGTTGCATAGTGAAGGAGGATCTGCTCTCCCCCTGACCGCTCGACTCGAGCGGCCTTCTCCGCCTTCCGGAAGCGTAAAGGATAGACAATGAACCTCCACCTTTCAAGCCCTTGGTTTCCATCGCGTCGTTGCTGCGGAGCG
>Ga0116126_1001902_pt1 | contig 12524 bp, 9 predicted proteins | sample June2015DPH_16_5_FD_89730 | JGI IMG/M metagenome (GOLD analysis project Ga0116126, IMG submission 89730) | Peatland microbial communities from SPRUCE experiment site at the Marcell Experimental Forest, Minnesota, USA - June2015DPH_16_40 | ecosystem: Environmental > Terrestrial > Soil > Wetlands >...
CGATCGGCCAGCCGGTCTCGGTCTGCCACCAGTGGTCGACGACCGGTACGCCGAGCAGCTCGCCGGCCCACCGGTAGGTCTCCGGGTCGAGCCGCTCGCCGGCCAGGAACAGGCAGCGGAAGCCGGACAGGTCGTACTTCCTGGTGAACTCCCCGTTCGGGTCCTCCTTCTTGATCGCGCGGAAGGCCGTCGGCGCGGTGAACATCGCCTTGACCCCGTGCTCCGATATCACCCGCCAGAACGCGCCGGGGTCCGGCGTGCCGACCGGCTTGCCCTCGTACAGCACCGTGGTGCAGCCCGCCAGCAGCGGGGCGTAGACGATGTACGAATGGCCGACGACCCAGCCGATGTCGGAGGCGGCCCAGAACACCTCGCCGGGCTGGATGTCGTAGATGTTGGCCATGCTCCAGTGCAGGACGACAGCATGCCCGCCGTTGTCGCGGACGACGCCCTTCGGCTTGGCCGTGGTACCCGAGGTGAAAAGGATGTAGAGCGGGTCGGTGGCCGCGACCGGGACGCAGTCGGCCGGCTGGGCGGTCGCCATGGCCTGCTCCCAGTCCACGTCCCGGCCCTCGATCAGGGTTGCCTTCGCCTGCGGCCGCTGCAGGATGACGCAGCACTCCGGCTTCCTCGACGACAGCTCGATCGCCTTGTCCAGGATGGGCATGTACTCCAGCACCCGGCTGGTCTCGATGCCGCAGGAAGCCGACACGACGACCTTCGGCGCCGCGTCGTCGATGCGGGCCGCCAGTTCCGGCGCGGCGAAACCGCCGAACACGACGGAGTGGACGGCCCCGAGGCGCGCGCAGGCGAGCATCGCCACGATCGCCTCGGGCACCATCGGCATGTAGATGACCACGCGGTCACCCGCGCCGGTGCCGAGGTCGCGCAGCACGCCCGCGAACCGCGCGACCTCGTCAAGTAGCTGCCGGTACGTCAGGGTCCGGCCGGTACCGGTCACCGGGCTGTCGTAGATCAGCGCGGCCTGGTCGCCGCGGCCGTCGCGCACATGCCGGTCCAGCGCGTTGAAGCAGGTGTTCAGCGCGCCATCAGCGAACCAGCGGTAAAACGGCGGGTTGGACTTGTCCAGCACGACCGTCGGCTGGCGGTACCAGTCGATCCCGCCGGCAGCCGCGCCCCAGAACTTGTCCGGGTCGGTGAGGCTCTGCTGGAACGCTTCGGCATAACGACCCATGTCTGCTCGTCCTCCTTGACGTGGAAGGCTCTTTCGGCCTGATCGGGCGTGCTGCGCCTACTCTTCCCCGAGGGATTCGTTCGGCTTCTTGGCCAGGGGGCCGATCGGCAGGATCGCGCGGCCGTAGGTGGCCTCGCACAGCTCGGCGAGGCACAGGTAGAAGGCGTTTGCCGCCAGCACCAGGCCGATCACCCCGCCGGTCTTGATCAGCCCGGTGGACGCCCCGTAGTTGCCTGCGGCGAGCACGAACAGGGCGACGGTCAGCAGCACCAGGGCCGTGATCACGGCAATGCTGGTGCGGAACGCGGCGATGAGCATGATGGCAGAGAAGATGCCGAAGCCGTACAGCAGCAGGCCGAGCGCGTGACCGACCTGAAGCAGTGGCACGGCCTTGAGGAAGAACTCGGCGAAGGCCCAGATGGACAGCCAGAACGCGCCGAAGCCGGTGAACAGCACGCCGCCGAAGGTGTTTCCCACCCGCAGCTGGATCACCCCGGCGATCAGCTGGGCCAGACCGCCGAACATGAGCGCCACGGCGAAGACGACCGGGGTAACCGCAGCGGGGATGATGTTGGCGTTGATCATGCTGAGCATGAACGTGGTGGTCGCGAATCCGGCCAGGGCAAGCGGCCCGGAGTTCCCCCATACGACACCGGTGATTGCTGCGGGAACCGGAGCTGGCCGGGGCGTGACTGGCGCGGGCTCGCGATGCTCGACGGAAGCCATGTGATCCTCCTCACGTATTCGATCAGTTGCGCGCAGCTTGTCCTGTCAGCGCGAGGGCTGTGGAGGGCCATTGGTCCCTGATCGGACCTGCCGAAAGTAGGGCACCAGGGGAGAAGCCCTGCGGGCCAGCCGCAACGCGGCACCCGCGGGGCGCGGGCCGGGCCGGCGTCAGCCGGTCAGTGGGTGGCCCGGAAGGCGGCCAGGGCGAGCACGACGGCGACCGCGGCGATCCGGCCAAGCCGCCCGCCGGGGCCCAGCCGCGGCCAGGACAGCGCCGCCAGCCAGCCCAGGGCCACCGCGACCAGGCACAGCGCAGCCGCTCCGATGACGCCATGCACGGCCAGCCCGGTGATCAGCAGCGCGACCGCGATGAGCGGCAGCAGCCAGACGGGCAGCTGATGCAGGAACACCATCGGCGCCGCGCTGCGCTGCTCCAGGGACCGGCGGGCTGGCGAGCTGCCCGGCGTGTACAGGGTCTGGCCAGGCGGCAGCGGCCTGCGGCGCTGCCGCGACGACCGGTTCGCGCTCATGCCGGCTCCCTCCTGACAGGTCCGCTCCAGCGTACGCCCGGCTCGCTGCGGCCTGCCCGGCTCGCGGCCGGCTATATTCGCAGCGCGCTGACCTGGCGCCCAGCTAAACTGGCCACACCGCCGCCCCCTTAGCCCCGGGCTTCGAGCATGTCCCGCAAGCCGCCGACGGCCAGCCGGATGGAGACCTTGATGGCAAAACGAAGCGATCGCATGGAGACCCTCGTCAGTCTCTCCAAGCGGCGGGGGATCGTCTTCCCGTCCAGCGACATCTACGGCGGCCTGCGCGCCTCCTGGGACTACGGGCCGCTCGGCGTCGAGATCAAGAACAGCATCAAGCGCCAGTGGTGGCGCTCGATGGTGCAGGAGCGAGACGACATCGTGGGCCTCGACTCCTCGGTCATCCTGGCGCCCGAGGTCTGGCAGGCCAGCGGCCACCTGACCGAGTTCGCCGACCCGCTGACCGAGTGCCAGTCCTGCCACCGCCGGTTCCGCGCTGACCACCTGGAGGAGGCGTACGAGGAGAAGCACGGCCGCCCGCCGGAGCACGGCCTGGCCGATATCGCCTGCCCGAACTGCGGGACCAGGGGAGCCTTCACCGAGCCGCGGATGTTCAACGGGATGCTGCGCACCTACCTTGGCGCCACCGAGGACGAGTCCGGCCTGGCCTACCTGCGCCCGGAGACCGCGCAGGGCATCTTCATCAACTTCCGGAACGTGCTGCAGACCTCCCGCAAGAAGGTGCCGTTCGGCATCGGCCAGGTCGGGAAGTCGTTCCGAAACGAGATAACGCCGGGTAATTTCATCTTCCGCACGCGCGAGTTCGAGCAGATGGAGATGGAGTTCTTCGTCCGGCCGGGCACCGACGAGGACTGGCATCAGCGCTGGATCGACACCCGGCTGGCCTGGTACCTCGATCTTGGCGTGAACCGGGACAACCTGCGGCTGTACGAGCACCCGCAGGAGAAGCTGTCGCATTACTCGAAGCGGACGGTCGACATCGAGTACCGGTACGGGTTCCCCGGCACCGAGTGGGGCGAGCTCGAGGGGATCGCGAACCGGACCGACTTCGACCTCACGACCCACGCGCGCGCCTCCGGCCAGGACCTGTCGTACCTGGATGCGGAGACCAACGAGCGTTTCGTGCCGTACGTGATCGAGCCGGCCGCCGGAGTTGACCGCTCGATGCTGATGTTCCTGCTGGACGCCTACTCCGAGGACGAGGCGCCGGACGCGAAGGGCAACCTGGAGAAGCGGACCGTGCTGCGGCTGGATCACCGGCTGGCGCCGGTGAAGGTCGCCGTGCTGCCGCTGTCCCGCAACGCCGACCTGTCGCCGAAGGCGCGGGACCTGGCCGCGGTGCTGCGCAAGCACTGGAACACCGACTTCGATGACGCCAGCGCGATCGGCCGCCGCTACCGCCGGCAGGACGAGGTCGGCACGCCGTACTGCGTGACCGTGGACTTCGACACGCTGGACGATCAGGCGGTGACGGTCCGGGAGCGCGACTCGATGAAGCAGGAGCGGATCGGCATCGACAGCCTCGTCGGCTACCTGTCCGAGCGCCTCTCCGGCTGCTGACCGGCGGCCCGCTGGCGCGGGACGTCCGCCGCGCCCGTCGCCCGGGCGCGCCCGCGGCGACGGGCGCAGCCTGCGACCAAGCGCATCCGGGCCAGGAGTACCGCGCCGGCACTAGTGCGGCAAGCCGGGCCGGGAGCTGCCGAAGTGGCCAGCGGAGAGCGCTGGTAGCAGCCTAATTCCCATAATGCTGGTCGGAAATATTGACTAGGCCGGAGCGTCATGACATGCTCCAGCTATGACGACTCACGACGGTACCGAGCGCCGCTACGTGGACCTGCTCCTCGTGGCCAGCGCGCTCTGTCCCCGGCAGTCCTGACCGCTACCTCGCGTCGTTGATTTCCGCGCTCCGGGCACGCTGCCCGTGAGCCCTCCGGCCGAATCTCCTGATCATCAGCTGCCCGCGTGCCCGGCGCCCCGCCCGGCACCTGCCGGGCTAAGCCATGCCCGCATGCCCATCCATGGCTGCCGAAGTCCGCCTGTTCCCCCGAGCCTGAGAGGCATTCCCGTGACCGAGACCATCAGCACCCCGACCCGCATCACCGTGCGCAGGCTAGCCGGAAACATCGGCGCCGAGCTGGCCGGCGTCGATGCCGGCGACGCCCTGAGCGACGAGACCGTCGCCCAGGTGCGGCGCGCCCTGCTGGACCACAAGGTCGTCTTCCTCCGCGACCAGCATCTCGACTACGCCCGGCAGGTCGCCTTCGCCGAGCGGCTCGGCCCGCTGACGCTCGGCCACCCGACCCTGATATCGCCGCCGGACCAGCCCCTGCTGGAAGAAATCGACTCCCGCAAGGGCGGCCGGGCCAACCACTGGCACACCGACGTGACCTTCGTCGACCGGCCGCCAGCCTTCACCCTGCTCCATGCCGTCGTCATCCCGCCGGCCGGCGGGGACACGATCTGGGCGAACACGGTCACCGCCTACCAGAGCCTGCCCGCTGAGCTGCGCGACCTGGCCGACCGGCTGCGGATCGTGCACACCAACGACCACGACTACGCGGCGGTCTACGGCCGGGGCGAGCGTGTCGATGCAGCGCTGGAGGCGACCCAGAAGCAATTCGTCTCAACGGTCTTCGAGACCGAGCACCCCGCCGTCCGGGTGCACCCGGAGACCGGGGAGCACTCCCTGGTTCTCGGCGGCTTCGCGCGGACGGTGCTCGGCTTCTCGCCGCAGGCATCGCGCGACCTGATCAGGCTCCTGCAGGAGTACGTCACCCGGCCCGAGCAGACGGTCCGCTGGCAGTGGCGGGAGGGCGACCTGGCCATCTGGGACAACCGGGCTACCCAGCACTACGCGATCTTCGACTACGGCAGCGCGCACCGGCGCGGCGAGCGGGTCACCGTAGCTGGCCCGGTTCCGGTCGGCGTGGACGGCCGCCCGAGCATTCCGCTGCGCGGCGACGCGACCGCGTACTACGCCGGCGCGGACAGCTGAGCCCCGCCGGGCCGGAGTAGTTCCCGGTCGTCCCTGGCGGCTTTGCCGGCCTCCCGCCGGCGGCCTGACGCCAGTCCTCCCGGCGTTGCGCCGGGCCTCCCCTGACAAGAAGGCAGGACCATGAGCAGCTCAGCTGATGTCAACACCCCGGCGCGCACCTCGGTGCCGATCTATAAACGCAAGCGACGGCGGATCTACGGCGGGATCGCCGTGGTGGTCATCGTGGTCGTCGCGGCGGTCATCTGGGCCATCACCCAGGGCGGCAGTTCGGGCCCGGCCGCGCTGCCCAGCTTTACCATCTCGGTGAGCCAGGGAACTGTCGCCAGTCCTGACAGCATTATCGAGAGCCAGCCATCGCTCGCCAAGCTCATCCCCGCCCAGCTGCACTACGTGCCGTTCGACGCCGGGGTCACGGCAATCGCCGAGATGAAGAGCGGCGCGGTGCAGGCCATCAGCGGCGTCGGCAACCCGCCCGCCACGGCGGCCATCGGCACCAACACCGGAGTCACCGTCGTGATGGGCTGGGGATTCGATGACGACCAGCTACTCGTTCCGCCCTCCGTTACCTCGCCGAGCCAGCTGGCCGGCAAGTCCGTCGGCGTTCTCGTCGGATCCTCGGAGGACTACGAGCTGCTGGGCTACCTGGCGCTGGAGCACCTGACCGGCAAGGTCAAGGTGGTCCCCTTCGCCAGCGAGCCCGCCGCGGGCGCTGCCGCCCTGTCCGGCGCGATCGACTCCGCTTATGTCTACGGCGGCCCGGCCGCCGACCTGATCGCGAAGCACTATCACTCGCTGGTCAACGCCGAGCAGATCGCCAGGCTCGGCATCCCCGGCCTCGACGTGATCGCGGTCGCGACCAGCGTGGTTACCAGTGACCCCGCGCTGGTCCAGGATTACGTCTGCGCCGAGGTGCAGGGCAGCCGGGACATGACCGGGCCGGACGCCGCGAAGTACCTGGCCGCCAGCGCCGGCGCGCAGGGCGTGCCGGGCAGCCAGATCGTGGCGGCGACCAGGGGCTATCCCTTCATCCCGCCGAGCCAGCAGCTGTACTGGCTTGGCTCCGCCCTCCATGATCCCGGCAGCCGCATCGTCCAGGCCTACCTGCAGACCGGCAAGTTCCTGGTCGCGCAGGGCAGGCTCACCGCCGTGCCCACGGCAGCGCAGATTGCCTCGCACATCGACATCACCTTCATCAAGAAGGCACTGGCCGGTGGCTGCCCGAGCTGACGCTGACGGGGCCGCGAGCTCGCGCGGAAGCGGCCCCGTCAGCCGGCCTGAGCCAGCCGGCCGCAGCGGCCGGACGCGGCCTGTACAGGAGCACGGCGGGACGCGGACCGCGACTGATGCCGGGCATGGCGGCGCTGACGTGGTGATCCGCTCGGTGGGCAAGACCTTCCGCCGGGGCGGCCGGCGCACCGTCGCCCTGGCCGGGGTCGACCTGGAGGTCCGGGCCGGCGAGCTGGTCTGCCTGCTCGGGCCGTCAGGCTGCGGGAAGTCCACCCTGCTGCGGATCGTGGCCGGGGCCCTCGAGCTGGACGAGGGCACCGTCACGGTCGGGGGACGGCCGGTGCACGGCCCGTCCCCCGACCGGGGCATGCTGTTTCAGACCCCCATGCTGTTCCCGTGGCTCACGACGAGGAAGAACGTGCTGTTCGGCCCGCGGGCACAGCGATCCGGCGGGCTGCATGAGCGGGATGACCCGGAGCTGGATGCCGAGGCCGACTCGATCCTGGCCACTGTCGGGCTCGCCAAGTTCGGCGACGCGTTTCCGCATGAGCTCTCCGGCGGGATGCGGCACCGCGCGGCTTTCGCGCGTGCCATCATCACCCGGCCCTCCCTGCTGCTCATGGACGAGCCGTTCGGGGCGCTGGACGCCATCACCCGGCTGCGCATGCACGACTTCCTGCTGAGCATGTGGGAGCAGTACCGGACCACCATCATCTTCGTGACGCATGACATCGAGGAGGCGGTCCTGCTCGGCGATCGGGTGGCCGTGATGGGCGGCCGGCCGCCGGGCATCCGGGAAGTCATCGACATCCCCCTCGGACGGCCCCGGCACGCGATCGACGCCGACACCGAGGCATTCCTGATCGCCAAGCGGAGGATCCGCGCATCCCTGACGGTGTGAGTCGCGCCGACCGCAGGCAGCCGCGATCCGCGGGCGGGTCGCGGGGCCGGTGCTGCCCCTGCACGAGGAGAGAGAGAAATGTCAAGCTGGCGTACGCTGCCACCGCTCGGTGACGGTGTCCTCGTCGATGATGCCGCTGCGGCCCTGCTGCCAGCCACGGCCGACGAGGACGCCCGTGATGCGATCGATGACCGCGCTGACCTGGCCGCCTACCGGCGGGCCAGGCGCCGGGCGCGCACCCGCCGCCTGGCCACCGGAGCGGCCGGCCTGCTCGCCCTGGCGATCGTGTGGCAGATCTCCGCAACCCTGATCAGGGATCCGGTCTTCCTGCCGTCGGTCACCCAGACCGCGCAGACGTTCGCGCATTACTTCAACCGTCCTTACCCGGCGCAGGGCGTGCCGCTGTGGCTGGACGCCGTCGACAGCCTGCGCCGCATCCTGATCGGCTTTGCCGTCGGCGTCGGCGCCGGGGTGACCCTGGGCTCAGCGATGTCCGCCAGCCGCATCGCGAGGCACCTGATCGATCCGGTTATCGAGGTGCTCCGCCCGCTGCCGCCACTGGCCTTCATCCCGCTGTTCATCATCTGGTTCGGGATCGGCGAGATGCCCAAGGAGGTCCTGATCGTCATCGGGGTCACGCCGATCATGGCCGTCACCACCGTCGCCGCCCTGGACGAGGTACCGGACGACCTGCGACTGTGCGCTCGGACGCTGGGCGCATCCAGCCTGTACGCCCTGCTGCACGTGCAGATCCGGTCCGCCTTGCCCGGCATCGTGACCGGGATGCGCATCTCGATGGCCGGGGCCTGGACGAGCATCGTCGCGGCCGAGCTGATCGCGGCTACCAGCGGGCTCGGGTACCTGATCATGCAGGCGGGCGATTACCTCAATACCGCCCTGACCCTGTCCGGGATCATCGCGATCGCCATTCTCGGGCTGACCCTGGACATCTGCCTGCGCGGGCTGCTCAGCCTCGTCGATCCGAGCAGGCGCCGCTGACGCGGCAGCCGCCCGCTGTCCGCTCACCGTGGCTGAACCGCTCGCCGATGAGCTGCGTCAACGACGTCGTCGGGCCCTACGGGATCCGGCAGTTCGGCCAGGCCGTCCATCGGGAGCTGACCACCGGCAAGACCTCGATCGACCTGGCCGAGACGTGCGCGCCAGTCAGGCAGAGTGCCGCCGCACCGGGCATCTGGAACCCGCTCCCGCTCTTCGGCGACGTGCAGCGCGATCACCAGGCCATCGCGAGCAGGCTGGGCACCAGGTCCGTAGACCGGCGCAGCACCCAGGCCGTGCCGCTGATGGCCGGCGGCGGCGAGCATAGCGTGGAACCGGCGGGCGATGAGCCGGTGGCCGCGCTCGCTGGGATGCAGGCGGTCCACCGCCCACATGCCCGGATCGTAGGTCTCGGCGTCGCCGGCGGCATCGAAATGTATCGTGCCGTAGCGCTCGGCTGCGGCGTCCATGACCAGGTTGATCTGGCGCGCGCGCCGGGCCAGCGGCCTGGCCAGCGTGCCGGGCAGGCCGAGCATCCGGCCCGGGTCCGGCAGCCGCATGGTGAGCACCTCGGCGCCCGCGCCGCGCAGCGCGCCGATCGTGTGCCCGGCGGCGGCCGCGATCCGGCTGGGCTCGAAGCCCGGCCGCAGCGTGTCGTTGATGCCGACGATCACGCTGGCGATGTCCGGCCGCAGCAGCAGCGCCCGGGGCAGCTGATCGCACTCCACGTCGGCCACCGTTGCGCCGTTAGCCGCCAGGATGTGCAGGCCCGGGTCCGGTAGCGTCTCGGCGAGCAGCACGGCCCAGCCGCGCCAGCCGCGGGCCCCGGCCTGGCCGCCCGGGCCGGACTGCGCACTCCGGACGCAACGGCGTGACGGCGGGGCGAACTGTCGATGACATCTCGGCCAGGCGGCGCGGTGCGGCGGCAGGCGGCGCGGTGCGGCAGCAGGCAGCGCGGTGCGGCGGCTAACCGCCTACGCCATCTCCCGTCAGGGCCGAGAGCACCTGGTCAGCGGTCTTGTCCGAGGCCTCGCTAGCCCGGTCGCGCGGCGAGCGGCGGAAGATCTCAGCAGCCGCCTGGTGAAAGCCGTCCGGCAGCCCGGCGGCAGCCATGGTGGCGGCGATCTCCTCCATCTCCGCGACCCAGCGCCAGCCCTTGGCGGTCGCTGACCGGGCGGCGCCGCGGGACCGCTCGGCCAGCGCGGGCTGGGACTGCTCCCACTCAGCGAGCAGGACGTCCTCGACGCCCTCGGCTCTGGCGAGTGCCCGGACCGCCAGCAGTAGCGCCGCCGTGCCCTTGGTCCAGCCGGCATAGGCCATCTTGACCGCCGATGCGGCCGTCAGCGTGCCGCCGGCCAGCCGGGCGTCCAGGGCCGTGCCCGCGAACAGGTCGCGCACCTCGCCGGCGTCGTCGCCGGACAGGTACAGCCGGGTATGCCCGGCGGCCCGCGGCGGGGGCCCGATGATCCCGCCGTCGACGTAGCGGCCGCCGCTGCCGGTGATCATTCCGGCGATCTCGCGGGCCGTGCCGGGTGAGATCGCGTTGGCGTCCAGGTAAAGCCCGCCGAACCCGTGCACCGCCCAGGCGACGTCGAGCGCGGCGTGCGGCGGGCAGACGGACACGATCACCTCGGCCTGGCTGGCCAGGCCGGCGACCGTGCCGGCATCGGTCAGCCCCGCCGCCTGCGCGCGCGCCGCGGTCTGCGGCCCGCGGCCCTGCGACGCCCACAGCACCTGATGTCCCCGGTCAGCCAGGCACCGCCCGACGGCGGCACCCATCTCGCCGGGATGCAGCAGGCCGATGACGCGAGGACTCGAGTTATTCACCTAGGCATTGTGTCGGACGGCCGGCCCGGCCGGGCCGGCCGGGACGGCCGGCCGCTGCGCCGCTCCTGCACGGCTACGGCGGGTCCGGCGCCGTGCACGAAGACGCGCCCGGCCCCGGTCCGCCGGCCGCGCCGACGCGAGGGTGCCCGCCGAGTTGCCTCGCCGGGCGAGCTTTTCCGGCGGCCACGGGCATACCGGCGCGCGACTGGCCCGGTCGAGGTTGCAGAAAAACGTCCTGTCCTCAGGTCCCCGGCGGACCGGTTGCTCGGTAGAGTCCAAGACAGGAGGGCCGTGAGGCCATAAATACTGAGCCGCGCTGCGTCTAGCTCGCTGGGCCAGACGGGCGGCATCGCAAGGAGACCGTGCTATGCCGAAGCTCGTCTATGACTTCACCGAAGGTAACAAGGACCTGAAGGATCTGCTGGGAGGCAAAGGCGCCAACCTGGCCGAGATGACCAATCTGGGGCTGCCGGTGCCGCCCGGCTTCATCATCACCACTGAGGCCTGCCGGCATTACCTGGAGCAGGGCTCCATCCCCGAGGGACTGGCCGGCGAGGTCACCACCCATCTGCGGCAGCTTGAACAGAAGATGGGCAAGAAGCTGGGCGACCACGAGGATCCGCTGCTGGTCAGCGTCCGCTCCGGGGCTAAGTTCTCCATGCCGGGCATGATGGAAACGGTGCTGAACATCGGCCTGTCCGATGGTTCCGTGCAGGGCCTGGCCAAGCAGGCCAGTGATGACCGGTTCGCCTGGGACGCCTACCGGCGGCTGATCCAGATGTTCGGCAAGACCGTGCTGGACATCGACGGCGACGCGTTCGAGCATGCGATCGACGCTGCCAAGCAGGCCAAGGGCACCAGGAGCGATCTGGACCTTGACGCCGATGACCTGCGCGGGATCGTGGAGACCTTCAAGGGCATCGTCAAGGACAAGACGGGCCGTGATTTCCCGCAGGACCCGCGCGAGCAGATGGACATGGCGGTCAACGCCGTCTTCAACTCGTGGAACGCGCCACGGGCGATCCTGTACCGGCGGCAGGAGCGGATCCCGACCGACCTCGGCACGGCCGTCAACATCGTGGCCATGGTCTTCGGAAACCTGGGCATGGACTCGGGCACCGGCGTCGCCTTCACCCGCGACCCCGGCAGCGGCCAGCAGGGCGTCTACGGCGACTACCTGCAGAACGCGCAGGGCGAGGACGTCGTGGCCGGCATCCGCAACACCGTCCCGCTGCAGGACCTCGAGCAGATCGACGCGAAGTCCTACAACCAGCTCATCGACATCATGAAGACGCTGGAGAACCACTACAAGGACCTGTGCGACATCGAGTTCACGATCGAGCGCGGCAAGCTGTGGATGCTGCAGACCCGGGTCGGCAAGCGCACCGCGGGCGCGGCGTTCCGGATCGCCATCCAGCTGGTCGACCAGGGCCTGATCGACATGGATGAGGCGCTGACCCGGGTCACCGGCAGCCAGCTCGCGCAGCTGATGTTCCCCCGGTTCGACGCCGGCAGCAACGTCCGGCAGGTCGCCAAGGGCATCAGCGCATCGCCTGGCGCGGCGGTCGGCAAGGTGGTCTTCGACTCCGGCCGCGCGGTCGAGCAGGCGGCGGCCGGCGAGGACGTCATCCTGGTCCGGCGCGAGACCAACCCCGACGACCTGCACGGCATGATCGCCGCGCGCGGCATCCTGACCAGCCGCGGCGGCAAGACCAGCCACGCCGCGGTGGTCGCCCGCGGGATGGGCAAGACCTGCGTGTGCGGCGCGGACGAGCTCGAGGTCGACCTGGTCGGCCGCAAGTTCACCGCACCCGGCGGCGTGACCGTCAGCGAGGGCGACGTGATCTCGATCGACGGCACCTCGGGCGTGGTCTTCCTCGGCGAGGTGCCGGTCGTCGCCTCGCCGGTGGTGGAGTACTTCGAGGGCGGCCTGGACGCCTCCGCCGACGAGCTGGTGTCCGCCGTGCACAAGATCATTAAGCACGCCGACGAGCGGCGCCGCCTGGGCGTGTGGACGAATGCCGACAACGGCGAGGACTCCGCCCGCGCGCGCCGGTTCGGCGCCGAGGGCATCGGCCTGACCAGGACCGAGCACATGTTCCTCGGCGA
>Ga0116126_1001903_pt1 | contig 12518 bp, 15 predicted proteins | sample June2015DPH_16_5_FD_89730 | JGI IMG/M metagenome (GOLD analysis project Ga0116126, IMG submission 89730) | Peatland microbial communities from SPRUCE experiment site at the Marcell Experimental Forest, Minnesota, USA - June2015DPH_16_40 | ecosystem: Environmental > Terrestrial > Soil > Wetlands...
GTCGCCGCGGGCGCGCCGGCGATGGCCGAAAGCGGCACACCGCCCGTCGCCGGAGGTGACACTTTTTGGCTCGCCAGGGCCGAGACCCGAAAGCCAGCGGCGCGCCCACGCGCGAGGTCCACAACCGTGGCCAGCAAGATCCGCACGGCCGTCGCCTACGTGCTGCTGCTGGCCGTCATCGGGGCGGCAGGATTCGCCACCGTCGCTCTGGTCCGAGGCACCTGGATGGTCACCCCGGTCCTCTCGGGCAGCATGCGACCCGGACTTGCGGTCGGCGGCGTCGTGGTCAGCGAGCGTGTCCCCGTGGCCAGCCTCGCCGTGCGGGACGTGATCATTTTCAGCGACCCGTTCAAGCCCTCCGAGCAGATCGTGCACCGCATCGTCCGCATCACCAAAGGCCCCTCCGGGCAACTCCTGTTCAACACCCAGGGCGATGCGAACACGGTCCCGGACCCGTGGACGCTCACGACAAGGGGGGACTACATCTACCGAGCACGCTGGGCGGTCCCCCTCGTCGGCTATGGCGCCATCGCCTATCAGAACCACCGCGGCTTCTTCCTGCTCGGGGTCGGCATCGTCCTGATACTGATCGCTGTCAGCACGGCCCTCGGCACACGCCGGAGCCGGCAACGCCGACATTCTCGGCGAACTGCTCGGGGACCTGCGGTGGCGGGTCGAGACGTGACCGGAACGACCTCTTCGTCAGCTTGAGCTGCTGTAACGCGGATGAACGAAGCCGAATCCCACTCGGGGGATTCGGCATGACCTCGCAAATTCGTTCGACCCCTCCCTTGACACGGGCGACTTGCTCGTGGCACGGTTCGCCACAACAGAGGAAGCGTTGATTCCCAGTCCGTAAGTGGTCGCTTGGGCTGGTGGGAGCGAATAGCGAACCCGTACCCCTCGGCAGTCAGAGTTGTTCAGGACCTGCGAGCAAGGTGAACGGGAATGGCGAGGTTCCTCCGGTCTCAGCACGAGGCAGCGTCGAAGGGTCCATCCCAGAGCTTCGATGCCGCGCTTTGTGAACCGTCACCTCCCGCGGCGAACGACCCGGTAGGCGCCCGCTCCGGAACCGGCCACGAGCCCCGCCGAGGACTGAGGGGACAGGCGCGAAAAGTGCTCCGCCTCGTTCTCATCGTTGCCGTCGTAGTTGTGTGGGGACACGACATCGGAACGGCCGCGGCCGATCTCACGGCCCCGAGGCCCGAGACGCTCCAGCAGTTGCTGGCCAACACGGCACCGCCGAAGCCAGGCCAGCAGGTACATGCCGTGGCCGAACCGTATTACATCGTCGTGACTCCTGCCGGTCGTGGAGGTCAGATCCCCATGACCTGGCCGGACTGGCGCCGGCAGCTGCCGACGAGCAGCCCAGGCCTGAAGACACCCGGCGCGACGAGCGTGGAAGGGTAAGCGATGAGCGCCGTGGGGTCGGCCGCCCGTCACCTCGATGTCTCTTCCTTGCGTGGTCTTTGGCGTCCCGTCGGAGGACGACTGGAAGCCGGATCCAAACGTACGCGCACCTGGGCTGAGGGAATCCGAGCACGCTGGCACGACAACGGCGTCATCGTCGACTACATGCAGGCCATGGAGTTGGCCGCGGAACTGGCGTGGAACGACGCCCGATCGCAGGGCGGTTCTCTCGAGAGCGACAGTTTCTATGACGGGATCCAAGCTGCCCTCGTGGAGTTCCTCGCAGACCGGCAGCTACCTCAGGCTCTGGACGGGTCGTCTCCATTCGGGCTGGGCCGAAAGCAGGCCTGGGCAATCCTGTCGGCGATGACCCTCGGCGTGGGGATAGGCCTCTGTCCCCCGCCAGTGGTGCTGCCCGAGCTCGGGCGGGATCGCCAGTTCGCACCGGGATGGGTCGGGCCGTTCGGCACGACGGCTGTTCGCGAGGGCGTCTTTGACGCGTCCGACACCCTCAGATTCCGCTGGTGCGAGGCCAGCGAGAGTCCGTGGGATGACTCTGGGCATGCCACCGGTTCACGACCGATCCGGTGGTCCGACGTGAACTGGGTTCGGCTCATGTCGCTACCGAGCCTCCTGCCCGAGGTTGCGGAGCAGTACTCCCGGCTACCCGGTTCCACCGAGCTCGATGTGGTCTATGGAACTCTCACGGGTGCGGATGGGCCGGGTGCAGAAGTCTTCGGCCTCGTGAGCACCGGGGCGTATTCCGGGGAGCAGTGGCTCGAGATGTTCCGGGACGCCGGCGTGAGGATCAAGCCGTGCGCGCCGAGCTCACCGGTCTCAACCGCCTTCGCGGGTGGTGAGAAGCCGGCTACATCCCCTGAGGGCCCACCCCCATCGGCGACGTCGAAGCCTGACGAGCCCTGTCCGGAGGCCAGCGTGCTGGCGCGATCGGGTCGCCTTCCCGCCAGCAGGCGAGGCCGCGCCGAACGGCGTTCGCCCTGACGAAGCGAGGCGGGAGATGGCCCGTCGCGCCGCGCACTTGCAGCACCGTATTCGCTTGACGAGCCCAGTGCGCCTTGTAGCTCTCGTCCCCACGGAGGAGGTCGATCCGCCGCTGCCCTGTCTCGCAGGCCCGCTCGATCGCCGCGGCCATGAGCAGGGTGCCGGCAGACTGCACACCAGAGCGGCGACCGCCCTGATAACAGTAAGAGCAGCCCGCCACCTCCAACCAGACTTGACTGGCAAGGGTCGAGTCGCCATCGACCAGCTCGAAGACGATCAGCTCTCCGCGCGCCGCACCGGCGCGAGCCGCACGTGCAAAGCGCGTCCGCAAGTCGGTGAACTCAGAAGTGCCCCACTGCAGCGTGTGAAGGCGCATGAGCCGCTCGATGGCGGCGTCGATGTCACCAGGTCCGACGCAGCGGACGCTCCAACCGCGTCGCTCCGCCGCGTGCTGAGATTTCCTGATGGTCGATCGCCAGTTGTGCGACCGGCTGGCCATGTAATCCTCGAAGCTCTCCGACAGCTCCTCGTAGGGGGCAACCGTCTCGGCGAGGACCCAACGCGGGAAAGGCACGAGATCGATCGCCGAGAGGCCTGAGACGGCGCACCAGAGGTCGACCACGCTTCGCTCGCGCCCGAGCCACTGGCCGAGCGCCTGCAGGACTTCCGGCTCCCGACCGGGCAGGGAGGCGACGGCGGAATAGTCGGAAACGTCCATCGTGTGCAGCCACGGCAAGGCTCGCCGCCAACGCTCGTGCACGAGCGGGATCCCCCCGATCAGCTCGTCACCATCGAAGACGAGCGGGATCCGCAGAACGCCCCCAGGGCCGGCGCCGATGCCGTCGACCCACCAGGAGCGAAGGAACGGGGACGGGGACACGCAACGATCCACCAGATCGTCCCAGGCTGGGCGGACATCCTCGAGACGGTCAACCACCTCGACGAAAAGACGGTGAGCGACGTCGGTCATTTCCAGGCGACGGGAAAGAACACCTCGTGCCCTCCGAGGAACAACCGGAGAAATCGAGTGTCCAAGGCTGCTCCGGCGTCGATGCCCTCGGTTGCCAGGGCAGGAAACTGCGACCTGTAGGCCGCCAGCGCCTCGCGCTTGCGCTCGAGGAAGTCCCCCGTGCGGACGGCTTCCGGCCAGCGCAGCACAAGCTCGGCGCGCTTCCAGTGTCGCGGCAGCGCCTGTTGCCAGACCGGAAAAGTGAGCAGGCGGGCTGACCTGCCCGACAGCGCCGTGAGAGCGGCCATGCCCAGCGCCGCGTGGTCGCCGTGAGGATCCGTAGGCGAGGTAGTCACTACCTCGTCCGGTCGGAGCGCCTCGAGGAGGTCTGAGATCGCATCCACCAGATCGTCGCCGGCGAGGTGAAGGGCGCCGTCGGAGAAGTGCATCATGTGGGTCTGGCCATCTTCCAGCCCGAGCACCCGGCACGCCTGGCGAAACTCGCTCTGGCGCAGGGCGATGTTCTCCTCGGGGGAAGGTCCCTTCGGACTCAGGCCTCCATCGGTAGCGAGCCCGATATCTACTGGCGTCCCGGCCGCGAGCTTGCGCATGATGGTGGCGGCACACCCCAGGGTCTCGTCGTCAGGATGCGGCGATAGTACGACGCAAGACCGGTAAGCACTGCTGACGGTCACGTCCCGGGCGACATGACCCACCAGAGAGTCGAGCACACGCACGAGCGGCGGACTGCTCTTTCGCCACACGGGCTCGAGATGGATCATATCGACTGGCGAGTCATCGTCGCCGGAGCGTCATAATTGGGAACTCGTCCTGGGGACGGCGGCGAGCTCGCGCATCCCGACCCGGATGATGGGGGCGGTGCGCCGAAGCAGGCCCCGCAAGGACCCTTTACGGAGATCCCTTTGCCTGATCGTGTAGGTGACCCCTCGCGACTTGGGCATCTGCGAGAGAGTCTTCCTCCAAAAGGAGACGACGTCGGCCTCCTCCTGCTCTTGCGAGTAAGCCGAGAGACAAGCAGCGGCTCTCGATCGGGCCGCCGGCCAGTGCTCAGCGGCGTCGAAGTTCCGGATCCAGGTCTCGATCTCATGCGCGAAGGAGACGACGTCACTGTCCAGTACCGAGATCGCCCCGAGTGGTCCAAAGTACTCGCGGGCGCCGAATCCCGTGTACCCGATGACCGAGCAGCCAGACGCGATCGCCTCGAGCGGGGAAAGGGCGCAACCCTCGTGCTGGCTGAGAAAGCTGAGGAACAACGAGGCGGACCGAAGTGTCGCGGCGACCACGGACTGGGGCATCCGATCGAGGACGAGGACATCCCAGCCCCTGAGAGCATCTCTGGAACGGAGGATGTCCAAGACGATGCGGGACTCGTCTGGGCGCTTGCGGGTCATGTAGGCGAGGCGCTGCCCGTCCGGCGGCTGGTCCGGCAGGTGAAACAAGGTCGGGTCTACGGAGAGATGAATACGCTGGAACAGATTCTGGGGAAAGGCATATTCGAGGAGCTCCAGATTCTCCTGGGATACGGTCATTGTTGCCATCAGGTCCTTGGAAGCGACGTAAGGATGATCGTCCAGGGGATAGTTCCTCAATACGTAGAACGCACTCTGGTTGAAGGAGACCTTTGGCACGCCAGGCGCCAAAGAGGTGAGCAGGGTGCTCCAATTCTCGGGGATCACAAGCACATCGTCGTCTTTGACCACCAGTGGCAGCGACGTCACCTTCGACGAGTTCTCGAACCAGGTGCAGCGAAAGTTGCGGATGCCGTGCACCACACAGGCCGGAATGCCAGCCCTGTTGAGGAGGTCCACGTGCTGATAGGCCACGCGCACGCCTCCATGGGGCACATCCTGCGAGCCGCACAGGTACAGGAGCGTCATGCCTCAAGAGTAGCGAGGTGCACAAGTTGCTGTGAAAAGACCCTCATTGCCCGCAGTGGCGTTCGTCTGCCTGCCAATGCGGTCTTTGCCTGCCCGGGGCGGACGTCTCCGCCGGCGGTCGAGGCCTTTGGAACAAGTGCCTGTTGACCTCCTTCACGCCCGGTGCCGGAGATCATCGTGGCGGCACCTCTGACATGATCGTCCCGCCCTGCGCAACCTCCACGATCCGGGCAGGGCGCCCGGGCTCAACACGCGCTCGAGGGGCGCCGAAGCGCCCCTCGAGGCGGCCGTGGGAACAGTCCCACAGCCATCGTCATCTGCTGAAAAAGGCTCGGCTTCCGGGCTGCATCGAGCGGGACCAACTCTCGACCGGAGACACCGAGGGTGTCTGGATGGGTATCACCAGGTGGTCCAGCGTGCCGCCTAGCGGCCAGCCACCTCCAGGGTCCCGCAAGGTTGACTACTCATGAATTGGACCACCTCCTTTCTCTGGTGGCCCCCAATGTACCGGCACTCGGGCACCAATGTGTGCACCGCTCAGCCGAAGGGCCACCAGCCCCGTTTCCGGGTCGCCGCCCGGCGGGGCGACTCCAGCCGACGCGACAGCTTCGGCCCCGGGTGAGGCAGGTCGCTCGTCAGCTCGTAGAGGTCGACGAGGGTCTCGGCAACAAAGACGAGCTCGACCCGGCGTTGCAGCTCCTCGAGGCTGAGCCGGCCCTCGGCGTAGTGCTCGTGCAGCTCGGCGGCAAAACGTTCCCGATCTGCATCCGAGGCCCGCGGTCCACTCGGCCGGCCGCCTTTCGCGCCTGCGCCCACGGGCGCGGACTTTAGTCTGTCTCCGGGTCGATCCCCGCTCGACGCGGCTCCCCGCCGCCCGGCGGGAAGGCCCAGGAGGCAGGCGCCATGCACTACGAGGACGAACAGGTCGAGATCCACAAGCTCGTCGTCGGCCCCTTGGACAACAACGTCTTCGTTCTGCGCTGCCGCCAGAGCGGCGAGGCCCTGCTCGTCGACGCCGCCAACGAGCACGAGCAGCTCTTGGCGCTCTGCCGGGAGCTCGGAGTGCGCAAGATCGTCGAGACCCACGGCCACTGGGACCACATCCAGGCCGTGCCCCAGCTGCGCGAGGCCGGCTATGAGGTGGCGGTGCACGCCGAGGACGCCGCCATGCTCCCCTCCTACGACCTCCTCCTCGAAGACGACGAGCTGCTCGAGGTCGGCTGGCTGCGGCTGCGGACGATCCACACCCCCGGCCACACGCCCGGGTCGATGTGCTTTCTCATCGAAGGCTCCCCCGTGCTCCTCTCGGGTGACACCCTCTTCCCGGGCGGTCCCGGTAACACCGCCTCCGAGATCGGGGACTTCCCGACGATCATCGACTCGATCGAGCGACGCCTCTTCGTGCCCCTGGCGCCCGGGACGATCGTGATGCCGGGCCACGGCCTTGACACCACCATCGGCGCCGAGCGACCCCATCTCGACGAATGGGTCGCGAGGGGCTGGTAAGGCAATATTTTCCCCTACGGACGTAGTGGTAATCGCCCGGCGCGTCTAACATGGATGGCGTGCCGGAAGGAACTGCGACCGCCGAGGCCCCGCGTGCCCCACAAGCCCCGCGTGACCCACAAGCCCAGCGTGCCCCACAAGCCCCACGAGCCGAGCGCGCCCCCGAGAGCCTCGGGACCGCCGCCGCGCCCGGGAGCGGCCCCGCCGGCGGCGAGGTGCTGAGCGTCGAGGACCTGCACGTCGCGGTCGAGGACCACGAGATCCTCCGCGGTGTCGACCTCGTCGTCGAACAAGGCGAGCTGCACGCCCTCATGGGCCCGAACGGCTCGGGAAAGTCCACCCTCGCCAACACCCTCGCCGGCCACCCCGGCTACCGGGTCACAAAGGGACGGATCGTGTTCCGGGGCGAGGAGATCACGAGCTGGGCAGCCGATGCTCGGGCCAGGGCGGGAATGTTTCTCGCCTTTCAGTACCCCGAGGAGATCCCGGGCGTGTCGGTGTCGCAATTCCTCCGCCAGGCCGTCTCTGCCCGCCGGGGGACGGAGATCTCGGTGCTCGAGGTCCGCGTCGCCCTCCTGGAGTGGATGCAGCGCCTCGACATGGACCCCTCCTTCGCCAGCCGCTACTTGAACGAGGGGTTCTCCGGCGGCGAGAAGAAACGCAACGAGATCCTCCAGATGGCCATGCTCGAGCCCGAGGTCGCCATCTTGGACGAGACCGACTCCGGCCTCGACGTCGACGCCCTGCGCATCGTCGCCCGCGGGATCGAGGAGGTCCGCCGCGTCCGCCCGGCGCTCGGCATCGTGCTCGTGACCCACTACCGCCGCATCCTCGAGGAGCTGCGGCCCGACCGGGTGCACGTGATGCTGGACGGGCGCATCGTCGAAAGCGGGGGCCCTGAGCTCGCGGAGCGCCTCGACCGCGAGGGCTACGAGGCCCTGCGGTCATGACCTCGACCGTCGAGGCCGGCTCGCTCGACATCGCCACCCTTCGCAGGCAGTTCCCCCTCCTCGGCCAAAAGTCGCACGGCCGGCGGCTCGTCTACCTCGACTCGGCGGCGTCTTCCCAGCACCCCCGCGCCGTGCTCGAGGCCATGGACCACTACTACGAGACCACCCATGCCAACGTGCACCGCGGCGTCTACGCCATCGCCGAGGAGGCCACCCGCCAGTTCGAGGCGGCCCGGCAGGCCACGGGCCGGCTCATCAAAGCGCCCCATCCGGGCACCGAGATCGTGTTCACCAAGAACGCCACCGAGGCCTTGAACCTCGTCGCCCACTCCTACGGCCGGCACCTCCTCCCCGAGGGCAAGGCCATCTTGCTCACCGAGCTCGAGCACCACGCCAACCTGGTGCCCTGGCTGATGCTCGCCGCCGAGCGCGGCACCGAGCTGAGATACATCCCCATCGGCGACGACTACCGGCTCGAGCTGTCCGACCTCGACCGCCTGATCGACGGCGTCGGCCTCGTCGGGGTCTCGTGCATGTCGAACGTCCTCGGCACGATCAACGACCTCGGCCCCATAGTCGCCGCCGCCCACTCAAAAGGCGCTGTCGTCGTCGCCGACGGCTCCCAGATCGTCCCCCACCGCCGCGTGGACGTGAGGGCGCTCGGCGTCGACTTCCTGGCCTTCACGGGCCACAAGATGCTCGGGCCGACCGGCATCGGGGTGCTGTGGGGACGCGAAGAGCTGCTCGATCGGATGCCGCCCTTTCTCGGTGGCGGTGAGATGATCCGGGACGTGCGCCTCGACGGTTTCGTCCCCAACGACCTGCCCTGGAAGTTCGAGGCCGGCACGCCGCCGATCGCGGAGGCCGTCGGCTTGCACGCCGCGATCGGTTTCCTCGAGGCTGTGGGCATGGAGCGGATCACTGCCCACGAGGTCGAGCTCACGTCGCGTGCCATCGAGCTGCTCACCGAGCGCCACGGAGACGACCTGCGCATCTTCGGGCCGCCCGCCGACCCCACCGGGCGCGGGGGCGTGCTCTCGTTCGCGTTTCGCGACATCCACCCCCACGACCTCGCCCAGGTCCTCGACGCCGAGGGCGTCTGCGTGCGGGCGGGCCACCACTGCGCCAAGCCCCTCATGCGCCGCCTGGGCGTCACGGCGACGGCACGAGCCTCGTTCTACCTCTACAACGGTGAGGACGACATCGCCGCGCTCTCGGACGCGCTCGAGGTCGCAGCAGCATTCTTCGGCTGAGACACGCCGACTGACATAGGAGCCACAACACCGCCATGGCCGGCCTTGAAGACCTGTACCGCGAGATCATCCTCGACCACTACCGCTCGCCTCGCAACCGGGGCGAGCTCGAAGTCCCACCTGCCCACCGCGTGGAGGGGTTCAACCCGCTCTGCGGCGACGAGGTCGTCGTCTACCTGGAAGTCAACGACGGGGTCGTCACGGACCTGCGCATCTCCGGCCAGGGATGCTCCATCAGCCAGTCGTCGGCCTCGATGATGTCGGCCTCGGTGAAGGGCCGCCCCGTCGAGAAGGCCCGCAAGCTGATCCGCTCCTTCAAGGCGATGATGTCGATCCACGAGCAGTCCCTGGGCGGAGACGAGGCCGACGACCACGAAGAGGCCGAGACCGTGAAGCCCGAGGACCTCGGCGAGCTGGCCGCCCTCCAGGGCGTGGTCAAGTTTCCCGTGCGCATCAAGTGCGCCACCCTCTCGTGGAACACCCTCGCCCAGGGCCTCGACGAGATCGCCGCCGGCGTGCAGCCGGGCGACTGAGCCGGAGCGGACAGCGCCTCAGGAGCGCCGTCGACTGTCAGGGGGTCGGTCGCGCAGGGCCTCGGCGAGCTCATGGCGCCCGGAGATCCCGAGCTTCTCGTAGCCCAGCCGCAGGAGCTGCTGGGGCGCAGGGAAGTTGTTGGAGCTCAAGCCCCCGGCGGCCGGTAGATCGATTCCCTCTTGACACCGGCATCGACCTCGGCCGGCGTGAGGAGGGACACGGTCCGAACCCTGGCCCCACCGGCGGCGCTCACGGCGAGCATGGCACCGGCGGCCGTGACGGCGTCGGGATAGTCGACGATGAGGTAGGCGTCCTTCTCACCGAAGGCGAAGTAGAACGACTCGACCTTCCCCCCGACTGCCTCGGTCGCCGCCGTGACGGCGGCGACGCGGGCCGAACCGCCCTCAGCCCTGAGGCCCTTTAGGCCCTCGAGGGTGTAGCTCACCTCAAGCAGGTACTTCGGCATGATTCCCCCTTGTCTAGTGGGCCACCATGGTACGCGAAGAAGTTTCCGCCCGCTCCGGTGACAGCTGCGTGATCTGGCTGACAAGTGCCACCACCACATCGGGGACAACTTCGACTAGGGTCCGCCCTTTGCTGCACGAAGACTGCTCTGGCAGCTCTGTACCCAATGCAGCCCAAAAAGGGGGGTCCTCTATGTTCGGCACGATCTGTTCCAACCTGCCCAACCGCCCGGTGTACCGCTATTCTCGGCGCCGCGCCCTGCTCCTCGGGGCGGTGGTCGCCATGAGCCTTGTCGCTCTGCCGGCCGCAGCCCAGGCCTCGTCGCGCACCGGGTAAGGAGAGGCCGGGAGCGACCCCGGTTCTTGAACCACCGGTGCTGGACCCCGCCGACAACGCAGGATCAGCGCTCTAGGACGAGCCCCTCGAGGTCAGGTGAGAGCACCACCGCCCGCCCGGGGACGGCCACCGCCTCGAGCGCCGCCTCGCCCGCATCGCGGACGCGCGCCGCTGCCAGCGGCCCGTCGCAGATGCCGAGCAGGCTCGGCCCGGCGCCGGACCAGCACGACACCAGTGCCCCGGCCTTGGCGAGCCGGGCCAACAGCTCCGCCGCCTCGGGGAACAGGCGCGACCGCTCAAACTGATGGAGGCGGTCGTCACCGGCGTCGCCGATCAGCACGCTGCGATCAGCGAGACCGGCGAGAAGCAGGGCCATCCGGGAGAGGTTGAAGACGGCATCGGCGCGGGTCACATCGGGCTTAAGCGCCCTCCTCGCCTCGCTCGTGGCCAGCTCGCGCTCGGGGATGAGGAGAACGAAGGCAAGTCCCGGGTCGAGCGGGAAGCGTCGGAGGACCGGGCCCGTGTCGAGAAGGGCCGCAGAGACGAGACCGCCGCTGACAGACGCCGCCGCGTTCTCGAGGTGGCCCTCGAAGCCGCCGGCCACCTTGAGGGGGTCTGGCGCTCCGGCGGCGGCCGCAACCGCCACCGCCAGGGCCGCGGACGATCCGAGCCCGCGCCGGATCGGGATCTCGGAGCGGATCCGGATCGCGAGGCGGTCGTGACCGCAGACCGCCGAGGCAACTTGTGCCGCGAGATGCTGCCCGTCGCAGGCAATGGCCGACCCTTCCCCCTCGCTGGACAAGGAGAACCGCTCGGCAGGGACGATCTCGACTTCCACATAGAGGGCCAGGGCCAGAGCCAGGACGTCAAAGCCCGGACCGAGATTGGCCGAAGAGGCCGGGGCTCGGGCGCGCACGGCGATCGTTCAGCTTCGGCTCGCGAGCGTGGTGGAGCTGGTCGTGGACGCGGGTGACCACCCGGGAGGAGCCGACGGCAAGAAGCCGTTCAGCTTGGCGGGAACCACCTGCTGGATGCCTGCGGGTGTCGACACCTCGACGGAGGCGATCGTCGCCCCCGCAGTCCAACCCCGTCCGATGCCGCCTGCGACGGGGACGGCTGCCTTGACCAGGGTCTTCACGGACAGGCCCGGCCACCCGGCGACCGTCACCGGAGCCGCGACAAGGGCGTTCAGCCGCGCGTGGCTCCAGCCGGCAACGACCGCGGCGACAGGTTGGCCCGCAGAAAGGACTGGCCGCGCCTCGAGGTCGGAAGTGGCGGCGTTGAGAAGCTGCAGGTCGATCTCCCCCGCCCCGGCCAGGCTCGAGGGCTGGCCCAGGGTGGAGGCGACGACCAGGACGACGCGGTTGCCGACCTGGCGCCTTGCCGCTATCACGAGACAGATCTGCGCCGCGTCGGTGAAGCCGGACTTGAGGCCGATCACGCCGTCCTGGCCGACCACCGGGTTGTAGTTGGGGGCCGTCCCTCCGACGGGAAAGTTCATCGTCGGGCGATCCTCGATGGAGATCATGCCCGGCACGCTCATGGCGTAGGCGCCGAGGATCGCCTGGTCGATGGCCGTGCTCCTGGAACCGGGGCTCACACCGCTCGCGTCGGCGTAGTGCGTCTGTTTGAGGCCGATCGCGGCCGCCATGGCGTTCATCTTCGCCACGAAGGCGGGGATGCTCCCGGCGTCCCAGCGGGCGAGGTAGTCGGCGATGTTGCAGGCCGAAGGGATCATCAGCGCCTCGAGCAGCTGGCGCTCGGTGAGACGCTCACCGGCGACGACTTCCAGGCTGGAGTCGCCGTTCTCGACGGCTCGGATCCAGGCCTCGTGATCGGCCGCGGTCATTGTGAAGGTCGGCCCCGACCCGTCGCCGAGGGGATGGTCGCGCAGCACGATGATCGCTGTCATGACCTTCGTGACGCTGGCGATCGGCACCGAGGTCTCGTCCGGGGTGGCCCCCAAGAGCCCGACTCCCCGCACGAGCACTGCGGACTGGCCCGTAGAGGGGAACGGCAGCGGTGCGAGGGTCCCGGGGATCCGCGTCAGCTCCGGCACGAGCGGGACGAGCGAAGGCACCTGGACGCGGACCGGTCGCAGCGATCCCTTGCCGTTGAAGGTGGCGAGGGCGCGAGACCCGGACCCTGAGATGAGCCAGGCCGGCCCGGAGACGACCACGGCGAGTCCGAGGAGCACGGTCAGGCGCCGACGCCA
>Ga0116126_1001904_pt1 | contig 12518 bp, 14 predicted proteins | sample June2015DPH_16_5_FD_89730 | JGI IMG/M metagenome (GOLD analysis project Ga0116126, IMG submission 89730) | Peatland microbial communities from SPRUCE experiment site at the Marcell Experimental Forest, Minnesota, USA - June2015DPH_16_40 | ecosystem: Environmental > Terrestrial > Soil > Wetlands...
CGAGCTGAAAGACGGCGTGCGCGCCGATCCGCTGGTGCAAGCGGTCCTTGCGCGCTTTCCGGGCGCGGAAATCGTCGACGTGCGGCCGCAACCCGGTGCGCCCGCCGCGTTGGACGAGATGCCATTCGACGCGTCCGGCGAAACGGGCCGCGCCGACGACGAACCATAAAGACAAACATAAACAGGTGCGCCATGGCCGATTTTCTTGGCCTGATGAAACAGGCCAGCGAACTTAAATCGAAGATGGAAGCGATGCAGGCCGAGCTCGACCGTATCGAGGTCGAAGGCGCGGCCGGCGGCGGGCTGCTGACGCTCAAACTTTCCGGCAAGGGCGAGGTGAGGACGGCGTACGTCGATGATTCGTTGCTCAAGCCGGACCAGAAGGAAATCCTGCAGGATCTTATTGTCGCCGCACACGCCGATGCCCGCCGCAAACTTGAGACGCTGCTGGCCGAACGCATGCAGGCATTGACGGGCGGCCTCCAGCTGCCGCCGGGGCTGAAGTTGTTTTGACCGATGCCCGTAATCGCCGCCGGTCCCGAGATCGAACGTCTGATCCAGCTTCTAGCCCGGCTGCCGGGGCTCGGCCCGCGCTCGGCGCGGCGCGCGGCGTTGTTCCTCATCAAGAAGCGAGAGCTCTTGATGGCGCCGCTCGCCGCCGCCCTGCAGACCGCGATCGAGAAGATCGAGGTGTGCAAGACCTGCGGCAATATCGACACGCAGAATCCCTGCACGGTCTGCACCGATCCGCGGCGGGACCCTTCGGCCATCGTGGTCGTGGCCGACGTCGCCGATCTGTGGGCGCTCGAACGCGCCCACGCCATCCACGCGCGCTATCACGTACTCGGCGGCACGTTGTCGCCGCTCGACGGCGTTGGGCCGGACGACCTCACGATCGAATCGCTTATCAAGCGCGCGCACGATCCGGCGGTTAGCGAGATCATCCTGGCGCTCAACGCCACGGTCGACGGCCAGAGCACCGCGCATTACATCACCGACCTCCTCCACGACGCTAACGTCAAAGTCACACGACTCGCCCACGGCGTGCCGGTCGGCGGGGAACTCGATTATCTCGACGAAGGCACACTGGCCGCGGCCATCCGCAGCCGAACGCCGTTTTAGCCCTGGCGGCCTGGGATGGAACTGCCCGCAAATTAGCCACGGCGCGCCCGCAGCGCGAACAATAGGCGGCACAGCACGCCATCAGTAAGGCCGGAAGCCGCCGATCTTGCGCCAAATCGCGGCTTGGCCAACTTGGCCCGCCGTTTGCATGACGGTAAATGCGATCTCGATCTCACAACTCGTGTTGAATGAGATTGCTTGGAGCCCCGGCGATCCCGGCACCGGGGCTCCATCCTTTTTTAAGGCCCTCTCCCGCTCTTCCCGCGTTGCGCTTTCGCCTCACCCTTCGCACATGGAGCCGAAGGACAGGAAGGGAGCGCACCTATGGCCGAAGCGCCCAAAAACGCCCAAAAGGGCGTTGGGATGGAAGGCTTCATCGCCAAGTGGTACGCGCGCCAGACCGCCCGCGACATCGAAGAGTTTAAAGCCACTGCCCGGCGAATTGCGCCGCATATCGGCCCGAGCGCCCGCGTGCTCGAAATCGCGCCCGGGCCCGGCTATCTCGCCATCGAAATCGCCAAGCTTAGTAGCTGCCGCGTGATCGGGCTCGACGCGAGCCACACCTTCGTGCGCATCGCCGCCGAGAATGCGCGCAAGGCCGGCGTGCGCGTCAATTTCGAGCAGGGCGACGCCGCCGACCTGCCCTTTCCCGCCGATCAGTTCGATTTCATCGTCTGCCGCGCGGCGTTTAAGAATTTCACGCGGCCACTCCACGCGCTCGACGAGATGCACCGCGTGCTCAAAGCGGGCGGGGTTGCGCTCGTCATCGATCTGCGCAAGGACTTCTCCCCGCAAGCTGTGAACGACTACGTCCGAGGCCGGGGCGCAATTTCCGCCGCCATGATCAAATTGACTTTCCACACCATGCTGAAAAAACGGGCCTACACCAAAGAGACCATTGCCGCCTTGGTCGCGCAGTCGGAGTTCCGGCACGGCGATGTCCGGCTCGACCCGATTGGATTCGAGCTGTGGCTGCGGAAATAAGGTCTACTGTTCCCCGCATGAACGACGACATCCGCTACAACAAAACTTTCGATCTCGTACCCGGCCACGCCACGGAAGTCGCCCCGGGCGTGCGCGCCATCGTTGCCAACAATCCCGGCCCGTTCACCTTCAAGGGCACAGTGAGTTACATCATTGGCCGCGGCAAAGTCGCGATCCTCGATCCCGGCCCGGAGGACGACGCGCATATTGCTGCGCTACTCGACGCCGTGCGCGGCGAGACCGTGACCGACATTTTCGTCACCCATACCCATCGCGATCATTCGCCTGCCGTGCCAAAGGTGAAGGCGGCGACCGGCGCCAAAGTCTACGCGGAAGGCCCACACCGCCCGGCGCGACCGCTGCATATCGGCGAAGCGGACCGGCTCGACGCCTCTGGCGACATGGATTTCCGCCCCGATATCGCGCTCGCCGACGGCGACATCGTATCAGGCGCCGGTTGGACGATCGAAGCACTGACGACCCCTGGGCACACGGCGAACCATATGGCCTATGCGTTCAAAGAAGCGGACCTGATCTTTTCCGGCGATCACGTGATGGCGTGGTCGACCTCGATCGTGGCGCCGCCCGACGGCGCCATGAGCGATTACATGGCCTCACTGGAAAAGCTGGCGCGGCGGAGCGAGCCGATCTATCTGCCCGGCCATGGCGGACCGGTGCGTGAAGCGCCGCGCTTCGTGCAAGGCTACGTCCGCCACCGGCAAGCGCGCGAGGCGTCGATCCTGCGGCGGCTCGGCAAAGGCGCTGCCGATATCCCGACGCTGGTGCGCGCGATCTATATCGGGCTCGATCCGCGGCTCGCCGGCGCCGCCGCACTCTCCGTGCTGGCGCATCTGGAAGATTTAGTCGCGCGCGGTAGCGTCGCCACCGAGGGCACGCCGGCGATCATGGGCACCTACCGCTTGACCGAATTTCCCTTGCCCGCCGCCTGAGTGGGTTTCGGCACCGGTTGCTTCTTTTCCGGTGCCGGGGCGGAGAGAACGTCATCAACATCCTCGATGAGCGCGCGTACGCGCGCGGCGTTGGCGCCGAGATCGTGGCGACCATAGCGCGAGGCCGAGCGTACATCGATACGCGAGCCGTCCGGCGTTGCGCGCACGCGCACTACCACGTCGTCGCGGAAGCCGAGGATCGGCGTGCGCGCGATCGCCTCGACGAGACCGTCGCGCGGCGCGGTCGCCTGCGGCGGCCGCGAGTCGACGACGTGCCACTTGCGCTTGCCGATGACCTTGAGCACGGCGTCGTAGGCCTCTTGCGGCGTCGCAGTGGTGAGGTCGGGCTCGATATCGGAATAAGCCACACGCTGCTGCTCGGCGGTGTAGAGGCCTGCATAGGTGACCGGATTGGCGTCCCGCGGCCGCAACCGCGCGATCGCTTCGAACCGCGGCGGGTCGATCGGGTCGGTGGTGACGTCGTAGATCGCCGGCAGCCGGTAGGCTTTGACGCCGAGATAAAGTGGATACGCAATGAGCGCGAGCCCGATGAGAAGTCCCGTGGTGGCCTCGCGGAAGCCGCCGACGCCTTCCCTCCAGATAACGACCCCCGCGCCGAACGCGAGCAGAATCGCGACCACCGCAAGCATCATTGCGCCGGCAAGCGTCGAGAGCGCTGGCACGATATCGAGCGCACCCGAGCGCACGATGATGACCGCAATCAGCGTGGCGGCGAGCGAAAACAGCGCAACACGCCGCGCCCAGATGGCGAGCCGGGACGTCTGCTGTTCAAAGATGCGGCGTCGCGCCATCGCTGTTCGCTTTCACCGTTTTGCGGCCCTTACCACACTATCGCGGAGGGATAGTGGCTCCGATTACGGCAGGCAACGGGCCGCGAGGGCGTGACCCTATCGCGATCGTCGACGTCGGCGCCGCCTTTTCGGCTTGCCCCGCGTGACGCCGGCCATGGCTTCGAGCACGGCGCAAGTCGCGGCGGTGTCCTGCTCGGCATAGCCGGTCGAAAACGCGGCAGCATAGATCGGCAATGTCGCGGAGAATAACGGCGTCGGCGCGCCGAGCGCCTGAGCAAAGCTGCCGATGACAGCCATGTCCTTCTGCCAGATCGAGACTTTCATGGTCGGATCGTCGTAGCGGCCCTTCACCATCATGGGCGCGCGCAGCTCAAACACGCGCGAATTGCCGGCGCCGATCTTGATCTGGTCATAAACGAGTTGCGGCGGCAGCCCGGCCTTCATACCCAGCACCAGCGCCTCCGCGCTCGCCACGTTGTGGATGGCGACGAGAAGGTTGGCGATATATTTCATCCGGCTGCCGTTGCCGAACGCGCCAAGATCGTGCAGCGCGCGGCTGAAGTCGGCGAACAGCGGGCGCAACCGTTTGATCTCGGCCGCGCCGCCCGACGCGTAGATCACGAGGTCTTTGACCTTGGCCTGGAAGCCGGTGCCGCTCACCGGACAGTCGAGCAGGACGTGCCCGGCCTTGCGCAATACCGCTTCGGCCGCTTCCTTGTCTTCCAACTTGAACGTCGAGGCTTCGATCACTATGCGGCGCGGCACGTCCGCTTTGACGATGGCGTCTACCGTCGCCGCGAGCGCAGACGGCTTCGGTAGGCTCAAGATGATCGTCGGCGCCTTGCGCGCGACCTCACCGGCATCCGCGGCGATTTCGACGCCCTTGCGAGCCAACGCGCGCCGGCGCGCCGCAGCCACATCGTAGCCGACGACGCGCCAGCCCGCGGCGAGCAGATTCTCAGCGAATGCGCCGCCCATGATGCCGAGACCGACGATCCCGACAAAGCCTTTCTTTTTCACTGCCATGTTTTTCAAAATCGGCTCTCGGCTCCGATCACATGCCCTTCAGATTCATCGCGACCGATGAAAAGCCTCTGGCCTCGCGCTTGGCGACCATATCTTTTGTCGCCGCCGCATATTTCTTGAAATGATCGGTCTCGCGGTGCGCTTGCGCGGCCGCGGCGTCGTTGTAGACCTCGAATATCAAAACGTGGTTCGGATCCTTTTGCGACAACAGGATGTCGAACTCACGGCAGCCCGGCTCATGTACCGAGGCTGCGCCGTTCTCCTTGAGCGCCACAAGATAGTTGTCGATCTCGCCCGGTACGACGTCGATGTCGACCGCGTTGACCTGAAGCGGTCCGGATTCGGCAACCGCCTGGTAGCTCGGCATCGGCAGCGTGACAAAAGCCATGACGGCGAGTGCAACGGCGCCGGTGATCGTGATGGATTTCAACATGACCATTTCCTCCTTGTGTTATGGCGATGCTTGGACGGGCCTCGACCCGCTGCGCCGCCTTCATTTCAACTTTCAGAGCGAGCTTTCGAGAAACCGCATCAGCCGCGGGATTGCCGTCGCGCTATAGCTGTGCGGCTCGCTTTCGAACGGGTCGGACGACCAGAAATGTCCGGCGCCGGGGATGATGATCCGGCGAACGAAGAAGCCAGACTGAGTGAGTGCCGCAAGGAACGCACCGGACTGTGTCGGCGGATCGACGATATCGTCGTCGGTGCCGTGGATGAGCAGAAACCGCACCTGATTGTGATCGACGGTCGCGTAGCTGATCGGCGACGCGTCGAAATAGAGGCGCCGGTTCTGCATCGGCGACGCGCCAAGGAATTTCTCCGCGATCTTGTCGTTCGGACGCGTGGTCAAATCGTGAGTCCACTGCGCCAGCATATCGTAGACGCCGTAAAAGCCGATCACGCACTTTACGTTGGCAGACACGGCGGCGTTGGCATCGTCGCGATAGGCCGATGTGTACTGATCGCCTGCCAGCGCTACCTGCGCGGCAAGGTGCGCTCCGGCGGAATCGCCGACGAGACCGATGCGGTCCGGGTCGAGGTCGAACTCCGCGGCCTTGGCGCGCACGAACTGAACGGCCGCCTTGGCGTCGTAGACCGCGGCGGGGTAAACGCCCGGCTTTCCCAGCCGGTAATCGATGGCAAAAACCGCATAGCCGGCGCGCGCGAGGAACAGGCCCCAATACCGGTAAAACTGCCGGTTGCCGACTTGCCATCCGCCGCCGTGAATGGCCACGAGGACCGGCGCTTTGGCGCGGCCTTTGGGCAGATAGAGATCGCCAACGAGTTTGGTCCGGTCGTGCTCGGCAAAAACGATGTCGGGGTGGTTCACGATCTCGTATTCCGCCGCGGACGCATAACCGGCCATGAGCAACATCGCCAATGCGGCAAGGGAAAGAAGCTTGGAGAGCATGGTTGTGGTCTCCGCCGAGAATTCTGCCGTTGAACCCGGCAATGCGTTTAGCGGTAGCAACTTTCCGAGCGGGTCGGAAGCCTACCACCAAGCGTGGAAATGATGCAGTGGGCCACGGCCCGAGCCGACCGCGAGCCGATCGGCCGCGGCGATGGCCGCGCTGACATAGGCTTTGGCCTGTTTCGCGGCCGTTTCCAATGGAAGCCCTTTAGCAAGCCCAGCGGCGATCGCAGAGGCGAACGTGCAGCCCGTGCCGTGGGTGTTTTTCGTCGCCGCGCGCGGCGCGGCCAGCCGCAGGCAGGCGTTGGCCTCCACCAAAAAGTCGACGCTTTCCGGGCCTGCGCCATGGCCGCCCTTGATCAGCACCGCGCCGGCGCCGAGCGTCAGCAGCTTTTGCGCTTGCGCGCGCATTTCGTCTTCGTCCCGCGCCGGCTGAGTATCGAGCAGGACCGCGGCCTCCGGCAGATTGGGTGTGACGACGCGCACGCAGCGAACAAGTTCGCGCAGCCGGCCGATCGCGTCTTCGCGCAGCAATCTTTCACCCGAGCTTGCGATCATGACCGGATCGAGAACAACATTGCGCGGACGATACCGATCAAGCGCGGCGGCAACGACGTCGATCGTGGAGGCATTCGCGAGCATGCCGATCTTTACCGCGCCGACATCGAGATCGGTGAACACGGCATTGATCTGCGCGGCCACAAAATCCGCCGGCACATCGTGGATGCCGAACACGCCCCTGGTGTTCTGCGCCGTGAGCGCGGTAGTGACCACGGCGCCATAAACGCCAAGCGCCGAAAAAGTCTTCAGGTCCGCTTCGACTCCAGCGCCGCCGCTCGAGTCCGAGCCCGCGATGGTGAGAGCGATGGCGGTCATCACACGCCTCGTTTCGCCAGCATCCCGTCGACGATCGCGCGCAAGGCGCGCGCGGCGGCGGCTGGATCGGGCGCGAGCGACAACGCTGAGATGACGGCGACGCCGTCGGCGCCAGCGGCGATCACGGCAGCGGCGTTGCTTGCGTCGATGCCGGCGATGCCGACAATCGGCAGTTTCGGCGTACGATGGCGCAATGCGCCGGCGATACGGGAAAACCCTTCCGGGCCGATGGGCGCGCTCTTTTGCTCTTTCGACAGCGTCGCATAGACGCCACCAACGCCGGCATAGTCGAGAAGTTCGAGCGGCGCCGTGGCGGCCTCCTCGACGGTCTTGATCGACAGGCCGATGATCGCGTTCGGTCCAAGCAGGCGGCGCGCATCTTCGACGGTCATGTCATCCGGCCCGACATGTACGCCATCCGCGTCGGCGGCGAGCGCTACATCGATGCGATCATTGACGACGAACGGGATCGCATACGGCCTCAGCGCCGCCTTGATCGCCCGCGCCTTCTCGACCATGGTTCGCGTTTCGCTCTTTTTGTCGCGCAATTGCACCAGCGTCGCCCCGCCCTCGGCGACGCGACGCGCGAGATCGGCGAGATCGCGCCCGCCGGCGCGTTCCGGATCGACGATGGCATTGAGGCGCAGATCGATGCCCATCACGTTACTCTCGCGCGGGTCCGTAACGTGGCGCCATCGAGGCCGTACAGCGTGTCGATGATGGCGGTCGCGAAGCTGCCCGGTCCACGAGCGTCCTGTGCGGCGACTTCGCCGGCGACCCCGAAAGCCATCAGCGCTGTGCTTGCGGCGAGCCACGCGTCCGTCTCGACGGCGCGTGCCGCGCAGACCAGCGCCGAACCGGCGCAGCCCATCGCCGTCACCATACCCATCAAGTGATCGCCGTTGGCGATCACCGCGCGGCGCGCGCCATCGGTCACAAGATCGGTGCCGCCCGTGAGCGCGACGACTGTCGCATGGCTTTTGGCGAAACGCGCCGGCGCGTCGGCCGCCGCATCGGCGCCGGAGAGCGCGACAAACTCCGAAGTGTTGAGGCGTACCACCGCCGGCCCGCGAGCGAGAAGTTCGCGCGCGAACTGGGCGCGAGCTGGCGCCCGATCGATAAAGACAGGATCGAGCACCCAGGGAATGTGCGCCGCATTGGCAGCGCCAACCGCGACCTCGACTGCCGCGCGCCGCTCGGCGTCGAAGGTGCCGAGATTGACCAGGAGCGCGTCGGCGCTGACGACGAACGAAGCAATCTCATCGGGAGAGATCGTCATCGACGGCACTGCGCCGGCCGCAAGCAGCATGTTGGCGGTGTATTGCTGGGCCACGGTGTTGGTGATGCAATGCACCCGCGGCGCTCGCGCGCGGATGCGCGCGAGGATGTCGGCGGCAACATCGGCAAGTTCGACCGGTGCATGCATTTTTGTCGTCTTTCTCGACCATGCAAAATATATCACGGCGACCTGCCAGTTGGGGGCAGCCGTGGGGGTTATGGATTCGGACTTCGCGTAGCGCTCGGGCCGGGAATGACGAGCCGATTTGCATGCTATAAGCATGCTTCCGACGGTTCGGAGGTGCGCATGGTTCCCTTCTTCGTGCAGATCAAGTGCCAGCTCGGCAAGTCCTACGAGGTGGCCAATAGGCTCGCGGATGCCGAGATTGCCTCGGAGATCTACTCGACCGCCGGCGATTTCGACCTGCTGGTGAAATTCTATGTCGAGCAGGCGACCGACATCGGTCATTTCATCGCCCAGAAGGTGCAAACCATCCCCGGTATCGCCGACACGCGCACCATCATCACATTCAAGGCGTTCGGTGGGTCGTAGGGCCGCAGCAGCGCGGATTATTTCCTATTCTTCGGCGGCTTCGGGCCCTGCCGCGGCGGCAGCGAAACGATGTACGCCGCGATCGCGGCGCGGTCGGCGGTGCCGAGCACACGGGTATTGCGAATAACTTCCGCCATCGCGCCGCCGGCATAGTCGCCCGCCGGATTCATGCCGTCGCCGAGATAATTGGCGGTATCCCTATCCGACCAGGCGGTGTCGTCCTCCGACCAATGCTGCAATCCGGCCGCCGTGATGTTAGGGACCCAACCCTTGCTGTCCGCCGCAGGTCCGCCTGCGAACCGTTCGCTCTCGACGATGGCGCCGAGAAAATTGCGCGGGCTATGGCATTCGGCGCAGTGTCCGGGTCCGTTCACCAGGTAAGCGCCGCGATTCCATTCCGCCGACTTCGATGTGTCAGGCACGAACGGACCGCCGTGGAAGAAGAGAAGTTTCCACACCCCGACCAAGCGACGGATGCTGAAGGGAAACGCCAAATCGTGCCTACGCGCCCGCCCCTGCACTGCCGGCAAAGTCTTCAGATAAGCAAAGAGATCGCGTACATCGCTGAGCTCCATCCGGGCATAGGACGTGTAGGGGAACGCCGGAAAGAGATGCCGCCCCCGCCGCGAGGTTCCCTTCCAGAGCGCGGTGACGAAATCTGCTTCGCTCCATGCACCGATGCCGTCGGCAGGATCGGGCGAGATGTTCGGCACGTAGAAGGTCCCAAACGGCGATTTCAAAGGAAGCCCGCCACCGAGCCGCGTCCGTTCGACCTTATCGGAATCGTCATTGGGCGTGGCGTGGCAGGAGGCGCAGCCGCCGATGTTGAACATCGTGCGGCCATTTTCGACGTTGGGCGTGTAGGCCGGCAGCGCCGCCGCCGGCACGATCGCCGGAATGGTCAGGACCCAGAGGACGAGCGCGATGGCAACGGCAAGAGCCGCCGCGATGAGCGTGAGCTTTCGCATCGCCGCGCCGATCCTTATGAGCTAGATGCTTTCCGCTCATTCACGCGAAAGCGGGAATCCAGTTCGGACCTGGACGTTCAAATGGTGGGTCCCCGCTTGCGCGGGGACGAGCGAAAATCTTCCATCGTTTCGGTCAGCTCTTCTTGACGCGATATTTTTCGTGGCAGCCGCCACAGTCGTTCTTGCCGATGTTGCCGAAGGCCGCCTTGAAGCTGTCGAGGTCAGTGACTTTGGCTTCCGCATCCTTGGCGTCGGTGCCGAACTTGGCGAATCTCGCTTTGAGGTCGTCCATGTTTTCCCAAATCTTGGGATCGGCGGCCGTTTCGCCGCCGGTCTTGGAGTTGTCCGGGAACAGGGCCGGCATCTTCGCCGCCGCATCCTCCCACGCCGCAAAGATCTTATGCGCCGCGTCGAGATCGAACGGGGCCTCGCCCTTCATCATAGTGGCACCGATCTTTGCTTGATCCCCATTGGCCTTCATCAGCGCCTTGCGCGCGGCGATCGGGTCCTGTTGGGCAACGGCGACACTTACGCCTAGCGTAATCGCCGCGACGGCGAATACGGTACGGATCATACGGTGGCCTCCCCTGTCGATGGCACGACGCATATAGCTGTCCTGCGCCGGCAGAATATGGGCAAATGGCAAGAGGGAGAAGTCACGAAACCGTTTCCCTGCTCGCTCGTATAATAGCGCAGCGGTGGTGCCGTCGCAGCAACGGCGGAGACCGAGAAACCGATGATGAAGACTGTTTATCGCTACAGCAAGGAGCGGCATTACACCAAGCCTCCGGAAGATATCTGGCCGTTCATCGCCGATACCGCGCGCATCAACGAGCTGGCCGGCTCGCCCGCCTATCAGGTCGAAGAGCGCGCGGACGCGGACGGCCGCATCCACCGTCTCGCCAGCATCGGGCTCGGGCCATTGCGGTTGAGGTGGGAGGACGCCTTCAGCGAGTGGGAAGAAAACCGCCGTATCATCCAGACCCGCGATTTCATCAACGGCCCCATTCGCCGCTTCCAGGCGGCAGTCGAACTCTATCCTGAGGGCACGGGAAGCCGCCTGGTGTTTTCGTCCGACATCGAGTGCGTCGGCTTGTTGGGGCGGTTGGCGACGCTGTCCGGCCAGATCACGCGCGAGGGCGACAAGCGCCTCGCCACAATCGAAAGGCTGATCGCCGAGGCCGATGTGCCGAACCATATTCCCGGCACTGGCGCCGAGGAGGCGGCCAGGCCCGCGGCGCGCCGCCGCTTGGCTACGCTCATCGATGAGCTCAATCGCGATCCGGCGAGCCACGGCCTCGCGCCGAAGCTCGCCGAGTTTCTGTTGCATGCGCCGGTGGTGGCGCTGCGCGCCGTTCGACCCTTGACGTTAGCGCGATTGTGGCACGCGACCCCTGAGGATACCGTGGAGCTGTTCCTCGCAGCGCAGCGCCTCGGTATTTTGGTGATGGCGTGGGATTTGCTCTGCCCGCGTTGCCGCGGCGCCAAATCGAGCGTCAAGCATTTGCATGATTTGCCCGATGGCGCGCATTGTTCGTCCTGCAACATCGACTATCGGCGCGACTTCACCCGCAACGTCGAGCTGACTTTCCATCCGGAGCCGTGGTTGCGCGCCTTGCCCAAAGGCGAGCTGTGCCTCCTCGGCCAGGGCACGACTCCGCATGTTAAGTTTCAGGCCGAGGTCCTGCCGCATTCGAGCAGGACGTTCGTGATGACGCTGCCGCCCGGTCCTTATCGCTTCCGTACCATCGAGGCAGGTAGCGAAGCGGATGCGGCTATCGCCGGCGACGGACTGATCCCCGAGATCACGGCGAGCGGCCCCGACATTTTGTTACGGGTGCCGGGCCATAAGGGCGAGATCGTCATCAATAACGACACGGAGCGGCCGTTGTTCTTCGTCGTCGAGGATCGCAATTGGGCGAAGGACGCGTTGACCGGAGAAACCGTCATCGCGATGCCGGCGTTCCGGCGCCTTTGTCCCGAACAGCTTTTGCGTCCCGGCGACGAAGTCGAAATCGGCCGCGTCGCGATCGTGTTTACCGACCTGCAAGGTTCGACCAAGCTTTATGACGATCTCGGCGACGCCTCGGCCTACCGGCTGGTGCGCGATCATTTCGCCTTTCTATCGGAGCGGGTGGCGCGCCATCACGGCTCCCTCGTCAAGACCGTGGGCGACGCGGTAATGGCGGCGTTCCACGATCCGGCCGATGCGGTGCGGGCGGTGCTGTCGATTCAGGACGACGTGGCGAGCTTCAATCGCGGCCGCAGCGACTCCGGCATCGTCTTGAAGCTCGGGCTGCATCTCGGCTCGTGCATCGGCGTCACCGCCGGCGGCGTGCTCGATTATTTCGGCTCGGTGGTGAACACGGCCTCGAGGCTCGAACACCAATGCCTCGGCGGCGAGGTGATCATATCCGAGGCGGTGCTGGCCGATCCCGAAGCGCGCGAGGCACTGACCGGGCGAACCCTGTCCAACGACGAAGCGACGCTGCGTGGCTTGAACGAGCCGGTGCGTTTCGTGCGGGTGAGCGCGGGCAA
>Ga0116126_1001909_pt1 | contig 12498 bp, 15 predicted proteins | sample June2015DPH_16_5_FD_89730 | JGI IMG/M metagenome (GOLD analysis project Ga0116126, IMG submission 89730) | Peatland microbial communities from SPRUCE experiment site at the Marcell Experimental Forest, Minnesota, USA - June2015DPH_16_40 | ecosystem: Environmental > Terrestrial > Soil > Wetlands...
CGACCAGTACACCGACTCATACAGCCCGCCCGACGCTTCGCAGTGGTCCCCGATCCTTTTCAGTGGTCCCTACCTGCCCACCCCGGCGGAAGTCATCGCAGCATGGGAGGCAGTCTGGGGCGATCTTGCCGACAGCGGCAACATCAAATTTCAGCTTTCCTACTTGGACCCAAACACCGGCGCCAGCGGCCCCGCGCTCTCTGCAACCGCCGGATGGGCGAAAGGCACCCTGAAAGGCTTCAGCCGCGGCGCGTGGACTGGCCCAATTTACGCCTTGGGAATGGCACCCCCAGACTTCACAGTCACCGCGCCCGGCTCCAACGAAGGCACGTTCATACTCGTAGGCTCTGGTGGCTACGGCGGCACCATCACGCCCAGCCTGAAAGGCTCGCTCATCATTCCCGACGGCAACAACAACCTAAAAAAGGCCCTGCCCGCCGGAGTCACCGTCTCTTTCAGCCCGGCAACCGTCACGATTCCGCCCGGCTCGGAAACGCCCGTCTCTTGCACCATGACCGTGACCGCCGCGAGCGGCGCTCAGGTTTACTCGCCAACCTACGACGAAGGTGGTGGAAGCGACGGCCAGACCGCCCGCGTCAGTTTCACCGACTCAATCAGCAGCCTCTCGACAAGCCTCGTGCTCACCGTGGGCGGCGACGTGGTTTACCCGCCCGTCTCCAACTACCTGAGCATCAGCAACCCATGGGAAAATCCATACGCGCCCAGCCCCGGCACCGTGGTAATTCCCATCGGCCTTTTCAACACGAGCAGCGACCCAATCGCCGCCGTGATGATTGCCGACGCCACAGACAGCACCCTCACTCTGACCTTCGATAACGTCAACCCGACGGTCCCCGCCGGAACACTCGCCAGCCCAGGTCAGGCATGGGTGTACCTCACCATCGACATTCCGGCCAGCACCGACACTTACGGGATTCAAATCAGCATCGAAGCCCAGGCGGGCAATAACACCTGTGACGCGGGCGCGTACTTAGGGGGCACCGAGTACCCCGGCCTGTCGATCCAGCCGCAAACCCAAATACTCAACATCGGCAGCCCAGGCAGCGGACAAATCACCTACACGGTCTACAACCAGACCGAACAGGCGTTGACCGTCACCATGACGGCCCCAGGCAGCGAAACGGGATGCACGGCCACCTTCAACAATCCCACGCTCAACCTGCCCGCCGCCTCCGGCGGCTCGCCGTCGAGCGCACAGACCACCCTCACCGTGACCACAGCCAGCGGCATGGGCGCCTTCGGCTACCAACTGACCGTAACCGCCACCGTGGGGTCGGCGAACGCGCAGAGCGTCGTCAATGTGACCTGAGAAACCGGCCGAGTTCGCAACTCGGCCGGCAGCGTTCCACGGTATGCTTAAACGAAGGAACCCACCGCCATGGAGACCGCCGTCGAAATCAGCATCGCCGCCGCGATACAACTTGGCACCCTGATCTGGTTTCTATCCGGGATGCGCTCGGACGTGCGGAACCTCACGGGCTGGGTCTCCAAAATCGACTCCCGACAGACCGACGGCGATAAGACCATCTCGGAACTGAAAGGCCAAGTCGAAAGCCTGCCCTGCTCCCGTTGCGGCTATAAACTCAAGGCATGAGCCACAAACTCAGTTACTCAAACCCTCTATCCGTGGTCCCTCTGGACGTGGCAACGATCCAGTCGGCTACCGTGTCGCTCGACATTGCCGCCTATGCCTTTGTCGCGCCGGAGTTAGTTGCCGCCGTACTCAACCGCGCCGCCGTCCCGATCCCCATTCGCCTGTATTTGGACCGAACTGAGCTCGAGTCCGAAGCCAGGGGGGACGCGATGCTTTCCCACTCGCCCCTTCACGGGCTGCTCAACAACCCAGCCATCACCATCAAGGTCAAAAACTCGTCCGTGCTCATGCACCTGAAAAGCTACCTCGTGGATGGAAAGCTGCTCCGCGACGGCTCCGCCAACTTCAGCGACCCAGGCGAAGAGCAGCAAGACAACAGCCTCACCCTTGACGACGATCCCGACACCTGCGCCGCCTTCCAGAGCAAATTCAATGCCATGTGGGCGCGCCCAGACAACCTCACCATCGCCGAGGCCGTGGCCAGCCACCCCAAGACAAGCCTCACGCCCAGCCACCGCAAGTAAGCCCGCGCAGGACGCTTTCCGCCGTGTGATTCCCTTACCGACCACCCGGCGGCGCGTCCTAGCGCCTCCTAGCGCGTGGATTTTCACCAAAAACGAAGATCCACGCGCCCTCCATCCCAGCGGCCCAAAATTCCCGGATCCCACCAACCGATCGGGCGATGCGCGATCGACACCGCCATGATCGCCCGCACCGTCACCCCCGGCGATTCCACAGGCGGAATCGCCAAAACCGGCGAGGCCAGGGCGCACCGCCAGACCCGGCGAGGCGCGCCGGCGCGCATCGCTACCGCCGCCGATAGCGATTCGTGCTAACATCCAAGGTCGAGGATTCAAAGCCATGACGTACACCGGTGGAAAAGAAGCTGAGGGAACCGCGCAAACCATCATCAACCAGCAGCCGCCCCATGACAGCTACATTGAACCGTTCGCCGGCCACGCCGCGATAGCCAGGTTGAAGCGCCCCGCGCTCAACACCACCCTGATCGACCGTGACCCGGACGTTACCGCATGGCTCGCCGATAACACGAACGGCAACTTGCACCTGCTCACCGCCGACGCTCTGAAATGGCTGCCCGCGCAATGCTTCAGCGCCCGCACCCTGATTTACTGTGACCCGCCGTATTTGCTCCGCAGCCGCGTCGACCATCGCGCTCGCTATCGGTACGAGATGAGCCTTGAAGACCACGAACGGCTGCTTCAAATTCTGACCCAGCTTCCCTGCATGGTCCAGATCAGCGCCTACGCGGACCCGCTCTACAGCTCCTATCTCCGCAACTGGCGGCACATCACCTTTCAAAGCACCACCCGCCGCGGACTCGCAACGGAGCATCTTTGGATGAGCTATCCCGAACCGAAAGCCCTCCACACGTACACCCACCTTGGAAGGGACTACCGCGAACGCGAGCGCATCAAGCGCAAAGTGACGCGCTGGACAGCAAGGCTCGCCGCCTTGCCGCTGTTGGAACGGCTTGCGCTCTACAGCGCCATCGAAGAGACAATCAACAATCCGGACGCAGCGGCCCCGCCGCTGCCATAGCGGCCCCGCCGTGTGATTCCCTTACCGACCACCCGGCGGCGCGTCCTAGCGCCTCTGAGCGCGCCAGCGCCCGGAGTTTTTCGGGTTTTTGCCCTTCCCCCCCCATGCCCCCCCCGAGCGTGCCCCCGAACCAACAAAGGCAACAACCCGCCACAAAACCCGACGAGGGGGCGCGCGAGGGGGGGGCGAAGCGCCACGCACGTGGAGGGCCACTCCCTAGCAGTAGTAATAGTCATGTGCCCTTTTTGGCGACTCGACGTTTTCATACGCGCTTTCCGGTAGAAGGCGGGTCTGATAACGTGTATTCGGTTCCGCTCTGTTCGACAAACCCTGTGCCCAATGTTGTGTGTATGTTGTGCGAATCTTGGAGCTACCGTATAGACACTATTGCGTATATGTGGAACAATTAGATATTAAACTGCGAATAATGCGCGGAGCAAACAGTATGTAGCGCAGAAAGGCTGTGCAAAACGTGTGGAAAATGTGCATAAAAACTGTGGATTCCCTGCGAATAATTCGCGGTCTGCGTGGATAATATGTGATAGGATAGGTGAATCTTGGAGATACCGCTGGCACGGCTCTGAGAGGACACTACTATGGAACTCGACGATATGCAACCCGAAAATCAGTTGGTGGGCAGGAACCCTTACAACACTCCCTGCTCGTGTGGAAAGAGCATGGCGCTCCTCGCTTTGCCCTTCGTGCATTGCCCCTCATGCCATGACACCTACAGGGCGCGGAAACTCACGCCCCCGGCACGTTGCGCGCACTGCGATTTCAACCTGCTCATGTGGAGGCGGCGCAACAACTTCGTCGTCGCGGCTCCGCCCTTCCCATAGGCAATGTTCCACGTGGAACAATCGAACCGTTCCGCGAAACCTCAACCCCCCACCTTGGCGCAGGAGCCTCAAACACATGGAAATTCCAATTCAGACCCGCATCGACGCTGTAGCCGCCGCCGTGGACCGCGTTCTATCAGCCGACGAATTGACACCGCGCCTCCAGCTTCTCGTGCTGGAGGCGTTGTCTCGTGAAATCGCTTTGCGAATCGACCGCATAAGCGAGCAGCAGGGCGGCGAGCAAGCGCAATGAATCGCCGCGAGATGGAACGCCGCGCGCAGGGTACTCTACCCCCGCCGCGCGGCCTAGACCCCGGCTTGTGGGAACGGCTCATGAGCCGCGCCCAGATGGAGCTCGACCGCACCGACACCGGGAACCGTGCGGAGTTAGGACCAACACCATGGCAATCCTCAAAGTCAAAAAGCCCCTCGCGGCCTTCCTCGACCTCATCGCGGCAAGCGAAGGCACTAGCAGCCACCCTCTTACTCGCGCCGACGGATACGACGTCATTGTCTCCGGCGTCGATGGACACAACGTCTTCACAGATTTTGCAACGCATCCGTTCGCGCTTGGCCGCGCTCCGATCCTCGTCAGAGCAGCCCGGCCCGCAGAGTACGAGCCTTGCAACGGAACAATCACCGCCGCCCCTCGCGAAGTGAAGCCAGCCGTTCCGGCCCTCCACTCCACCGCCAGCGGGCGCTATCAAATCATTCTGCCCACTTGGCACGAAATTTCAGCCGCCATGCACTTAGGCACGTTCAGCCCGCAGAACCAAGACGCCGCCGCGTTGAAGATTCTGGAGGAGTGCCACGCAATCGAGGACATTCTGGCGCTCGACATTCCCACCGCGATAAACAAGGCTTGCGACGTGTGGGCCAGCTTCCCAGGCAACCTCTACAACCAGGGCTCCAGACAGGTTTCATGGATGCTGGCGCAGTGGCAAACGCTGCTCGGAGCGCAGTACGTATGAGCCAGTGCAAAACACACCGCGCCGTGAATACCCCGGACACAGGCACCGCAAGCCCCGAAGTCCGCGCCGTCATTCTCGCGCTATCGCTCACCGTGGCGAAGGCGATCCAGCCTTTGAACTTCGCCGATAAAAACCGCGTCCTGCTCGCGTTTCACATGGACATAGCGGACACTCTCGAAGCGCTGACCAGCGAGGCGTGACCATGCGACACAAGCGACTTGTTCGACTTATGCAGCCCGGAGCGATTCTCGATTACTACGTGAACCTGCAAGCGCTCGGCCAGCCGTGCTACTACATCCGCACCGGCCCCCAGGGTCACGCAATTTCCGCCGTTTGCCCCACGCCGAGGGCCGCGTGGGAAGATGCGCACCAAACGCTTCGAAGAGCGGCGAAGACTCCACCGGCCCCGAAACTGCGCAAGCCGAAAGCTCAGCGCTTCAACCCACTGGAAAGGACCAGCAGCCATGGCCAACAAACTTGAGCAGACCCTTGAGAACATCGGCAAGGGTTTCGTGAAGGTCTTCGAGGGCGTCGATAAAGCCGCAGTCACCGCGGAGCCTTTCGTTGACATCGCTTTTCCACCCCTCGCAGGTATCTACAACGCCGCCGCGAACGGTGCCGCCGCCGCCATCAAGGCAGGACAGGGCGCGGTTGTCAGCACCAACAGCGAAAGCGATAACCTGCTCGCTATCGCGCTCGCCGTCGAGCCGATCCTCGTACAGTACGCCGAACAGGCCGGACTCAGCGCGCCTACAACCGCAACCGTTCTGCAGTATGCAGGGGCGCTCCAAAAGAGCCTCGCAGCCGCGGCCTAACTTTCCCCGGCGCCGCGTTCGCGGAGCCAGGGCTGGGGGCAGCTTCCTTTCCTCAGCTGCAAAACATGGCTGCCCTCCGTGCCGGTCGGACCCACTAGCCCGCGAAGAAGGCCGAGGCGACCGGCACACCTTCCAACCCACGCCCGGCAGAGCCGGGCAGAAAGGAGACGCGGAGAAACGCCAGAGCGCAGAGGGGCGGGGCACTCGCCCCGCCCCTTTTGTTACCGCATTACAACGCTCTAACAATCGGGTCGATTCAACGGCACGAGACGTGCTCAACCAACAGCGGCCAGGAGGGCCGACACGATGAAACAGAAAACCGCAAAACCTGAGCTTGTCGCTCACACCGAAAACCTGCTGTCCGGCGAGATGGTCAAGCAAGCTGAAAAAGCCTTCGCCGCGCGCACCATCGACAATTCGCCCCAACTGGACGCCGCCCTTTTCCGCGACACGGTCGAGACCGTTTCCGCGCTCAACCTTGGCGACCTCAGCCACGAATTCGCCGCGCTGTGTGCCGAGCTTCCATTGCTCGCCGAGGCCACCTATTACCGGCCACTCGATCAAACCCGCGAAGGCTATCTCATGGCGACGGCCTTTGAGACCGGACGCCGGTACAACATGCTGCAAGTCTTCGCGCTCTTGAGCGAGGAAGTCCAGGCCCTGCCAGACGAGCCGGTCGAGACAACGAAGGGTGTAGTGCTGGAGAACTGACACCATGGCCAAGATTCAACTCAACCAAGCAGAGCGCGACCTGATAGGCGCGCTCTGCGAAGCAGCGGCGGAGTACCAGTTTCATGGACTCCGCCCCATGACCGAGACATTACGCGAACTCACCCGCGACGATTTCCCGATGCTACAGGCGCTCGCCGACCGAATCACCACGCCCGAAGACCCACCAAGCCACGAAATGAAACTCAACTGGTAGCGCGCGCCGGCAGCGACCGGCCCGCGCCGCCGACTGGAGACCCCATGCCCAGGCCCCGCAAAAAAACCGCGCGCGAGATGTCGCTGGCCGAATTGAAGGCCGAGCGAGAACGCCTCTTGCAGCCGCTCGAATCGCCACGCCCGTGGCTGAAAGGCTGCCAGCGAGACCCGCGCTTGAGAGATGCGCTCTTGCGCAACATCGAGCGCCGGATTCTCACCCGCTGAGTCCCTGGTTTTTTTCCATTAACACAGAGTATAAGCGCCTTAGAGACCCCACGAAGGCCACAAAACGCCGCGCCTGAATGCTGCCCAGAAACAAAAAGCCGACACAGACGCAGCGTCGTGCCGCGCCATAAAATCCCGACGAACAGCAGCAGCAACGCCAGCAGCAGCGGCGCGGACAGGAAAAGCATGAGCGCGCTGCCGCGCGCTCACCGGGCTGCCGCCCGGACCTGCCCGCTACGCGGCGACGCCTCACGGCGCGCCGCGCTGGGCTGCCGCCCAGACCCGCCCCGGACGCCGCGCCTGAATCTCAAACCGATGCGCCTCAGCAGGGACAGAGCACCGAAAAGCCATAAAGGACTATAGATATGTCGCCGCTTTTCGGTCCGGCTCGCGGGGGGCGCTGGCCCGTTCGCCTTCGCGCTTCGCGCTCGCCGCCGCGTGTCGCTTCGCTCTGCGCTTCGGGCCCCAGCGCCTTTCCCCCGCGCCCGGCCCGGCGGCTCCGGCTCGCCAGCGCTCGCCCCCGATGTTTATAAAAAGCCATAGATATGATGCGCTCGCACCGCTCGCGTTGCGCTTCGCATGGCCCCCGACACTTCCGCTCGCTCGCTCGGGCGCAGGCATTCCCGGCGGGTCCAGGCGGGCCGAAGAACCCGCGCGCGCCAGAAAAAAGCGCGCGCTCGGCCCGGCTTCCCACGCCTCGCCTGTACGCCACTCGCTCGCTCGCTATCGGCGCTCGACGCCTCTTGAGCGGCGCTCGACGCGCCGCCTCTTTCGCCGCGTTGGCCGTCCCGAAGCATCGCGGCTCAGCTTTCGCGGCGGGCTTTGCCCACCGCCACGGGGGGGCGCTTCGCCCCCCTCCGCCCCCCGAGCGGCGCTCCGCACCGCCTCACATGCAGAGAGCGGTTCGTGCGCTCTGTCTCATTTTGTTGCACGGCAGTAAACCCTCTCCGCGCGCCTTTCGTGGTCAGTCGGCAGCATTGGAAGGCGCGCTCCGACCGCTTCGCGGCTCGCCCGTGGAAAACGCAAACGCCGCAAAAAACGCGGCGCGTTTCCCACCGGCTCGGGGTTGACAGCCGTGCCCTCTGGCATCAAGGAGCGCACGAACATGACACACACACCCATCAATGATTGCCGCGATCTTGAGACCCCGGCTCGCCACAACTACCAACCCGACCCCGCAGACGTTGAGTTCGCCGCGTGGCTCGACGAGATCAACGCCAACACTCCCCCGGCTGCTCCGCAGCCGGGCGCGCTCGCCTTACGGCGAGCGCAGTTCTTCGAGACCCAAGGCTGCACCGACTGGTACAAAGCCCATCACTCCTACGTCCAGCCGCCTCTGTGGTCCACCGTCCGCCACATCTTCGCCGGTCTCCGGGTCTCAGGCCTCACCCGCTTGGCACTCTGCAACACATGGCGCGCCCTGAAACCCTACGCGATGCCGTACACCGTCGTGCTCAAGCCCCGCAAGCAGCGCCGCGCGCGCCCTGATCCTCACACCCCCCGCGTGATCCTCCTGCCGCTCGGCATCTTCGTCTTTTACACCGGGCTGCTTTGCTTCGCGCAGCGCCAGCCCGACACCGAAAAGCTCGTTGCAGCAGCCCGCACCGGCGGCACACGCGACACAGACACAGCAGCCAAGCCCCGGACCAAGATCATCAACAACAGCAACGGCTCGATCACCATCACTTTCACCGGCTGCCGCGAGAACGAAAAACAACACGTCTCCTGCCAGATGACCGACCCCGACGGTGACACTCATTGGGTCTACCTACCCGGCTACGCGCTCCCAGCGGGCAAGTGACCCCATCGGCTCGGCTGCCAGCCGTTACCCGGCAGCCACCCCTTTTTTCGCCCTGCCGCCCGAGGCTTCATCAGCCACCCGGAGAGCGGCAAAGCGGGCTTAGGAATGAGCGCCAGCTTTGTTTCCCGCGTGATCCAGGGGGCGCGGTTACCGCCGCGCGGGGCGGCGGAACCAAGCCAGTAACCCCGAAAATGCGAACCGATGCGCTACGCGGACCCGGCGCGCGCCGACGAAAAGCAAAAGCTATAAAGAGCAAGAGCACAGTAACGGGGCGCTACGCTTGGGCGCACTTCCCCCCCCCGCCGGGGTTCCCCCCCTTTGGAAACCCCCCCTCCGGGCACCCCCCCAAATATCGAATCCCCAAAGCGGGGGGAACCCCTCTAATGGGGGGTTGGAAGCGTCACCATGGGCCCCGGTTAGGTCTGCGCGTAAGCGCTTCGCACGCTTGACTGCGCCCAAACCACGCCGCGCCCCATTGCCTATAAATACAAGGCAACACACAACGAGAGGGGGGGCGCCCCTTTACCCGCGTCCCCCCCCTCGTGCTCCCCCCCCTTGCCCCACCCGGCCAAAATAGCCTCCACTCTGCGGGCCGTAAAGGGTCTCCGCTGCGCTCCGATAAACGCGCTGAAAAACGCGCGCCCTTGACTGCCCGCGCCGTTGCGGCCGGGTTTCTAATATCGCGGGAATGTACATTCCCGCGGCTATAAAAAACGCCGCGAGATGCCCGGCGTAGAACCGAACGGCAGCCGAGGCCGGTACATGGCTCCGCAGATGACTCGCTGAGGTTTTCCCGGAGTAGCTGACCGCTAAAGCGGACAAGTCATTGTAAACTTGGCTCAGCCCTGCCTGCGGCCTGCGCCAGGCCCGGATGCCGCCGGACGGTGAGGGGTTCCCCCCTCACCGCCGTCCGGCTCGGCTTTGAAGGGAAACGCCGAAATGAAATACATCGGCCTCTTGTCCTCAGCCGCCTCCGGCAAAATGGGCGGCATCGTGGCGAGCCACAACCGTGGCGGCCAGTACTTCCGCAAGCACAGCATTCCCGTTCAGCCGCGCACCGCGGCTCAGAAGCTCGTGCGCAACCAACTCCAGGCGTTCAGCGCGGCTTTCAAGTCTTTGACCGCTGCGCAGGTCCAGGGCTGGAATTCTCTCGCCTTGACCGTCACTCTGAAAAGCAAGCTCGGAACCACCTACCACCCGACCGGGCAGCAGCTTTTCGTCTCGTGCAACAAGCACCTTGCCAACGTGGGCATTACCACCCAGTTAAGCAACGCGCCCAGCATCCCCTCGATTCCGGGCCTTACCACATTCACGGCTTCGCCCGTGGGCTCCGGTACGACCGTCACGGGCTGGGGGCTAGCTGTCACCCCGAACCTGCCCGCCAACTTCGCGGTTCAGGTCCGCGCCACCGCCGTACTCTCCGGGGGCCGTTCGTTCATCGGCAAGAGCCAGTATCGCAACGTGTGGGGCATCAACCCCTCGCCGACTCAGCCGACCAACGCGACCATCTTCAGCGCGTACACGGCCCGCTTCGGACCTCTGCCCGCAACCGGGCAGGTTGGCTTCCAACTTCGCCTCGTTGACCCCGTGTCCGGCTTCGCCGGAACTCCGGTCAGCGTCATTGCGGCCTTCACTCAGTCGAGCGCCGGTGTTTCGTTCGTTCTGTCTGCTGGCGCGCCCTCTGGAACCTTCGCCCACGCGACCGCTGCGGTTGCCGTGGTCATCACCCCCGGCAGCGTCACGGGCGGTCCGGTCGCCATCGACTACAGCGCGACGGGCATCCCGACCGGCTGCACTTACAACTTCACGGCCAACCCGGTCGCCAGCGGATCGCCCGCGACGTTCAACCTTATCGGCAGCGCCGGAGCCAGCGCCGGAACGTACGTCATCACCATCAACGGCAATTTCGGCACCTTCAACGCTTCCACCACGGTCAGCATCACGCTTACCTAGTATGCAGATCGTCTCCACCATCGGCCCCGCCAGTGGCAGCACTGGCGGGGCTGTTGCTTCGAGGGGAAGAATCGGCCAGCAGTTGCGCGCCGGCAGACCGGCGCGCCAACCTCGCAGCAGCAGCCAGCAAAACGCCCGCGCGCTCACCGGCTCGCTCGCCGCGCTCTGGCGCGCCCTCACACCTGCCCAGCGGCAAACGTGGAACGAACTCGCCGCAACCTGTCCACGCCGCGACCGGCTCGGAATTGAGACCAACCTTTCCGGTTACTCGCTTTTCGTCTCCTGCAACCGCAACCGCCTCACTATCGGCGTGACCGCTCCGCTGCTCACGGCCCCCGCCCTGCCCAGCATCCCGCCGCTTGCTTCGCTCGCAGCGGTTGCCACGTACACCGGAGACCCCGGCTCGCTCATCCTCTCGGGCTTCGCCCTCACGTACTCGCCGCCCGTCCCGCTCCCGTGGGCCGGAGTGCTGCGAATGAGCGCCGCGCTCTCTCCAGCGCGCGGCAACGTCCGCCCGTCAGACTTGCGCATCGTCCAGGCGTTCAACCCGCTACCGTCCGACGCAATCACCATCTATCCGGCATGGGTGAGCGCATGGGGGGCACCGCCCCCTTCGGGCGCGGTGACGTTCGCGCTCAACCTCGTGGACCCGCTGTCCGGCTTTGCGAGTTGCGCCGTTCGCGCAATCGCGCCGTTCAGCGGCTCGCCCCTCAACCCGTACATCCCCGGCACCATCACAATCAGCTTCGAAGGCACACCTGAAGCCACGCTCACCGGCCAAGTGATCGAATTCAGCGGTAACCCCCAGGCGGGCGGATAATCGCGGTAGGAGGCACCCGCCATGCTCTACCGCGCCCGCTTCGCTGCGCTCGCTCTCGTCATGCTGGCCGCGCCGTGCGCGGCCCAGCTTGCAACCGGCGTGAATTACAACGCCACCACACCCGCCGCCCCGACCGGCTCACGGAATGTCCACTGGCAGAACGACGCGGGCCGTCCCACGGTCAACGCATCGGCCTATGTGGTTTACCCGACTCTGCAAGTCGCTTGCCCTTCGGGCAGCGACTTATCCGGCGCTGTAAACACCACACTCGCCGCCGTGTCTTCGACACTGGGCGGCATCGTGGACGCGCGGGCTTGCGTGAATAACTTCACGTGGAACACCGCGACCACCATCACCAAGGCAAACACCGCTCTCTTGCTGCCGTGCGGAACTCTCACCGTCACCCAGCCGCTCACCGTCTCCCCCGGCGTCCGCAACACAGTCATTCGCGGCTGTGCCTACCAGGGCGGCTCCGCCGCCTCTGGAACCACCGGCGGTACGGTCTGGAACTGGCAAGGCTCGGGCGCGGCGTTCATCGTCGGCGACCCCGCCGACGCATCAGACACCCCCGGTTTCGTCCTTACGGACTTAGCCGTTACCACCCCGGGCGCGGGCGCAAGCGCCCACGGCGTTGACTTGCACCGGGTCCAGGAGGCCGACGTTGAGCGGGTCTATTTCATCGGCAACAACGCGCTCGATCAAGTCGGCCTCACGCTTGACGGCAGGGGGAATTACACCGGCGGCACCTTCGCAAGCCTCCACATAGCCAGCTTCGGGACCGCCCTACTCTTGACCGGCGACGGCACCGGAGGCGCGAACGCGGGCACTTTTCTCCGCGTTCACATCGACTGCCCCAGCAGCGCAGGGGTTCCCCTCACCGGCGGTATCGGCGTTTCAATTGTCGAAGGCGACGGCAACACGTTTACCGGCGGCGACATCGAGAGTTGCGACACCATGCTGAGCCTCGGGGCGGGC
>Ga0116126_1001910_pt1 | contig 12498 bp, 10 predicted proteins | sample June2015DPH_16_5_FD_89730 | JGI IMG/M metagenome (GOLD analysis project Ga0116126, IMG submission 89730) | Peatland microbial communities from SPRUCE experiment site at the Marcell Experimental Forest, Minnesota, USA - June2015DPH_16_40 | ecosystem: Environmental > Terrestrial > Soil > Wetlands...
GTGGCGGCCGTGTTGGCGACGAAGGTACGCCGTGTCAGTCTCATTTCGTCCTCCCTTTTGTTGCCGGCTTGAAACTCCCGCAGCCGGCCGCGGTTTGTTCATCTCCTGGCCGTGCGGAACGGCCAGACCAGAAAGTAGTTGCGAACGTTGTCGTAGATCTTTGCCAAGCCGAGCGGCTCGACGACCAGAAACACGATGATAAGCGCGCCATAGAGCATCAGCGGCAGGTGAGCCCGCAGATCGGTGCTGATCGCGATTCCCGACCGGTCAGCGGCAAAGCCGATTAAATTGTTGAAGACGATCGGCGCGAAAAGGACCAACCCTGCACCGAAAAAGCTGCCGAGTACGCTGCCTAGTCCGCCGACGATCACCATGGCGAGAATCTGGATCGAGAGGTCGAGATGGAACTGGTCGGGCGAAACGCTACGCAGATAGCACACAACCAGCACCGATCCGACGACACCGCCGATGAAAGAGCTCGTCCAGAACGCGAGCAGTTTGTATTTGAACGTGTCGATGCCGATGATCTCCGCGGCGTAATCCCTTTCACGTACGGCCGCCAGGGCACGTCCGAAAGCCGTGCGTCCGACATTGAGCATGAATAACGTGATGACGGCGCAGACCGCGAGGGCCATGTAGTAGGTCCGCAGGTCGCCCTCTATCGGCAATCCCAGGAAACGCACCGGCGGAACCTCGATCGAGGCCTGCCCGCCTCCGCTGACGCCTGGTATGTGGGTGATCGCGAAGTCGACGATGTACTGCATCGCAATCGTCGCCATGGCGAGGTAAAGACTTTTGACCCGCAGCGCCGCGGCACCGAAGACGGAGCCGATCAGCGCGCTCGCCAGACCCCCGGCCAGCATCGCCAGCTCCAACGGCGCGCCGATGCGCACGAGATGGACGCTTGTATAAGCGCCGATGGCCATCACGGCGCCGTATCCGAGGTGGATCTGCCCGGCGCCACCCATCAGGAGATTGAGGCCAAGCGCCGCTGAGGACCAGATCAGCCAGGGAAGCAGATAGGCGACCAGATAAAGCCGGTCGACGACGAACGGCGCGGCGAGCAGCAACGCGACCACGACCGCGACCAGAAGCCGGTCGAACGGCAGCGGCCACAGCTGGCGCTCGTGCCGATAGTCCGTGTGGCGGATGCCGGCGCGCCGGTAGAACATCACACCCTCTCGATCTGTTCGTGGCCGAACAGGCCGTAGGGCCGTACCATCAACGTGACCACGATGATGACGGAGGCGACGATATCCCGCGTTCCGCCGCCGACAATCGGATCCAGGAAGCCAGTCGCCAGACTCTCGCACACACCGACGATCACGGCGGCAAGCAATACGCCTGGAATGCTGTCGAGCCCGCCAAGTATCGCGATGGCGAGCGCCTTCATCAGCAATAGCGACAGGCTCCAATCGATCCCCTGCATGCTCCCCCAGAGGATGCCGGCAAACGTTGCAGCTACCGCCGAGAGCCCCCAAGCGATAGCGATCGCGCGCTCCACCCGGATGCCGACCGACCACGACGCACCCTGATCGTCGGACACCGCCCGCATGATGATCCCGGCCCGCGAATTGAAAAGTACAATCGCGGCCACGATCAGCGCGGCGGAAATCCCGCCACCGATCAGATAGGCACGATTGATCAGTACCTCTCCGAGAAAAACCGGCGCCTGCGGAATGCCCAGGCTGAGACGCTTTACCGCCGAGCCCAACAAGCCCGGAACAGCTCCACGCAACAACAGCTCGATCCCGAACGTCAGCATCACCACCATGATGACCGGCTGGCCGATCATGCGCCGCAGCACCGTTCGCTCCACCAGAATGCCGAAGCAAAACATGGCTGCGACGGCTGCCGGAATCGCAAGCCACATCGGCAGTCCCAATCCGGCCGCGAAAAGCCAGGCGAGATAGCCGCCCATCATAGCGATCGCGCCTTGCGCGAAATTGGCGGTGCCCGAAGTTTTGTAGATCAGCACGATGCCCAGCGCCACGAGGCCGTACATCGCGCCGACAAGGGCACCTGTCATGGCAAGCTCTATGAACAGGCCTAAGTCCACGGCTAGGCCACCTCGCGTATCGAAAGCGTTCGGCTGATCGTTCCTGTCTGTCCGGTCTCGTATGTAATGCGGGTATTCTCGACGACGGAATGCGTGGCCGAATAAAGCGCTGCGATCACATCAGCGTATCGTTCTTCGATGACGTTGCGTCGCAACTTGCGGGTGCGCGTTATCTCGCCGTCGTCGGCGTCGAACTCTTTGTGCAAGTTCACAAAGCGGCGGATGCGTAGCGGCACTGGGAGGCTTTCGTTGACGTGCCGCAGCGCCGAGCCAACAAGCTCTCCGATCTCGGGCTTCTGTGAGAGGTCCGCATAAGAGGTGAACGAGATGCCGCGCTCTTCGGCCCAATGGCCCGCCGCCTCCAGGTCGATGCAGACGATCGCGGTTAGCTCAGTACGGCCGGCCCCGACCACGGCAACGCTGCGGACATAGGGGCTGAACTTGATGCGGTTCTCGATGTAGTTCGGGATGAAACGTTCGCCGGCGAGCGTGTGCATCACCTCGCTCACGCGCCCAAGCACCACCAGCTGCCCGTTCGGCTCGAAATAACCGGCGTCCCCGGTGTGCAGCCAGCCGTCCGCCAGCGCTTTTTTGGTCGCCTGGGGATCGTCGAAGTAGCCGTCGATCACGGATCCGGAATACACCAGGATTTCCCCGCGGTCGTCGATCTTCACGCTGACGCCAGGCATCGGTTTACCGACGGTATGGAGGCTGACCTCGCCATCGGGTTGCGCGGCGGTCAGGGCCGCAGTTTCGGTCTGGCCGTAGAACTGCTTGAGATTAACGCCAAGCGCCCGGAAGAAAAGGAACGTGTCCTCTCCCATAGCCTCGCCGCCTGTATAGGCGCGGCGCGTACGCGTCATGCCGAGAAAATCTTTGATCGGACCAAACATCAGAATTTCGCCAAAGATTCCGAGCAGCCGCTCCACAGCAGTCGGCGCTTTGCCGGCGAGCCTTCTGCGCTCGATTTCGATCGCGCGGGGCATCAAATAGTCGAACAGTTTGCGTTTGAGCGGCGTGGAATCCGCCATGCCGATCTGAATGCGCGTGAGCATGTTGTCCCACGCGCGCGGCGCCGCGAGGTAGAGCGTCGGCGCCACCTCGCGCATATCGCGCAATACGGTTTCCTGCCGTTCCGAGATGTAGGTCGTAAAGCGCAACATCGTTCCGGCGCCGACCGTGAATACGAGATCGCCGACCCAGGCCATCGGCAAATAGGCGTAGTGATCCTCGTACTCTTTGAAATAGCCGCCTGCGAATGCGTTTGTGACTCCGGCGATAATGTTGCGGTGGCGCAGCGGTACGCCCTTCGGCGCGCCGGTCGTACCCGACGAATGCAGAAGCACCGCAATGTCGTCCGCCTGCGCCCGTCCGACCAGATCGGCCGCGAGCGCCGGATTGGCGGCAATCAACGCGCGGCCGCGCGCAATCGCCGCGTCGAGTGACAGGAGTCCGTCGGAGCGATACGCCGAAAGGCCGCGCGGATCGTCATAGAGAATTGTCGTCGGCCGTCCGATCCGCTCCCGCAATTCGAGCAACTTGTCGACTTGCTCCTGGTCTTCAGCGACCGCGATGCGCGGTTCGCCGTGACGCGCGTAGGCCGTAAGTTCGTCGGGCGGCACGTCGGGAAAAACCGGCGAGGGAAATGCGCGCAGTGCCATCGTGGCCAGCGTCGCTTCGTAAAGACGCGTGCGGTTGTCTCCGATTACCGTCAGCGCTTGTCCGGGTGCGAGACCGAGGGATTCAAGCGCTGCAGCAAGCGCAATGACCTCGGCAAATGTATCGGCCCAACTACGCTCCTGCCATACGCCGCGATCACGTTCCTGAAAGGCGGCGCGATTGCCAGACTCCGCCGCATTGCGCGCCAGTGCCGCGACCAGCGTCGCGGGCCGGCCGTCCTCGGTCACCGGCCACGACGTGACGAGAGATGGGCGCAGCGGCATATTCATGATGCCGCCTTCGCGCGACGTTCGGCGGCGCGTTGGCCCAGATAGGCCGAGACGACGCGCGGATCCGCAATGGTCTGCTCGGGCTCGCCCTCGGCGATATTCTCGCCGTAGCTCAACACCAAGACGTGGTCGCAGAGCGCGGTCACCACGTCCATGTGATGCTCGATCAGCAGGATTGTCGTATCGCGCTCCTCGCGCGCGTCGAGGATGAAGCGGGCGATGTACTCCTTCTCCTCCTGATTCATACCAGCCATTGGCTCGTCGAGGATCAGAAGCGTCGGCTCGGCCGCAAGCGCGCGGGCAAGCTCGACCCGCTTTTGCATGCCGAGCGGAATAACCTCGACCGGTTCATCCCTGATGTCTTGGATCTGCATGAAGTCGATGAGTTCTTCGACCACGCGGCGATTGGCGACTTCGTTGCGTAGGGCCCAGACCCAGTAGAACAGACTAGCGAGCGCGCTCGCCCCCATATGTACGTGACGACCAAGGAGAATGTTCTCCAGCACGGTCATTCCGCGAAACAAAGCAAGATTCTGGAACGTGCGGGCGACGCCGCGCGCTGCGATACGGTGCGGCTTAAGCCCGATCACCTCCTGGCCGAACAGGTTCACGCTGCCGGACTGCGGACGATAAAAGCCGGTGATCACATTGACCATGCTGGTCTTGCCGCTGCCGTTGGGCCCGACCAATCCGAAAATCTGCCCCTTGGTGATTTCCAGAGAAACGCTTTTGAGCGCACGCAAGCCGCCAAACGCGAGCTCGATGTCCCGGCAGTGGAGGATTCTGTCGCCCTGAACTCGCTCTGCGGAATGTGTCATAGCGTCGTCTCGCAATCACATCCGGAACACGCCGTAATGCGGGCGGTCGATTGGCGCGTTGAGCGCAACGCTTATCGCCATCGCCAGAGCATTGCGGGTGTCGGGCGGGTCCAGAATGCCATCGTCCCACAATTGCGATGTCGAATAATAGGCACTGGATTGGCGGCGATACTCCTCCAGGATCGGCTCGCGGATAGTGGCGACTTCCGCAACAGAAAGACTGCGTCCCTCGCGCGATAGCTGGCGGATCTTGATGTCAGCCAGGACGTTGGCGGCCTGTTCCGCGCCCATGACAGAAATCTGGCTCTGGGGCCACATGAACAAAAAACGCGGATCGAACGCGCGGCCGGCCATACCGTAATTGCCAGCGCCGAACGAGCCGTTACAAATCACGGTGATCTTCGGCACCTCCGATCCTGAGACCGCCATGATCATCTTGGCGCCATCCTTGGTGATGCCGCGATGTTCGTAGTCGCGACCGACCATGTAGCCGGTAATGTTCTGCAGAAAGATCATCGGTACCCGGCTCTGGTTGCATAATTGCATGAAGTGCGCGCCCTTGAGTGAGCTATCGTTGAAAAGAACACCGTTGTTGCCGAGGATGCCAACCTTGAAGCCCCAGATGTGGGCGAACCCGCAGATCAGCGTGGTCCCGTAGGCGGGCTGATATTCGTGGAAACGGCTGCGGTCGACCAGGCGCGCAATGACTTCACGTACGTCGAACTGCACCTTGATGTCGCGTGGAATGACGCCATAAAGTTCATCGGGATCGTAATAAGGTGGCTCCGGAGCGATCTGCTCGACGTCAAGCTTTGTTGGCCGTGGCGTCTGGCCCACCAGCTCACGCGCGATGGCGATCGCCTGCTCCTCGTTTGTCGCCGGATAATCGGCGGTGCCGGAAATGCGCGTGTGCACATCGGCGCCGCCCAATTCGTCCACCGTCACGTCCTCGCCAGTCGCCGCCTTCACCAGAGGTGGCCCGCCGAGGAAAATCGCGCCGGTACCGCGGACAATCACGTTGTATTCGCTCAATGCCGGCACGTAGGCGCCGCCCGCTGTGCAATGACCGAGCACGATCGCGACCTGCGGAACGCCCAGCTTGGAAAGGATCGACTGGTTGCGGAAAATGCGTCCGGCCAAATAACGGTCGGCGAAAATATCTGCTTGCAGCGGCAGGAAACCGCCGGCGCTGTCGCACAGGTGAACGACCGGCAGCCGGTTCTCGATGGCGATATCGAGAGTGCGGACGATTTTCTTCACCGAAAGCGGATACCACGCACCGCCCTTCACGCTCGCGTCGTCGGCGTGGATGATGATTTCGCGTCCGTTGACGATTCCAATTCCGCTGACGATGCCCGCGCCGGGCACCTCGCCGCCATATTCCGTGTTGGCCGCGAGCGTAGAAAGTTCGAGGAACGGCGTGCCGGGATCAAGCAGCAGCTCGATGCGATCGCGCACGAACATCTTGTTTTGTCGCGACAGACGTTCCAGATCGCGCGCTGGACGCTCGCGGCGGGTGACGCGATGGCGCTCCTTAAGCTTTTCCGCCAAGCCGCAATTGTGGGCGCGGTTGAGCCGAAACTCCTCGGAGGCAAGGTCCAGCTTGCTTTCGATCCGCCGCATGCTTCACGGCCCCGTTTGCGGCGCAAGAGTGAGAAGAGGCGCGCCGCGCTGGAACGTTTGCCCAACTCCGACATGCACGACGGCGACGGCGCCTTCACGCCACGCCTTGATGGCGGTTTCGAGCTTCATGCTCTCGATCACCATCAGCGTGTCGCCGGGCGAGACGCGTTGGCCTTGGTCGACATGAACGGCGATCACCACACCGGGCATCGGCGCTTCGGCAATATCTTCGGCGCCGCCCACCGCGTGGCTCCCATAGCGCTGCACCGGATCGACATAGCGGATCGTGAACGTGGACCCTTCGATATGCACGTGAACCATGTCGCCGTCCGTTGCGACCAGAACGTGGGACGTCTCCGAGCCCACGCTGAGCACCTGCTCCCCGTTCCCCGTCGGAGCAAGCGCAACGGGTATAGCCTCCTCGGCAACATGGAGCACGTAGGCGTCGCCGCGGCGGGATAGCCATGCTTCATACTCGGCATCTGCGATGATGAAGGTGTGCCGCATCAGGTCGCCGCCAATGCGAGGCTCGCCGGCACCGCGCATGCGGCGCGATACTCGTTGGCGAGCCGGCCGACGAGTTCGGCGACGGTCGGCACGTCGTGAATGGTGGCGATGCCGTGGCCCGCGCTCCAGATGTCTTTCCAGGTTTTCGCCTCGGAATCCACGAGCCCGCTCATGTCGGGAGCCTTCTTCGGCAGTGTCTCCGGATCGATGCCGTAACGGGTGATCGACGGCAGCAGAAAGTTTGCAAATACGCCCGAGAAACGGTCGGAGTAGATGATATCCTTGACGCTGCAAGCGACGATCATTTGCTTGTAGGCGTCTTGCGCTTGCGACTCTCGCGTCGCTATGAAGCGCGTACCCATATAAGCGAGGTCCGCGCCGAGCACTTCGGCAGCGCGGATCTGATGGCCATCGCTGATGCTGCCGCCGAGCACAAGGCACCCGTTCCAGAATTCCCGTACCTCGCGCACGAGGGAAAACGCGCTTTGGTTGGACGCGTGGCCGCCAGCTCCTCCGCCCACGCAAATCAGGCCGTCGGCGCCGGATTCGATGGCCTTGCGCGCATGGAGCGCGTTGATGACATCGCAGAACACGATCCCACCGTAACCATGCACCGCCTCGACGGTGCGTCGTGGATCGCCGAGACAAGTGATGACGATCGGCACCTTGTGCGCGACGATGATATCGAGATCAGGCTCGTAACGCGGATTGGTCCGATGCACGATCAGATTGACCGCGTGGGGGGCTACTTTGGCATTCGGATGCGCGCTTTTGCGTGCGCGCAGATCGGTCTCGATTTCGGTGAGCCATTGATCGAACTGCGCGGACGGACGGGCGTTCACGTGCGGAAACGCTCCGACCACACCGGCGCAGCACAGCGCCTTGACTAGCGGAGGGAAGGAAACAAGGAACATCGGCGCCCCGATCACCGGGACGGCGAGTGTGTTCTTCAATAAATTCGGCACGGTCATTTTCGATCTCGCGCTTGTTCGCCGACGCGCCGCATCAATTCCTCCAAGCTCCCATGGAGCTGTAAATCTCCGGGACCGCATCGGCGGCATCGCGCGCCGAACGGGTCGAAAGGGCGGCCGAGGCGATCAACTTGAGGGCAAGATCGGCGCTGAGCGGCGGCTCTGCGCAGATTGCCGGATGCTCATCCAAAAAGCCGGTGTGAAGCTCTGCCGCAGCAAAATCAGGATCTTCGGTCAATCGCCGCAGGAACCCTGTGTTGGTCTCGCAGCCGAGCACAGCGAGACCACCAAGAGCGTCATACGCCCGCCGTCGCGCTTCCTCCCGGTCGCGGCCATGTACGATCAGTTTGGCGAGCATGGGGTCGAACGCCGCCGTGACCGTCTGCCCCTGCGCCACGCCGCAATCGATGCGCATGCCTGCCCCCTTCGGCAAACTCATTTTTATGATCCGCCCCGTGGTCGGAACGAAACCGCGGGCCGGGCTCTCGGCATAGATGCGGTACTCGATCGCGTGTCCATCGATGCGCAGCGCCGCTTGGTCAAAGCGAAGAGGCTCGCCGGCCGCGATGTGAAGTTGCTCGGCTACGAGATCGATTCCGGTCACCATTTCGGTCACCGGATGCTCGACTTGCAGTCGGGTGTTCATTTCCAGGAAGTAGAGTTCGCCGCCTCCATAGATGAACTCGATCGTGCCCGCATTGCGGTAACCGGCCGCGCGGGCGATGCCGGTGGCGATTTCGCATATGCGGCGGCGTTCGTGCTCGTCGAGCGCCGGCGATGGTGCCTCCTCGACGATCTTCTGAAAGCGCCGCTGCACCGAACATTCGCGGTCGAACAGGTGCACCACATTGCCGTGGGCGTCGCCGAGCACCTGCACCTCGATGTGACGCGGCCGTTCCACATAGCGTTCGACATAAAGGCGGCCATCGCCGAAATAGCGAGCGCCTTCGCTGCGGGCACGAACGATCTCGTCGTAGAGCACCGCCGCTTCGCGCACGATGCGCATGCCTTTACCGCCACCGCCCGCGGCCGGCTTGATCAGCAGCGGAAATCCGAGTGCCAACGCCCGATCAGCGAAGGTCGTAGGATCGTCATCTTCGATCGCCGAGGGCGCGACCGGATAGCCGCGTGCGGCAACGAACGCGCGCGCGCGAACCTTGTCGCCCATCAATTCGATCGCCTCGGCGGTCGGGCCGACGAAAATCAGCCCCGCCTCCCCGATTTGCCGCGCGAAATGCGCGTTCTCAGAAAGAAAGCCATAACCAGGATGGATAGCGCCGGCGCCGCTCTCGCGTGCCGCGGTCACGATCTGTGCGCCGTCGAGATAGGCGGCGACCGGCGTCGAACCGTTGATCTCAATCGCCTGGTGGGCCGCTAGCACCGCCGGCGTTGCCGCGTCGGCCGCATGGTGAACCACGACGGCTTCCAGCCCGAGTTCCTGCACCGTGCGCAAGATGCGCAGCGCGATCTCGCCTCGATTGGCGATGAGAACGCGCTGGAAAGGCCAGCCGCCGTGGGGAACCGTTGCGGTCTTCGCTGTCATGGCCGCGTCTTCGGTAGATTTGGGCAGAGACCATTGAGGAAAATGTCGGTGATGGAGCGTGCCATGCCCTGCACGTCGAGCGGACGCTTTCCGATGGTGTGACGCCAGGCGGAATGCTCAATGGCGCCAAACAGCATGTCGCGCACCACACGAGGATCCACCGTGCGCGGAATTTCGCCGCTCGCCACTGCCTCATCGACCATCTTGATGAGGATCGACGTGTATCGGCGGTTGAGCTGCTGGATCGCCGAACCGCGATAGTCGCTGGCGATCCGCACTTCCGAGATAAAAAGGCGACAGAGATTCCGCTCCGCCACGAAAGTCGCAAGGTGCTCGCTGATCAGGATGTAAAGCTGCTCGCCAAAGTCGTTTCCGCGCGCAACTTTGGCGGCGAGATTCTGGATCACGTGCTCGTAAAAGTCCTGGAGGACATGTTCCAGAAGGTCGCGTTTGTTGGAGAAATATTTGTAGATCAGGCCGTCCGATACGTCGGCTGCCCGCGCGATCTCAGTGATCGACGTGGTTTCGTAGCCCTTTTCGGCAAAGGCGCTCGACGCGGCTGCGAGAATCGTCTCGTAGCGGTCGCGCATCCGCTCGGGACTGATGGCCGGCATCAGGCGCCAACAGCAGGAAAGAACGATTGGCGGAACGGGCGCATGCCCCTGTGTCCTCCCGCTTGGGACCGGCATTCGATATTTTCTGCCGCCGGCTCTTGATTAGGCATATTGAATACGCTTCACTTTGGCATGTCAATGCGGGTCCGAGTCAGGTCCCGACGATAAAGATGCTTGGGAGGGACTTCCGCATGAGTGCTGCACCGGCGGAGCCGCGCACCAACTCACTTGCCGCCAACGGCTTCCGGCTTAGCGCCGAACAGGAGGAGATCCTGGCGGTCAGCGACCGATTTGCGGAGACGGAGTTCTGGCCGCTTCAACAACGCATGGACGACGAGGAATGGTGGCCGCCGGAGGCCATGCCGGCGCTTGCTCGCATGGGATTCCTCGGTGTCACGGCGCCGACCCAGCTCGGCGGCGCGGGCGGCGACTTTTTCACCTCAGGTCTCATCACGCAGGGATTGGCGCGCTGGAATCCGGCGATCGCGCTGAGCTACGTGGCGCACGAGAATTTGTGCCTCAACAACATCGCACGCAACGGTTCGGACGAAATCCGCACGCGCTTCCTGCCGCGGCTGTGCGATGGGACCGCGATCGGTGCTCTTGGGCTGACCGAGCCGGGCGCGGGCTCGGACGCGCTCGGATCGATGAGCACGACGGCGCGGCGCGACGGCGATCATTATGTGCTCAACGGCCGCAAACTCTACATTACTAACGGTTCGGTTGCCGACGTCTTGCTGATCTACGCCAAGACCGACAAATCGCTGGGCGCCAAGGGCATATCCGCCTTCATCGTGGAACGCGGCATGGCCGGTTTCGCGGTCGCCCAGAAACTCGACAAAATGGGGTTTCGCGGCAGTGCCACGGCCGAGTTGGTGTTCGACGATTGTATTGTGCCCGCCGGGAACCTCATCGGCCCGGAAAACGCGGGCGTCGCGGTAGTGATGAGCGGCCTCGACCTCGAGCGCGCGATCGTTGCCATGATCAATGTCGGGATGGCGGAGCGTGCATTCGCGCTGGCGCTCGACTACGCGAAAACGCGCAAGCAGTTCGGCCGGAGGATCGGCGAATTCCAGCTGGTACAAGCCAAGCTCGCCGACATGTACACCACGATCGAAACGATGCGTACTTTCTGTTATCGCACGCTCGCCGAAGCCAACGATCTGGAAGTCGGCGGCGGCGGTCGCGGCGAAATCCACAAGCTTACGGCGGCGAGCATTCTTTACGCCGCCGAGGGTTGCACGCGGGTCATGGATCACGCCGTGCAAGTATTCGGTGGCGCCGGCTATATGCGCGAGACCGAGATCAACCGGCTCTATCGCGCCACCAAGCTTCTGGAAATTGGCGCAGGCACTTCCGAAATCCGGCGGCTCATCATCGGCGGCGAGCTGATGCGGGATTAGCGCGCTGCCCACTGACGCCCACCAAGCCTGCCTGATGCAAGTCGGATGATGACGAAGGAGTGGGCAGCCAACGTGTCGTCGCGGCTGCATCCGGCATTGCATCTTCGACGCGCCTTGCCGACGGCAAGCGATTTTTGATAGAAGCACAGCAACGGGTGGTGGCGCTGCCGCGCACTCGGTAAACGGTTTTTGCTCTTGTAGAGCTGGAGGAAACAATGACTAACCGTATCCTGACCACGCACGTGGGGAGCCTGCCGCGCCCCGAGAAACTGCTCGCGGCCGCCCATGACCGCACCGTCGCCGGGAAGGATGAGGCCGTCTTCGACAAAGAGCTCAAGGGCGCCGTGGCCGATGTCGTCCGCCGCCAAAAGGAACTCGGCGTCGACCTCATCAACGACGGCGAGCTCGGCCACACAATGGGCTGGGCCTACGATTACGGCTCGTGGTGGTCGTATGTGATCCGGCGCCTGGCCGGGGTCGAGGTCATCAAGACCGGGCTCTGGTTTACGACATTGTCGGCGCACATCAAAACCCCGATGGCGCCGAAGGATTTCGTGGTTGGCAACTGGGGCGAGCGCCGGGATATGGCCAAGTTCCAGGAGGCCTACTTGGACCCGCATTCCGGGTGCGGGCTGCCCGAGCAGTTCATGACCGAGCATAGCCCCGTGGTCAATGGCCCGATTAAGTACAAGGGCCAAGAATTGATCCAGCGCGATATCGCGAACTTGAAAGCCGGCCTCAAAGCGGCTGGGCTCGGAACTGAAGGGGCATGGATGAATTCGATCGCGCCGGCGAGCTGCGCGCGCATGCCGAACGAGCATTACAAGAGCGAAGAAGAGCTATTATACGCCTGCGCCGATGCGATGCACGAAGAGTACAAGGCGATCATCGACGCCGGCCTGACCGTCCAGCTTGACGATCCGGCGATCGGTGAGAACTGGGACCAGCAGAAAATTGAGCCAAGCGTCGAAGGCTACAGGCGCTACACCAAAATGTGCATCGACGCGCTCA
>Ga0116126_1001911_pt1 | contig 12497 bp, 10 predicted proteins | sample June2015DPH_16_5_FD_89730 | JGI IMG/M metagenome (GOLD analysis project Ga0116126, IMG submission 89730) | Peatland microbial communities from SPRUCE experiment site at the Marcell Experimental Forest, Minnesota, USA - June2015DPH_16_40 | ecosystem: Environmental > Terrestrial > Soil > Wetlands...
CCGCCGGTCCCAGCTTCTTCACCAGCTTGCGTACCGACTCCGCGCGGTTGGCAATCGTTCCGAGGCTGCGCACCTCACCATCCGGCTCGGCAATGGCGACGGCAATCGTTTCGGCATGGACATCCAAACCCAAAAATCGTACCTTGTTTTTCATGACCGGGTCCTCTCCGCTTGTGGCTCTGAACTGTGCTTCCTTCCAGAATCACAGCCTAACCCACGGTCAGCGCATTGGCCCGGTCACTCCATTGTGACTAAGTGCAAGATACGTTTCTAGAATTCTAGCCGGCTTGCGAGGATATCCACCTATGAACTGCCAGCACCGGGAGTTGCTAGAGCGTGTTTCATAGTGCGCCCCAACGGCGCAGATCACCAGCGGGGGCAGGTCCCGCGCAGACAGTAGTTGGTTAGGTCTGGTAGCTAGCGAGCATCGCAAGTGGGCAACCGGTTGTGATGGAGCCTCGTAACAAAGCCCACGCATGGTGGGTGAGCAACCTTGCAGGCCGTAACGCGAGTGAAGCTTGAGCAGGCCTCGAAAGTATAGTCGTGGATGCCGACCCGCCTATGAAACGGGGAAGGCCGTGGGGAGAGGGAAGAAACCAACGCTCGCACCTTTTCAGTCCACCGGGGTATTGAGCACGGCATGCAGGGAAGGCGGTCTGAGTAATTGGGGGAAGCCCGGATGGGAGGAGGTCGCACCTCCAACATCGTCGGAACGGACGATGGCCCGAACGGGTGTCGGAGAGGGTCAGATGTACCGCAGAAGCCGGGTAATGCCGGTGGAGGGAAGGGCCCTTACTTTGGATGTGCTTTTGAAGAAGAGAGGATAGGTGATTGGCGATCCACATTTGCCAGGATAGCCTCAGTTAGTCCTTATTCCTCGCTGGGTTCCCCACCTCATACCGCCGCATAGGGTTATTCTCGATACCAATCACATCGAGGTGTGACGTGAATCACAACGTGGTGTGATATAATCGGTAAACTGGAGATCTCAGCATGCGCGTACTCTTCATAAATCCACCGTTTCACCCCCGCTATTCCCGTGAACAGCGTAGTCCCGCAGTAACCAAAAGCGGCACGCTCTACTATCCAAAATGGCTGGCTACCGCGGCAGGAGTCGCGATCAAGAATGGGCATGAGGTGGACTTAGTTGATGCCCCTGCGGCCGGCTACTCGGTACAGGCGGTCATTGATCGCATTGAAGCTAAGAACATCGAAGCGGTTGTGTGTGATACGTCCACGCCCAGTATTCTCAATGACGTGAGCGTTGTAGAGGCTTTGCTTGCCGCCAAGCCGTCCCTGCATGTACTGCTGGTGGGACGCCACGTCTCGTCACTCCCCAAAGAAACCCTTGCCCTGTCGGCCTCCCTGCAGGCAGTCGCAATACGCGAGTACGAATACACGGTGCGCGACTGGCTGGAAGCAAAGGCTTGCGGTGCCGACCTGTCTACCGTCGACGGTTTGGTTTGGCGCCGCGCTGCCACTGGAGAGATCGTCAGCAACCAACAGCGCGCCGCCATCCACAATCTCGATGAGCTGCCCTTCGTCTCTGAGGTATATAAGCGCTTTTTACACACTCCGGACTATTACTACGGCCACTCGCTATGGCCGCTTGTGGTCTTCGATACCAGCCGTGGATGCCCCTATCACTGCTCGTTCTGCGTATATCCACAGACCTTCAGTGGGCATATCATGCGCTTTAGATCGGTGGAAAACGTAGCCGACGAGTTCGAGTTTGTGGCCCGCGAGATGCCGGAAATCAAGACCGTCATGCTGGAAGACGACACTTTTATTGTTAACAAGCCGCGCACGCTTGAGTTGGCGAACGAACTGATCCGCCGCGGCAATAAACTGCCCTTCGACGCCAACTGCCGTGCCGATATCGGCTCAGAAACCGATCTGCTTTCAACGCTGCACAAAGCGGGAGCACGCTTATTCTGCGTTGGATTCGAAAGCGGGGATGTTGAAGTCATCAATGGCATGCACAAGAACAACGACGATCGCAGAGATGCAAAGTATCACGATGAGGCACATCGTTTTGTCCGCCGTTGCCGTGAGTCGGGCATCATGGTTCATGGCTGCTTCATGGTCGGCAATCTTAACGAGACACCTGCCAGCATGGAGAAGACCTTGAAATTTGCCAAGAAACTCAGGCCCGACACGGCGCAGTTCTTCCCCATCATGGTCTATCCTGGTACGGTCGCTTATCAGGAAGCCAAGAAACGGGACTACATTCAGATCGAGGACTGGGGCGCATGGTTGACAAAGGACGGCCTTCACAACAGTGTCGTCACCTTGCCGAACATCACGCACGAGCAGTTGGTCAGCTTCTGCGACAGGGCGCGACGGAGTTTTTATCTTGCTCCTTCCTATATGTTATACAAGCTGAAGCAGTCGTTGAAAGACCGCCGCGAACTACAGCGAAATCTGAAGGGCTTCGTGACCCTGTCTAAGTATCTGTTGCGCGGCAGCCAGCACGATAAAACCAAGGTCCCAGCTCCTGGTAAGACGCAGGGGGAGACGGCGTAACAACTCGATTCAGAGGTTTTAGGAAGTGTTTAGAAGTGGTCTTCGATTTGCTGTTGGTTTGTGAAAGGCTGTGGCCGTTTCTAGAACTGGAGACTGCAAGTGGGGTGTCTCGTCGAACCGATGTCCGTATCAATCATTATTCCGACGTTTAATGGTGCCTTGCGCATTGGAAACTGTCTGGATGCACTTCTGAACCAGGTTGCTGTGCGAAATGTCGAGATTCTAGTAGTCGATGATGGCTCAACGGACGACACTGCGAGTGTGATCGAGGGTTATCCTAATGTTCATATTATCTCACAGGCAAATGCCGGACCCGCAGCTGCTCGCAATTGCGGTGCCCAGTCTGCACGGGGAGTGATTATCCTGTTTACAGATGATGACTGTGTGCCTATGCCGGACTGGCTGGACGCGATGCTTGCGCCCTTTAATAATCCAGAGGTCGTCGGAGCGAAAGGAATCTATCGCACGCACCAAACGCGTCTGATGGCTCGCTTTGTGCAGATTGAGTATGAGGATCGCTACCGCATGATGGCGGGCCTTCCCAGCATAGACTTTATCGACACATACTCCGCCGCGTTTCGTCGCGACTGCTTCCTGGAGATGGGCGGCTACGACACTTCATTTCCTGTGGCTTGCGCTGAGGACATCGAACTTTCCTACCGCATGTCGGCACAGGGCTGGAAGATGACATTTGTCCCCGAGGCAATTGTCTATCACACGCACCCCGATACCTTCTGGCGGTACCTCAAGAAGAAGTACAAGTTTGCATTCTGGCGTGTACTCGCTGTTCGCAAGAATCCAACTAAAGCTGTGAAAGATAGCCACACTCCACAGATTATGAAGCTACAGCTTCTGTTTCTTCCCGCTATACTGCTTGCAGTCGTCGTCGATCTAGTTCTGCGACCCAAGGTTCCTGTGTCAATGCTTGTTCTCGCTGCTTTTCTGCTCAGCACGCTGCCATTCGCAGTACGAGCAATTAGGAAAGACACCATCGCCGGTGTTCTCTCTCCTATTCTTCTTGCAGCGAGGGCGTGTGCACAGGTGCTGGGCGTATCTGCCGGTCTGATCTATGCCCGCCGCAAGACTGCCGAGGTCCATGCAGACTCTACTGTATAAAGCCATCTCAGGCTGTTGCCTCTTATAATCGAGGCAACATTCTGCCATGCCACAATTACATCGATGGCATTGTTGAAATATACATGCTTCGGTCACATTGTTTTTCTTCCAGTAGAATTTGATGCGTCATTACTCCATTCTCCCCATTGCCATAAGGGAATGAGGGGTTGTATTCTGCCCCTAAATGAAGTGAGGGGAAGAACTTCGTTGGAAAAGCGACACTCTTCAGTTTCGTGTAACTGCACTCTTTGTCCATCCTAACAAAGAAGTATGTGAATCGACGCGACTCATGATTATCGCGCTGGTAGAATTGTCGGCATAACCCGCTTGATTGTTTGCCCTGCTTGATCAAGTTGGTCGGGGGCATTCCACGATAGCGATGTTGTACAAGCAGATCGTTGCAATGGAGGGCTGAGGTGACCGGCCCCGAAAGAGTGCTAACCCAATAGGAAGAGATTGACGCAGGACTACAAACCCGGCCTCCCCCCATGAGCATCGTTTGATTAAGATCACTCTGCGTATCCCATAATCTGCGTATAGCAAGAAATAAGCTGCTTTACATGCAGCTCCGTGGTCGATGGCGCGCTCCAATATCGCTCATAAGCCTTCATACCAAGACGCGCGGCAAGTTGTCGATCACTATCGAGAAGAGTCAGCTTCGCCGCCAGGTCTGCCGCATACCCCGCCTGGAAAAGCAGCCCGGTTTCTCCATCAATAATGGAATCTCTTGCCGCGCATGCGTCAGATACAATGGACGGAACACCAAGCGCCGCAGCTTCCACTACAACCATTCCCTGCGTTTCATGCCAGAGAGAGGGAAACACGACGGCGCGGCTCGATTGAATCGAACGGACAACACCAGCACGGTTCTGCCAGCCTTGGAATACAGCCGATGGATTGATCCCGGCAATCCTAGCTTCATCTGCTCCGCCCCCCACAAACACCGCGCGGACGCGCGCCTGTTGTGCCGCTGAAGCAAACACATCAGCTCCCTTTTCTGGTGCAAGGCGCCCAACGAAGGTAAACGCATCATAGTAGCCAACATCGGACGGCTCACCTCTCTCGATATCTATCGGATTCCTCACACAGAAGAATTTGGCTGCCGCCGGAAGCAGCGGCCGCAGGATCGATTCCGAGTAGTCCGACACCAAGATGAAATACTTGATATCCTTTGGAATTCCACCAAACCGGCCTTGAACGACATGACGACCGACCCTCCATAGCTTCTGCGTATAACTACGCGAATCGCAGTTACTGGTGATGCAATCAAGTGACATTGGCCGGAGCTTACAATGTTTTCGTTGTGGAAAGTTGTACAGCCCACCGTTCGGACAGACCGAAAAATAGTCATGCAAAGTACAGACAACTCTAAATCCAAGACTATCCGCCGCTTGGACCACGCTAGAAGACAGAGATTGCACCCATGAATGAAGATGAACGATTGTATCTTCGGGATCATAATTCAGAAGTAGTTCCCGAAGGAGGTTTGCACATCGAGAATCCCAAATACCTCTCACAGCAGCCTGAATTCTTGATTGATTTCCAAGTAGGTCGTGGAACCCAAAGTTGACTACTTTCACGAGTGTGCGGTCGATACTAGGATCGACGGGACCAACGCTCGTTACAAAGACAACATCAAGGCCGGCCTCTGCAAGGCCGTTTAAGCTTCTAATGGCCACCTGTGCTGCTCCGCCGCTTACATATCCATAGTCACTTAGTACAATCACGCGCATTCTATTGTCCCTTGCGGTTGCTTATGACCAGATGTCCTCGAATCGCCCTAGCTAATCGTCTGTCTGATTGGCAGCTTAGTCCGCCATTATAAGGCGCCCCTAACTGAAACTAGCCAAAGCAGAATCTCTCCCTTGAAATAGCTCCTCTCGTATGCCGCATAATGTCACAAAGCATAATCAATACTGTATCCATGGAGGCTTCGAAACGGACAAGATATCTTGAGCTACCAGATTACTCAAGTCTGACTGACCGCAATGATAGCAATCTTTACGACGGCAGACTAGACGCTAACAGGGAACAAAGTCATTGTTCATCGTCATCCCCTTTATTTCATGTAGCGCTAAAAGCTTCATATAGGAAAATAGAATAGTATTATTTTCTCGATCATAGTCCACTCGGTGTATCTATTATACTTTCAAAAGGCTCACGAGCTTCAACGATAGCCTAGATGAAGCGGGGCGAACGACCACGCTGGATTCATGCACGAAATTACGATGGTTTAAAATATAGATGAAAATATAGAAGAACTGCTCGGGCTGGTAATACTCGCCTGACCGAACCAGCTTAAGAAAGAAGCATACCAGTATCGCGTTGCTAATAGTTGCGCGAGGCCCTTTACCGCCAACATGGAAATGAAACAGAAAAATGAGCACCCCTAAGTATCCCAATATGCCGAACTCCGACAGAACGTGAAGGGTGAGGGAAGCTGCTTCCATTTCGTTTATACTTGCAAGGTGCGTCCCAATGAAACTCACGACCACCGGGATGTTGCCCAGGAAACGTTCGTGGGACGTAGGATGGGACCCTAAGCCATTCCCAATAATAGGACTTTCTTTAAGTACCTGCTGGGTGACAATTGCATTGGAAATAAGAGAGTAGGTGCTCGGATCGCTCCCTGTCAGGTCAGCCGTTGTCGCTACAACCAGGGCATTGTCAACTCTCATTCGAACAGCAGATGACGAAGCGTACGCCAAGCCAAGCAGTGAAGATACAATGAGTGGAGCAACGAGAACATACTTCCAGTTCTTGGATAGAAGAAGCACGATACCGAAAGCAACGCTGATATACCCAATGGAGGACTGTGTAAGGATTACAGTGACGGTAAAGACAGCAACTTCGAGAGCATACTTACGGGTCTCGAGGAACTGATGCGCATACCAGTAATAAGCCGGCAGAATGAGGCTGCAAAATTGCGCAGGTTCGGTGGCAAACCCCCGCAAGCGTACACCGTCGTATGCTCCGATGGAAAGCGCCCATGCCGGGATCGCAATGACAGCAAACCAATATGCGAACCTTAAATATGTAGAAAATGCGCGATCAGAGTCGTTCCGTATCAACCTGAAAAAATAGTAATAGTAGAGGACGTTGAAAGCAATCGCTCTATATTGTATGAAGAACGCCGAGACAGGGTCCGTTCCATTTGCTATTCCAATGCAGCTGCTCACAGCTAGATACAGCAGGAACCAAAGGATCCACCGTGAAATACGGGTGAACTTGACAAGCAGACAAATCAGAAGGAGATTTAGCTCTATGGGACGGATACCGAGATTGAGCCCTGAGGAAGCCGTCAAGCGAAGGCTGAACACATATATTAATGTGGAGTAATAGAGGTAGTTGCGAAGCCAGATGTCACCCCCCTTCGCCCGAATTACCAGGCGTTGAGAGATATGTCCTATTGGAATATTCAACTGACACCACCAATGACGCAACCATATCTTACCGCCCATCGTCCATCGGGTGTTCTGCTTCCGCAAACGATAGGGCGCGGCGACGTAGCCTCGACCATGAGGAAGTTTGTCCAATCGAAGACTAGGTACAAAAGCACCCAAACGATGCGGTACGGCACCGGGAAATAATTGCGGAGAGACAGCATCCATCCCCGCGTGCCGCAAGAAATGTAGACTGGTTGAAAGTAGATGGAGAAGTCCAGTATGGTCGGTAGAAATGTGATCATCGGGCCACGATCCTTCCAAGCGCGCGGCGAAGCGGGCGCAACACAAACTTTGCGTTCGCAATCCCATGTTCTATCGTCGCCAGCATCGCGTTTCGGCCACCGGTAATGATCTTGGCACGCTTCATATCGGCGAGCGCGTTGCGGCCATCGGTCATCCCGCCTGCTCGCATCATCGCAGTAACGCGCGACATATATGCGGCCTGGAGTGAGCCCCGCTCTCGCAGCAGAAGTTCATAATCGGCCGCTGTTCCGAACGAGGGGTCGTAGACGCCCAGCCGGTCGAACAAGCTGCGCCGATGCATGCTGCCCACGTGCGCTACGCACATCCATCGCGAAAACTCCGGCCACGCCCAAGGCCCGCCCTTGGTGCGCTCATAGCCGGAAGGATGCACCCATCTCACCCACGAACTCAGATACTCCGCCTGCGGGTTCTTGGCTGCCAAGGCCATATACGCGCTCACGGCCCCAGGCAGAAATTCGTCGTCTACGCCAAGAAAACATATCCACTCTCCGCGCGCCTCCGCGAGAGCCTTATTCCACGCATCATAGACACCGTTGTCTGGTTCGCTCTTCCAGAGCGCTATCCGATCATCGTACTGGCGAAGCACATCGACCGTCCCATCGCTCGAACCGCCGTCCATCACGATGTGCTCAATATTCGGATAGTCCTGCCCGAGAACACTTTCCAGGCATCCGGCGATATGCAACTGCCCATTGAAGACCGCCGTCACCACCGTGACCAGCGGATGGTCAGCGCTGCTCCGCGCCAAGACATTCCTCAACCGTGTGCCGCCACATCTGGATGCGTGATCGGTTTGCATTGCGACTCCAAATTAACAAGACGTCTTTTGCTTATCTGGTTGTTTCAGCAGAACGCTATGGGTTGTGTTTCAGCCTTTTCCGGGGGCTTTGGGAAGGTCTGAGGCTCCCCGTATTTGCACGTAAGGCACAGGCTTATGTGCGGTCCCGAGGCCGAGCAGGGTCTGGAACGCAGCCATGGGCGTCTGGCGCCGATTGTGGCGAAAGACGAACTCATCAAGATAAACCTGTAGTTGATCGCGGCTTACACCATGATAGGTTCCAATGAGCCATTGCTGGAGATTGCCGATGGCCCGATCCGCCAACGGCGCAACCGATTTCGCGCCTTTGCGAAGGTCGCCTTGCAGTGGCTGGGTGCGAGGAATATGCCTGAATCCGGTTTGTTCAAAACCGGTAAAACTCTTGAGTCCGTCGGTGTAGATGGTGGAGCCAGGAGCCACATTGTGCTGGACGAAGGCACGGAGAGTGACGCTCTTGAAGTCCGGGATGACGGCCATCCGCACACGTCCTGAGGCTTTTCCTCGCTTCTCCACCGCGACGACGACGAGGGCCGCTTTCCGGCCTTTCAGTTGCCGGCTTCCCCGCAGACCGGCCTGAGGTCCGCCAATCCACGTATCGTCCACCTCCACTTCGCCGCGCAGCGGTTCGCGTTCCAGGTTCACCATCGCCCGGCGAAACTTATGAAGCATCATCCATGCCGTCTCGTAACATCCCAAACCGAGCTGACGCTGCAAAAGAAGCGCCGAGATGCCGCGCTTATCGGTGGTCATCAGGTATGCCGCCCAGAACCAAACCGTCAGAGGGAGCTTCGTCTTGTGAAGGACCGTCCCTGCCGTCAGCGATACCTGACGCCGACAGCGAGCACACTGCCAGCGTCCCAGTCCAGCCAATTCGCGTGCACTCCGGTTGCCGCACTGTGGACACACAAAACCGTCCGGCCAACGGCAGGCAGCCAGGTACGCCCGGCACGCAGCTTCGGTGGCAAACTGTGACTGGAACTCGATCAGGTTCTTCGGAAATGCTGGGCGTGCCACGCCCCTACACTACCCCTTGCGGCTTGCTGAAACAACCAGATAAGCAAAAGACGTCTAGTCGGAACATCATTGGCCCTTCACCCGGAGAGAATTCGATGCTCTGACAACCTCTTCATAATACCCCAGTAGGCCTCTCAAAATTCCCTTTGCAGTTGTGGAATTGCGCCCCCGCGCTCACCCTCTACGAACGAATATTCCATCTATCTGGAGCATTCGCCCGGTCTCGGGATTACGGAAGCCTGGTTCCAACGACCATGCCTCAAAATCCTGAACCGCCAGCAGATCCCACATCTCTCTGGCCAGCACCTGCCCCTCGTACAAAGGCACAAGCGACATCTCCGAAATCACAGCGCTACAACTGCCAAGCACCCTCTTCGCTCCGTCGAGCACTTGCCTCTCGTATCCCTGGACATCGATCTTAAGCAGCACCCGATCCGTCGGGGACAACGCACAGAGGTCGTCGAGACGTTTGACGGGAACCGATTCTGTTCCCACAAAGCCTGACTGTGGCTCTGCCTGCGAATGGCTTGGCAGCATGTCGAGAATCGAGCTGCTTACACTGTTCCCTGAGACATGAATCTCGACCACCCCGGTCTCCGCGCCGATGGCTGTGCGATCGGCAATCGTCCAGTTCGGATCCCCTTCCGCATGGCTCCTTAACTGCGTATACGCCGACGAAAGTGGCTCGAACGAAATGATTCGTCCACCATATCCAGCGGCCCGCAACTCACTGACAAACTGCCCTGTGTTCGCCCCCACATCGAGGACAAGATTGATTTGCTCCTGGTAAATCAGTCCGATTAAGGATCGTTGAGTCGCAAATGCACGGGGTGATCCCACAATTTCGTAACCAAATCTTTTTGCGAGACGCTTGATATACGCTTTCATCATAACTTCTCCTTATACCTCCATTTACAACGGCGTAAGGGCACATAACTTCACTGTTACGTCTATTCTTTCTCAAGAAACCCTAGCACGTCGCTGATCGCACGCCATACCTTTTCTGCATGAATCCGCTCAATGCAAGGCACTGGACCCCCGAGTGAGCGCTCGTAGATACACTGCCAATTACAGCCGAAGCATGGCATTTGGTGGATGATCGCGCGTGGCAACGGACGGTCATCGGTTTGCTCAACTTGGTAGGGCATAAAACGTCCATAATGGCCACCACCAAGCAAACATATCGTGGGGACTCCGTACGCAGCAGCAATATGGACAGCAGAGGTCTCGTTTGTCAGCAACAATCGCGTGGCAGAGAGAATAGCCGCCAACTGCACGAGATCGGTGCGGCCAGCCCAGTTCAGGAGAGGGGCATTTGACCGTGCGCATAGCGTATCGGCAAGTTGATGGTCGGATGGTCCACCACACACCACGCCCTGCCAGCCGGTCCGATGATACAACTTCTCGGTCACTTCGATGAAACTCGAAACTGGCCACTGCCTGCCCTCCCAGCTTGCTCCGGGAAAGAGCACATAGTAAGGCTGTCTGGCTGTGGCTAAGGTAAACGCATCATCGATCCGAAGCGTTTCCGCCGCATTCAGTTGCGGCAACTTGGCCTGGAAGTTGACCTCGCCCAGATTCCGCACGAACTCCGCGTTGCGTTCCAGTTCCATGCAGGGTGTCGGATCTGCGGATAGTAAACGTGTGTACCATCGATCGGCGGTGCGCCTTTGCCACGTTCTCAGATTCAACATGTCGCCAACAGAGCCAACTCGCTCGCTGGCACCCGATACCCGAATGACCGAATCGCCAAGCAACCAGTGACGCGAGTAGCTTGGCTCGACGGCAATCGTACATCCCAAACTTCGCATTTTACGCCCAACGCGATATCGGTATGAAAGATTTCGCTGGTATTCCTCCACGTTGACCGCGATGACATCATCGAAATGTGTCAGCTCTGTTGCCCACGCTGCCCATGTAGCATTCGCTACGAGCACGACACTCTTACCCAGCGCCTTGTAGTGCTTTACCACAGCGTGAGCAGCATCCAGCCACAGTACAAAGTCACCAATGACATCAAGACGGACTACCAGAACGCGATCAGGATGCTGCGTCCTCTTCTTCGTCAACACCAACAGGGTATCAATACAAAGGAGTGCCATACATCTCATTCTTCTGTTCGCATCCTTAAACAATATTTACGTCTCCTCTTGGAGCACAGATTTAGAAATAGACGATTACATTTCTGTCCGATATCTTAGACGGAGCATTGATCCAAATGGCTTGATGACTATGCGCCTGTTAGCATATACTATATCTGTTATTATTGGTAGATTGCTCGGTGTTTGCCGAAGCCTGCAACTGTCCAGCCAAGATCACACAGAATCAGTTGGTTGCTGGAATCCAATAAAGTGGATTGTTGGGTGCCTGAAGTGACTGTATTATGCGCGCTTCCAGAAGAGCGTGAGACGCAGAATCTGTGTATTATTGTACAGGGCGGACTCCAGTCCCACCAGCCTTATGCTCCATTAGCCTCTGCAAATCAACCACGTGCAAAAAGGCCAACCGTGTTTATCTAGTGTGCTGTCCCAGAAATACGCTTGCATAGTTTGGCGAGTTTTTGAACGATGGAATCTGCTGTGGCCGTCCATGCGAAGGGGCGGCATCGTTGGTTATAGTTTTCCGTGAAGCGGTTGATCTTTGCGATGAGGTCCTTGACACTCTTGAAGGAGCCGCGGCGGATGGCCTGTTGGGTGATCAGTCCGAACCATCGTTCGACCTGATTGAGCCAGGAAGAATAAGTGGGCGTGTAGTGGACGTGGAATCGGGGTCGCGCGGCCAGCCAAAGGCGGACCTTGGCGTGCTTATGGGTGGAGTAGTTATCGACGATCAGATGCACGTCGAGCGCTGCCGGGACTGCCTGGTCGATGCGCTCGATGAAGCCGAGAAACTCCTGATGCCGGTGGCGTGGTTTGCACTCGGTCAGCACGGTTCCGGTGGCGATGTCGAGTGCGGCGAATAAGGTGGTTGTGCCATGCCGGACGTAGTCGTGGGTGACTCCTTCGACATAACCGAGTCCCATAGGTAAGACCGGCTGGGTGCGATTCAACGCCTGAATCTGCGACTTCTCATCGACCGACAGGACCACGGCGTGGTCGGGTGGGTTGAGGTAGAGTCCGACCACATCGCGCACCTTTTCGACGAAGAATGGATCGGTGGAGAGCTTGAAACTCTTGCTGCGGTGCGGTTGAAGGGAGAACAGTTGAAAGACGCGATGCACGGTGGACTTGGAAAGGCCGTTCGCCTCTGCTGCCAGACGAACGCTCCAGTGGGTGGCTCCGGGCGGCTTCTGCTTGAGGGTGCGGCGCAGCAGA
>Ga0116126_1001924_pt1 | contig 12435 bp, 9 predicted proteins | sample June2015DPH_16_5_FD_89730 | JGI IMG/M metagenome (GOLD analysis project Ga0116126, IMG submission 89730) | Peatland microbial communities from SPRUCE experiment site at the Marcell Experimental Forest, Minnesota, USA - June2015DPH_16_40 | ecosystem: Environmental > Terrestrial > Soil > Wetlands >...
AAATGGGAGCATTTCTAGGTGTCCTGTCTGGGCGAGGTTCATGTTAGAATCTGTGCCGTGAATCGTCCCGGAGGTGAGGACATGGGTCTTGCCAGGTTTAAAATTGTATCGCTGGCCGCCTTGTGTTGCTCCTTGGCCGCAGCGGGCCAAGAGAAGGACTATCGAGGAAAGCCCTTCCAGGACAGCGTGTACCACGTCGGGGCACAAAAGATTCCCGGGCAGGTGCAATGTGCGTATTACGATCTGGGCGGGGAGGGCGTGGCCTATCACGACACGGATGCGATCAACAAAGGAAGCGGCGTCCTAAACCCGGCGGATGGAACCTACATGAATCAGTTTCGCATGAACGAGGGGGTGGACACCTCCTATACCAAGTTTCGTCGCGATGTCCTAATAGACGACAGCCCGTATGATTTGGTCGTGCCCCCGGAAAATCAGCTCTATGTCGGCTGGACCGACCCGGGCGAGTGGTTTAAAATGACTGTCGAGGTGGCCCGCGCCGAAACTTACACGATGGACCTTTTGTATACATCAAACGGCGGCGGCGCGATCTCACTGGACCTCGACGGGGAGAAGCTGACTGGTCCATTGGAGATTGTGTCCACGAAAAACGACGCTGACCCGGTTGCTTGGCGTCAATGGCATCATTGGAATGTCATGAAGGACTTGGCGGTGGCATCATTACCCAAGGGAAAGCACGTTCTCACCGTTCACATTCTCACCAACGGCAATATGAATCTTGCCTATTTTGATTTCAAGGATCGGAAGCCTGCCTCTCCAGGAGGGTCGAATGAGAAATAAGAAATCCGGTGACAAAGGCCACGATCGCCGGGAGTTCATCAAGATAGGCGGAGCCTTCACGGCGGGGGTGCTGGCGAATGTCGCGCTGCCAATAACCGTGCGCGCCGATACCGGTATGCCATCGAACTCGGCCACTCCGGAGGCCATGCCTACTCGGAACCTGGGGAAGACGGGCTATCGTGTGGGCATCTTCAGCTTGGGAGGCCAAGCGGCGCTGGAGGTCGGGAACAATGATGCGGTGGCAGTGCCGATCATCAACCGGGCGCTGGACCTAGGCGTCAACTATCTTGACACCTCCTCAATTTATGGGGGACCCGATCGCTGGAGCGAACGCTATCTCGGCCAAGTCATCAAGAAACGCCGCGCGGAGGCGTTTCTGGCCAGCAAGACCAAGGAGCGCACTCGCGACGCGTCGCTGCACATGCTCGAAGAATCGCTCAAACTGCTCCAAACCGACCATCTCGACTTGTGGCAGCTTCACGACGTCGGCACCATGGGCGAGGTCAACCTGATCTTCGGCAAGGGCGGCGCAATGGAAGCGCTCACCGAGGCGCGGGAACAAGAGATGGTGCGCTTTCTGGGACTCACCGGCCATTTTCGTCCAGAACCGCTGATGGAGGCCATGCGCCGGTTTCCGTTCGATTGCATCCTGATGGCTTTGAGCGCGGCCGACCCGCACCACTTCAGCTTCCAGGAACAACTCTTACCCATGGCCGTCGAACACCAGATGGGTATCATCGCGATGAAAATACCGGGGCGAGGGCGGCTTCTCTCTTCCTGGACGCCGCCGCCGCTCGAGGAACAGAAGCATTCCTGGGAAGGCATGGTGATTGCTAACAGCCCGGGCACGCTGCAAATGCGCGAAGCGCTGTACTACACGCTTTCGCATCCTGTGTCCACGGTGATTATCGGGTGTGACTCGATCGCGCAGCTCGAGGAAAACGTGAAACTGGCCCGCGAGTTTACGCCCCTCAGCCAAAAACAGATGGCCGCGCTTCAGGACAAAGCGGAGCCGGTGTCAAAGCAGGCGCTCTTTTTCCAGTTTTACGACCACGCGTAGAGTGGGTTCGGCGCCGCGGGAATTAGAGGTTCTATATCCTTAAGGGGCGCTCCAGAATGGAAGCAACCATGGCTTTTTGTGAGCCCGCTCGGGTTCCCTCAAGCGGGCTTCACGGGGCCTCCATACTGCCAGCTTCTACCGACCTTCCCCATCTTCCTGGCGCCCCCCGCACTCACACTTATGACCAAACGAGCGAAGTGATTGAGTCCGGGGGAACCACAACATCCAAGGTGCGAGAACCCAGCGTACACTGCACTCGCTGCTCCAGGCTGCTGTCACTGTTTGTTAATACCAGCACGCGGCTGCCATCCGTATTCTCCGCCACGACGTGATTAATTCCGGGCAAGTCACCCGAAGATGCGAAAATGTGCGCCCCTCTTTGAATGAGTTTTGAGTAATGAGAGAAGGCGTAATAGTTCCCGCTGTACGAGAGTTGCTGCGACTTGGTATCAACACAAACGAGGCCGCCGGGCCGGTTGGGACGGGGCGGGGTCGTGATATCAGGCCGGCCGTTTTCATTCAGGAGAAGGTTCCAGACGCAAATCATGCGGGCCCAGTTGCGGAGCATGTCCGTGAAGGCATTAGACCATCGGGCCCAGTCCGTCCCGTAGGGCGGAAAAGCAAACCGGTGATGTTCTTCCGGCGTAAAGAGGTGTGCAGGAGGTCCCCCCTCCGTAAAGTACATGTGCTTATCGGGAAACATATCGCGCACCCGGCTCATCGCATCCGGCGTCCCCGCGTAGGAGTGCCAGGCGACACCGTCCACGTACTTATACACTCCCTGGTTGCTCAGTTCATCGACGACGCGGCCCCAAAGGTCATAGTTGTGATCGAGAATCCAGATTTTAGTGTCCGGCGCGGCTTTTTCCAGAGCCGGGCCCAGGTGATTCATCACGAAGCCCATTTCGTACTGCTGCCCCCAGAGCGTGGCCGGAAAATGCCCATCCTGGTCGGTGTCCACTTCGTTATTGACGGTGACCGCCTGGACCTTCACGCCGGCGTCGGCGTAAGCCTGAAGAAACTTGACGAAATATTGCGCCAGGGGGGCGAACCAGTGCTCGCGCATCGAGCCGCCCAGCATCGAACCGCCCGTCTTCATCCATCCGGGAGGACTCCACACGCACGAGAAGAGGTAAAGATCGGGATTGATCTCTCTCGCCTGGCGGAGTATGGGAAGCAGATAGGGGCGATCATGGTCGATGCTGAATCGCTTCAATTCGGGGTCTTCGGGGCCATCGTCGTAGCTATACATCTCGGTGGTGTAATCGCTCGACCCAATGCAGGTTCGTCCCACGGACAGGCGCAGTCCCGCCGGCCCATAGAGATCCAGCAGAAGCGCGTGGCGGGCCTCGGCCGCCATCTGATTCATGAGATAGCAAGAGGCATCCGTGAAGGCGCCTCCGAATCCCACCAGTTCCTGGTAGCGTGCGCCGGGGTCAAGATGAACGCCCAGGGGAGAGACTCCCGACCCGGTTTTCCATTGCGGCGGCGATTCGATCGGTTGGAACTTCTTATCCTTGGTCGTAATCCAGGCGCGTACGGGTCCGGGAGCGGCTTCGGACTCGGCGTGCAACTGAGCCGTGCCTGCCACGGCTGCGACTGCGCCCGCAGACGCAGAAAGCTTCAGAAATTCACGACGATTTGTGGTATTCATGGTCGCCCTCCTTAGGCTGTGTCGCTCTTCTTGGCCAGCGGGAGACGTGCCGCTGACATTAGCTACGCTTTCAGGCCATTGCTGAATATCGTCGTGCACTTGTGAATACAAGATGTCAACTCACGTGACCCACGTAATCGGGTGCGTTCACTTGAACGTGGAATCCATCCGGGTCGTAGAACTTGAAAGATTCCTTTGCAGTGGGATCCGAGAATTTCAAGCTACGTTCCCTCAACTTTGCCCGAACTTCATCAGCGTTGAAGTTGGCAATTCCAAAGTCGTAGTGATCGACTGTAGCGGTCTTACTCTCGCCTTGCTCAATGCCAAAAAAGGAGTCTCCCACGCCCAGAATATGTACCGTCGCCGACTGCTGCTTGAGCGGCATCCCGAAGAACTCCTGGTAGAATTGCGACGTGCGGTGGAGGTCGGGGACCCGCACGGTGACGTGGTTTATGCTAACCGCCCGGAAGCCTGTGGGCACAGGAGTTGCGAGCGCAGCCGGCGCCGCGTGTGCCCCAGCGGCCACGGCGGCGAGGGAAACGGCGAACTGGCGGCGACTCAACTTGCCACGCTCCAAATCATCCAGCATTCTCTCTATGGTTTCGATCATACGGTCCTCCTTCTATAAACTCCGAATAGTTCTGCGAAGATCAAATACGAGAGTACTGTATCCGTCGGTCAAAAACTGAATCATCCGGAACGCAAACCGGACGTCATCGCCTTGTTTCACTCAGGACTGTGCCATCAGCCTCAATCCTTCTCCTTCAGGATCGTTGCGCACTTCGCAGGGCGTCTCGAAGTACATGGTTGCCCGGTGGTCAGCCGTGTATGTGGGCCAATGCGGCAGGCCATCGTGATTAGGATTGCCGGTTCGGGCAAAATTCACCCAAGCAGTACTGATCTGCTTCGATAGAACGAATGCCTCGGGAGTGCCCCCACTGTAATGGTCGCAAATTTCAGCATTGTCGAACGTGAACGCGATTTCACAGGCGTGGAATGGGCCGGGACGGTCGTCCAATACTGGAGTCCGCCAAGAGAAGACATAAGAGTACGCGGGCGCGGCGCCCAAAGCAGCCTTCCTGATAGCCTGCTCGAAGGCAGGACGGCGAACACGAGCGGCAGCAATGGTGGCATACAGGCCAAACGGAGTCGCTTTAGGGTAATCACGCCGGTAGGCGTCGATGATCGTCTTGCTACGGTCGCCAAATTCTTCATGAACCAACCGGTAAAGCTCCTCTACTTCCATCGCATTGGCATCGGGACGGTCAAGCCCGTTTACAAACTCGTGGAGATTTGTGCCCGTTAGCAATGGAACTTCCGCAGATAGTTCCGGAGCTCCCGGATCGAATGGATGGCGAGGAAGAATGCGGCCGTCTACTGTCGGTCCCCAATCGTGCTCGCCATAGACCTCGCGGAGGGAAGATTTATGCGGGGGCATCTTCTTCATTGCTTCCGTCGCAGCGCCCGAAAGCCGATCAACCGGAATTAGCTGCAGTTCGCTCACCTGCGGTTTGGATAAACCCAGCTCTGCGACCACCAGCTCAGCCAATCGTCCTGAGTAATCAGGAGAGAGCGATTTAAGAAAGGGTCCGCTCTGAACAATGGCGCGATGAAACAAGCCTTTGGCCGTTGGCATTGCCATAAGAGCAATGACTTTCCCCCCGCCGCCAGACTGGCCAAAAATTGTTACGCTGCCGGGATCGCCGCCGAAAGTTTTGATGTTATCGCGAACCCATTCTAAGAGCGCTACGATATCGAGCATCCCAACATTGGTGGCACTGGCATATTCCTCTCCTGCCAAGTGTCCAAGATTGAGATAGCCATACACGTTCAGACGATGATTGTGAGTCACTACGACCACATCATGATTGCGGGCGAGACTTTCACCATCATAGGACAGAAGATCGTGCCCGCTGCCACCGGCAAACCCTCCCCCGTGCATGTAGACCATGACCGGGCGTTTATGTGAAGAATTGATCTCCGGCGTCCAAAGATTGACACGCAGACAGTCCTCGCCGGGCACCGTGGCGAATGCACCGCGATGCAGCACGAATGCATCTTCGTCGGAGTTCGCCAGGTTTCTTCCGTCAGTATTAAAGTGCGCAGAGTCCTGGCTGGGACAGGCGCGGCCATACTGCAGCGCGTTGCGAATCCCGGTCCACGGTTCAGGCTTGACTGGCGGCATGAAGCGCCTGGCACCAGCGGTTGAGGCGCCGTAGGGTACACCTTTGAAAATGTATACACCGTTCCGCCTGAATCCACGGATTTTCCCTGCAGTTGTTTCTGCGCCAGTTGCGGCGTCAGAAGCAATGACCCTGCTGCGCCCGTAACCGCCTGCTGCAGGTTCTGTATTCGGCGGCGCCTTTGCCGAGAACTGCGCTATCGCGGTTTTGGGTAGGATGATGGAACTGGCTAACCCTGCCCCCAAGGTTGCCATGCCACCAACGAACGAACGCCTTCCCTTAGAGAGAAGTGTCAACTGTTTTTTCGACTTTTTCTGCATGTGAGGACTTCTATCGGACCTTTCCGCAGGCTGATTTTCGTTCAAAAAAGAAACCGCTAACCCTGCTCAAAAAATACCAAGCGATGACTTGCTTGTCGCCCTTCGTAATATCACCAAAGAAGCGTGGCCACCGAGTTTCGAGGTAGCTTCATCTGCAGTTCATAAGATCCTAAGCTGCATGGCACCAGACGTTCCAGCCCGCCACGATTGGTAAGGATCAACACGTAGCTGCCATCTGGATTCTCTACGGCGACATGATCGACGTCGGCTAATTGTGCGTGGGACGCGAGCACACGTGCTCCGCGCTGCATTACCTTCGAATAGTGGGCGAAGGCCCAATACTGGCCGCACCGAGTGATCTTCTGCGTCTTGGAATGAATCGTCACGATACCTCCGGACTGGCCTGGCCCCATGTTCGGCTTTCCCTCTTCGTCCAGTGCAAGGTTCCAACCGACAATCGAGCATCCCCAATTCTTGAGTACTCCAGTGAAGACTGCCGACCATTTACTCCAATCGGTCTCGAAATCAGGGCTGGTTATGACGGCTCCGCCTTCGGTCCATTGCGCATGTTTACTCGGGAAGGCGTCGTGTACGCGTGTCATGGCATCGACGTCGCCGTTATAGGCATGCCATGCCACGCTGTCCACATACCGGTTCACGCCCGGCTCGCTTAGCTGGTCAAGCGCGCGGCCCCACAAGTCATAGTTGTGATCGAGAATCCAGATCTTCGTGTCGAGGGAGGCGCGCTCCAGCGCAGGACCCAAGTAGTTGGCGACAAACCTCGATTCATCTTCCTGTGACCACAGGCACGCCGGCATCAGGCTGTTCTGGTTGGTATCGACCTCGTTCTGAACCGTCGTCGCGTTGATCTTGACTCCCTCGGCAGCGTAACTCTGTAGAAATCGAACGAAGTATTCGGCATAAGAAGCAAAGTACTTTCTCTCCATGGAGCCACCCAACATTGAGCGGTTGGGTTTCATCCATGCCGGAGGGCTCCAGGGAGCTGAAAAAAGAAACAGATCTGGATTCAACGCACGTGCCATCCGCAAGGAGGGTAGAATGTAGGCACGATCGTGCTCGATGCTGAACCGCTTCAGTTCCGGGTCTGGTTCGGGACTGTCGTCGAAGCTGTAAATGCTGGTGGTATAGTCGCTCGACCCGATGCATGTTCGTCCCATCGAGAAGCGCAGTCCCTCAGGCCCAAACAATTCGCCGAAGAGCGACTTACGATCCTCAGGACTCAACTGGTAAAACAAGGAGCAGGAAGCATCAGTAAAAGCCCCCCCGAAACCAAGGATTTCCTGGTACCAGGTTGTGGGGTCGATATGAACGCTCTCGCTGTCCTTGCTCGCGGTGGCGGTCCATTTAGGGGCTTCGACCGGCGCAAATTTCTGCGCGTCAGAAGTGATCCACACTTTCAGCGGACGGGGAACTGCTGCAGCTTCGCTCCATAAGGGAGAGCTTTTTGCCAAGGTGGCCGCGGCAGCCGCAGAGGCGGAAAGCTGCAGGAATTCGCGGCGGGTTTTCGGGAACATGTCGACCGTCCTGTATACCGAGAGATGAAATGCTTAACCGATGAGATTTATGAATGTTAAGTTGTCTGAACCTTTTTGAAATCCGTGGCCGTATCCATACGATGTCCGTCGCCCTTTGTGACTGTTCCCCACATCATCCGTAGACAATCGATTGTTCCATTACGATTACGCAGGAGAGTGTGGCCGTTTCCAGGGAGGCTGTCAAGCCAAAAGTTCTTGACTTTGCTTTTAGACAATCGCTGGTTTAGACTAGCTAATCAGGATTAGCTGCCTGGACGAGAGGCGGAGCTCAGCCTTCCTTGGCGGAGGTCGTGACGGCAAGTTTCACGTTTAGACCACCTGATTCAAGACCAAATCGGGGAACGACTTGTGTATAGGGTTCGTGCCGTCGCATACCCCTCAGAGGTAAACTCTCCGTCAATAATTGCGAACGGCCAGATTCCGACCCATCTGGCGGTCGAAGGCGCGAAGGCTATGAGGAGATGTTCCTAGAGTGGGAAGAATCGATGGCACGGAAAGAAAGACCGGTGCATGAGAGAAAAACGGCGGATCACATCTGGGCCTATGAGCCTGAAGAAATTGGCCGAACATCTCGATCTGAACCCCGCGACGGTCTCTGTTGTCCTCAATGAAGTCCCGGGCCGGTCGATTCCTCAGTCTACACGTGACCGCATTAAAGCCGCAGCCAAAGAACTGAATTACCAGCCTAGTCTTCTGGCACGCTCACTTCGCAGTCGGCGCACGTTCAGTATAGGGATCTTGGTGCCTGAGCTGAGCGAGGGTTACCACAATCAACTGGTGGGCGGCATCGGCGATCATCTGACCGAAGCGGGATATTTTTACTTCACCGCTCATCATCGGCGCAGGAAACATCTAGTCGAAGAGTACAGCCGTATGCTCCTCAGCCGGGGCGCGGAAGCTCTTATTGCCATTGATACGCCGTTGGAGCATCGATTCCCAGTTCCCGCTGTGGCAGTCGGTGGACACCGTTCTATCGATGGCGTCACCAACTTGATACTCGACCACCGTTTTGCGGCAGAATTGGTTCTCACGCATCTGCGCGCCTTGGGACATCGACAGATTGCCTTCATGCGCGGCCAGTCGTTTAGCGAGGATGCTAGTGAACGCTGGCGTTGCATCGTTCAGGTAGCTCGCGAAGTAGGCATTCCGATCAGACCAGGACTTACCGTACAGCTGGACCGCGACGTCAGCTCCCCTGAATTGGGCTACCCTGTCATCCAACATCTGCTTTCCAACCGGGAGCAGTTCACAGCCGTGGTCGCCTTCAATGACATGGCGGCCATAGGCGCGATACGTGCCCTGCAGGATTCTGGAATGCAGGTGCCCGCTGATGTCTCTGTTATTGGATTCGACGATATCAACGCGGCGGCGTTTAATAACCCAAGGCTCACGACCATCCGCCAGCCATTGGCCAACATGGGAAGGATGGCAGCACAATGCGTCTTGAACCGGATTCATGGAAGAGAGAGATTCCGGAAACAGATTATCGTGGAGCCGGAACTGGTAGTACGTGAATCTACTCAAGCGATCCAACAAGGGAATCAGCCAATTCGCAAAACAAACAAACTTCCCCGCTAGGTTTCCCTCGCACCCATTCTCCCCAACAACGAACTCGCCCGAAAGACGGACATGAAGTTACTTCCAGCATCCGGTCGAACACAATTTGGTCGAAGGCAGAAAAAGCAAGGACAGCGGACACTCCGGCTTGCGTCTGGTTACGCAGTTTCAACTTTTGAATCCCAAGAAAGGAGAAGTCATTTCAAGAGCCTGCCTTTCTTCCTTGTCAGGGTTGTTCTGCAATTTGCATTGGGTGTCGAAAATCATGGTGGGACAACTCTCCGCCGAGAAAGCCGGCCATTTGGGGATGCCACTGTGATTGGGATTTCCGCTGCGCGCGAACTGAATCCAAGCTTCACTGACGTTGGCGGCGAGGGCCCGTGGTCCCGGGCCGCCGCCCGTCAGGTTTTCGGAGCGGTCGGTATTGTCGAAACAGAAAGGCAGATCGCAGCAATGAATGGACCGCGGCCTGCCGTCCAGGACTGGCGTTTTCCAGGTGAACCAATAGAGATAAGCCGGCGCTCCTTGCGCGGTCTTGAGCCCGGCTTGAACCACCGCCCCCTGCCGGACCTGCGCGGTCATGGCCAAAGAGAAAATGTCAAAGAGCTTCGCGCCCGGATGTGAGGCGCGGAATACTTCGATGATGTGCTCCGGGTTGTTACCATACATATTACCCAGCCGCTTCTGTACCTCCGCCTCGGTCATCGATTCGTATTCAGGATGATTGAGGGAGGTGGTGAATTCGTTGAGCGTGGTGCCGATCAACATAGGGACCTGCGCGGAGATGGCGGGTGCGGTGGGATCAAAGGGATGGTGAGGCAGAAGCTTGCCATCCACCACCGGCCCCCAGCCCAACTGATCAGCCACGCGGCTCCAGACGAGCGGAGCGTGAGGATGGGTTTTCAGTAGGGCGGTATCGCCAGCCTCAATCAGCTTCGGGAGAGGCACGGTTTGCAGTTGATCGACTTGTGAGGTGTTTAGATTGAGTTCCTCAAGCAGGGCCTCGGTCAATATCGCCGATCTCTTCGGCACGACGGCCCGCAGAAACGATCCGCTTTGCACAATGGCGCGGTGAAACAAGCCTTTCGCTGCCGGCATCGCCATCAACGCTCCAACCTTGCCGCCGCCGCCGGACTGGCCGAAGATGGTGACATTGCCCGGATCGCCGCCGAAATTGGCGATGTTATCGCGCACCCACTCCAGGGCCATAATGATGTCGAGCATTCCCAGGTGGGCGGAACTTGCGTATTTCTCGCCGTAGGGAGCCAGATTCAAATATCCCAGAGGGCCTAGGCGGTGATTGAGAGAGACCACGACCACGTCGCCGCGGCGGCTCAACCTTTCTCCGTCATAGGAACGATGTTCCTGGCTGGAGCCAGACACGAACCCGCCGCCGTGTAACCAAACCATCACCGGCCGTTTCTTGTGGTCGTTGATTTCCGGCGTCCAAAGGTTCACGCGTAGGCAGTCCTCACCCTGAACCCCGTCGTCGTAGCAGAAAAGCCAGGATTCTTCATCGTAGTTCCAGGTCCCGCGTGGACCTTGCGGACATACTCGGCCGTATTGCATGGAGCTGCGAACCCCGGTCCAGGGTTTGGCTCTTTGGGGAGGCTGAAAACGCCCGCTTCCTTCCGTGGTCTCGGCGTAGGGAATACCCTTGTATGTGTAGATCCCCTTCCTGGTATAGCCGCGGACCTTTCCTGCGGTGGTTTCCGCAATAGCGTTCTCGTCGGACGCGACAATCGTGAATTTGCTGGCTGGCGTGGGTTGACCAGCATCGCTCTTCGTAGGAGTGACTTGGGCAACGGCTGTCACCAGGCCGGAAGCAGCGGTCGTTCCCAGCAATGTTGCGGCGCTCTGTAGCAAGCCACGGCGGCTCATTGGTTTCTGTAATGCAAGCTGCTGTCGGTCAGTTGGAAGGTTCTGCGGCCCGTTGCTCATCTCCCATCCTCCATTTGCATTGACTGCGTGATTTGAAATCCATCCTGGCTCTGTATACCAGACCCTGTATGACTTTTCCGTTCTGACCTTTAAGTTTAGGAATGATTTGCCGATCGCTTCTCCCTGGCGGACCGGGATATTAATTTGGTTCGCGACCCTTACGGTAATCAGAAGAATCCGTGACTACTTGGTACCAAGGTGCGCATCAAAAAATTTGGCCATGATGCCGTCGGCTTCGCGGGATTCGGGTAGATTGGGGTCGTACCAGAAGCAGTGATTTAGACCCTCGAAGACGACCAGGCTTGCATCTACTCCTGCGCGCAGAAAGGCGCGGTGCAGTATGGTGCTGTCGCTCAACAGCATGTCGCGCGTACTGGTCATGAACAGCGTCGGCGGCATGCCATGCAGATCGGCAAAAAATGGTGAGAGTAAGGGGTCTTTAGGATCGGTAGAGCCAACATAGACGGACAGCCACTGCACCCCTTTCGGCCGCGTATCGGGATGTCCGGAGAGTCCCTGGACTCCGTATATCTGTTGCGAATCGCCGGTCTGAGTGAAGTCGCCTCCGCCGGAAAATATACCAAGTGCGCCGGGCAGCGGCAGGCCGAGCTGCTTGATTTCGACCGCGACTTCCGGAGTGAGGACGGCTCCAGCGGATGAACCATAGATGGCGATATTCCGCGGTTCATAGGTTTTGAGCAGCTCTTTGTAGACCGCTACGACATCCTCGACCGGGGCAGGAAACGGATGTTCGGGAGCCAGACGATAAATCACCGACACTACTTTGGTTTGCGTCAGGTTGGCCATAGGGAGGGACTCGGTGAGTGAACCCGAATCTGAAGTGAACCCTCCGCCATGAAGGTTGATCAGCACGCGATTCGCTTTGTTGGCTGGAATAACGAGCGGCGTGACGACGCTGACGGACACTCCGGCAATGGTGGAGAATTCGATATTCGCGGGATAGACAGCCCGAGTCGCGTCGGATGACATCTGCCGGGACCGGGCCGGTTGGGATTTCTTGGGCGGGGACGGTGCCTCAGATGTAGCGCGGGTGGCCTGTCGGGCTAGAGATTTCTGCGCTTCCGGGCTGATGGTTTGTGGCACTGGAACAATGCGGGTGATGTATGCCTTGCCTTCCTCATCGATATAGCTCGAGTCTTCACGCGGAGCAGATCGCGCCGCGGTCTGCTGGGAAAGTACTGGCTGTGTGAAACCTATGAGAGTGAAAAAACCAAGAAAGAGAGCACAGAACCGAAGTTTCATCTTGCCTCCAATCCGCTGAGGGCCTATAGACGCGCTAATTCATCAAAAGTGCGCCGCCTTTTCAGACGGTATTGCGTTTTGGTGAGCACCGCGGCCCACA
>Ga0116126_1001927_pt1 | contig 12416 bp, 10 predicted proteins | sample June2015DPH_16_5_FD_89730 | JGI IMG/M metagenome (GOLD analysis project Ga0116126, IMG submission 89730) | Peatland microbial communities from SPRUCE experiment site at the Marcell Experimental Forest, Minnesota, USA - June2015DPH_16_40 | ecosystem: Environmental > Terrestrial > Soil > Wetlands...
ACCTGTCATAGAAAGTATAAAGAATATGCAAATTGCTATAGCTGCAATTTTGTTTTTCAACATTTTTCTTTTTTCTCCTAATTTTTTAGCGCTGAGAAGAAGCACTAAACGCCTCTTCCCCGAGCTCGCACCACCTTTGCCCTTTTTGATATAAATAATTTGGCTAATTTACACGGCGCGATCTAGAGCGAATAAGGGCAGTTTTTCATTTAAAAAAATAAAAAAATTGAATGAAATACCGCGGGTTTAGTTCAAAAAACGACCTTCACCAAACTAAATCTGTTGACTAAAGGAGAAAGGAAGTTATGCAAGTGATGTCCACATCAATAAGGGTTCAATTCCCATTCCCAACTCCACAGCTAAACCCTATGTTTTACTTTGGGATCGAAAAACCACTAATTTGAATCCCAAACTCTTTATGTGTTGACCAAACTGCATCCCTTCAAAAAGAAACTTAATCTTTTCTGGAGAGTAAAAAGAAACCGAATTCGCCAAACAGATTCGGCAGAAAACGTACCTGCCTTTTGCCGGATTTGACGAAGGCGTTTTCAATTTGGATATCTTTCTTCTTGCAGTAGTCCCTGAAGTCGTTTAAGCTGAGAAAATGCAGGTTCGGCGTGTTATACCATTGGAATGGCAGGGCTGCGGTGACGGGGACGCGTCCTTTGAAGAATATTTCGGCTCTAGCTTTATAGTGTGCGAAGTTGGGGATGCCGACGATGGTTTTCTTGCCTACTCGAAGGGCTTCATGGAGGGCAAAATCTGGCTTTTTTACCTGCTGGAGGGTCTGGTTTAAGATGACGTAGTCGAATGAGTTGTCGACATATTCTGAGAGTCCAGTATCTATGTCCTGCTGGAAAACGCTTAACCCTTTGGCGACGCATCGCACAATAGCCTGTTCGCTGAGTTCAATGCCTTGGGCACGCACATGTTTTTTCCGTATGAGGAACGAGAGGAGTTCTCCGTCTCCGCACCCGAGATCCAGCACGGATGCGCCGTCAAAAATCCAGTCAGCGAAGGCTCTGTATTCAATTTTGTCAGCGAGCTGCGTCATGGTTGCTGCTCCTTGCATTGTTGTTGTAAACGCTGTTCAAGAAATTCCCAACCAATTGTGCCTCTTGCTCTGTTTCCAGAAGGAAGGCATCGTGACCATAAGTCGAGTTAAATTCACAGTAGCTTGCGTCTACGCCTGCCAGTTTGCAAGCCTTCACTATCTCTTGTGACTGGTATGATGGGTAGAGCCAATCTGACTTGAATGCGAGGACAAGCACTTTTGTCTGCAACCCCTTGAAGATGTCTCCGAGGCTGTGCCCGTTTAAGATGTTGAAGTAATCTATGGCTTTGGTTATGTACAGGTAGCTGTTTGCATCAAATCTCTTGACAAAGTTGTCGCCTCGGTAGCGAAGGTAACCTTCAACTTCGAAATCCACGCCGAACTTGAAAGCAGCTTTCTCTTCCTTGAATTTTCGACCGAACTTTTCAGCCATCGAAGCATCGCTCATGTAGGTTATGTGCCCAATCATTCTTGCGATAGCTAACCCTTTAGCAGGAATGTTGCAGCCGTAGTAGTTGCCACCTCGCCAGTCGGGATCAGCCATAACAGCTTGCCTGCCAACCTCGTTGAAAGCGATCTGCTGAGGTGTATGCTTCATCGTCGTCGCAATAGGTATCGCGGCACGAATCCTTTGGGGGTAAGAAACCATCCACTGCAAAACCTGCATACCGCCCATGGAGCCCCCGATTACAGCTAACAGCTTCTCTATGCCGAAGTGGTCAATGAGGTGACGCTGCGCGTTTACCATGTCTCCGATTGTTATCAGTGGAAAATCTATGCCATAGGGTTTACCCGTTTTAGGGTTTATTGAAGATGGACCAGTGGAACCCCTGCAGCCGCCTAGTATATTGCTGCAAATCACAAAGTACTTGTTAGTGTCGACACCCATGCCTTCACCGATAAGGTTGTTCCACCAACCGCCGGATCCAGTGACATGGGCATCACCGCTGAGCGCGTGCAAAACGAGGATGGCGTTGGATTTATCTTTGTTGAGTGTGCCGAAAGTTTCATACGCGAGTGTTATTGGACCAAGGGTCTCGCCTGATTCAAGAATAAGCTCCGCTGGGGGTTGTGCAAAAGCGAAGGTTTGCGTTTGCGAATTTTCCAGTTTGCATATCCTTGTAAACTTGTATGCCTCCAAAAATGAGGGGAACTGCAGCTATAACGCTGCTATAGATTTAAGGTTTCGCCGATACTTTTAACGCTTGATCCAAATCTTCAATGATGTCCTCTGGGTCTTCGATGCCTACAGATAACCTGATGTAATCCTCTGTGACTCCTGTTGCCTCCTGCTCTGCCTTAGTTAATTGCTGGTGGGTTGTCGATGCCGGGTGAACGATTAGGCTCTTTGCGTCGCCGATGTTTGCCAAGTGCGAAAGAAGCTTCACTGACTCGATGAGTTTGCGTCCTGACTCTTTGCCGCCTTTGATTCCAAAGCCAACCAGACCCCCATAGTTGCCTTTCAGGTATTTTTCCGCAATCTTGTGATTTGGATTGTCAGTCAAGCCTGGATAGATAACCCAGCTTACAAGCGGATGCTGCTTTAGGAATTGTGCGACTTTTAAGGCGTTTTCGGAGTGTTTACGTTGTCTGAGTGGTAGCGTTTCTAGGCCTTGCAGGAAAAGCCACGAGTTGAATGGGCTCAATGCAGGACCTAAATCTCTTAGCAGTTGGACGCGTACTTTGAAGATGAAAGCTACGTTTCCTAAGCCTGGGAAGTTGCTGAATGCATCCCAATACTTGATGCCGTGGTAGCTAGGGTCTGGTTCGGTGAACTCGGGGAATTTGCCGTTGTTCCAGTTGAATTTGCCGCCGTCAACGATTATGCCGCCTATGCTTGTTCCATGTCCACCGATATACTTGGTTGCTGATGCTACGATTATGTCCGCGCCATATTCGAGGGGCCTGGCAACGCCTACGCCTACCGTATTGTCGACCACGAGAGGTATGCCTGCATCATGGGCTATTTTGGCAAGGACTTCAAAGTCAGGTACGTCAAGTTTTGGGTTGCCTATTGTTTCAGCGTAGATTGCCCGGGTTTTAGAAGTTATGGCCTTTTTGAATTCTTCTGGTTTTTGGGAATCAACGAATTTCACAGTTCTCCCTAGTTTTGGAAAAGTGTAGTGGAAAAGCTGGTATGTTCCGCCGTAAAGGTTGTTTGCTGAGACTATTTCATCCCCGACGCGCGTTATCGCTAGCAGCGCTAAGGTTTCAGCTGCTTGTCCAGAGGCTACTGCCAATGCGCCCGTGCCGCCTTCAATAGCTGCTATTCGCTTTTCGAAGACATCGGTTGTCGGGTTCATCAATCGGGTATATACGTTCCCTAGCTCTTTTAGCGCGAAAAGGTTCGCCGCATGATCGGTATTTTTAAAGACATATGAAGTCGTCTGGTAGATCGGGACTGCCCTTGACCCTGTTGTTGGGTCAGGTATTTCTTGACCAGAGTGGACGGCTATAGTGTCTAATCTTCTTTTTGAGGTCATTTTTTAATTGCTCCTTGGATTTTTATTTTTGATTAACAACAACATCTAATAACGCTGTTATATGCCTTCTTGCAAGAAATATTCCAATAAGAATATTTCTCGATAAAACATCAACCGCGCTTCCATTGAAGATGATTCCCTTGAAACCGCTGGCACCATAGTTTGCGGTGGAGTGCAAAGGTTTTTTAGTGGCTCACACAAAAAATAACGCTGTTATTGTATGCTCTTGGGGATAAATAAGTGAAAGCATTAGGCATGTTATCAGGCGGTTTAGACAGCACCTTAGCAGTAAAACTTATCCAAGAGCAGGGAATAGATGTTGAAGCCATTAACTTCGTAACACCATTCTGCCAATGCAGAAAAGGCGGATGCGGCGCCTCAGAAGCCGCAAAAACATTCAAAATACCCCTCAAAATGGTAAACGCAGGCACAGATTATTTACGTATGGTCAGAAACCCAAAGTTCGGCTACGGAAAAAACCTTAACCCCTGCATAGACTGCAGAATATACATGCTGAAAAAGGCAAAAAACTTCGCAAAACAAATCGGAGCAAAATTCATCTTCACCGGCGAAGTCCTTGGGCAACGCCCCATGTCACAGCATAAAGGAGCCCTCGATCTTATAGAACGAGAAGCAGGTTTGCAAGGAAAAATTCTTCGCCCATTGTCGGCTAAGCTTTTACCAAAAACAGAAGCAGAGACAAAAGGGCTTGTCGAAGAAGAAGCGCTAAGAGACATAAGTGGGCGTTCAAGGAAACGTCAAATTGAAATGACCAAAGAATTTAACATCGTTAATTACCCTTGCGCAGCAGGCGGATGCCTCCTCACCGACAGACAATTTGCCAAAAGACTTCGAGACCTTTTCCAGCACAAAAAGAGAATAACCATTAAACAAGTTAATCTGCTCAAAGTGGGCCGACACTTTCGGCTCGGGAAAAACAAGATTATTGTAGGCAGAACCGAAGCTGAAAACGGACTGTTGCTTAGAACTAAGCAAAAAACCGATTATTTCTTTGAAGTGCCCGATTGCGGAAGCCCAATTACTATTCTGCAAGGACCAAAAACAAGAGCGTCGATAGAGAAAGCAGCAGCTTTAACTGTCTTTCATTCGGACAAAAAGACGGGAATAGTTCAAGTAAATTTCGGAAAAAATAAGCTCAACCGGAAAATAATTGTCTCAGCACCGCTTCAGGCAGAAGTTGATATGCTTAGGATTTAAGCCGCCGCAGTTCTTTTCTCGCATTTAGGCGAAAAGACTAACCGTTCTTTGTTCGAAAAAACGATGCGCCAAAAAGAAAATACAAAAAACTGTTAAATGTAGTATTCAGGTTTGGATGATTCAGAGATCGGTTTTTCTTTTTTACAGAAAGTGATGCAGAGAGTGCAAAAACCAGGCGTAATCTCTTCAGCGGTAATCTCTTTGTCGATTAGCTTTTTGGCGGTTTCATGCGCCATCGCTTGTAGTTTTGGCATGAATGCCTCGACATGTTCGGTGCCTTTGTAGGCACGTTTGGAACTAAGGTATTGGCTGACGGCGGCTTGGGTGGTTCCGAGTTTTTTGGATGCTTCAGTTTGGGACAGATTGTATTTTTGCACCAGCTCTTTGGCTAGCATTGATCTGAAGATAGGTAAAACGTATTTGCCGACTATTTCACATTGAGGGTCCATTACTACCGTACCAGTATAACACACTTATACTTATAAGTCGTTTCAAATCAACCAATCTCTTCAAAGCCTATACTGCTTGTTCTAAATCCGCCTGTAAATCTTCGTAATCTTAAATTCCAAAGGATAACCTGAGCAAATTATCCGTAACACCCAACTGGCAAAAAACCGGAATAAACAGAACATAACTATCAAGCGGTACACAGGCGTGCCTTTTTTCAAAAAGAATATAGCGCCGTCATACTCAAGTATAAAACAAGATGTTTCCAGAACTAGAAGAAATTGCCAAACGCCGCAAACTACTGGGCCTTAAACAATCAGAGTTAGCCAAAGCAGCGGGCGTAAGCCAATCCTTAATCGCCAAACTGGAAGCAGGAACCATAGACTCATCCTACACCAAAGTAAGAACAATCTTCGACGTGCTCGAACGCTTAGAATTCAAGACCAAAGTCCACGCGGAAAAAATCCTCCACACCGAAGTTGTCAGCGTCCAAAAGAGCGAACCAGTTTCAGAAGTTGTAACAATTATGAAAGAGCACGGTTACTCACAGATACCCGTCTTCGATGGGAAACAACCTGTGGGAAGCATTTCGGAAAAGGCGATTCTGCGTCAGATTTTGGCTGGAAAAGACTTGGAGGAAATCTCTAAGCTGCCGACAGAACAGATTATGGAGGAAGCTTTCCCGCAAATCAATGAGGATGCGCCGTTGTCTTTGATTACTAGTCTTTTGCAGAATTATTCAGCGGTTCTAGTGTCAAAAAAAGGCGTGATACTGGGCATTATTACGAAAGCGGATTTGCTGCGGATGCTTTGAAGTGAGACAGTTATTTCTAAGTATAAGGGATTTCTTTGAATTGGTTACGAAATGCTTTTATTGTTTGTGCTGAAGAGCGCCAAAAAAGCTTTAAGTAACGCCGTTAGACTTTATAACAGTGTTATATGGCTGTGATATAATTGAAGATAAACGATAACGTATTAGAAACAATAGGCAAAACACCACTCGTACGCCTGAACCGATTAACCGAAGGCATAAACGCCATCGTCGTCGGTAAAATAGAATCAAGAAACCCGGGCGGAAGCGTCAAAGACCGCATTTGCCTAAGCATGATTATTGAAGCAGAGAAACAGGGCTTAATCAAACCAGGCACAACCATCATTGAACCGACAAGCGGCAACACAGGCATCGGCTTAGCCATGGTAGCAGCCGTAAAAGGCTACAAACTAATCCTTACCATGCCGGAAACCATGAGCATTGAAAGACGCAGTCTACTCAAGGCCTACGGCGCCCAACTCGTCCTCACGCCAGGGCCAGAAGGCATGGGCGGAGCCATCAGGAAAGCCGAGGAAATAGCTGCGCAAACCACTAACAGCTTCGTGCCGCAGCAATTCAAGAATTTAGCCAACCCAAAAATCCACCGTGAAACTACAGGCCCAGAAATCTGGGAAGACACTGATGGTAAAGTAGACATTCTGGTTTCAGGTGTAGGCACTGGAGGAACAATAACTGGAGTAGCACAATACATAAAACCGCTAAAACCCGCTTTCAAAGCAGTAGCAGTAGAGCCCGCAGCTTCGCCGGTTTTGAGCGGCGGACAGAAGGGACCGCACAAAATTCAAGGGATAGGCGCTGGCTTCAAACCCGACGTGTTAAAACTTGATTTGGTGGATGAAATATTCAAAGTGACTGACGATGACGCTATCAAGACGGCGAGGCAACTGGCGCTAAAAGAAGGCTTGCTTGTAGGCATATCCTCAGGCGCAGCAACGTTTGCGGCGCTTGAAGTCGCGAAGCGAGCAGAAAACAAAGACAAACTCATCGTTGTGATTCTGCCAGACACAGGCGAACGTTACCTCAGCACAGTCTTATTCCAAGAACCAGCAACGAACCCAGCCCAAACATTTAATCCCCATCGCAAGTTTTTTTATGTCGACCTTTTTTTAAGTATGCTGGTTGGAAAGAAATATGACGGCAAAAACTGAAAAATCGCTTCTTAAAGAGCGTGGACGAGAAAACCGAAACGTAGATGCTGATTCCTGGACTCCAGAGCGAGTGCTGGATGCGCTTATGAGCAAACAAGCTGAAGTTGAGCAGGATTGGGTTGAGAAGGGCTTGTCGAAGCTTGTGGATGAAATGGTGGCTAGTTATGAGAAGTTTGGCGGCATGGACCACCTCACCGGACGAGATCTGCCTTCTAAAGAAGTAGTTGTGGAAGTGTTGGAAGACTTGTTCACTATTCTTTTTCCCGGCTACTTAGGCAAGGAAGAAATCACCAAAGCCAACATACAGTACTATCTTGGCACCAAGCTAAATTCAGTTTATGTTCGACTTACTGGCGAAGTTGAAAAAAGTTTGAAGTATATTTGCCGGAAAGTTGGAACGTGCCCCCAAGACGTATGCCAATCACGTGCGCAAATTGTCGTTAAAGAGCTTCTTGAAAAGCTTCCTGAAATAAGATCCATGCTAAGCGGTGACATCCAAGGCGCGTACAAAGGTGACCCGGCGGCCGTAAGCACCGATGAAGTGATTTTGAGTTACCCGTGTGTGCTTGCAATTACAACTTACAGGATAGCACATGTGCTTTACCTCGATGGCGTACCCTTGATCCCCAGAATAATGAGTGAGCACGTTCACTCCCTAACAGGTATCGATATCCATCCAGGCGCAAGAATAGGCAAAAACTTCTTCATCGACCATGGCACAGGCGTCGTCATCGGCGAAACCACTGAAATTGGCGACAACGTCAAACTTTACCAAGGTGTAACCTTGGGTGCGCTGAGTTTTGCCAAAGACCAGGAGGGCAACATTATCAAAGGAAGAAAACGGCACCCAACGATCGGAAACAATGTGGTTATCTATTCGGGAGCGACAATTCTTGGGCCAAACGCTGTGGTAGGCGACGACGTTGTCATAGGTGGAAATGTGTGGGTAACTTCACCAATTGCCGCGGGAACCAGGATAACCATTACACCTCCGGAGCAGAATTATAAGAAAGAAAACCATAACAAGCACGTTGGAACCTGAGCAGGCAAGAGTTTCGGCTTCACCTTTTCTTATTTCCGTTTGTTCCTTTTACTTTTTGAAGAAGGATGATTTTAGAAGAAGTGCTTTCTTGTTCGGTATGGCTCCACTTTCGGCTTAAGCAACCTTATATAAAGGCTTGTCAAAGATTTGATGTGCAGGCTACGCCTAGGTGGCCGAGTCGCATAAGCAATCGCCTGCAGAGCGATTTTACAGGGGTTCAATTCCCCTCCTAGGCTCCATTTCCGCTTTTCCCAAGCTTTTGGTGATTCCTGAATGTTTAAAGTTCAGTTTTTGTTTTATGCTGTGAAAGAGCCGGGCTGCTTTGGTATAGTGTTTATATTACTTTACCTTGATTTAATAAAAAAGAGTGAATTCGATGCAAGCTTGGCCTAAAGAATACAATTTTCTCGAAATAGAGCGTAAATGGCAGCAGAAATGGGACGAAACAGGCGTTTTCCGGTTCGACTGGAATGACACCAAGCGTGTTCCATTCAGCATAGATACCCCTCCACCTTACCCATCAGGCGAACTTCACATGGGAAACGTTCTGAACTGGACTTACTTTGACATCGTTGCACGCTACAAGAGAATGCGCGGTTTCAACGTGCTGTTTCCGCAAGGCTGGGATTGCCACGGTTTAGGTATAGAAATTCAAGTTGAAAAAACCAATAACATACGTAAAAGGGACTTGCCGACCGACAAGTTCCGAGACATGTGCATCGCGCTTGTCGAGAAGTACATCGCCATGATGAAGGAAGGCATCCTTAGATTGGGTTGCAGCATAGATTGGACAACTGAGTACCGCACCATGGACCCAGACTATTGGCGCCGCACCCAACTAAGCTTCATTCTCCTCCACAAGAAAGGTTTCATGTATCAGGGAACTCATCCCGTCAATTGGTGTCCCCACGACGAAACCGCAATAGCCGACGCTGAGGTCGACTACGTCAAACGAGAAGGCACACTACATTACATCCGCTTCCCAATTACGGGAACGGATAATTTCTTGATGATTGCCACATCCCGTCCGGAGTTCATACCTGCCTGCGTAGCCATTGAGGTGAACCCGAAAGATGAGCGCTATTGCAAGTACATCGGCAAAACAATCACCGTACCAATCGTAAACCACTCCGTTACAGTTATCGCTGACGAATGCGTGGATCCAGCTTTCGGCACAGGCGTGGTTATGATTTGCACATACGGCGATAAAGAAGACGTCAAGACCGTCCTCAAACACAAGCTACCCGTCATCACCCTGCTCACTGAGAACGGGCGCATGAACGAAAACGGCGGCAAATACCACGGTCTATATATGAATCAAGCACGAGCCGCCATCGTCCAAGACTTGACGGCTGCTGGTCTAATTGAGAAAACTGAGAAAATCAGCCAGGAAGTAGGCGTTTGCGACCGCTGCAAAGCCCAAGTAGAAATTCTTGAGCGCAAGCAGTGGTTCATGGAAACACGCAAACTCACTGATGCGGTTGAAAAAACGGCTAACGAAATTACATGGTACCCTGACTTCATGAAGAACAGGCTTATCGATTGGGCGAAATCGCTTGATTGGGACTGGGTCATCAGCCGCCAAAGGATCTTTGCAACTCCGATTCCAGTTTGGTTCTGCAAAAAATGCGGAGAACTAATCCTTGCAGAGGAGCAGTGGGTGCCTATCGACCCCAAGCTTGAAGGCCCACGCATCAGCAGCTGCCCCAAATGCAGTGGAAAAGAGTTCTCGCCCGAAACGGATGTCTTCGACACGTGGATGGATTCCTCAATAACCTGCGCTGTTCATGCGGGTTGGCCAGACCGCGTAGATTGGCATAGACTTTTCCCTGCAAGCATGCATCCCTCTGGCACGGACATCATCAGGACTTGGGCTTACTACCTCATGGTCAGGCATCTTGCGCTTTTCGACGAAACCCCATTTAAAAGCGTCCTGATAAACGGAATGGTGTTGGGTCAAGACGGAAGAAAAATGAGCAAATCCCTCAAAAACTACATGGCGGCGCCTGAAGCCCTCAACAAGTACGGGGCAGACGCTATTCGCCAATGGGCTGCAGGGGGAGGCGCAACTGGCTCTGACATTCCCTACCGAATTCAAGATGTCGAGTACGGAAGAAGGTTCCTGGTTAAGCTATGGAATGCGTCTGGGTTCGCAAGCAAACTCTTAAGCGACTACCAACCAGACAACGAGGCATCGATGGATCTTCAGCTTTTGGACCGGTGGATGATTAGCCAAACTGAAAACGTGATCAAAAGAGTCACTGAAGCCTACGAGAAATGCCAATTCAACGTTGCAGTTGAAGAAATCCGCAACTTCACCTGGCACCAGCTCTGCGATTCCTACTTGGAAGCCGTCAAAGACAGGCTCTACCGACCTGAGTTGGCTGGGAAAGCCCAAAAAGTCGCTGCTCAACACGTGCTTCACGAGGTATTGTATCGTGTGCTTCAGCTTCTGTCGCCAGTTGTTCCCCACTTGACTGAAGAGATTTACCAGTGCATATACGCAGACGAAAAGGGCTACGGCAGCCTCCACGTTTCCCCTTGGCCACACTGCGACGAGTCAATGGTGGATGAGCAAGTGGAAAGGCAAGGCGACATTGTGCTGGGATTAATCAGTGAGGTTAGACGGGAAAAAGCAGAAAAGCGCCTGCCGCTAAACACACCAATCAAAGTCTTAACGGTTTTTGCTGGTGACCAGTCAGTCGCTGAAGCTGTAAAAAGCGAGTTAATTGACATTTGCGGCGCTTGCAAAGTGGAAAACCTCCAAGTTCTACCTTCGGAAGGCGAGGGTAGAGCGCTAGCTCAATTCCCCACAGTACACTTCCTCGCGGAATATCAGCCTCCGATAGCCAGCCAAAAAACCTAAACGCACGTTATTTTTCCAATATTATTGTTGCTTTTTTCAATTCAGAAGCAAGCGCTTCTAACTCCCTGAGCATTGTAGCAGGGTCATTTCTGTTTTTTTGGATTAGGTCGATGAAGGCGCTTCCGACGATTGCTCCGTCAGCTCCCGCGGCAACGATTCGTTTTACATGCTGCGTTTTTGAAACTCCGAAGCCGACTGCCAAAAAAATCTTTCCCTTAGTGGCTGGCAGAACCCGTTTGATTAGCTCTATTGTTGAGTCTTCCACTGTCGTTTTTGCGCCCGTCACGCCGAAGTGGGAAACAAGGTAAAGAAAACCTGAAGAACACTGAACAATCGCTTTAAGCCGCTCGGGGCTAGTGGAGGGCGCTGCCAAAAAAATCGTGTCTAACCCAAAATCTGCCGTCTCCTTCTTGAAGTCGCTGGATTCTTCAACTGGCAAATCGGGAACAATGATTCCGTCAACCTTGCTTTCCTTGGCTAGACGGCAAAACTTCTTAAGTCCCATCCTGAACACGGGATTGTAGTAGGTCATTATCACGATTGGCGTCTCGTGGTTTTTTCGTATCTCTTTTGAAATTTGTAGTACTTTTGCTGGTGTTGTACCTGCCGACAATGCTCGGATGCTTGCAGCCTGAATTGTCGGTCCATCCGCAATTGGGTCAGAAAATGGCAACCCTAACTCCAAAACGTCCACTCCACCACGGATTAAGGCGTCTGCTATTTGGGCCGTCATCTCTATAGTTGGATCCCCTGCTGTGACGTAACCGATGAGGGCAGCGTTTCCCTGTTCTTTGGTTTTTTGGAATGCCTGCTCTATCTTTCTCATATTCTTGCTCCTATGTAGTCGGCAACTGTTTCGACGTCTTTGTCGCCTCGTCCTGAAAGAGTCACCACGATTGATTGGGTTTTCTTCATTTTCGGGGCAAGTTTTGTTGCGTAGGCTACAGCATGGGATGACTCCAAGGCAGGAAGAATTCCTTCTTCTTTGCAAAGTATTAGGAACGCATCTATTGCTTCTTTGTCTGTAGCTGAAGCATACTTTGCTCTTTTGAGCGTTTTGAGGAAGGAGTGTTCTGGTCCGACGCCTGGATAATCTAAGCCTGCGGAAACACTGTTTGTGTTCTGGATTTGTCCGTTGACGTCCTGCAACACGTAGGTTAGCATGCCATGGAAGACTCCTTCGGCTCCTGCGCCCAAAGACGCGGCGTGCTTGCCCGTTTCTAATCCTTCGCCCGCAGCTTCCACCCCATATAGTGAAACGGACGCGTCGTCTTCGAACGGATAAAATGTGCCTAGTGCGTTGCTTCCTCCGCCCACACAGGCAAC